>ENA-OUQF01000307-OUQF01000307.1-human-gut-metagenome-genome-assembly--contig:-NODE-307-length-40495-cov-7.765406_pt1 | contig 40495 bp, 50 predicted proteins | sample MGYA00237947_ERZ548826 | MGnify/ENA primary metagenome ERZ548826 (study PRJEB26490, sample SAMN05194701) | human gut metagenome | biome: terrestrial biome; feature: human-associated habitat; material... | reverse complement strand
GACATCGAGCGCTTCATGGGCACGAAGGTCTACCTCGAGACCTGGGTCAAGGTCAAGGAAAACTGGAGAGATAATATGAACTACATCCGGAGCTTCGGCTACAACGACCAATAAAAAATTTCCAGCCATATTCTCCGCGCTTTTCCTCATGCTAACGCCGAGAGGTGAAGCGCATGGACAATGGCTACTATCAGCTTTTTCTGCAAACCGGGAATCCGACCTTTTATATGCTGGCAAAGCAAGCGGAGGAGTGTGAACAGCCGCCCAATGCCCGATAAACTTGTCACCCGCGGCCTCGTGCTCCGTGCAACGGAGACAAAGGAGGCCGACTACATCCTGACCGTCCTCACCGCGGAGCACGGACGGCTCGCCGTCATTGCGCGCGGCGCGCGGCGGCGCTCGAGCAAGCTCGCCGCGGCCTGCCAGCACCTTGCCTTTTCCGAGCTGGTGCTCTACCGCCGCGGAAGCTGGCACTACCTCGACGAGGCCTCGACCATCGCGCTCTTTGACGGTCTGCGCGCCGATCTGGAAAAGCTCTCCCTCGCGTCCTACTTCGCCGAAATGGCCGAGGCGGTCACGAGCGAGGACCTGCCCTCCGGCGAGGTGCTGTCCCTGCTGCTCAATTCGCTCTACGCGCTCGACACGCTGGACCGCCCGAACGAGCTGGTGCGCGCCGCCTTCGAGCTGCGCCTGCTCGCGCTCTCCGGCTATGAGCCGCTGCTCGACGACTGCGCCATGTGCGGCAGGGCCGATCCCGCCGAGCCGGTGTTCGACGCGGCGCAGGGCGTGGTGCTGTGCAAAAAATGCGCGGGACCGGCAGGCGGTCTGCCGCTCGACGCGGGAGCGCTCGCCGCGATGCGCCACATCGTCGGCGCGCCGTCCAAGCGATTGCTGTCGTTCACGCTTGAGCCTGCCTCGCTCGCGCGCTTGAGCGTGGTCTGCGAGACCTTTGCTGCCGCGCAGCTCGACCGGCGCTTCAAAACGCTCGATTTCTACAAATCCATCAAGTTGACATAAAATAGGAACACATCATGACAGAACTGTTTGAAAAATCCATCCGTGTGCTCGAGCTGCCGCAGCTTTTGGAGCGCCTTTCGCAAAAGGCGGTCAGCGAGGCGGCAAAGGAGCGCGCCCTGCGCCTGACGCCCTCCACCGATGCGGACGATGTGCGCCGCTTACAGGATGAAACGGACGCTGCCCGCGCCCTCATCGGCCTGCGCGGCAGTCCGTCGTTCTCCGGCGTGAAGGATGTGCGCGAGGCACTTGCCCGCGCCGAGCGCGGCGGTATGCTCAATCCCCGCGAGCTGCTGACCATCGCAGGACTGCTGACGAACTCCCGCCGCGTGCGGGAATACTACGAGGCCGACCAGGGCGAGGGCACCGTCCTCGACCGGATGTTCGACTCGCTCCACGCCAACCGCTTTTTAGAGGATAAGATCACGACCTCCATCCTCTCCGAGGATGAGATCGCCGACGCTGCCAGTACGGAGCTGGCGGATATCCGCCGTCACAAGCGTGCGGCAAGCGCCAAGGGCAGACAGATCTTGCAGAAGATCATCTCCTCGCCCAGCTACAAGAGCACGCTGCAGGAGGCGCTCATCACGCAGCGCGACGGGCGCTTCGTCGTGCCCGTCAAGGCCGACCACCGCGGCGACCTGCCCGGCCTTGTTCACGACATTTCCGCCTCGGGCGCGACGCTCTTCGTCGAGCCGATGGGCGTCGTGCAGGCGAACAACGAGCTCAAGGAGCTGGAGGCCAAGGAAAAAAAGGAGATCGAGCGCATCCTCTTTGCCCTCTCCGCCGAGGCTGCGGGCTTCTCCGAGGCGATTCTCTGGGATTACGATATTCTCGTCCACCTCGACCTCATCTTTGCCCGCGGCGAGCTGAGCTACCAGATGGACGCCGCGCGGCCCGAGATCCGCACGGACGGCAGCGTTTCCCTCCGCCGCGCCCGCCATCCGCTGCTCGATCCCGCCAAGGCCGTGCCCATCGACATTGAGGTGGGCCGCAGCTTCGATACCCTCGTCATCACAGGCCCCAACACCGGCGGCAAGACCGTCAGTCTCAAAACGCTCGGTCTGCTCTGCCTGATGGCGCAGTGCGGACTGCACATTCCCGCGGGCGACCGCAGCGCGGTGAGCGTGTTCACCGGCATTCTCGCCGACATCGGCGACGAGCAGAGCATCGAGCAGAGCCTTTCCACCTTCTCCGCGCACATGAAGACCATTGTCAATATCCTCGACGAGGCGGACGGCGATTCCCTCGTCCTCTTCGACGAGCTGGGCGCGGGCACCGACCCAGTCGAGGGCGCGGCCCTCGCCATCGCGGTCATCGAGCACGTCCGCGCCCGCGGCGCGAAGGTCGCCGCCACCACGCACTACGCCGAGCTCAAGACCTTTGCCATGACCACGGCGGGCGTCGAGAACGCGAGCTGCGAGTTCGACGTGGAGACGCTTTGCCCCACCTATAAGCTCCTCATCGGCATTCCCGGCAAGTCCAACGCCTTCGCCATCTCTGCGCGGCTTGGCCTCGACCCGCGCGTCATCGAGACGGCGAAGCAGCAGATGGACGCGGAGAGCATCCGCTTCGAGGACGTGCTGACGCAGCTGGAGATCAAGCGCCAGCAGCTCGAAAAGGAGAAGGAGGAGATCGACCGCCTGCACGCGAAGCAGGAGGAGGACTCCCGCCGCGCCCGCGAGTTCCGCGCCCAGATGGAGCGCGCCAAGGAGAACGCCCGCAGCCGCGGCGAGGCCGAGGCCAAGCGCATCCTTGCCGACGCCAAGAGCGCGGCGGACGCCGCCTTCCGCGAGCTGGACGAGCTGCGAAAAGCGCAGAAAAAGCAGCTCGACGCGCAGGCGATGAACGAAAAGCGCGTCGAGATCGTCTCCGAGCTCAACGCCGCGCGCGAGCGCGCCGGTGTGCGCGACGAATCGCGCGAGCCGATCCCCGCGCCGTCCCGTCCCATCCGCGCGGGCGACCTGGTGGAGATCCCCGGCACGAACCGCCCCGCCGAGGTCACCGCCGTCAAGGGCGACCGGCTCGTGCTCAAGGCGGGCGTTCTCTCCATGACGGTCAAGAACGACGAGGTGCGTTTGATCGAGGACGACGAGCGCGCCGCCATGAAAAAACCGTCCGTGCCCGCGTCGCCGACCCGCCGCATCCTCAATACAGCCGCGGCAGCCGCCCGCGAGCTGGACCTGCGCGGCATGGAAACGCTTGAGGCCGAGAGCGTGCTGGAGAATTATCTCGACGCCGCCCGCCGCGCCCACCTCGAGACCGTCACCATCATCCACGGCAAGGGCACCGGCGCGCTGCGCAAGGCCGTGCAGGCATACCTGCGCCGCGATAAAACGGTCAAGTCCTTCCGCCTCGGCAATTACGGCGAGGGCGAGAGCGGCGTGACCGTTGTGGAGTTCAAGTGAGCACTGTCCGCCTGCTGCGGACAAACCGGCACTTTCGGCAGACTGCCCGAACGAAACACCCTGTTTTTCCCGAAGTTTGTAAAAAAGTGGATTGACGAATGGGGTTTGGATGGTATAATATACTCAATATCCCGTTAGTCTGATTTGGGAGGATGAGAGAATGGTTACACAGGAAGTCACCATCAACAATGAGGTTGGTCTGCACGCGCGCCCCGCGACCTTTTTCATTCAGAAGGCCAACGAGTTCAAGAGCGGCATCTGGGTGGAGAAGGACGAGCGCCGCGTAAACGCCAAGAGCCTGCTGGGCGTGCTGTCCCTCGGCATCACGAAGGGCACCACCATCACCCTGCTTGCCGACGGCAGCGACGAAAAAGAGGCGGTCGCCGCACTCAGCGAGCTGGTTTCCGGCAACTTCGGCGAATAAACGATCATAGTTTCAAGGAAAGGCGGTTTCGCACAGGGCGGAGCCGCCTTTTTCCGCGGAAAGGAGGGAGCGCATGACCAAGGAGCAGCTGCTTGAAAAGGCCAACGATCTGCCGCTCGCCCCGGGCGTTTATCTGATGATGGACGCATCGGGCAAGGTCATCTACGTCGGCAAGGCGAAAAAGCTCAAAAACCGTGTCAGCCAGTATTTCCAGCTCGGCACGGGCCACAACGAAAAGACCCGCCGCATGGTCTCGCAGGTCGACCATTTCGACACCATCTTTGTCTCCAGCGAGTTCGAGGCGCTGATCCTCGAAAACTCCCTCATCAAGCAGCATCAGCCGCACTACAATATTCTGCTCAAGGATGATAAGGGCTACCCCTTTGTCCGTCTCTCCTGCGGGCCCTACCCGCGCTTCACACTTGCCAACAAAACGGCGGATGACGGCGCGCGCTACTTCGGGCCCTTCGGCGCACGCGGCGAGACCCGCGCCGCCATCGACGCGGTCTGCGCCGCCTTCCGCCTGCCGACCTGCACGCGCCGGTTCCCGCGCGACATCGGGAAGGAGCGCCCTTGCCTCAATCACCACATGGGCCGCTGCGACGGCTTCTGCCGCGGCGAGCCGGACGCGGAGGAATATCAAAAGCGCATCGAGCAGGCGTGCTCGCTCCTCTCAGGTCACTATAAGACGCTCGCACGCGAGCTGAAGACCGAGATGGAGCATGAGGCGGAGCAGCTGCACTTCGAGCAGGCCGCCGTCCTGCGCGACCGCATCGCCGCCATCGAGGTGCTCGGCAAGCGCCAGAAGGTCATCGCCGGCGTCTGCGCCGACACCGACGTCTGGGGCCTCTACACGGGCGCCGCCAAGTCCGGCTGCGCCGTTGTCCACGTCGAGGATGGCAGCGTCACCGGCCGCGAGACGAGCATTTTCACTGCCCCCACCGACGAGACCGAAGCCGATACGCTCTCGGCGCTCCTGTCGCAGTATTACCTTCCGCGCGGCGTGCTGCCGCGGGAGATCCTGCTGCCCTTTGCCGTGGACGAGCTTTCCGGGCTGGAAACGGTGCTCACCTCCCGCGCGGGGCATCGCGTCACGCTGCGCGTGCCGCAGCGCGGCGAAAAGGCGGAACTGCTTGCTATGGCGGAGCGCAACGCCCGCGAGGAGGTCGAGCGCGTCACCACCACCGCCGAGCGCGAGGACAAAACGCTCAGGAGCCTTGCCGCCATGTGCGGTCTGAGCGCCGCGCCAAAACGCATGGAATCCTACGATATTTCCAACACCGGCGCGAGCGACATCGTCGCGTCGATGGTCGTCTACGCCGGCGCGAGGCCGCTTAAGCGCGACTACCGCCGCTTTAAAATGAAGTCCGTCACGGCTCACCCCGATGACTACGCCTCGATGGAGGAGGTCCTGACCCGCCGCCTGCAGCGCTACGCTGACGGCGACGAGAAATTCGCGCCGCTGCCCGACGTGTTCCTCATCGACGGCGGCATGACGCACGCCGCTGTCGCGGAGAAGGTCTGCGCGGCGTTCGGACTGCACATTCCCATTTTCGGCATGGTCAAGGACGACCGCCACCGTACACGCGCCCTCACCACCGCCGAGGGCCATGAGATCGACCTGCACGCCGACCCCGCCGTTTTTGCCCTCATCGGGCAAATTCAGGAGGAAACGCACCGCTTCGCCATCACCTACCACCACGAGAGCCACACGCGCTCGTCCGTCGCCTCCGCGCTCGACGGTATCCCCAACATCGGCGAGGTGCGCAAGCGGAAGCTGCTGGCTCGCTTCAAGAGCGTCAAGGCCATCCGTGAGGCGGAGCTGCCCGCCCTGCAATCGGAGCTGGGCCGCGCCGCGGGCCGCGCGGTGTACGATCATTTTCACCCCAAGGAGGAAACGCCATGACCGGCAAGCTCTACGGCACGCTCGGCCCCGCCTGCGCCGACACGGATACGCTCCGCGCTCTGCTGCGCGCGGGGATGCGCGGCGTGCGCTTGAACCTTTCCCACGGTCCCCTCGCCGAGCGTGCGCCGTGGCTGGAAAGCCTGCGCCGCGCCGAGACCGCGGAGGGCGTTTCCTGCGAGCTGCTCATCGACCTGCAGGGTCCTGAGCTGCGCGTCGGCGCGCTTTTCGCGCCGCTGACGCTGCGCGAGGGCGATACGCTCACGCTCGGCGAAGCCTTTCCCGTCCCGCCGATCCTGACCGGAAATCTGCAAGACGGCGACGAACTGCTGCTCGACGACGGCACGCTCTCCCTGCGCGTTCTGGACGCGCGGGCGATGACCTGCCGCGTGGAGCGCGGCGGGGTGCTCCGATCCCGCAAGAGCCTTGCCGTCGCGGGCCGTGAGCTGCCCGCGAGCGCGCTCACGGAGATGGATATGGAAAATCTCAACCGCGCGAGGGAGTACGGCGTCACCGCGCTCATGCAGCCCTTTGTCCGCGGTGCGGCCGATCTGCGCGCCGTGCGCGCCGCCCTGCGCGAGACCGGCGCGCAGGAGCTGAAAATTTTTGCCAAGATCGAGAACATGACCGGACTGCATCGGCTCGACGAGATCCTTCCGCTCGCGGACGTCGTTGTGATCGCCCGCGGCGACCTCGGCAACGCCATGCCGCTCTGGGAGCTGCCCCGCGCGCAGACGCTCATCGCAAGCAAATGCCGCGCGGCGAAGCGCCCCTTTATGGTCTCCACGCAGATGCTCCACTCGATGCACCACGCCGCCGTGCCCACGCGCGCCGAGGTCACGGACGTCTATCAGGCGGCGAGGAGCGGCGCGGACTATCTGCTCCTCACCGGCGAGACCGCCGTGGGCGAGTATCCGGTCGAGGCCATGACCTATTTTGCGAAGATCGCCGCGAACGGCTGGGCCGACGCGGAATGAGAAGGGAGGACGGAGAGATGGACAAGGCGCTGCTGCGCAATATCCCCAAGGTGGACGAGCTGCTCGCCCCCGTGCGTGCGCTCTGCCCCAACGCCTCATCCGCCGCCGTGACGGCGGCGGTGCGCCGCACGCTCGACACGCTGCGGGAGGATATTCTCTCCGGCGCGGCGCGGGAGCTGCCGGGGCGGGACGTGCTCTGCGCCCTTGCCGCCGACGCCGTCCGCCGGGCGGAAACGCCCTCGCTCCGTCCGGTCATCAACGCCACCGGCGTCGTGCTCCATACGAATCTCGGCCGTGCCCGCCTGAGCGGGCGCGCGGCCAAAGCCGCGGCGGACGCCGCGGAGCACTATTCTACCCTTGAATACGATGTGGAAAGCGGCGGACGCGGCTCGCGCAATGCCCATGTCGAAGCGCTCCTCTGCCGATTGACCGGTGCGGAGAGCGCGCTGGTCGTCAACAACAACGCCGCCGCCGTGCTGCTGCTCCTCACGGCGCTGACCGCCGGCGGCGAGGTCGTCGTTTCGCGCGGTGAGCTGGTCGAGATCGGCGGCAGCTTTCGCGTGCCGGAGATCATGTCTGCCTGCGGCGCGATACTGCGCGAGGTCGGCACGACCAACAAGACCCGCGCCGCGGACTATGCCGCCGCCATCGGCGAGCATACCCGCGCGCTGATGAAGGTCCACACCAGCAACTACCGCATCGTCGGCTTTACCGAGAGCGCGAGCCGCGAGGAGCTTGCCGCGCTCGCCCATTCCCGCGGCCTGCCGTTTTTCGAGGACCTCGGCAGCGGCAGCCTTTTTGACCTTGAAGCGTTCGGCATCCACGGCGAGCCGACGCTGCAGGGCTCCGTCCGCGCGGGCGCGGACGCGGTCACCTGCTCGGGCGATAAGCTCCTCGGCGGCCCGCAGGCGGGTATCCTCGTGGGGAAAAAGTCCTGCCTTGACGTGCTCAAGCGCCACCCGCTCCTCCGCGCTCTGCGCGTGGATAAAATGACGCTTGCGGCGCTGGAGGCGACGCTCCGCGCCTATGCCGACGGCTCCGCTGTTTCAACGCTGCCGACCCTCGCCATGCTCGCGGCATCGCCCGAGGAGCTGCGCACGCAGGCGCGGACGCTCTGCGAGAAGCTGACGGAGCACGGCATTTCCGCCGAGGTCCTCGCGGAGGAGGATGCGGTCGGCGGCGGCAGCGTGCCGGCGCAGACGCTGCCCGGGTTCGCCGCGGCGGTCACGCCGCGGCATTGCCGCATGGACGAGCTGACGGAGCGCCTGCGGCAGCGCGAAACGCCTGTTGTCGCGCGCATTGCGCACGAACGGCTGCTGCTCTGCCTGCGCACCCTCCGGCCGGAGGAATACGACGAGCTCGTGCGCGCCGTCGCGGAGAGCGACCGATGAAGCACGTCATCATCGGCACCGCCGGTCACGTCGACCACGGAAAAACGGCGCTGGTCCGCGCCCTCACCGGCGTGGACACCGACCGTCTGGCGGAGGAGAAGCGGCGGGGACTCACCATCGAGCTCGGCTTCGCGCGGCTCGACTTTCCCGACGGCAGCTGTGCCGGCGTGGTGGACGTGCCGGGTCACGAGAAATTCATCAAAACCATGCTCGCCGGCGCGGGCGGCATCGACCTTGCGATGCTTGTCGTCGCGGCGGACGAGGGCTTCATGCCACAGACGGTCGAGCATCTGAATATCCTCTCGCTTCTCGGTGTGCGCCGCGGCGTGGTCGTCCTCACCAAATGCGACCTCGCGGACGCCGACTGGCTCGCCATGGCGCGCGCGGAGCTCGCCGCGCGCGTGAAGGGGACCTTTCTGGAAAACGCGCCGGTCGTTGAGACCTCCGCCGCCACCGGGCAGGGGATCGAAGATCTGCGGGCAATGCTGCACGCCCTTGTGCGGCAGACGCGGGAAAAAAGCGCCCGCGTCCCGTTCCGCCTGCCCATCGACCGCGTGTTTTCGGTGGACGGCTTCGGCACCGTCGTCACCGGCACGCTCATCGAGGGCGCGCTGCACGTTGGCGGCGAGGCCGAGCTGCTGCCCTCCGGCACGCGCAGCCGCGTGCGCAATTTGCAGGTCCACGGGGAAAATACGGCGATCGCCGTCGCCGGTCAGCGCGTGGCGGTGAATCTGGCGGGCATTAAAAAGACTGACGTTATCCGCGGCGATACGCTGGCTGAGCCGGACAGCGTCCGCGTTTCGCGCCTGCTCGACGTGCGTCTTTCCTGCCTGCAGGATTCGGAGCGCACCGTTGAAAACGGCTCGCGCGTCCACTTCTGCCACGGCACGGCGGCGCGGCTTGCCAAGGTCGTGCTGCTCGACCGCGACGCCCTCGCCCCCGGCGAGAGCGCCTATGCCCAGCTCCGCTTCACCGAGGACGTCGCCGCGAAGTGCGGCGACCGCTTCGTGATCCGCTTTTATTCGCCGCTCGAGACCATCGGCGGCGGCATCATCCTTGACGACGCGCCTGCGCGCCATAAGCGGAACGACGCCGCGGTACTTTCCGCCCTCGCCGTGCGGGAAAACGGCAGCGGCGCGGAGCGCGTGCTGCAAGCGCTGACTGCCTTCGATACCGTGCTGCCCTCGGCGGCGCAACTCGCCGCCTGCCTCGGCCTGGAGGAGACGCGGCTCGCGCCGGAGCTTGACGCGCTGCTCGCGCGCGGCGAGGCCGCCGCGCCGCTGCCGGGACGCTTCATTGCCTCCGCCGTGCTCGACGCGCTCTGGGCGCGCTGTGAGGCGCTGCTGACCGATTACCACGCAAAAAACCCGCTCCACGCGGGCATCCGCGCGGCGGAGCTGCGTCAGAGGCTTTTCCGCGCTGTCGAGCCGGAGCGCGCGGACGCTCTGCTCGCGCTCTTCGTGCGCGAGGGGAAGCTCCGCTTCGCCGCGGAGCGCTACGCCCTCGCGGACTTTACCGTGCGCTACACCAGACGTCAGACCGCCCTGCGCGCCGAGCTGCTGGCGCTTTACCGCGCGGAGGACCTGCGTCCCGAGCGCACGGACCGCGTGCTCGCCCGCTTTGACGCAAAGGACCGCGCCGAGGCGGAGCGTGTGCTCGAGAGCCTGCTCACCGGCGGCGAGCTGATCGCGCTTGCGCCGCGGCTCTGCCTGCACCGCGAGGTCTACATGTGCGCCTGCGCGCTCGTGCGCGCTTATTTTGCCGACCACGAGACGCTCACGCTCGCGGCCTTCCGCGACCTCCTCGGCACCTCGCGCGACAGTGCGCTGTTGGTGCTGGAATGTCTTGACCGGAACGGCCGCACGAGGCGGGAGGGCGATCTGCGCCGCCCGGGGCGGCGTTTGTACGAATAAACCCTTCATGGGGGTGGATGGGTGCTGGTGTGCCCCGCGGTCTTCAAAACCGTCTGCGGGAGGCTCAAAACCTGCCGGATGAGTTCGATCCTCATACACCCTCGCCAGAAAAAAGGAGTGCGGCGGCTCGGCTGAGCCGCCGCACTCCTGCTCTTTTTGTTGCGGAAGCATACGATATCTTGTGGGAAATGGACGATTCATGCCGCAAAATGTTGCCTCCGACACGCATGGCTTGACAAACGGCGGGGAATAGGGTATACTCCTCGGAGTTTAAAAGGTTACAAAATGGTTACAATAAAATGACAATTGTAACCATTTTGATGCGCCGCCTGTTCGGCGCACAGCAAACTTCGGAGGTCAACTATGTTAGCAAACTGGAAGAAGCGGGTCTTCCCGCTCAACCGGCGGCAGGCGGTTTTCGCCATGCTGCTGTGTCTGGTGCTGGCTGTGAACGCGGTCCCCGCTCTGCGCGCAAGCGCGCTCTACCTCATCACCGACGGCGAGGCGACCACGGCGGTCGAGCTGGCCGAGCCGGTGACGGCGGATAAACTGATCGTCGTCGGCGCGGCGGACGGCTCGGCCGAGCTGCGCTTTGAGAGCGGACACAAGGTCACGGTCACCCATGGGACGGACGCGGTGCAGTACGCCACCACCCGCATCAATGAAACGGCCGACGCGCTCTTAAAGCGCATGGGCATCTCGGTCGGCCCGATGGAGATGGTCAAGGTCGACGTGAGCGAGCCGGAGATCTTCATTGAGATCGCCGCGAGCTTCACCTACTACGAGACGCTCACCGAGCCGGCGGAGCACGCCACGGTCTACACCGAGAGCTATAAGGTCCCCAAGGGGGAGACGCAGGTCTGGCAGCAGGGCATGGACGGTACGCGCGAGGTGGTCTATGAGGTCGTTTACGCCGACGGCGAGCTGGTCTCGCGTCAGGCGGTCGCCGAGCAGAACAACACCAGCGTCACCGAGTACGCCTACGTCGGCACCCTCGTCAAGGAGGCGCAGGCGGGCGATACCATTGCCTCGGTCGTGAAGAACAGCGACGGCAGCGGCTATCTGCTCATGCAGTCCGGCGACGCGCTGCACTTCACCGGCTCGATGGAGGTCAAATGCACCGCCTACACCACCGGCTACGACGGGGTTGGCACCATCACCGCGACCGGCACCACGGTCGCGCGCAGCTGCGTAGCAGTGGACAAAAACGTCATCCCGCTGGGGACGACCATGTTCATCACCTCTGGTTCTTACACCTACGGCATGGCGCACGCGGAGGATACCGGCGTGCGGGGCGCGAAGATCGACCTGTTCATGGATACCTACGATGAGTGCATCCAGTTCGGGCGGCGCAATTCCGTCGCCTATTTTCTCGACTGAGAGCATGAAAAAACCGAGGGCGGCTGCCCTCGGTTTTTCGTTTTCTTGTTCCTCAGAACAGCAGCTCATAGAGCATCTTCACGAACAGCAGCCCCAGCACCAGAAACATCACGCTGCGGATCTTCTTGCTGCCGCCGCGGATGGCGTAGAGTGCGCCGAGATAATTGCCGGCGATGCTGCACGCGAGAGCGGGGATCGCCAGCGCCCAAAGCACCTGCCCGTGCAGGATCCAAACCACGGCGGAGGCGGCGCAGGAGGCCAGGTTGCTCGCCTTGGCGCAGCCGCCCGCGGTGATGAGGTCGAGCGAGAGCAGCGCCGTGAAGCCGAGGATCATAAAGGTGCCGGTGCCCGGGCCGACCAGCCCGTCGTAGCAGCCGAACACCAGTCCGATGAGGGCGGAGCGCAGCAGCTCCTGCCGCGGCGTATAAACGGGACGCTCCTCGGCGGGAATGTCCCGCCCGAAGTCCTTTTTGACGCTCAGAAAGACAGCCACGCAGGGCAGGGCGACGAGCATCAGTGTCTCGAGCGTCTGCTCGGAGATGAGGGCCGCCAGTTCCGTGCCGACAGCCGAGCCGATGAGCGCGCACACCGCCGCCGTGACGGCGGGACGCAGCAGGACCTTGCCGCTGTGGAAATACTTCAGCGCGGCGACGAGCGTGCCCGTGCCGTTGACGACCTTGTTCGTGCCGGCGGCCAGATGGGCGGGGATACCGGCCATCAGATAGGCGGGCAGTGAGATGATCCCGCCGCCGCCGGCGACGGAGTCCACAAAGCCGCCGAGAAACACGAGCGGCAGGACGATGAGATAGGTGACAGGCGTCAGTTCCATAAAAAACGACCTCTTTCTGCAAATATCGGCAGAATCATAGCACAGGCGCGAAAAAAATGCTACTCTTTTTCGCCCCTCTGTGGTAAAATATTTTCGATTCTTTCACCTGCAAAGGAGACACGCATGGAGCATTGTGACTTTGCCGCCATCGAGGCGCTGCTGCGCCGCCACGGCTTTCATTTCAGCAAGTCCATGGGACAGAATTTCCTCATCGACGCCTCCATCCCCGCCGCCATCGCCGAGGCGAGCGAGGCGGGGGAGGGAAACGGCGTGCTGGAGATCGGCCCCGGCATCGGCGCGCTCAGCCACGAGCTCTGCCGCCGCGCGGGCAGGGTCGTCGCGGTCGAGCTGGACAAGGCGCTGCTGCCCATTCTGGACGAGACGATGGCGAACTTCGACAACTTCGAGGTCGTCTCCGCCGATATCCTCAAGACCGACATTCCCGCCCTCGTGCGCGAGAAGCTCGCGGGGCTCACGCCCATCGTCTGCGCGAACCTGCCCTACAACATCACGACGCCCGCCATCACGGCGCTGCTCGAGTCGAAGTGCTTTGAGAGCATCACGGTGCTCGTGCAGAAAGAGGTCGCCGAGCGGCTCTGCGCCGCGCCGGGCACCGCCGCCTACGGCGCGTTCTCGGTCTATATGCAGTACCACACCGCGCCGCGTCTGCTCTTCGAGGTCGGGCGCGAGTGCTTCCAGCCGCAGCCGAAAGTGACCTCTGCTGTCCTGCGCGCCGAAGTGCGTAAGACGCCGCCGGTTGTGGTGGAGGACGAGAAGTTCTTCTTCCGCGTCGTCTATGCCGCTTTCGCCCTGCGCCGCAAGACGCTCGTCAACAGCCTGATGACCGGCTTCGGCAGCCGGCTCACCAAGGAGCAGGTGACCGAGGCGGTCGTTTCCGCCGGCCTTGCGCCGACGGTCCGCGGCGAGAAGCTGGGGCTGGAGGAGTTCGCCCGTCTGACCCGCGCGCTGGCCGAACGTCTGCCGGCTTGACGGCGGGACGCCATTTATAGAAAATAATAATGAGTCGATTTATTGCTATTGAAGAACCTTTCTGCTAAACTGCTGAAGCAGGAGGACTCTCAATAGCAATTTTTCTCTGTGCATCGGTCAGCTCCCTCTCCCGCCCGGGATGCAAAGCGAACCACACAGCCACGGGGTAAAAATTTTCTTTTCATTTGCCTCGCGGATATGCTGAAGAGGAAAGAAACGAGATGACAAAACCCGAAAGCAAGACCGCTCTGAAGTGGATGGACGCGGCAAGCGCCCTCACGAAAAACGAGGCCGTTCTCCAGTGGATGGAGGAAATGGCCGCCATGACGCAGCCGGACAAGATCGTCTGGATCACCGGTGAGGAGGAACAGCTCGAGGCGCTGCGGAAGCAGGCCGTCGAGGAGGGCATCCTCATCAAGCTCAACGAGTATAAGCTCCCCGGCTGCTATCTCCACCGCACCGACCCGGACGATGTCGCCCGCGTCGAGGACCGCACCTTCATCTGCTGTGAGCGCGAGGAGGACGCCGGTCCCACCAACCACTGGATGGACCCCAAGGAAATGTACGAGAAGATGTACGCTCTCGCTGACGGCGCCTACAAGGGCCGCACGATGTACGTCATTCCGTACTCCATGTCCATCATCGGCTCGCCGTTCGCCAAGTACGGCTTTGAGCTGACGGACTCCATCTACGTCGTTCTGAATATGGCGATCATGACCCGTATCGGCAAGGCCGTGTGCGACGCGCTCGGCGACGATACCGGTTTTATCAAGGGACTGCACTGCCAGTGCAATCTCGATAAAGAGAACAAGTACATTGTCCACTTCCCGCAGGACAATACCATCATTTCCATGAACTCCAACTACGGCGGCAACGTGCTCCAGGGCAAGAAGTGCTTCGCCCTGCGCATTGCCTCCAACCTCGGCCGGCAGGAGGGCTGGATGGCGGAGCACATGCTCATCCTCGGCATCCAGAATCCCCGCGGCGAGATCAAGTACATCTCCGCCGCCTTCCCCTCCGCCTGCGGCAAGACGAACCTCGCCATGCTCATCCCGCCCGAGGGCCTGCAGCGCTGGGGCTGGCGCGTGTGGTGCGTGGGCGACGACATTGCGTGGCTGCGCATCGGCAAGGACGGCCGCCTCTGGGCGGTGAACCCCGAGAACGGCTTCTTCGGCGTCGCGCCGGGCACCTCCATGAAGTCCAACCCGAACGCTCTCATCTCCACGCATAAGGACACCATCTTCACCAACGTCGCCCTCGACCTGAGCGACAACACCGTGTGGTGGGAGGGCCTGAACAAGACCCCGCCTGCCCGCGCGATCGACTGGCGCGGCCGTCCCTGGACGCCGCAGAGCCCCGAAAAGGCGGCGCATCCCAACAGCCGCTTCACCGCGCCCGCCCGCAACTGCCCCTGCCTCAGCCCCGAGTTTGACAATCCCGAGGGTGTGCCCATCAGCGCCATCATCTTCGGCGGCCGCCGCGCCAAGACCGCGCCGCTGGTCTACCAGTCCTTCAACTGGCAGCACGGTGTGTTCGTCGGCTCCATCATGGCGTCGGAGACCACCGCCGCCGCGACCGGTCAGGTCGGCGTCGTGCGCCGCGACCCCATGGCGATGCTGCCCTTCTGCGGCTACCACATGGGCGACTACTGGCAGCACTGGCTGGATATGGGCAAGAAGATCCCGCACCCGCCCAAGATCTTCAACGTCAACTGGTTCCGTACCGACGACGAGGGTCACTTCGCCTGGCCCGGCTTCGGCGACAATATGCGTGTGCTGCAGTGGATCATCTCCCGCGCGGACGATGAGATCGGCGCGGCGGAGACCGCGCTCGGCTACGAGCCCAACACCCACGACATCGACATGGAGGGTCTTGAAATGTCCATGTACGATATGCGCCGCCTGCTCTCCGTCGACCGTGACCTCTGGCTGCAGGAGTGCTCCGATGCCCGCGCCTACTACGAGAAGATCGGCAAGGTGCCCGAGGAGCTCTACGAGGAGCTTGACGCCCTTGAGATGCGTCTCAACCGCGGCTACAAGAGAAAGTAAGACCGAAAAACACAGCAAAAGGACGCTGCCCGCCGGGCAGCGTCCTTTTGAGCTTAGCGTGATTCGTCCGCTTCGGCAGCCTCCGCGGCGGCCTCGCGCGCCGCGGTCACGGCGTCAAGCACCTCCTGCAGCGTCATGCCCTCACCGGTGAGGTCGGCCTCCAGCACCGGATCGAGCGGCACACAGAGGTACATATTGTTGCCGTAAACGTACGCTCCGGTCGTGACGGCGACGGCGCGGCCGTATTCGTTGAGCAGCGCGCCGCCGCTCGAGCCGCGCGAGATGGTCGCGTCGCTGACGATGCAGGGCAGCGTCGAAAGGTCGGCCTTGTGCGCCGTGGCGCTCACGATGCCCCGGCTCATGGCGAGACCCAACCCCAGCGGATTGCCGAGCGCGTAGACCGTGTCGCCCATGCGCACCTCCTTCGCGCCCGCGAGCGCGATGGCGTGAAAGCACGGAACGGTCTCGCCCTCTGCGGTCGTGCGCGCGATGCGGATAACGGCAAGGTCGATGTCGGCGTCGTAGTAGATCACGCGCTCGATCGCGCACGCTTCGCCCGTGATGAGCGTCGCGCGCCCGCTGATCGCGCCGTCGATGGAGTGGTAGTTCGTCACGGCAAGACCGTCCGGCGAGATGAGGAAGGCGCTGGCGTTGGCGGTCGGTTCATCGGCCTCGATGGCCTCCTCGTCCGCGAAAAGGTCAAGGCAGAGAATGGCGGAGAGGTGGCGGTCGGCGGCCTCGCGGGCGGTCAGCGTCTCGCGGCGCAGACCGAGCGCGTCGACCGCCGTGGCGGTGCAGAGTCCCTTCGCGAGCAGACCGTCGAGCAACGTGCCGCCGTCCCTGACTGGATAGGTCAGCGCGGCGAGCGCCGTTTCAAAGAGATCGCCGCGCGTGAGCGTGCCCTCGAGCGGACGGGAGATAAGGCCGATGCGCAGCGCGGTCCGCGCCGCGCTGCTTCCCAGCTCAGAGCCGCAGCCGAGCGCGCGCAGCAGCATGGCGCACCAGAGTTCTGCGTCCAGCGCGCCGCCGGCGTGGTATTCGCTCCAGTCGATCAGGTCGTGAAAGGCACAGTAGTTCACCGCGCTCCGCGCCCAAGAGGGAATACCCACCCAGCCGCAGCTGCGGCGGTCGGCCTTTGCGGTTTTCTCCGCACCGAGCAGGCGCACGAGCAGCGCGGCGGCCTGCTCCTGTGTGGCGGGCTTCTCTGCGGCATAGCCGGCTCCGGTGCCGGTCACAAGACCGAGGGACGCGAGCGCCTCCGCAGCGCGCGTGCCTTCGCCCTCCAGCGCCTGTGCGGCGGGGAGCAGAGAGATCGTCAGCGCGAGCGCACAGACGAGGGACAATAGTTTCTTTTTCATGGGATACCTCCGATGCTTGCGAGTCTGCTGCCATTATGGCACACTTCTCGCCAAAGGGCAACTCTTTTCCGCCGCGGGCGGACATAGGCGGCGGGCGCGCGGCATAGGTATGAGAAGATCATTCTGCATGGAGGCCGCCCTATGAAAAAGCTCGCCGCGCTGCTGCTCAGCGCTCTGTTCCTGCTCCCGCTCACCGCCTGCCGCACGAAGGAGACCGCCGCCCGCGCGGAGACGGTGCAGGAGCGCTATGCCGCGCTCACGTCCTACACGGCTGCCGCCGCGGTCGAGCTTGCGGACGAGGAGGAGAACGTGCGCTATACGCTCCGCTTCGATGCCGACGCGGAGGAGACAAAGGTCACCGTCCTCGCGCCGGAGCTGCTCGCGGGCGTGACGGCGCACCTCACCGCCGATACGCTCAAGCTCGAATACGACGGCCTTGTGCTCGACGCGGGCGGGACGCCGGGCGGCGTCAGCGCCGTGACCTGCGTGCCCCTCGCGCTCCGCGCCGCCGGGGAGGGCTGGCTGACCGAGCGCAGCGAGGAGGAGATCGAATACGGCGGCGGGACGGTCCACGCCCTGCGGCTGTGCTTCGAGAGCGAGGCGGGCGGCGAAACGATCCGATGCACGCTCTGGTTCGGCGCGGACGACGCGCCGCTGCGCGCGGAGATCGCGGAAAAGGATAAAATTACCGCATATATGGAGTTTACGAGCTTTGCTTTTTGTGATACAATAGCGGCGGACGAAAGCGAAGCCGGCGGCTGAGCGTTTCTCCCTGCCGCGCGGAACGCCTTGCGTTACACTTGGAAGGAAAGCAGTGAACTTATATGGAGAGTACACTGAAGCGCACATGGGCGGAGATCAGCTTGGATAACCTCACCCATAATTTTGAGACCATTCGCCGTCAGGTCGGACCGAAGGCGAAGCTCCTCGGCGTGGTCAAGGCGGATGCCTACGGTCACGGCGCGGTGCGCGTGGCGAAGCATCTTGAAAGGCTCGGCGCGGGCTATCTCGCCGTGTCGAACCTCGACGAGTGCGAGGAGCTGCGCGTGAACGGGATCACGCTCCCCATCCTGATGCTGGGCTTCACGCCCGCCGATCAGGCCGAGCGCATCCTGAAAAACGACATGACGCAGGCCGTGCCAAACCTCGCCATCGCCGAGGCTTATTCCTCCGCCGCGGTCCACGCGGGCGGAACGATGAAGGTCCACATCAAGCTCGACACCGGCATGGGCCGTCTCGGCTTCCAGTGCGACGACGCGCACTTCGACGCGAGCCTGCGCGACATTCTGAAGATCCTCACGCTTCCGGGGCTGGACGTGGAGGGCGTGTTCACGCACTTCTGCGTCAGTGACGAGGCGGCGGACGAGTGCGTGGAATTTACGAAGATCCAGCACGACCGCTTCCTGCGCATGATCGACGCCGTGGAAATGCAGGGCAATTTCCGATTTCGCCTGCACCACTGCTGCAACGCCGGCGGCATCGCCAGCTACCCCGAGTGGGCGTGGGACATGGTGCGCTGCGGCATCATTCTCTACGGCACGGGCGACCTTGCCGAGCGGATGGGCATGAAGCCCGTCATGACGGTCAAGACCACCGTTTCCACCATCAAGGACTTTGACCCCGACACCTCCATCAGCTACGGCCGGCAGTTTTTCACGACAAGACCCAGCCGCATCGCGGTGCTGCCCATCGGCTACGCCGACGGCCTCTTTCGCGCCCTCTCCGGCAAGCTGCGCGTGCTCACGCCCTACGGCGAGGCGCAGCAGGTCGGGCGCATCTGCATGGATATGTGCATGATCGACGTGACCGACCTCCCGCAGCTCAGGGTCGGCGACGAGATCGAGGTGTTCGGCGAGCATCAGCTCATCGAGACCGCCGCCAAGCAGTGCGGCACCATCAGCTACGAGCTGCTTTGCGCCGTCAGCAAGCGCGTGCCGCGCTATTATTACCTCGGCGGCAAATGCGTTGACCGCAATCTCCAGCTCCTCGGATAAGCACCGCCCCCGCGCGCCGCGCATAGGATAGCGTGGGCGGGGGGAGCGGAGAAATTCGGTACGCTCCGTATAAATCCCGCCCGAGTGTGGGAGAATGAAAGTGACCGGCCGCGAAGGACGCGGCGGGAACTTCTTCTCGGAGTGTGAACGAAGCGTGGATACCAATGTCAGACGAGGCGATATCTATTACGCCGACCTCTCTCCCGTGGTCGGGAGCGAGCAGGGCGGCGTGCGTCCGGTGCTCATCATTCAGAACGACACCGGCAACCGCTACAGCCCGACGGTGATCGCCGCCGCGATCACGTCCCAGACGAACAAGGCGAAGCTGCCGACGCATATCGCGCTCTCCGCGCCGGACCACGGTCTGCCGCGCGACAGCGTGGTCCTGCTCGAGCAGGTGCGCACGCTCGACAAGCGCCGCCTGCGCGAGCGCATGGGCCGTGTGGACGGCGAGCTGATGGAGCGCATCGACGCCGCCATCGCGGTGAGCTTCGGGCTTGGCAATACGCAGCTGATCTGAAAAGGCCCGAAAGAAGGGGGCGGCGCGTCCTCTTCTTTCGCGGCGGCTTTTGCCGCGACATACCCCCTGCACAAAAGAAAAGGAAGGTACATCATGAAAAAGACTCCTCACGCGCTCACACGGCTCTTTACGCTCCTGCTCGCGAGCCTGACGCTCCTCTCGATCTCTGTCGCCGCGGCGGGGACGGCGGGCTCCTCGTCCGATCCGCTCGTGACGCTCAGCTATCTCAACGAAAAATTCCTGCCGGAGCTCATGACCAGGGTGGACGAAAAGCTCGCCGCGCGCACGGACACGGCCTCGAAAGAGCTGCGCGCGCAGGTGGACGCCGACATCAAACAGCTTGAGGAGAAGTACGGCTCGCAGACATCGAACGAGGCTCGGAGATGTGTATAAGAGACAGGCTTTGCGGTCGTCACGATGACGAATGGACAGGTCCTCTACGGTGCGATCGGCTGCGAGGTCATGCTGCGCGTCGGCACGGCGTCGGTCGTGTCGCCCTCCAGCCCGGGCCTCATTGACTCGACCGGCGGCACGACGCTGGACAACGGCGCCGGCCTGACGAAGAACCATCTTTACATGATGACGATCTCCGACCGCGGCGTCAAGGCGACCGCGGCGACGACCAAGCTGCTCGTGCGCGGCACCTATGAGGTCAAATAAAAACCGAAATAAGCAAGGCTGCCTGTGCATAGAGTGTACAGGCAGCTTTTTTTGTGGGGAGGCGGGAGCATGAACGATCAGGCGGTCTGGCGGCGCGGTGCGCCGGTGCGCTTTCCGAGCGCCCGCTGGGAGCTGACCTTTTCCCGCGCCCTGCGGCGCGAGAACGGCGGACGGTTGGAGCTTGCCCTGCCGTATTCGCCCGCGCGGCCCTGGCCGCTCCCGGAGCTGTTCTGCTTCGCGCGCGTGGAGGAGATCGGCGGAGAACCCCACATCATCTACGCCTTTGACCGAAGGAAGGCCCCTATATTTTGAAAAAACTGAAAATTATGTCTACCATTTTACAAAAGACTGTGCTACAATAACAATGGAATCCTGCCAAAACCAAAGAAAATGAGGTGCGAGCCCATGAAATGCCCCTACTGCGGTTACAAGGAAAGCAAGGTCGTCGACTCCCGCCCGGCGGAGGAGGGCAGCAGCATCCGCCGCCGCCGCGAGTGCCTGTCGTGCGAAAAGCGCTTCACCACCTATGAGACGGTGGAGAGCCTGCCGATGGTCGTCATCAAGAAGGACGGCAGCCGCCAGAGCTTCGACCGGAGCAAGGTCCTGCGCGGCATGATCCGCGCCTGCGAGAAGCGTCCTGTGTCGTTCGATGAGCTCGAGCGCATCAGCGAGGAGATCGAGCAGAACCTGCAAAACTCCCTCGAACGCGAGGTCTCGACCGAGGCCATCGGCGAGCAGGTGATGGACAAGCTGCGCAGCGTGGACGAGGTCGCCTACGTCCGCTTCGCCTCCGTCTACCGCCAGTTCAAGGACATCGACACCTTCATGCATGAGCTCAACAAGCTCCTTGCGGACAAGACGTAAGGCGACACCGCACAATTGCGTCTTCGTGCTTCGGCGAATTGCGCAATGCTGCCTTAAAGAATATTCTTGATCGAGATTTCCTCCATCTCGTCGAGCAGCCGCAGCTGCGTGAGCAGCTCGGCGGTGTTGGCGCGGAACTCTGCGCCGTCCTTGCTTTCGGCGAAGCTGTGCGAAACGGCGAAAAGCGCCTCCGCCGCGTCCAGCTCCGCGTGCTCGACCATGATGTGAAAGTAGGTCTGCCGCGCGTCCCAGGAGGCGTACACCGCGCCGAGCGCTTCGCGCGCCCCCTCCCAGTCCTCCGCCTCGGCGGCAGCAAGAGCGGCTTCCACACCCGCGCACCAGCCGTCCACACTTTTTGAGACGTAACGCGCGTTGGCCATCGCGCCGCCGAAGAGCAGCGCGAGCACCAGCAGGGGAGAGAGCCAATGCCTCATTTCGCCCCCTCCTTTCCGATGCAGAGGATCTTGCCCGCGTCGTCGATGGTGAGGAGCAGCACCTCCGAGGGGCTGCGATAGCCGCGCGAGGAAAGCTCCCGCGTGAGCCAGCCGCGCGTCAGGCCGCGATAGGCAAGGCCGCCGTCGAGCACGCGCCCGTCGTTGATGAGCACCTGCGGGAGGAAAAGATCGTCCTTCACCGCGCGCCCAAGCTGCTTCGGCGTCGCCGGCTGCTCGGCGGGGTAGAGCAGCACGGAGAGCTGCCCGTCCGTCTCTAAAATGGCGTACTTCACCGTCGTGAGGTCGGTCACGCCCTGACTGCGCAGCGCCTCGATGAGCTCGTCGAGCGTGAAGCGGTTCGCCCGCATGGCGGCTTGCTGAAGCTGACCGTCCTTGATGAGCGTGGTCGGGCTGCCGCACACGAGCCGCCGCAGCCGGATGGAGCGCATACAGCCATACGAGAGCAGCATCGACAGCGCGAGCAGCGTCACGATCGGCACCACGCCGTTGAGCAGCGGGATGCCGAAATCCTGCATCGGCACGGCGGCAAGGTCGGAAATGAGCATCGTGAGCACCAGCTCAGTCGGCTCCAGCTCGCCGATCTGGCGCTTGCCCATCAGCCGCAGACCGAGCATGATGATGAAGTATAAAAGGATCGTGCGCACAAAAGCGGTGACCATGGCGGAGCCTCCCAGAAGGATTTTTCGCCTTATTTTGCCCCGTGTGGGAACATTTTATTGCCTTCCTCCGTCATATCCTGACGGTGGAGATAGATTCCATTTTCAAAGCACAGACAAAGAAAGGAGTTTTCGGCTCAAAACCGACAAAGCGCCATGAGCCTCCCTCGCGGAGGACGACGAGGCGGGAGGTGATCGAATTTTCGGCGGATGCCTCCCCGTGCGGTTCCGGCGCGCACACAGCCGACAAATACGCGGGCGACCGCGGAACAAAGGGACTGTGACGGAACGGAAAAGGTGAAATCTCTGTGCGTTTCCCCTTTTGATCGCGCAGGGCGTATTGCGCCCTGCGGCGGAGCCCTGCGCTCCGCAGAGACTTTTGTGATCATAAAGGAGAACTTTTTTATGTGTGGTATCGTTGGATACGTCGGCAGCGAGCAGGCTGCCCCCATTTTGCTCGACGGCCTCGCCCGTCTGGAATACCGCGGCTACGACAGCGCCGGCATCGCGGTCGTTTCGCCGCGGCATGAGCTTCAGGTCAAAAAAACTGTGGGCCGGCTCAAGGCCTTGAGCGACCTCGTCCACGGCGGCGCGGATGTGGAGGGCACCATCGGCATGGGCCATACCCGCTGGGCGACCCACGGCGCGCCGAACGACGTCAACTCCCACCCCCACGTCAGCGAGAACGGCAAGTTTGCCGTCATCCACAACGGCATCATCGAAAACTATGTCGAGCTCAAGGAATTTCTGATCTCGCAGGGCGTGACCTTCAGATCCGAAACGGATACCGAGGTCGTGGCGCAGCTGCTCGAGTTCTACTACAACGAGTGCGGCGACTTCTTCGAGTCCGTGGGCCGCGTGCTGCGCCGCATCGAGGGCGCCTACGCGCTCGGTATGCTCTGCGCCGATTGTCCCGACCGCATCATCGCCGCGCGCAAGGACGCGCCGTTGCTGCTCGGCTTCGGCGAGGGCTGCAGCTTCCTCGCGAGCGACGCGACCGCCATCATCAAGCACACGCGCGACGTGGTGTATATGGACGACGGCGAGATCGCCGTGCTCACCCGCGGCGGCATCCAGCTCTACAACGCCATGCAGCAGCCCATCGAAAAGGAGCATCACCACATCGAGTGGGAGGTCAGCGCGGCGGAGAAGGGCGGCTATCCGCACTTCATGCTCAAGGAGATCATGGAGCAGCCCGACGCCCTGCGCCACGCCATTGCGCCGCGTCTGCGCGGCGGCGAGATCGTGTTCGACGACCTCAAGCTCACGCCGGAGAAAATTCGGGGCTTTGACCGCATCTTCATCGTCGCCTGCGGCTCGAGCTACCACGTCGGCATGGTCGGCAAGTATAATCTGGAGCATCTGCTGCGCCGCAATGTTGAGGTCGCGCTGGCGAGCGAGTTCCGCTACAGCGATCCCATCGTGGACGATAAGACGCTCGTCATCATCATCAGCCAGTCCGGCGAAACGCTCGATACCATGGCGGCGCTGCGCGAGGCGAAAAAGCGCGGCGCGTACATCCTCTCCATCGTCAACGTGGTCGGCTCGTCCATCGCCCGCGAGAGCGACGACGTGCTCTACACCTGGGCTGGCCCCGAGATCGCCGTCGCCACCACCAAGGCGTATTCCACGCAGCTCGCCGTGCTGGATATGGTCGGCCTCTGCTTCGCCAAGATCCTCGGTACGGTGAGGGAGGAAGAATACGCCGACGCGGTGCGTGAGCTTGCGCTCCTGCCCGACAAGGTGAAGGAAACGCTCGGCCATTGCGAGGACATCCAGAAGTACGCCGCGCAGCACTTCCACCACGAGAGCGTCTTCTTCATCGGCCGCAACCTCGACTACGCGCTCGGCCTCGAGGGCTCGCTCAAACTCAAGGAGATCAGCTACATCCACTCCGAGGCCTACGCCTCCGGCGAGCTGAAGCACGGCACGATCTCTCTCATCGAGGACGGCACGCTCGTCATCGCGCTGGGCACCTACGGCCCGCTCTTTGATAAGGCGATGAGCAACGTCGTTGAGGTCAAGGCCCGCGGCGCGGATGTGCTGGCACTCACCACGGAGAGCCACCGCGGCGAAATGGCAAAGACCGTCGATCACGTCCTCACCATTCCCGATACGGCCGCGATGCTGCTGCCCTCGCTCGGCGTCGTGCCGCTCCAGCTCTTCTCGTACTACATCGCGCTCCAGCGCGGCTGCGACATTGATAAGCCCCGCAACCTTGCCAAATCCGTCACCGTGGAATAAAAGAATAAAAAGGGAAGCTCCGGCAGCCGCCGGAGCTTCCTTTTTTGCGGGGAAAATGCCCCACAACACTTACACTATATCATTTCGTGGTTTACTGTGTCAACACAAAACTGCGAGAAAGCGAAAAGTTCAGAGCCCTGCACAGTTTTTTCCACGCCTTTTTCGTGCGTTCGGCGGCTTGTGCGGGGCGCGGAGATGTGCTATAGTAAAAGCACCTCAAGAAAGGGTGAGTCCAATGTACAGCTGATCCCGAAGGCACCGACGACCGGTCCCGGCACTCTCGAATGTTGAAACGTCATAAACGGAGTTCACCGCCTCCTGCGGTGTTGATATAGAGCGAGAGTGACACCATGAGCAAGCGTTATCCGGTGCCGCCGACTTTGCAGAAAGAGAGGTAACCAAGGATGTTAGATAATAAGAGCGCAGAGAAATAGCCCTTGACCGCGCGAGAGAAAAAGCGGTCAAGGGCTGTTTCTTTTTTGCCGTAAAGCTGCCGGAGGGCGGCTTATTTTTTTACATAATAGGCGTAGTATTCCTCGAACGTGAGATCGTTTTCATAGATGAACGTCGCGGCCTCGACGCCGACGTAGCGGTAGTGCCAGGGCTCGAACTTGTAGCCGGTGATGTACTCCATGCCGTCGCCGTAGCGCAGGATAAAGCCGAAGCGGTGGGCGTTGTCGCGCATCCAGACGAACTGCTGCGTGTTCTTGAAGCCGTTGAGCGTGCCGCCGGGAGCGATGACGTCCAGCGCAAGGCCGGTCTGATGCTCGCTGTAGCCCGCGCGGGCGGAGAAGCGGTCGGTCGTCGCCTCGCTGTACTGCGTGCGGTAGCGGGCGTAGAGGTTCTTCTGCGTCTGGTAGCTGCGGTAGGGCGAGGCGTTGACAAGGTGCAGCCCGGTCTCCGCCCACATGGCCTCGACCAGGTCGCAGAAGGCGTCGTTGACCTCGCTCTTGAGCTTGCCGCCGTTGGAGTAGGCGGGCTCGACCGTCACAAGGTCCTCCGGCACATAGTCGCTCGCGAGACGGCTATATTTGTTGACCAGAATGAGATCGCCGTCGTCCGGGTCCGCATCCACCGCGGCGGTAAAGCGCGGCAGATCGTTGTCCGTGTTCACGATGCGCAGCACCTGCTCGAGCGTCCAGGCGCCGCCGGTGCGGTAGGCAAGGTAACGCTGCGCGCGGGTCTCATCGTAGTGCGGCAGCTTCGACAGCGCGTCCAGCAGCGCCGGCTCGTCGAACCACGAGGCGGGCGTCTGCGCGAGCGCGGCAAGCTGCTCCGCGCTGAGGGCGGGCTGCTCCTCGACGGCGGGGGCGGGCTCCTCCTCGGGCGCGGACTTTTCCGCCGCCGGCAGAAAGGGAGCAAGACTGATGAGCAGGCTCAGCGCAAGCGCGATCAAGGGTTCGGAGGGCATGGTAAGGTCATCTCCTGATTTATTTTTATTCCAAAGTAAAATTTGCGGGGGAGAGCTTGTCCCCCTCGACCGTCAGCACCCCGTAGGACGGGCGGCGATGGTCGCCTATGCTGCCGGGATTGACGAGCCACAGCCCATCGTGGTAGTCGATGTGCGGGATGTGCGTGTGCCCGTAGAGCAGCGCCTGCGCGCCGCGCTCTCGCGCCTCGTAGGACGCGCGCAGCAGCGAGGACTTCACGCCCAGCGTATGCCCGTGGCAGAGCAGCACGCGGCAGTCGCCGAAGAAGACGACGCGCTCGCTTTCCTCAAAGCGGCTGAGGTCGCAGTTGCCCGGCACCTGCTCGAGCGGGATGCGGGGGTACAGGCGGTGCAGCGCCTCCGCGTCGCGCCAGCCGTCGCCGAGGTGTACGATGGTGTCGAGCGTAGAGGGACGCTCCCGCTCCACGGCGCGGACCATGTTGTCCTCATTGCCGTGGGAGTCGGAAAAAACGAGAATTTTCATAGCAGCGCAGCAGCTCCGTAGGTGAGAAGTGAAATGATGATGCCCGCAAGGAACACGCCGGCGGTGATGGCGGGCACGGCGAGCTTGAGCCGCAGATCGAGCAGCGCCGCGATCAGCGCGCCGGTCCACGCGCCCGTGCCGGGCAGCGGCACGGCGACGAAGAGCAGCAGCCCCCACGCCTGATAGCGCACGACCTTGTCGCTCTTGCTCCAGGCCTTCCGCTCGATCCGGTCGACCCAGCGCCCGAGGCGCGGGATATGGGCGCGGACCCACGCAAAGCCCCTGCGCGCGAAAAGGATGATAAACGGAACGGGAAGCAGATTGCCGAGCAGCGCCGCGAAAAAGGCCTCGCGGAGCGGAAGCCCCATTGCTACGCCGGCGGGCAGCCCGCCGCGCAGCTCGATGACCGGCAGCATCGAAATGAGCACGGTCGCAAGGAATTTTCCCTCGCCGGCCGAGAGCAGCCATTGCACGATCGCGTCTGTCATGCGCCGCTTCCTTTCCTGAATGATAACGCACCTATTATATAAAACCTCACCGGAAAATACAAGAAAAGATTTGCAGGAAGAAACGCGGTGTTGAGAGTATCATTAAATGCAGAAGAAACCGTTACGGTTTTTCCTGCATTATTTTTTATCCGAAGGCAGGCGGAAGGAGGTTAAAACATTGAACGGATACAGTTATTTGACGCTGGAACAGCGCCGCGAGATCGAAAGAATGTATGCAGAGGGTGAACGCGTTGTTGACATTGCCGCCCGTCTGAAAAGGAGCGCCGCCGCTATCTACGAAGAGTTGAAGCGCGGCTATACGGGAGAGTTTGACGGCTACGCCCGCCCGAAGTACAGCGCCGATCTTGCACAAGCGACGGTGCAAGAGAATTTCCGGCGCAGAGGAAACCGACGCGGCGCGAATTGCTGAAATACGAAAGGAGCTATTCAATATGAAAATGAAGAGGATCGCAAACAACGTGGCGCTTCAAACGATCGGCTACGTAATTAGCGGATTTACGAACGTGTATATCTACGTTCGGGAATGCGGCTATCAGAAGCGGGACATTTACAGGGGCTTGTATAAGCACTTCGCGCACGACGAAATGAACAAATACGCATATTGCAAGATCACGGAGCTTCGCGCCGATGAAAACGTGCTTTACATCGGCATTGAAGAGTAACGCGGGAAAGGAGCTATTCGGAATGAGTACAACACGATACAAAATCCGTTTATGGGAATACGACGGCGAAGCGTCCGTCGCAAACGCCGTTACCTTCGACAGCTTCGCGGAAGCGGAAGCGCGGTTCAATGATCTTCGAGTTTCGGAGGAAATGCCGTGCGTTGAGTTCATCAAAGAGTGGATCGCGAACGGGTGCATTATCGGCGACGAAGTTTTGAACGTTCGGCAGTTCACTTCGGTATTTGACGCTATCACGAAGGACAAGCCCACGCTGGCGGGCTTCCTTCGTTCCCTTCCGGTCATAGAAGCGCCGTGGGACGCGGCTTTTCAGAAGCGTTATTGCTCTTCCTGCACGGCGGAGAATTGCGACGCTTGCGCGAATGAGCAGTTCCGGAACAATCCGGAATGGTGGCTTTCCCTTCCGGCGGCGGAGGTGGAACAATGACGGCGGATCGGGCGCGCGGGGCGCTTGCCGTCCTGCAAGACGCGGACGGGAAGTTTATTTGCGAAGTGCCTTGCGGTTACATAGTCGAGCAGACAGCCAGCGCACACAAGCCCCGGCGGATACAGGCACAACGACGGCGGCGGGCAATGCTTCGCCGTCGCGTCGCCCTTACGGTTGCATTGCTAACCGTTGCCGCCCTTCTTGCGGCGCTTATGCCGTGGAGCGGGAGCGGTGCGGCGGACAAGCCGAAGGACACGACCGCCGGAACGCTTGAAGAGGTACACCAGCCGACCGCCGTTCTTCTTCCTTCGAGCGGGACGGTGGCGGAATATGTGCCGAACGCGGCGGAGGTTGAAGCCCTTGCAAAGCTGATCTACGGCGAAGCGGGGATCGTTCCTTCTACGACGGAGCAAGCGGCGGTTGTATGGTGCGTTCTGAACCGCGTTGACGATCCGCGCTTCCCCGACACGGTGCTGGAGGTTATCGAAGCGCCCTACCAGTTCAGCGGCTACGATCCCGAATATCCCGTGAAAGAGGAATTCGCCCTTCTTGCGGCGGACGTGCTGACGCGATACCGCGCGGAGCGGGACGGCGAAGAAAACGTCGGGCGGGTGCTTCCGGCGGAATACTGCTTCTTCACGGGCGACGGGCGGCGCAATCACTTCACGACGGAATGGAAAAGTACGGATCGCTTCGGCTGGACGCTTGAAAGCCCGTACACAGATTGAAAGGAGCGGCACACATGAAGGACAACAAAAGCGGCTGGCAGTTCCCGAAGGCGCTTGAAATTATCAAGTGCAAGGAAGGCAACAAAGAGTTTATGAAGGAGCGTCCGGCGCGTCGCCCGTTCGGAAACACCGTGCTTATTTGCGAATATCCGATCGACGACACGGCGGCGGAAGAGCCGAACGCGAAGTTGATTACATGGCGGCTTGCAAAGCGCGCCGCGCGGGACTTCTTGCGCGTTTCCTTTATGCCTTCGGCTATCGTATCGGCGGCGACGCATGGCGGGAAAACCGCCGTCCGCGTCTACGGTAAATATTAAATCACACGAAAGGAGCTATTCAATTATGTTCAGCAAGAAAAAGACAGAATGCCGCGTTTGCGGCTATCGCTTCACACCGGAGCGGGAAAACATCTACACGGCGGAAGAACCGCGTTCTATGGCGGATATGCTGACGAAAGCGCCGACGCGCTTTTCGGCGGTTGATTGCCCGATTTGCGGTTGCCAAATCGCGCTGGCGATCCGCGTTCCCCGCGTTGACATTTCGGACAATGCGGAACGGCACGACGCGGACGCGCTCAACATTCCCGCTTCACCGTATCCGGACGGGGACAAAGGCGTTATGGCTTGCCCGAATTGCGGAAGCGGTGAATATCTGCACAACGCAGACGAAAACGAAAACGCTTTTTGCGGGCAATGCGGACAGGCTATCAAGTGGGGGTGCGAAGATGAAGATTAAAAGTATCGCCGCTATCTGCAAGAAGAACAAGAATATTGCAATCTTCGAGCGGTACAGCGACGACGGCGACATATTAACGCAGTACATCGGCGACGGATCGGCGGTTTATCCGGTTATCGGGCTTCCACCGCTTGACGCGGAAAGCCTTTTAACGATCTTCGACGTTCCGGAGAAAGACCGCGATAATTACTTTGTGAAAATGCTGGGCGTTCCGGCGGGTATCAGCTTCGAGGACACCGACGAAACGGAAAGACACGTCGAGCGGGAAGGAATTTCGATCATCTATTCCGGACGAACCTTGAAACCGATCCGTACAACGCGCGGGCTTGTATTCATCGAAAGCCGCTATCTTTCGCCCGTCGCTGACGTGCTGGACGTGCTGGAGCTTTACGAACGCCGCACGGCGGAGGGAACGCCCTACATCGTCGCGAAGGCGGGCTTCCTGCTTCAAGCGGTGATTATGCCTTATGACGTTATCAACCAGCAGTTCGTGGAGAGCTTGCAGGACTTAACGCGGGAATGCGAATTTTCCCTTTCCGAGAAGGAACGCAGGGAACGCGAAGCCCGCGACCGCTTCACATTCACCGAACCGGAACAATGTTCCTTGAACGTCGATCCGGACACGGGCGAGGTTGTCGAGGAAAGCGAGGTGGCGGACAATGCCTAAAATGACGGTACGCGTTATTCTGAAAAGCGGCGTTGAATTCTCTATCAAGTGCGACAAATTCACACTTACGCGAAACGGCTTTCAACAGGTAACGGGCTACAACATCGAAGGGATCACGGAGAACCAGCCCGTTTATTTGGACTTTGAGCAGGTGGCGGCGGTTGTCCGCGTCTTTTCCGACGAAAAGGAGGTGGCGCACGATGAACAAGGCGCTTCTATCCTCTAAAAATATGTGCTGGTGTACGCCGCAAGACTTCTTCGACAAGCTGAACGCCGAATTCGGCTTCGTGCTTGATCCGGCGGCGACCGACAAGACGGCGAAATGCTCTTTGTATTACACGCCGGAAACGGACGGGCTTTCGCAAAGCTGGGATCGCGGCGGCGCGGTATTCTGCAATCTGCCTTACGGACGCGAGATCGGCAAGTGGGTTCAAAAGGCTTTCGAGGAAGCGCGGGGGGGGTATCCGATTGTTTTACTTATCCCAGCGCGGACGGATACGGTATATTTTCACGATTACATTTACGGGAAAGCGGAAATCCGCTTCGTGCGCGGGCGGCTACGGTTCACGGACGACGACGGGAACGCCACCGATCCCGCGCCCTTCCCTTCAATGGTAGTTATCTATAACGGGGAGCGGGTGAAGGAATGAGCGACAAAAAGAAATGTCCGTTTTGCGAAGCGATCGCGCTTCAACGGTTCATTGAAGAACACCATAGCAAGCCCGCAGGGTTCGGAATGGCTTTATCCGCCGCGCTTGTTTCCTACGCAGTAGTAAACGGGCGCAAATGCGGACGGACAACGGATTACATGAAGGACGGCAAGGGCTACCCGCTCAATTATTGCCCTTCGTGCGGAAAGCGGGTGAAGAATGAATAACCGACAGGAAAAGCCGCCCTTGAAGTGCTTGCTGGGCATTGATCCGGAGAAGGCGCAGAAATGCAAGCCTTCGGAATGCGCTTCTTGCGGCTGGGAAGCGGCAGAAGCCGCACGGCGGCGGGGGTACGTGAAGGAACACGGCTTGACGCTATGCGCCGACGGCTTCCGGCGGCTGATTATCAAGAAGGAGAACGACATGGCGACACCATACAAGGAATGCCCGCATTGCGGCGCACATCTTGACAGCGGCGAAAAATGCGATTGCCGCGCGGCGGGAAATCCCGTCGCCCTTGAAAATGTCGTTGATTTAGAACGACAGACGCGAGAGAACAACAAAGCTATGAACAGGGTGCTTGACTTCATAGCACCCGAAAAACGAAAGAGAGGGTAAAGACAATGACAGGTATTAACGAGGTTGCGAAGGAAATTCACGAAAACGCCGTCGCCCACGGCTGGTGGGACGAAGAACGCGGCTTTCCGGAGGTTTTAGCGCTCGTTCATTCGGAGGTATCCGAAGCGCTGGAGGAATACCGCAACGGACACGGCGCAACGGAAATCTATTTCAGCGACAGCGGCAATCCCGAAGGTATCCCCACGGAGCTTGCGGACGTGATTATTCGCGTTCTTGATTATTGCGGATACGCAGGGATCAACATTGACGCGGCGATCTCACAGAAGCACGAATACAACAAAAGCCGCCCGTATCGGCACGGCGGCAAGAAGTGTTAATCATGGCGGAGCGGGTGAACCACCCGCCGCATTACAACGCGGGCGGGATTGAGTGTATCGACGCGCTGGAAGCCGCAACAAGCGGGCTTCAAGGTATCGAAGCCTTTTGCACAGCGAACGCGATCAAGTATTTGTGGCGCTGGAAGCTGAAAAACGGTGAAGAGGACTTGCAAAAGGCGGTTTGGTATATCAACAGACTTATTCAACGAGCGGGCGCAGACAGCGCCGCAGGAAAGGAGCTATTCAATATGAAAGAGAACAAACACGGCTTCGAGCCGAAACAGGAATTCACGATGGGCGGGATCGCTTGGACGGTCATTCAGACGGGCGCGGATTGGGTGAAGTGCATTGCTTCCGATTGCGTCGAAGAACGCGCCTTCGATGAAGGGAACAAAAACGACTTTGCCGCTTCTTCCATTCGCGCCTATCTGAACGGCGAATTCTTGCGCCGTCTGATTAAGGCGGGCGCGCCGGAAGAAATGTTCGAGTATTTCAACATCGACTTGACCGCCGACGACGGCTTGAAGAATTACGGCGGCGATCGCGTCCGGATCGGGCTTATCACTTGTGAGGAATACCGCCTTTTGCGCGGCAACATTCCGGCGCTTCCGGATCGCTGGTGGTGGACGGCTACACCGGACAGCCCGATAAATTCTTTCGTCCGCTGCGTCTTTTCGGACGGCTCGTTGTACTACGACTACGCGTACATCGGCTACTGGGGCGTTCGCCCGCTTTGCAATCTCAAATCTGAAATCTTGGTATCGTACTTAAACGGAGAGAACGCAGAGGAAAAGAAGAAGCGCGCCGAAGCCGTCGATATGATGAAGCATATTGCCGCCGCGTGGGACATCGACGCGGAAGAAGTTTTCGGGAGGGCTGACGAATGACAATGTATCAATTCATGGTGAACGCCTTTTATATGCTTTGCGGCGTTGCTTGCGTCGCCGCTTCCGTTGTGATCGTCTACATCGTTTTGAACGTGCTTTTCAGAGCGCTTCGGAGGGGCGGCGGGAACAATGGCAGATATTAAGATCGACGAAGAATTGCTTTTACGCGCAGGGCTGGGGATCGGCTACGCGTTCGCGCCATTCTTTCGGGGCATTTTAGAAGGCGTTGAAGATTACACGATCGAACAGGCGGCGCGGGAAATGCAGGAAGAACACGACGCGCAGGAAGCCGAAGAGGGCTTGAAACGTCCGGTTGAAAAAACGCTGATCGGCGATTGCCGGAAGTGCTGGTGCGATCAATGCGCGAAGCTGGAACAATGCGTTCACTTGCGCGAAGGCGCGCTTCCGGACGGGGTACGCCCGTTCCCTTGCGTCGGGTGCGCGGACGGAATGCGCTTCAAACCTTGTGAAGAAGAACGGTGCGCCGACTTCGAGCAGGGCGCAGGATTTAATAACGGCTGACAAAACAAAAAAAGAGAACGTCCGGTTGCGACGTTCCGGACGTTCTCTTTTCCTCTTACATAGCTGTAAAAGGAGCTATTCAATATTGAAATTATAGCATTTTACGGCGCTTTTGTCAAGGAAGGGCGGCGGGATTATGCAGAGGGTTAAAAGACGTATTTTTTCGGGCGTTGTATGTGAACAAGAGGTTTACACCGTATCCGATCGAGCGAACATCAAGAAAGCTGAACCGCGACCGCGCTTCAAGGACGACGAAGAGCGCGCGCAACACCGGATCGGCATATCAAAGCGGAAACACCAGCGGCTGGTTAATGAAAACTTTTCGCCGCTTTCCTTATATAGTACGCTGACGTTCGACGACGACAGCGAAGTTCATACATTCAGCGAAGCGCGCAGAATACGCGACAATTACTTCCGGCGGCTTCAAAGGGCTTGTCCAGACGCGAAGATCATTATTTACATGGGGCGCGGCAAGTCTACGAACCGAATTCATTTTCACATGATTTCGGACGGCATACCGGAAGAAACGATTAGCGGCAAGTGGAACGACGGATCAGTAATCCATATTCGGCACTTGCGCGAACACAATTATTATAACGGCGTTGACTACGGGCAGGATTACACGGGGCTTGCGGATTACCTCTTCAACCATTGGACACCGGAACAGGGCGGACACCGTTGGAAGGCGACGCGCAATCTTCGCCAGCCGGAGAAGGAAGCGCCGACGCTTGCACTTCGGACGTATACGGAAAAGAAAGCACCGATCGCGCCGAAGGGTTACAAGCTGGTGGAAGCCCGCGCGACGAAGTGGGGCTACATATATTATAAATATGTACGCGAACCGGAGAAACCGAAACGCCGGAAGAAACGCGAATAGCGGGAACGCCCGAAGGGGCGCAATAAAAAGCCTTGTAAATGTGTAAAGTTTTACGACCAGCGCTTTCCCTTCCGGAAGATTGATTTTATTTATTCCCCGTCGCCCGCTTTTCAGAGATCACGAACGCGCGCATTGTCAAGGGTGCGAAGCACGGCGAAGCCGCTTGCCCTTGACAATGAAAGCGCGGGAGTGATAAAAGCGGGAAGGCGGCGGGGATATAAAATCAATCGTGAAGGATCGGTTCAGAAAACGGATCGAGGAAGCCCGCCGGATCGCCGATAGATTTATTCCTTTAAGCCCGTTCCCCCCAGCGGGGGGCGGAGGGGGGGGAGAAAAAGAAAGAAGGTGAACAACGTATGCTTGAATTGAACAAGCTGTATAACATGGACTGTATGCAGGGAATGAAAGAGTTTCCGGACGGCTTCTTCGATCTTGCGATCGTTGATCCGCCTTACGGTATCGGCATAGACGGACAGAAGAAGCGCGTATGCGGCAATCCGAAGCATAACCGGAAAGAGCATATCCGGAAAAGCTGGGACAAGGCTATTCCACCGCCCGAATACTTCCGCGAATTGGAACGCGTTTCAAAAGAACAAGTGATATGGGGCGGAAATTACTTCGTTCCGTATCTCGAACAAGGACATAAAGGCTGGCTTGTATGGGACAAGGGGCAACACGGCTTGACAATGAGCGATTGCGAATTAGCATATACCAGCTTCGACACGCCGACACGCGTTTTCGTATGCAATCGCGTTGAATTGCTGAATGACGGGACAATTCACCCGACGCAAAAGCCCGTGAAGCTGTATTCGTGGGTTCTTTCCCTCTTCGCCCGAAAAGGTATGAAGATATTGGACACACACGCCGGAAGCGGAAGTTCCTTGATCGCTTGCTATCGTCAAGGCGGGCTTGATTACGTCGGCTTCGAGATCGACGAAGATTATTGCAGAGCGGCACAAGCGCGGCTTGAACAGGAACAAGCGCAAATGCGGCTTTTCGATCTTTTGGAGCAGGAACAGCGGAAGGCACAAATAACGATTTTCAACGAATGAAGGGAGGAAACACAATGCAGGAAAAAAGGACGCTATATCTTGCCGGAAAGATCACGGGCGATCCGTATTATTTCACGAAGTTTTACAACGCGCAAAAGAAGCTGGAGGAAGGCGGCTTCATCGTCGTAAATCCGGCGCTTCTTCCGGCGGAGGGCTTCACGTGGGAAGCCTATATGCGTATGTCCGGCGCTATGCTTGCAGAGTGCGCCGAAGTCTGTTTTCTTCCGGACTGGAAAGAGAGCAAAGGCGCGAAATATGAATTCGGCGAAGCAATGGCGCAGAACAAGCCGTTTTTCTTCTTCGCTGATTGGGAACGGGAGGGATCACAGAATGCAGAAAAATAAAATGCCCGTTCCGACGGAAGCGCAAGAGCAAATGACGCTTTTTTCGTGGGCGGCTATGCAAAGCGGAAAATATCCCGAATTGAATTTGCTTTATCACGTCCCGAACGGTGGGAGCAGACACAAGGCGGAAGCGGGACGGCTTCGGGCGGAGGGCGTGAAAGCGGGCGTTCCCGATCTATGCTTGCCCGTCGCGCGCGGGCAATATCACGGGCTTTACATAGAGCTTAAACGACAACGCGGCGGCAGGACAAGCGATCATCAATCGGAGTGGCTGGACGCTCTTTCGGCGCAGGGCTACAAAGCCGCGCTTTGCTACGGCTGGGAACAAGCGGCGGGAACAATTATCGAATATCTAACCGGAGGTGGCACACATGACTAAAAAGCAAACAGAGCTTTCCGAAGAGTTGCGGGAAGCCGTATTTGAAGCCGCGCGCGCAGGGGCGGCGGAAGCATACACGCAGAACACGGGGTACGTAAATTACTTCAAGGCAATGGAAACGCTTTTGCATAACTACAAGAAGCTGGCGGCGCTTGTAGCCGATGAAGAAGCGTATTGCGAAGTTGAGTATCACGCGGGACGAAAGACGTTTTCAACGACACCACAGGCGAAGGGCTTTATTCAGCGCAAGACGGAAGCGGAGATCGTCGAGGAAATGCGAGAGGAAAAACAAAAGCAGTTCAAAGAAACGAAATCCGGCTTTGACAGCTTGACGCGCGCTATTTCTCTTTTCAAAGGGCATAAAGAATTCGTTGTGATCCGGCTTTACTATTTCGGCGAGGACATCAACGGCAATCCGCGAGAGGGCGGAACGGCGACGTGGGAAGAGATCGCGGAAGAGCTTTCCGACGCGGGTATTCTCAAAGAGATAAAGACGGCGCGCCGCTGGCGGAACAAGATCGTCAACGATATGGCGGTATGTGTATTCGGCATTCCGGCGGCGGTATCAGCGGCGACATACCGGAAAGCCGTTGACAAATGACCAAAACGCGACCAAACAATGCACCTTGTCCGCGACGCTTACGCGTGATATAATAATTACGCTGAATTATTGCGAATTGAATAGCGCGGGATAAAGCCTTTTGCGTGATACGCGGAAGGCTTTTTCTTTTGCTCTTTTGCACAGACTTTTCCACAGGAAGGAGGATAACCGCATGAAGCCGTGGGCGGAAAGGTTCTACAATTCGGACGCTTGGCGTTCATGCCGCGACAGTTTCTTGAAGTCGAAGGGCTACTTGTGCGAACGCTGTTCAACGCCGGACGATCCAGTAACCGCGAAGATCGCACATCACAAAACATACTTGACGAAGCAGAATATCAACGATCCATACATAGCGCTTTCGTGGGATAATCTCGAAGCGCTTTGTCAAGATTGCCACAACAAAGAACACCACCGGAACGACAAGAAAAAACGGTACGCATTCGACGAAGCGGGAAACCTCATATCCCCCCCTATTCGCTCAAAATTTAGGGAGGGTTCGACACCGAGGGCGGGAGATTAAAAATACTCCGCAGGCGCGCGCATAACGGGTGTACGCGTTTAAGGGGGTGTGGGTTGACCGGAAAAGGGGGTGATATTTATGGCGACAAAGAAGGACTTGACGAAAGAAGAAAAGATCAAGCGGGAGTTTTCCCGATTGAAGCGCATTTTCAAAGACTTGGATAAAAACAAGTTGCAGACCGTCGAAAGCCTTATCAAGAACGCGGCGTTCATGGCGGTATCCCTTGAAGAATTGCAAGAGATCATCAACGAAGAGGGCTACACCGTCGAATACCAAAACGGCGCAAATCAGAGCGGGACGAAGCAAAGCGACGCGGTGAAAACACATATCGCCATGACAAAAAATCACGCCGCAATTATCAAACAGCTTTGCGATCTTGTACCGCCGGAGAAGAAAAAGGAAAGCCGTTTACAGGCGTTACGGGACGAATAAAAATGCCCTTTTCAAATTACATTTACGAGTATTACGACGGCATTTCTTCCGGAAATATAACCGTCGGCAAGTGGGTTCGCCTTCTGTATGAATACATCGTGAAGGGGCTTCAAGAAGGGCTTTTCACCTTCAACGCGAAGAAGGCAAACAAGGCAATTCGGTTCATCGAAAACTTTTGCCATCATTGCGAAGGGCGCACAGACCTTTTGAAGCTGGAGTTGTGGCAGAAAGCCGCCGTTTCCGTTATGTTCGGGATCGTCGAAGAGGACGGAACGCGCGTCTTTCGTGAAGTGTTTATTGTGATCGGGCGCAAGAACGGCAAAACGCTTTTTGCGTCCGCCGTCATTGCTTATATGGCGTATCTTGACGGCGAATACGGCGCGAAAATATATTGCCTTGCACCGAAGCTGGAGCAAGCAAACATCGTTTACGATAACTTCTATCAGATGATTAAAAAAGAACCGGAGCTTTCCGACCTATCGAAGAAGCGCCGTTCCGATATTTACATCGAAGAAAGCAATACCGCGATCAAGCCGCTTGCGTTCAACGCGAAGAAATCCGACGGCTTCAATCCGCATTTAGTCGTGAACGATGAAGTCGCGTCGTGGCGCGGCGACGGCGGCTTGAAGCAGTACGAAGTTATGAAATCCGCGCTTGGCGCGCGCCGCCAGCCGATGATCCTTTCAATCTCAACGGCGGGTTACGAAAACGACGGTATCTTCGACGAATTGATGAAGAGATCGACCGCGTTTTTGAAGGGAGGAAGCAAGGAACGCCGCCTTCTTCCCCTGCTTTACATGATCGACGACGTGGAGAAATGGAACGACCTTGAAGAGCTTAAAAAAGCAAATCCGAATATGGGCGTTTCCGTTTCGCCGGACTTCTTCAAAGAGGAAATCGCCGTCGCCGAAATGAGTATGTCGAAGCGGGCTGAATTCCTTACGAAGTATTGCAATATCAAGCAGAATTCTTCCGTCGCGTGGCTTGATTACGTCGTTGTTGACGGCGCAGGAATTCACGCGAAGCTGGAGGATTTCAAGGACAGCTACGCCGTGGGTGGCATAGACCTTTCGCAAACAACAGACTTGACCGCCGCTTCCGTCGTGATCGAGCGGGACGGCGTTCTATATGCCTTCGCACAATTCTTTATGCCCGCGAACCGCCTTGAAACGGCGCAAGCGATCGACGGCGTACCGTATGACATCTTCGTAAAGCAAGGGATCGTCAAGCTATCCGGCGAAAACCACGTCGATTACCGCGACGTTTACGAATGGTTTTCTATGCTTCGGGATCAGTACGGAATATATATCTTGAAGATCGGGTACGACCGCTATTCCGCGCAATATCTGATCGACGACTTGAAGAACGCGGGCTGGCAGACGGACGACGTATGGCAGGGTGAAAACCTTGCGCCCGTGATCCGCGAGTTTGAAGGCGTTATCAAGGACGGCAATTTCAAGATTGCCGACAATAACTTGTTGAAGGCGCACTTCCTCAACGTCGCATTGAAGCACAACATGGAAACGAGGAAGTTCCGTCCCGTGAAGATCGAACAGCGGGCGCGAATTGACGGCTTTGTTTCCGTGATCGACGCGCTGACCGTGCGGCAGAAATATTATAACGAAATCGGCGAAATGCTCAAAAATGCGGGGTGATAAAAACATGGGAGTTTTTGAAACTATCTTCCGGAAGCCGAAAGCCGACTTGAAGGCGGAAGGCTATTTCAAAATGCTAAACGGGTACACACCCGTTTTCAGCAACGCGCCGGAAAGTATTTACGAAATGGAGCTTACGCGCGCGGCGATACATTCGTTCGCGTCCTTCGCTTCAAAGCTGAAACCGGAGATCAGCGGAACGGCGCAAAAGAACCTTGAACGGACGTTACAGTTCAAGCCTAATCCGTTCATGGATACATCGAAGTTCATTTACAGGATCGCGACGATCCTTTCGGTGAATAATACTTGCTTCATTGTTCCGATCGAAGATGAATTCGGCGGGCTGATCGGGTATTATCCCATGCTTCCTCAACGGTGCGAAGTTGTCGAGTACAACGGCGCGCCGTTTTTGCGTTATACGTTCGGGAGCGGGCAGAAAGCCGCGATCGAATTTGAACGCGTCGGCGTAATGACGCAGTTTCAGTATACCGACGATTTCTTCGGAGAGAGCAACGCCGCGCTTCGCCCTACAATGCAGTTGATCCATACACAAAATCAAGGCATTATCAACGGCGTTAAAAATTCGGCTTCTATTCGCTTCTTGGCGAAGGTTGCAAATATGTTGAAGCCGGAGGACATCACGAAGGAGCGCAAGCGCTTCACGGCGGATAACCTTTCGGCGGAAAATCAATCGGGAATGGTGATCTACGACGCGAAGTTTGCTGACGTGAAGCCGATCGAAAGCAAGCCGTTCACGGTCAACGCCGCGCAGATGGCGCAGATCAACGAAAACGTGTTTAACTACTTCGGCACGAATGCGGGCATTCTACAAAACAAATACACGGAGGACGAATGGAACGCGTATTACGAAGGCAAGATCGAACCTTTCGCGATCCAGCTTTCGCTTGTTATGTCGAATATGACGTACACGGCGCGGGAATTGTCCTTCGGGAACGCGATCACGTTTACCGCGAACCGCTTACAATACGCAAGCAATCAAACGAAGCTGAATATCAGCACACAGTTATTTGACCGCGGCTTGCTGAACCGCAACGGCGTTATGGACGTTTGGAACATGGCGCACGTTGAGGGCGGCGAGAAATATTATATCCGCAAGGAATACGCGGAAGTTTCAGAATTGGGAAAGGAGGTTACACCAAATGCCAAAAAAGACGGATCGGGAGTACCGAACAATGATCCAGCCGCTATTGATCCCGACGGCGGCGGAGAAGCGAATTGATACGGATTTCTACGTGGAGGGCTACGCAACAACGTTCGACAAGCCCTATTTGCTGTATGAGTGGGACGGGAACAAATATTACGAGCGGATCGACCGGAACGCCCTTGCGGGTGCGGATATGTCCGACGTAATCATGCAGTATAACCACGAAGGAAAGGTGCTTGCCCGCCTTTCCAACGGGACGCTGGGCGTTGAAGCTAACGATAACGGGCTTTTCACGTTCGCGGACTTGTCGAAATCGCGCGCGGCACAAGATATGTTCGAGGAAATCAAGAACGGACTTGTTACGAAAATGTCGTGGGCTTTCCGCGTATCGGAAGATAGCTACGACCGCGACACACGCACACGCACGATCTTGAAAATTGCGAAGGTTTACGACGTTTCGGCGGTATCCATTCCGGCGAACGCCGATACCGATATTTCGGCACGATCCTATTTCGACGGAGTGATCGAAAGGGAACAGCAGGAGCGGCTGGAACGCCGGAAGAAACTTTTGAAAATCAAACTAATGACGGAGGTTTAACACAATGAGAATTAAAGAAATCGAAGCCCGCCTTGCGGCTATCAAGCAGGAGATCGAACAGCGCGGCGACGCTATGACCGCCGCAGAGATTGACGCGCTGGAGCAGGAAACCACCCAGCTTACCGAAGAGCGCGCCGGACTGATTGCCGCCGCCGAGAAGCGCAACGGCA
>ENA-OUQF01000305-OUQF01000305.1-human-gut-metagenome-genome-assembly--contig:-NODE-305-length-40776-cov-5.221556_pt1 | contig 40776 bp, 42 predicted proteins | sample MGYA00237947_ERZ548826 | MGnify/ENA primary metagenome ERZ548826 (study PRJEB26490, sample SAMN05194701) | human gut metagenome | biome: terrestrial biome; feature: human-associated habitat; material... | reverse complement strand
TCAGCTGTACAATTTTCTCGGACATAGTTTGCTGTCTCCTTTCAGAATGGTGTGTGGTAGCTTCATTCTACCAGAGCCTGCAAACTATGTCTTCTCTTATTCCTTCTTTTTGCGCAACTTATTGTACATTATCACCCCGGCGGAGATAACGCCAACGGCGCTGCCCCCAACGCCCGCCGCGACGGCTGTGCCGGCGCTTGCGCAGGCGCAGAGCACAGCCGTGGAATACGGAAGCTGGGAGGAGCTTCTCGCGTCGCTGTATACCGCCGTTGGCCGCTTTTACTTCAAGCCGGAGGAGCTTGAGGACTTCCGCGCGCTGCCGCAGGATGAAGAGTACAGCTTCGTTGTGCACCGGCAGCCGGGGGCAAAGGGCGACGCGCGTATGACGGAGTATAACGAGATGTCGGCGCTGGCGTTTGCCGACAGCAAACTGTATGACGACTGCATGGCAAACGGCGGCCATGTGGGGGATAACGGCGTTGACCCGGACGATTACCCGTGGGCAAAGGACAGCTACGCGGCCACCGCGCTTGAAAAACTGCCGCGCGAGTGGTTTGAAAACGAGCAGCGCGTGCGCGATTACTTCAACACCGTGGACACGAACGCGCTGGTAAACAGCCTTTATAACGAGTATGAGCTGAAATCGTGCGCGGAATTTGCCGCTGCGGGCTGCGCGTGCGAGGTCAGGGCCTACACGGAGGTGGACGGCGGCGCGGAGGTGACGCATTACATCTGCATCGTCACCGTGACGCCCGCACGCCTGTGGGAGCTCAGCGCGGACGAGTCCGGCGAAATGTATCGGATAGAGCCGCTGTACCCCGCGGTGGAGGGGCGGTTTTCACAGCTTATTTGCACGGGAGAGGAGCTGATCAAATGAAAAGAACATGTATTGCGCTGATATGCGCGCTTGCGCTCATTCTGACGCTGACGGGCTGCGGCGCGGCGCAGGGGGATGCCGCGCCGCAGGATAACGTCCCGGCGGAGGCAACCCCGGCGGAGATAACGCCAACGGCGCTGCCCCCAACGCCCGCCGCGACGGCTGTGCCGACTCTTGCGGAGGGGAGCCACGGCGCGGATGAAGCGCCCTTCGTGCGCGCCGACAGCTGGTTTCCCGAGGACGCCGCGCCGGAGACACCGCGCGACCCGGCGCTTGGCTACATCACGAGCTATGAGTGCGCGCAGGCCGAGGATGAGCGCATCGGCTGCTTCTACATAGAGCCCGCGCGGCTGGAGGCGATACGCGCGCTGCCGCAGGATGAGAAGCGGATATTCAACCTCGTTCCGCTTCCGGGCTATGCGTACGACGCGCGCTATGCCCACGTGCTGGAGGCGCTGGAGGCCAACCGCAGCGCGATGAGCATCTATTATAAGGCCATGGCCGGGGAGCTTCCGGCGGAGGACTATGACTTCGACGTTGACCCCGACGATTATCCGCTGGCGAAGCTTAGCTGGTACAGGGATGATTTCGACAAGCTCCCGCGGGAGTGGTTCGAGCTGTACGAAAAGGGGCAGGAGGTCATGCGCCTGGATTCCGAGAATACGCAGAAGCTTGCAAGCGCCCTTACGCTTGAATACGACACGGCGGCGGCAAAGGCGCTCAGCAAGGCCGGGGCAGACGTGCAGGTGCGGAAAATGACGGAGGTTTACGACGGGAAGGAGAACGTTTCCTACATCCTCTTCATCACGGCAACGCCGGAGGAGCTGTGGACGCTGAGCGAGACGGCGGGCGGCCTTTACATGCTGAATCTGTATGAGGACGATCTGTACGCGCTGTACGATACGCCCGTCTGGCCGGAGGGCTGAAGGGGCGGCATATGGAGAACATGAAGAAAGGGGGCGCGGCGCGTGAATGAGAAAAAGCTTGTCTCCCGGCTGCAAAAGGGCGACACGGCGGCGCTGGGCGAGATAATAGATATCTACACACCATATGTCTACGCGATAGTGTCCAACGTTTTTGCCGGGATGCTGCCCGAGGAGGACGCGGAGGAGACCGTGTCCGACGTGTTCACGGCGCTGTGGTACAGCCGCCTGAACGCCGAAGCGGGCGCGCTGAAGGCATACATCGCGGCCATCGCGCGCAACAAGGCGAAGTCGCGCCTGCGCGCCATGCGCATAAGCGAGCCCTTGCAGGACGATTTCCCGCTTGCCGACTGCAAGCTTCCGGAGGAGCAGTATATCCTCGACGAGCTGGGGGATATCACGCGCCGCGCGGTCGAATCCCTGCCGGAGCCGGACAGGGAGATATTCCAGCGCCACTATTTTCTCTACCAGAAAACGCAGGACATCGCCGGAGATATGGGGCTGAACGCCGGAACGGTGCGCACGAAGCTTGCGCGCGGCCGGAAGCGGCTTCTGGCCTATCTGACCGAGAGGGGGTATAGCTGTGAAAATATATTTAACTGACGCGTGTGCGGGCATCTGCCCGGAGAAGGTCGATATAGGTCGCGCGGACGCCGCGCTGACCGGGCGCGTCAAGGCGGCGGTTTTTGAAAATATAGGCGCGCCCGTGCCGAAGGCCGCGCCGCGCCGCGCGAAAAAGACGCTGCGCACTGTGCTTCTCGCGGCGGCGCTGACGGTGCTGCTGAGCGTGACGGCCTACGCCGTTACAAGCTTCACCATGCAGCGCGAGGAGATCCCGGAGGGCGAGGGGCTTGCCGGACGCAACACCTATGCCGACGCGGACGGGAATATAATAACCGACGCCAAGGCCGTCCTGCCCGACGCGGGGATGAGCTTTTCCTTCACGGGGCCGGAGGAGGCGCGCAATGTGCCGCAGTTCCGCTGCTTCTGGCTGCCGGATGAGCCGACCTACGGCATGACCGACGCCGACGGCTGGACGCAGCACCTCATAAACGACGGCGACGGCTGCTCCAACAGCATCCCGTATGTCATCGACATCCAGAACGTGCCCACCGGCAACAGCCGCTATGTCATCAGCGGCCGGGCGGAGGTCGTAAGCGAGGAGGATTGGGGCGCGTGGCATGTGCAGATGATAAGCTCCGACTACAGCGGCACGAGCTATGACTACGAAAACGACCGCGCAAATTACGTGCTGCTGTTTGACGCCTCGCGCGGATACCTTGTGACGGTGTGCGGCACGGCAGAGCTTGAGACGCTTGCGCATATCGCGCGCGAGCTTGAGGTGCGCGAAAGCAACATCCCGTATGTTTCCGTGGACGACATGGTCGTTGAATCCGTCAGCATACTTGAGCCGGGCCGCGGATAAGGCCGGTAGGAACCAATATATAAAATTCCCCGGCGGGTGCAGTCAAAGCCTGCACCTGCCGGGGATATCTTCGTCTCTGCCGGTATTTATTTCCCGCCGCAGAACTTGGCCTCGTCGTCGGACCAGCCGCGGTCAAGCAGCCAGTAGGCGCAGCCGCCGTCGTCCGGCGCGTTCAGCCACTCGTCCGGGTCCTGCGCTGCGCGTGTCATCTTCTTGCGCGTTTCATACTTGCGCAGGTCGTCGATAGTGAAGGGCAGGCCAAGCTCCGCCGCGATGGGCAGCAGCACGGCCTCGCATACGGCCTCGCGCAGCTCCAGCGAGCCGGGGTAATTGGCCTCGGCCTCGTCCACACGGCGGCGCAGCGCCTCGTCGGCGTCGTAAAGCTCAAAAAACTTTATCACGTTTTCATTCATTGCATATCTCTCCGTTCGGTTTATTTTGTCGTATCCGTATCAAGTATATCCGTATCGAGGACGTATTTCCCCGAGCCGTTTATCACAAGCGTCCCGCCGTAGCGCTGTACGCGCTGAAAGCCCGCGCCGGTGTAGCTTTTGTGCACATGGCCGTGGATGAAGTACTTAGGGCTGTATCTGTCCAGCAGGGGTAAGAAGGCCTCAAACCCGCGGTGGGCGAAGTCGTCCGCGTCGCCGCAGCCGAGCGGCGGCGCGTGCGCCAGCACGATGTCCACGCCCCCGGCGCGCGCAAGCTTCAGGCGCAGGCGCTGTATGCGCCGCTCCATCTGCCGCTCGGTGTACTGATGCGGGCCGCCCGAGTACATCGGACTGCCGCCGAAGCCAAGAATGCGCAGACCGTTCACAGTGACGAGCTTCCCGTCCACGCAGTCGCAGCCCTCCGGCGGCGCGGCGGCATAGGCGGCGTCGTGGTTGCCCGGCACGTACAGGAGCGGGCGGTTCGCCATGGTGACAAGGAAGCTGAGATAGCTTGCCTTCAGGTCGCCCGCGGACAGTATCATATCTATCCCGGCAAGCCGGCCGGGCGTGTAGTAATCCCAAAGATACGGGCTTTCTTCGTCGGACACGATGAGTATTTTCAAAGCTGAGTGATCTCCTTTACCGGGGGAAGTTCGTTTCTGTATATGCCCAGCAGCCGCACCAGCCCCTGTGACTTCGGCAGAAGCTCGTCGAAGCCGGGCAGCGCGCCGTCCACGTTGTCGCAGAACCAGTCCATCTTCATTATCTCATCTGCCGTCAGCTCATGCTCGCCGTCGCAGCGCAGCACGCCGTGCTGATCCTTTATGCGTGTGCGGAACGGCGAGACCGCCCCGCTGACAAGCCCCTTTTTCAGAATGTCTGCCAGCGAGTGCACCCCGTCCGGCAGAGAGGAGCTGAGCTGTATGTCGATAACGCCGGTGTCCATGCCCCACCAGTAGTTTATGGCGTGCCCGTCGGGCGCGTCGTTCCATGCGCCGGAAAGGATGCTGAGCAGCACCTTCTCATAAAAGCGCCCCCAGTGCCAGCACGGCACGGCCAATGGCAGAAGCGACCCGTCGGTTCCCAGCTTGTACGTGCCCCATTCCATCGCCCAGTGCGACTTCACGGGGTTCGTGGCGTCGCGGTTGGATATCACGGTTATCCCGTGCGACAGGAAATCGCCCAGCGGGTCGCCGGGGGTGCACGTCCAGCGCAGCTTCACCCGCGCCCGGGGGTTCGTCAGGCGCACGCCGAGGGCGAAGGCGTTCACGCTTGCCGGAACGCCGTATATGGGGTAGTTCGAGATATAGCCCACCGCGTCCGTTTCCGCCATTGCCCCGGCTATCGCGCCGGTGATGAACTTGGCCTCGTATATGCGCGCGTAATACATCCGCACGCCGGTGTACGGCAGCGACAGTGCGCAGTTTAGCACCTTCACGCCGCTGTTTTCCGCCGCGACGCGCCGGCACGCGTCTATCATGTGCGGCGTCGTTGCGAATATCACCTGCGCCCCGTCCTTCACGGCGCGCGTCATCGCCTCGTAATACTCCCCGTTGTAGGCCGGGTACACGCCGATGCTCAGCTTCGTGCCGAGGCGCCCGGCAATATATTCGCGCCCGTGCTCGTGCGCGCGCGTCCACGCGCTCACCTTCGGGTCAAAGGCGTATATGAAGGCGACCTTCAAATGCTCCGGCCGCGCGGCGCTGAGGAGCTTTGAAAGTATGCCCTGCGCGCGCTCGTCCGGCTCCGTGCTGACCTCTATCGGCTCCGCCAGCGTCAGGGCCTTTATGTCCGGCCAGAGCGTGGCGATGGTTTTCGTCAGCTCCGGCTGCGTCAGGCCCTTTATGTCCGCAAAGGGATATACCTGAAGCCAGACCAGCAGCGCCTCCTCCGGCGTCACGTCAAGGTTTTCGGTGTTCAGCTTTTCAAAGGCCTGCCGGAAGTGCAGAAAGCCCGCAGTGAAGCTCAGCCGCTCCTTATCCGTCCACTCGTGCCCGGCCTCAAAGCCGAGAAGCGCCTGTAGCCGCGCGTACTGCCCGCGGTGGCGGAAGGAGATGAGATACAGCCGGCTCAGCTGATAAAAGCGCATGAACTCGTAGTACACGACGACCTCATGATCGTCGGAGTATTCCGGCACGATGCGCGTGACTATGCCGGGGATGCCCGGCGCGCTGTAGCTTTTCAGCACGCTTACGCGCTTGTTGCCCTCCTGCACGTAGAACTTGCCCATGTATTCAAAGCATTTCACCGGGTCGCGGATGCCCTCGTCGCCCAGATGCGCTTCGCATAGGCTTATCCACTTGGCGGCAAACTCCGTCGCCTCCTCAAGCAGCGGCATGAAATTCCCCGCCAGCGCGTACATGCGCCCGGCGGACTTCGTGCCGATGACAAGCTCGGAGGGGATGTTCACAAGACCGAGATTTGCCCGCCCGGCCACTGTCGCCTCGTCCAGAATATCGTCCAGCACCAGCGGGTACGGGTATCCGCCGCGGCTGACGGCGGCCTTGTAGTACCGCTGCCCGGCCTTAAGCGCGTGCGCGTATTGTTCAACTGCTTCCTGTCTGCTCATGTGCAGCCCTCCAGCGTGGTGATTTAATTATGTTATCATGTGCGGGCGGAAACTTCAATCGCAAAGATGTAAAAATTGCCGCGCAAATGCGCCCGCCATTGAAATATGCCCGGCGTTGGGGTATAATGAACCTGATTTTCAAACATATTTCCCGTATGGAGAATTGCATGGACAGAACGCTGAATGAAAAGCTGGATATATTCTTCGACGATGCGCGCACGCGCCGCGCGCTGTTCTGGCTCATCCTCGCCATTGGCATATTTGCAAGGGTGTTCCGCTTCGGCCTTGTGCCGGGCGGCATAAATCAGGACGAGGCCTTCGCCGGGTATGAGGCGTGGGCGCTGCTGAATTACGGCATCGACACCGCGGGCTATCATAATCCCGTTTACCTCACGGCCTGGGGCAGCGGTATGAACGCGCTGGAGAGCTATCTAATGATGCCGTTCATCGCGCTTTTCGGATTGAAGGTGTGGGTCATCCGCCTGCCGCAGCTCATCGTCTCCTGCATGAGCCTGTGGGTGGCGTATCTTCTCGTGCACCGCACCGTGAACGAGCGCGCGGGCCTCACGGCGATGTTTATGCTGGCCATATGCCCGTGGCATATCATCATGTCGCGCTGGGGGCTGGAATCAAACCTTGCGCCGGGCTTTCTGCTGTTCGGGCTGTATTTCTTCGTGCGCGCGCTGGACGCGCCGCGGTACATGCTGCTCTCGGCGCTGATGTACGGGCTGAGTCTCTATACCTACGCCACCATATGGGTTTACGTGCCCGTGATGCTGCTGGTGCAGCTCATATACTGCATGGCGTGCAGAAAGTTGCGCTTTGACAAGTGGCTTTGCCTTTCGGGCGTGCTGCTGGCGGCGCTTGCCGTGCCGCTGCTGCTGTTCCTCGCGGTGAATTATGGGTATATCGACGAGATACGCACGCCGCTTTTCTCCATCCCGCGGCTGCTCTATATGCGTGTGGGGGAGATATCCCTTGACGAAAAAGCAAAGAAGCTGGAGCTTATCGGGAAGATATTCATCGACCAGAACGACGGGGAGATATGGAACAGCCCCTCGCGCTTCGGCCTTTTCTACTATATCTCCATGCCCTTCGCCGTATTCGGCATCATCTTCTGCATCCGTCAGGCAGTCGTCTGCGCCCGGCAGCGTGAGTTCTGCCCGGAGGTGCTGCTGCTCGTGCAGTTTTTCGTGTGCCTGCCCCAGTGTATGCTCATAAAGGCGAACGTCACGAAGATAAACATGCTTTTCATCCCGCTCGTCATCTTCATCGCGCTGGGGGCGTACTTCCTTTCAACGGTCAGTCACAGGCGCGTGCTGACGGGGCTTGCGGCGGTCTACGCGGCGCTGTTCGTGGGCTTTGAGTGCTATTACTTCACGACCTATGAGCGCGAGACGCGCGCGCACTTTTCCTACGGGCTTGAGGACGCGCTGGACGTTGCTATGGAAAAGGCGGACACGGTGTATATAGACCAGAATGAGTTTTACACAAAGGTGCTCTTCTATGCAGAGGAGCCTGTGGACGAATTCAGAAGCACCGTTGAGTATCTTTACTACCCCACGTCGTATCTGCACGCGCTGAGCTTTGACAGGTTCCGCTTCTGGGTGAACCCGTACTTCCCGGAGGACGGCGCGGCCTATGTCATGCCCGCGGGCAGCGATTACGGCAAGCTGCTGGAATGCGGCTTCACCGTGGAGTATTACGGGAACTACGCCGTGGCATATAAGGAGGCGGCGCAATGAAGCTGAAAGCGAATTACCATACGCATACCGTGTTCTGCGACGGCGCGGACACGCCGGAGGACGTGGTGCTTGCCGCGATAGCCAAGGGCTTTACGCATCTGGGCTTTTCCGGGCACATGGACTACTTCGCCCATGTGGACGCGCCGCGCTATTTCGCCGAGCTACGGCGGCTGGAGGAAAAGTATGCCGGCAGGATAGAGATCCTGCACGGGCTGGAGCTTGACAGTATCTATAAGGACCCCGCGCAGGCCGAGGCGGAATACACCATCGGCTCCACGCATTATCTGGATGTTCCGCCTGTGGACGGGGAGTATCTTTCCGTGGACAGCTCGCCCGAAAATTTAAAACGCCTTGCGGACATATACTTCGGCGGCGACTATTACAAGCTTTCAAGGGCGTATTACGAGCTTGCGGCGCAGGCGGTGGAGCGTATGCACCCGACGTTTATCGGCCACTTCGATCTCGTCACGCGCTTTAACGACCTTCCGGCGGCGCAGGGCGGGCAGTATATCGACGAGGACGACGCGCGCTATTACATGCCCGCGCTTGCGGCGATGGAGCAGCTCGTGCGGCAGGGCGCGGTGTTTGAGGTGAACTGCGGCGCGCTGAACCGCGGCTATAAGCGCCATGCATATCCCTGCCCGCGGCTGCTGCGCGCCCTGCGCGGCTTCGGCGGGGAGATCGTGATAAGCTCCGACGCGCACAGGAAGGAGCTTCTGGACGGCGGCTTTGACATTGCGCTGGAAACGGCGCGGGAGTGCGGCTTTGACCATGTCAACATCCTCACCCGCCGCGGCGATGGGGCGGACAAGCGGCCCGCGCCGCGCGGCCTCTTCTGGCAGACGGTGCCGATAAGAGAATAATAAAATATGCTCAGGCGGTGCAGCTTTTGACTCTGCACCGCCTGAGCTTTATACCTGCAAAAGACGCAGCATTTCCTTCCGGAGGTGGCCGATTATGCGCTTTTCAAGGCGGCTTATGTAGCTTTGCGAAATGCCCATTATGTCGGCGACCTCCTTCTGCGTGTATTCGCGTCCGTCGGGCAGACCGAAGCGCATCAGGATTATGCGCTTTTCCCGCTCGTTCAGCGTGTCTATGGCCTCCATCAGCATCTGTTTGTCCGCGTCGTCCTCCAGCGGCCGGGCGACCTCGTCCTCATCCGTGCCGAGGATGTCGGACAGCAGAAGCTCGTTCCCGTCCCAGTCGGTGTTGAGCGGTTCGTCAAAGCTTATCTCTGTGCGCTGGGCGTTTATCTTGCGCAGGTACATGAGTATCTCGTTTTCGATGCAGCGCGAGGCGTATGTGGCAAGCTTGATGTTCTTTGACGAGTTGAAGGTGTTCACGGCCTTTATAAGCCCTATCGTGCCGATGGAGATGAGATCTTCAATGTTGATGCCGGTGTTTTCAAAGCGTTTGGAGATATACACCACGAGGCGCAGATTGTGCTCAATAAGCAGCTTTTTCGCGTCCTCGTCCCCGCCCTCCGCCGCGCGGACGGCGGCCTCCTCCGCCTGCCGGTCCAATGGCGGCGGCAGGGTGTCGCTGCCGCCGATGTAAAAAAGCGGCTGGGGCTGGATGCCGAGGATGGAAAGAATATGGTCGCGCAGAAAAAAGATCTGGGGTTTGCAGAGCATGTGAAACTCCTTTCCGAAAATGATTATACTATGCCCTCATAGCCGTCGCCGGAGGCGTCGGGCGAGACTGCGGCAAGCACGCTTCGCGCCCGGCCGTCTATCTCGGCGCTGTCGGGGCGTATCGCCGCCAGCATTCCGCCCCCGCCGATGGCGGAATACGGGATGAGGCGCAGCCGGCCGCGAAGCTCCGGCAGGGCGGAGGCGGCCTCCGTGAAGGCCACGGCGTCCAGCTCCAGCAGGGCGGCGTTCGCGCCCAGCAGCGCCGCGGCGGCGTGCGGACACACGACGATGACCTCCGTGCCGCTGACGGGGTCCTTAAGGCAGTTGCCCGTGTCAACCAGCGCGCGAAAGCGCGCCTCGCGCGTGCCGAGTCGCAGCGTCACATCCGCATGCGGCTTCGCGCTGAGCTTTGCCCGCGCGCGGAACACCAGCCCCATCAGCGCATAGCACAGCGCGAAGGAGAGGAAGAGCGTGCGCATGTCGAACGCGGGATAGCCACCGGCAAGGCCGATGGCCCATATGAAGCCGCCGAAGGCCGCCGACACGCCCAGCAGCACCAGCGCGCACCGCCACGGGCGCTCCTCCGCGCCGAAGGCGATAAGCGCCATGATAAGCCCGGATATCAGCTTCGCCCACGGCGCGGAGAGAAAGCCGAGACGCGGCAGGTACACCGCCGCGGCGTATGCCGCGCCGAAAAGCGCGGCCAGCGCGTACCGCCCCCGGCGCAGCCGCACCGAGCACACCTGCGCCGCAGCGAGGCAGAGAAAATAGTCTATGACAAGGTTGAGGAAAAAGAGACTGTCTATGTAGATAACTTCCATGCCGCAATTATACAGCCGGGGCGGGCAGATATTTTGTCATTTGGGAATTGTCAAAAAACACATACTGTGGTAAAATCGATAAGCAAAATATACGATTTACAAAACTGGAGGTTTGATGCCATTATGTGGTTCTGGTTCGCGGTGATCGCGCTTTTATGCTGGAGCGGGTCCGATCTGTTTTCAAAGATAGGCTGTCAGGATGCTTCGGATAAATACAGCCATCTGAAAATGGTCACGGCCGTCGGCGTCGTTATGGGGCTGCACGCGGCGTATGAGATATTCTTCGGTGGTGTGGAGATAAACGGGGAAGTGATCCTGACGTATCTGCCAGTGTCGCTGCTGTACATAGGCTCCATGGCGATAGGCTATGTCGGGCTGCGGTATATCGAGCTTTCGATATCCTCGCCCATATGCAACAGCTCCGGCGCGGTCGTGGCGGTGCTGACCTTCGCAACGGCGGGGATAAGCGACGACCTGCCCCCGCTCGCGCTCGTGGCGGTGGCGCTGGTGTGCCTCGGCGTTATCGCGCTTGGCGTGACGGAGGCCAACGAGGATGAGGAGCTTCGCCGCGCCCGGCAGGATGAGTCGAACCACCACTACGCGAAAAGCTGGATAGCCATCACGATACCGGTGATATACTGCCTGCTTGACGCGCTGGGCACCTTCGCCGACAGCCGCGTGCTGGAGATCATCAACGAGGATTCGGCCAACGTCGCGTATGAGCTGACCTTCCTTGTTGCGGGCATGATCAGCGCCGTTTATGTGCTGGGCGTGAAGAAGCAGAAGCTCTTCTTCCGGCAGGAGGCGCCGAAGTACACCGGCGCGATCTTCGAGACCGTGGGCCAGTTCTTCTATATCTACGCGCTGGCGGACACCGCGCATGTGGCCTTTGCCGCGCCTATCATCTCATCGTACTGCGTGGCGTCCGTGATCTGGGGGCGCATCTTCCTGAAGGAAAAGCTGTCGGTAAAGCACTACCTGTCGATAGCACTGGTCATAATAGGCATCGTCATCATGGGTATACTTGATATATGAAGGAGTGCATTATGCAGGCAAAATACAAGCGCGTACTTATCAAAATAAGCGGCGAGGCGCTGGCCGCGGAGAAAAAGACGGGCTATGACTTCGACTTCGTCATGCGCGTGTGCAATGCCGTGAAGGACTGCGCCGCGATGGGCGCACAGGTCGGCATCGTCATCGGCGGCGGCAACTTCTGGCGCGGCGTGAAGGACGGCGCGGGGCATGTGGAGCGCGTGAGCGCCGACAGGATGGGCATGCTGGCCACGGCGATAAACTGCCTTGCCGTGGCGGACGTTTTCCGCAAGCTCGGCACGGATGCGCGCGTCATGACCGCGGTGGACATTCAGGGCGTGGGCGAGCGCTACGACACGAAGAAGGCCATAGAGTATCTTGAGGGCGGGAAGATAGTCCTGTTCGGCTGCGGCACGGGAATGCCGTTCTTCTCCACTGATACGGCGGCGGTGCTGCGCGCGGCGGAGATACACGCCGACGCCATACTCCTCGCCAAGAACATAGACGGCGTTTATTCCGACGACCCGCGCAAGAACCCCGCCGCCGTCAAATTCGACGCCATAAGCTATGACGAGGTGCTTTCGCGCCACCTCGCCGTGATGGATTCCACAGCGACGAGCCTTGCCATGGACAACGACATCCCCGTCGTGGTCTTTGCGCTGGCCGAGCCGGAGAATATCGGCCGCGTGCTCTGCGGCGAGAAGCTGGGCACTGTCGTAAGCTGATTTACATCAGGTACACCATACGTTAACAAAAAAGAAAAAATAATATGTTATAAAATACCGGAGGTAAGAATATGTCTGACTATCAGGAATTTGAAAGCAAAATGAAAAAGACCTGCGAGGCGCTCACCGCGCAGCTTGCAACTATCCGCGCAGGCCGCGCGAACGCCGCCGTGCTCGACCAGATCGAGGTCGATTACTACGGCTCTCCCACGCCGATACAGCAGGTCGCGTCCATCGCGTCGCCCGACCCGCGCTCCCTTCTTATCCAGCCGTGGGACGCTTCCGTGCTCAAGGGCATCGAAAAGGCGATCCTCGCCTCTGACCTCGGCATAAATCCGCAGAACGACGGCCGTATGCTGCGCCTTGTGTTCCCGCCGCTGACGGAGGAGCGCCGCAAGGAGCTTGTCAAGCAGACCAAGAAGTACGGCGAGGAGGCCAAGGTGGCCATCCGCAATATCCGCCGCGACGCGATAGAGAAGTTCAAAAAGCAGCAGAAGGCGTCCACGATAACCGAGGACGATTATAAGATCGCCGAGAAGGACATACAGAAGCTGACCGACGACTACATCAAGGAAATAGACAAGATCACCGACAAGAAGGACAAAGAGCTGACTGAAATCTAACGCGGCCGCGAAAGCGCTGCAATGCCGCCGCGGCGGGTATTTCCGCCCGCCGCGCGGGGCGCAAATGGAGGAAATCTCAATGGCTGACATAAAGAGGGCGGGGGAGCAGGAGAGATCCGGCCTCCCCCGTCATATTGCAATAATACTCGACGGGAACGGCCGCTGGGCGAAAAAGCGCGGCCTGCCGCGCACGGCGGGACACGCCGCCGGGGCGGAGACGTTCAGAAGGATAGCCACCTACTGCAAGAACATCGGCGTTGACTATCTGACGGTGTACGCGTTCTCGACGGAGAACTGGAAGCGCCCGCCCGAAGAGGTAAAGACGATAATGAAGCTTCTTGACAAGTATCTCAAGGAGGCCATCGCCACTATGGAGCGCGACAAGATAAAAATGCGCGTTCTGGGCGATGTTTCGGCTCTCTCGCCGGAGCTTCAGGCCGAGATCGCGCGCACGAACGAGATAAGCGCGCATTACGACGGCTTCCAGGCGAACATCTGCCTCAACTACGGCGGGCGCGACGAGATAGTGCACGCCGCGCGGCGCTATGCCGAGGACGTGGCCGCGGGCCGCGCGACCGGCGCGCTGACGGAGGAGGAGTTCGCCGGTTATCTCTACTCCGCCGGCATACCGGATCCGGATCTTCTCATCCGGCCGGGCGGAGAAGTACGCATTTCAAACTTCCTGCTGTGGCAGTGCGCCTACTCCGAGTTTTACTTCACGGACGTCCTGTGGCCGGACTTCACGCCGGAGGAGCTTGACCGCGCGATAGATGCGTTCCGCCGCCGCGACAGGCGCTACGGCGGGGTGAAAAACCCGTGACCGGCATACAGGCGGAGCTTTTCGCCCTGCGCGACGGGGAGTACGGCGACTTCAACGCGAAGCTCATCCCGAACATCGACCGGCGGCGCGTCATCGGTGTGCGCACGCAGGAGCTTCGCGCCATGGCGAGGCGGCTGCACGGCACGGCGCAGGCAGAGGAATTCCTGCACGCCCTGCCGCATGAATATTTTGAGGAAAACCAGCTCCACGCGTTCCTGCTGGAGTATGAGAGGGACTATTCCGCGCTCATCGCCGCGCTGGACGCCTTTCTGCCCTGTGTGGACAACTGGGCGACCTGCGACCAGATGAACCCCAAGTCGCTGGGCCGGAACAAGGAAGCGCTTTTGGCGAAGATCCGCGAGTGGCTGGCGTCCGGACGGTGCTATACCGTGCGCTATGCCATTGGCCAGCTCATGCGCTGGTATCTGGACGCGGATTTTAAATCGGAATACGCGGACATGGTCGCGGCGGTGCGAAGCGAGGAATACTACGTGCGCATGATGGCGGCGTGGTACTTTGCCACGGCGCTTGCAAAGCAGTACGATGCGGTGCTGCCGTACTTCACCGAAAGGAAGCTTGACGCGTGGACGCACAACAAGGCCATACAGAAGGCCGTGGAGAGCTATCGCGTCAGCGATGAGCATAAAACGGCGCTGAGAAGGCTAAAGGTAAAGATGAAGGAGAATATAGACTGATGGTACATTCCATTTCGATACTTGGCTGCACCGGCTCAATAGGCCGGCAGACGGTCGATGTGGCGGAGCATATGGGTATGCCCGTCGCGGCGCTTGCCGCGTCACGAAGCGTCAAGCTTCTTGAAGAGCAGGCGCGCCGCCTCAAACCGAAGCTCTGCGCCGTATATGACGAGAGTGCTGCGCGCGACTTCAAAATCGCCGTCGCGGACACGGACATAAAGGTCGTCTCCGGCATAGAGGGGCTTATAGAGGCCGCGACGCTCGACGCGGCGGACTGCGTCGTCACGGCGGTGTCCGGCGCGATAGGCTTAAAGCCGACGCTTGCCGCGATAGACGCGAGAAAACGCATCGCCCTTGCCAATAAGGAGACGCTCGTCTGCGCGGGCGAGCTCGTCATGCGCCGGGCGAAGGAGCGCGGCGCGGAGATAGTGCCCGTGGATTCCGAGCATTCCGCCATATTCCAGTGCCTTATGGGGCGCGGCGCTGGCGAGCTGAAAAAGCTGCTGCTGACGGGCAGCGGCGGCCCCTTCCGCGGTATACCGCGCGCTGCGCTGGAGGACGTGACCCCGGCGCAGGCCGTCAAGCACCCCAACTGGAAGATGGGCGCAAAGATATCCGTGGACAGCGCCACGATGATGAACAAGGGCCTTGAATTTATAGAGGCCATGCATCTTTTCTCCGTCACGCCCGACGATATACAAGTTGTAATCCACCCGCAGAGCGTCATACACTCTATGGTGGAGCTTGTTGACGGCACGGTCATCGCGCAGCTCGGCGCGCAGGATATGCGCCTGCCCATACAGCTCGCGCTGAGCTATCCTGAGCGCGTGGACGCCATAAGCGACACGCTGGACTTCTATACTCTCGGCGAGCTGAGCTTCTTCGCGCCCGACCTTGAAAATACGCCCTGCCTAAGGCTTGCCATGGACGCGGCGCGCACGGGCGGCACGGCGGCCTGCGTGATGAGCGCGGCAAACGAAGAGGCCGTGCACATGTTCCTTGACGGCCGCCTCGGCTATAACCGCATATATGACTGTGCGGCGGCGGCGGTGGAGGCCGTGGGCGTCGTGCATGATGCGGACCTCGACGCGATACTCGAAGCGGACGCGGCGGCGCGGCGCTTTGCAAGGGAAAACTACGGCGCGTGAGGCGTTCGCGCGGCCGCAAAGGCAAATCAGATCCTATGGAGAGCAATAGTCTATGACCATAATTTATATTTTACTGGCGATACTGCTGTTCGGCGTGCTCATCGCGGTGCATGAGTTCGGCCACTTCACGGCGGCGAAGCTGTGCGGCGTGCGCGTGGAGGAATTCGCCATCGGCATGGGCCCGGCGATCCTGAAAAAGCAGAAGGGCGAAACGCTGTATTCGCTGCGGTGCGTGCCGGTGGGCGGCTTCTGCGCCATGACGGGGGAGGATGAGGCCTCCGACGACCCGCGCGCCTTTACAAGTCAGGCCGTGTGGAAGCGGCTCATCATCCTTGCAGCGGGCTCCTTCATGAATTTCCTGCTGGGGCTTTTGATAGTCGTGTGCCTGTACGCGGGCGCGGCGGCCTTCCGTGCGCCGGTGATAGAGGGCTTCATGGACGGCTGTCCGTATGAAAGCGCGCAGGGCTTCCAGGCGGGGGACCGCATCCTCAGCATCGACGGGCACAGCATCTACCAGTACAGCGACGTCGGGGATTTCCTCGCCCGCGGCGACGGGACCTATGACATCGTCGTGCGCCGCGACGGGCACCGCGTGAAGCTTGAGGATTTCAAGCTTGTGCCGCTTGAGTACCCCGGACAGGAAAACAAAATGTACGGGCTTTACTTCGGCTATGACGAGGCGAACTTCCCCAACCTCATGCGCTATTCATGGAACACCACGATGGAGTTCGGCCGCTGGGTCTGGATGGGGCTGGAGCAACTCGTGCACGGGCAGGTCACCGTGAACGACATGGCGGGCCCCGTCGGCATAGTTGACCTCATGGCCGAGACGGGCGAGGCCGCGCAGACGACGGCGGACGCCGTGATGGATATCCTCTATCTGGGCGCGTTCATCGCCGTCAACCTTGCGATAATGAACATGCTGCCCATCCCCGCGCTCGACGGCGGCAGGGTGTTTCTGCTGCTTGTGACATGGGTGATAGAGCGCATCACGAAAAAGCGCCTTGACCCGAAGTATGAGGGCTATATCCACGCCGCCGGCATGGTGCTGCTGCTGGCGCTTATGGCCTATATAATGTTCAACGACATAGTCAGGATTGTTACGAAATGAGTGAAAAGAGAGATAATACAAGGAAGATAAGCGTCGGCGGCGTGGATATCGGCGGGGGCGCCGCGGTGTCTGTGCAGTCGATGTGCAACACAAAGACGTGGGATGTTGAAGCCACCGTCGCGCAGATAAAGGCCATGAAGGCCGCGGGCTGCGACATCGTGCGCATTGCCGTGCCGGACATGGCCGCGGCGCGCGCCATCTCCGATATAAAGGAGGGCGTGGATATGCCGCTCGTGGCGGACATACACTTCGACTACCGCCTTGCGCTGGAGGCCGCGGCGCGCGGCATAGACAAAATACGCATCAACCCCGGCAACATCGGCGGGGAGGAGAACGTGAAGGCCGTGGCGGACGCCTGCCGCCGGCGCGGCATCCCCATCCGCATCGGCGTGAATGCCGGAAGCCTTGAACAGCGCCTGCTTGAAAAATACGGCCACCCCTGCCCGGAGGCGATGGTCGAAAGCGCGGCGGGGCACGCCGCCCTGCTTGAAAAGTTCGGCTTTTACGACATCTGCCTTTCGCTTAAGGCCTCCTCCGTGCCGCTGACCATCGCGGCCTACCGCATGGCGGCGGAGCGCTTTGAGTATCCGCTGCACCTCGGCGTGACGGAGACCGGCACGGAGTGGAACGGAACTATCCAGTCCGCCGTCGGCATCGGCACGCTTTTGAGCGAGGGCATCGGCAACACCGTGCGCGTCTCTCTCACGGCGGACCCCGTGCGCGAGGTGAGCACGGGCATCGCCATATTGAAGGCCGCGGGCGTGCGCAAGGGCGGTGTGCGCTTCGTCTCCTGCCCGACCTGCGGAAGAACGGAGATAGACCTCATCTCCCTAGCAAACAAGGTGGAGGGGCTCGTTCGCGGGCTGGACCGCGACATCACCGTGGCGGTGATGGGCTGCGTCGTCAACGGCCCCGGCGAAGCGCGCGAGGCGGATTACGGCATCGCAGGCGGAAAGAACAAGGGCATCCTGTTCAAGAAGGGGCAGGTGCTGGGTACATATCCGTATGACGAGCTGTGCGATGCGCTCATGCAGCTTATAGAAAAAGACGGAGGAAACACATGAGCGAGCATACCCCGCTTCTGACCATTTTCCCGGAGTGCACGGCGCTCGCCTCGTTTGCGGGCGGACTTGAAAAATCATATGTGACCGACGTGCAGATCGCGGCGGCAGAGAAAACCATGACGATAAGCGCATGGTTTTCTTCCATGCCCTCCCCGGCGGAGCTGACGCGCCTGAGCGAGGTGATAAACGGCAGCTTCGGCCTGAAAAACGTGAGCTTCGCGCCGGATTATCCGAATACTGTCACTGCCGCGCCGCAGAGCTCCGGCAGCGGCGTCCTCTTCGGGCGGGAGATAAAGCAGAAGCCCATGCCGATGAAGGGCGTCACGGCGGAGTCAGGCCGCGTGACCATCGAGGGCGACGTCGTCGCCGTCACCAGCCGCATCCTGCCGAAGGGCGGCGGCGTGCTGTGCTTTGACATCACCGACCGCACGAACTCTGTGCGCGTGTCGCGCTATTTCCCGCCGGAGGAGGACAAGGGCGTCATAAGCCGCATCGAGCCCGGCGACCACCTCACGGTGTACGGCGACATGCGCTTTTCAAACCATGACGATGACGTCATCCTCAATCCGCGCAGCATCGTCAAGTCCAAAAAGGTCATCCGCACGGACGACGCGCCGGAAAAGCGCGTGGAGCTGCATCTGCACACCCGCTTTTCAACGCTGGACGCGCTGACTGACCCCAAGGCCGTCGTCAAGCGCGCGGCGTATTGGGGTATGCCCGCTATCGCCGTGACGGATCACGGCGTGGCGCAGGCCTTCCCGGATATGTGGCAGGCCGGGAAAAAAGAGGGCGTGAAGATAATCTACGGCATAGAGGCCTATTACTTCAACGATATGGACGGCAACAGCGCCGTCATCGGCAAGTCCTCCCTCCCGCTGGACGCGGAATTCATCGCCTTTGACATCGAGACCACGGGCCTGAACGCCCTGAACGACCGCATGACGGAGATAGGCGCGGTGCTTTTTTCCGGCGGCAATGTAATAAAAGAATTCAACACCTTCGTTGACCCGAAGATGCATATCCCGCCGGATATAACGCGCCTCACCGGCATCCGCGACAGCGACGTGGCCGGTGCGCCGGACGAGAAAACGGCGATGGAGATGTTCATGGAATTTGCCGGCGACAGGCCGCTCATCGCGCACAACGCGCATTTTGACGTCGGCTTCATGACAGCCGCGGCGAACCGGCAGGGCCTGCGCTTTGACCCGGTGTTCATGGACACCCTCGCGCTGTCGCAGGCGCTTCTGCCGGAGCTGAAAAGGTTCAAGCTGGACATCGTGTCCAACCACCTCGGCCTGCCGCAGTTCAACCACCACCGCGCCTCTGACGACGCGATGGTCGTAGCGCGCATCATGGACAAGTTTTTGCCCATGCTCAAGGCGCAGGGCGCAAAGACGGTGGACGATATAGAGAAGATATATCATTCCCTGCGCCGCACGGACATCGCAAAGACCTATCACATGATCCTTCTGGTGAAAAACCGCAAGGGTCTGAAAAACCTTTATGAGATGATATCTCAGTCCTATCTCAAGTACTACCACCGCACGCCAAACATCCCCAAAAGCCTGCTCATACAGCACCGCGAGGGGATACTTGTCGGCTCCGCCTGCGGCATGGGCGAGCTGTACGGCGCGGTGATGAAGGGCGCGAGCCAGCGTGAGCTGGAGAAGATCGCGGCGCTTTACGACTATCTTGAGATACAGCCCATCTGCAACAACGCCTTCCTCATCGACAACGGCACCGTGCGCGACGAGAAGGTGCTGCAGGACTATAACCGCACCATCCTTGAGCTTGGCAGGAAGCTGGGCAAGCCCGTCATCGCCGCAAGCGACGTGCACTTCATGGACGCCGAGGACGAGCAGTACCGCAGGATATTGCAGGCGGCGAAGAAGTTTTCCGACGCGGACAGAAGCTGCCCCATATTCTTCCGCACGACGGATGAGATGCTCAAGGAGTTCATGTACCTCGGCGAAAAGACGGCGAGGGAGGTCGTCATCACCAACACCCGCGCCATCGCCGATCAGGTGGAGGAGATAGAGCTTCTGCCCAAGGAGCTGTTCCCGCCGAAGATAGAAAACTCGGCAGAGCAGTTAAAAGAACTTGTCTACAGCAAGATGCACCGCATCTACGGCGAGACCCCGCCGGAGATCGTGCAGCAGCGCGTGGACATCGAGCTGAACACCATCCTTGACCACCATTATGACGTCATATACATGTCCGCCCAGAAGCTTGTGCAGAACTCGCTTGAAAACGGCTACCTCGTCGGCTCGCGTGGGTCTGTCGGCTCGTCAATAGTGGCGTACATGTCCGGCATCACGGAGGTCAACTCCCTCCCGCCGCACTATGTCTGCCCAAAGTGCTGCCACAGCGAATTCATTCTTGACGGCAGCTACGGCTGCGGTGCGGACATGCCGGAAAAGGACTGCCCGGAATGCGGCACGCGTATGCGCCGCGACGGCTTCAACATCCCGTTCGAGACCTTCCTCGGTTTCCCCGGCAACGAAAAGACCCCCGATATAGACCTCAACTTCTCCGGCGAGTATCAGGCCAAGGCGCATAAATATACCGAGACGCTTTTCGGCTCCGACCATGTTTTCCGCGCCGGGACCATCGGCACGCTTGCGGAGAAAACGGCCTACGGCTACGTGAAGAAATACCTTGAGGAGCGCGGCATAAAGGCCAGCAAGGCGGAGGAGAACCGCCTTGCGCTGGGGCTTGTCGGCATAAAGCGCACCACGGGCCAGCACCCAGGCGGGCTCGTCGTCGTGCCGCAGGATAAGGATATCACGGACTTCTGCCCCGTGCAGCACCCGGCGGACGACCCCAACAGCGATATAATCACCACCCATTTTGAATACCACTGCATGGAGGCAAACCTCCTCAAGCTGGACGAGCTTGGCCATGATGACCCGACGATGATCCGCATGATGGAGGACCTTTCCGAGCAGCTTGGCGAGCGCGTGGACGCCAAGGAGATCTCGCTTTCCGACCCCGAGACGATGTCCATCTTCACCTCGCCCGCGGCGCTCGGCCTGCCGGACGGCGACGATATCATCGGCAGCACAGGCACCATCGGCGTGCCGGAGTTTGGCACGCCCTTCACCCGGCAGATGCTGAAGGACACAAAGCCGAAGCAGTTCGACACGCTCATCCGCCTTTCCGGCTTCAGCCACGGCACGGATGTCTGGGCCGGCAATATCCGTGAGCTTGTCATGGGCGGCACCGCCACCGTCAATGAGGCCGTCGGCTGCCGCGACGATATCATGCTCTACCTCATCTCTGTCGGCATTGAGCCGTCCATGGCGTTCAAAACGATGGAGGCCGTGCGAAAGGGCAAGGTGAAAAAGTCCGGCAGCTTCCCAGGAGATGCCGAGCAGCAGATGCGCGACAGGAACGTGCCCTCGTGGTATATCGAGTCCTGCCGGAAGATAGCATATCTTTTCCCGAAGGCGCACGCGGTGGCCTACGTCATGATGGCCTTCCGCATCGCGTGGTTCAAGGTGCATAAGCCGCTGGCGTTCTACTCGGCCTATTTTTACCGGCGCAGCCAGAAGGGCGGCTTCGACGCGCAGCTCATGTGCGGCGGCACGGAGGATGTGCACCGCAAGATATCGGATATGAGAAAGCGCCAGCTCACCGCGAACGAGGAGGACCTTCTCGTCACGATGGAGGCGGTGTATGAGTTCAATAAGCGCGGCTTTGAGTTCGCGCCGATAGACCTCTATTCGTCGGAGGCGACGAAGTTCGTCATCGTGGACGATAAGCGCCTGCGCCCGCCCTTCGTGTCGATATCCGGTCTCGGTGAGACCGCGGCGTGGGACCTTGCCCGCTGCAAGGAGAGCGGCAGAAAGTTCATCTCCATCGAGGAGCTTGGCGCAGCCTGCCCCAAGGTCAGCCAGACCCACCTTGAAGCGCTCAAGGCTCTCGGCGCTCTCGGCGACATGCCGGAAAGCAACCAGATAAACCTGTTTGAAATGTGACGCAAATGTAAAGCCCGGCCGTTTCTGCCCCGAGAAGGGAACAGAAGCGGCCGCGTTTTCGTCGAATAGGCGTTAATATATAATAGTGGGATCATATTCTCCGTTGCCAACGCGGCGCTCCCGGTGTAAAATAAACGAAAAGCACAAAACATAAAGCACAAAGGGGAAAATAAAATGAAAATAACATTTCTCGGCGCGGCGCATGAGGTCACGGGAAGCTGCACGTACATCGAGGCCGGCGACAAGCGCGGCATAGTTGACTGCGGCATGGAGCAGGGCAAGGACCTCTTCGAGAATGAGACTCTGCCCGTCGCGGCGGGCGCGCTGGACTTCGTGCTTCTGACGCACGCGCATATCGACCACTCCGGCAAGCTGCCGCTGCTGTATAAAAACGGCTATCGCGGCCCGGTGTACGCAAGCGCGGCGACCTGCGCCCTGTGCGAAATAATGCTGCGCGACTGCGCGAACATCCAGATGTCCGACGCGGAGTGGAAGAACAACAAGGGCAAGCGCCGCGGTGAGCCGCCGGTCGAGCCGCTTTACGACATGGAGGACGCGGAGGGCATCCTGCGCCAGATGCGCCCCTGCGGCTACGGCGAGGATATCCAGATAAACGACTGCGTGACCATACGCATGACGGACGTCGGCCACCTTCTCGGCTCGGCGGCTATAGAGGTGTGGCTGCATGAGAATGGAGAGCAGCGCAAGATCACCTTCTCCGGCGACATCGGCAATATAGACCAGCCCATCCTGCGCGACCCGCAGCACGTCAAGGACACGGAGTATCTCGTGATAGAGTCCACCTACGGCGACAGGTATCACACGGCGGAGCGCGCCGACTACGTCAGCGAGCTTGCCGCGCGCATCCAGAAAACGCTTGACCGCGGCGGCAATCTCATCATCCCGTCCTTTGCCGTCGGCCGCACGCAGGAAATGCTGTACTTCATCCGCGAGATAAAGGAGCGCGGCCTTGTCACCGGGCACGGCGACTTTCCCGTGTATGTTGACAGCCCGCTTGCCGTCGAGGCCACGCGCGTGTTCCTCCAGTGCGACACGCAGTTCGTGGACGACGAAATGCGCGCCGTCATCCGCTCCGGCGTCAACCCCCTCGTTTTTCCGGGTCTGAAGCTCACCGTCTCCACGGAGGAGTCCAAGGCCATAAATGACGACCCCACGCCCAAGGTGATAATCTCCGCCAGCGGCATGTGCGACGCGGGGCGCATCCGCCACCATCTCAAGCACAACCTCTGGAAGCGCGAAACGCTCGTGCTGTTCGTGGGCTATCAGGCCGTCGGCACGCCCGGCCGCGCGCTGGCAGACGGGGCGAAGAAGGTAAAGCTCCTCGGCGAGGAGATACAGGCCAACGCCGAGGTGGATGTGCTGCCCGGCGTGAGCGGCCACGCGGACAAGGCCGGGCTTATAAGCTGGCTCAATGGCTTTGAGGAAAAGCCGAAGCTCGTGTTCGTCAACCACGGCGACCCCGACGCGGCGGACAGCTTCACAAAGTGCCTGAACGAAGAGCTGGGCTATAAGGCCTTCGCCCCCTACAGCGGCACTTGCTTCGACCTCATATCCGGCGAGTTTGCGCGCATAACGCAGGGCAAGCCCATCATCAAGACGGGTACCGGCGCGCGGAAGTCCAGCCCTGTTTATGAACGGCTAATCGCCGCGGCGGAGAAGCTTTTGAAGGTCTGCCGCACGCTGGAGGGGCGGGCGAATAAGGAGCTTGCCCGCTATGCCGACCAGATAGAAAAGCTGACCGAAAAGATGCTGAAATAAGGCGCAAAAATTGTCGAATAAAAAATGAGTTTTAATTGACGAATGGGAAACGGTGTGTTAACATAATACTATTGACAGAACCTGAGCGGGAGGAGGCCCGATGTGAAAAAGACAGAATTCGACCCCGGTAAAGTCATTGGCAGCTCTATCTGCGGATATGACCGCCAGCAGCTTTGCGAATTCACCGTGAAGCTGTGTGAGCGCGTCAAGGCGGATGTGGGCGCGGGTGCGTACCGCGGCGGGATATACCCTGACAATATAAGCATGGACGCCTCCGGGGAGCTTGCCATCGGCCCGGCCTCGAAGGAGGACTGGATCGGACAGGAGCTGCAGTTCCTGCCGCCGGAGCTTTACTGGAACCACCGCCCCGGCCCCGCCTCGGACGTTTACGCCATAGGCATGGTGCTGTACTATGCCGTCACGGGCGGCCGTCTGCCGTTCGACGGCGAGTGTAAGGACGCCCAGCTTCGCCGCATGGGCGGGGACGATTTCTCCGCGCCGCGTGAGGCAGGACGCCGCCTCGGCGACATTATAAAAAAGGCCACGCGCTTCAAGGCGGCGGACAGGTATCAGAGTATGGACGAGCTGCGCGTCATGGCCGAAAGCTGTTTGAAGAATCTTTACCTCAACGGCGCGCCCAGCGCCGAGACCATATTCAATAAGAATGACGACGACCTCAGCGATATCGAGCGCCTCATGGTCGGCATAATCGAGCGCGACGAGGAGCAGCCCCTGCCGGAGCCGGAGCTTACAGCGCCGCCGCAGGAGGAGCCGGCCGTTGAAGCGCCGGAGGAGCCGCCTGCCGCGGCGGAGGATGCGTCTGGTGATGACGCGGCCGCCCCGCAGGACGAGTTTGAGCTTGCCGCGCAGGTCGCAAGGGAGGCGGAGGCCGCCGGTGCTTCCGCGCCGGGCACACCGGCCGGGCGACAGCGCGTTCCCAGACTGTATGTTGAAAAGAACCCGGAGCTTGAGCCCGTGGTATTGAAAAAACAACCGGAGATCACCCCCGTGGTGCAGTACACGAGGAATCCCGAGAAGGAGCGTCGTATGGCGGAAGAGGTTAAAAAACGCAGAAGAAGGCCGGTTGCGGTCATTCTCGTGCTGTGCGCTGTGCTTGTGATAGTGGCGATAATATTCAACGCGCTCATCAAGGACATAAACGGCAGAATGGCGACGAACGACCCCGGCGCACAGGCGGCGGACGCAACGGCCGCCCCCGCGCAGAGCGCTGACGGGCAGGACGCGCAGGCGGAGCATCCCGTTGAAAGCGCCGCGCCAGTGGATGATGTTGACCCCGCAGATCTGCTGCCGATAGAGCCGGACCCCGAGGGCACGCCCTATATCCCCGGCGCTGGCGGAACTGATGCGGCGAACGGCGCTGACGGGATCGGCACGAATGCGGCCGCGCCCGATGACAGCACGACTGCCGCCCCACGTGAGCACGGCTATGAGCTCGTGATAGAGGATATAAGCTGGACGGACGCGCAGAAGAAATGCGCGGAAATGGGCGGACACCTTGCCGTGCCGAACGACGCGGCGGAGTTCAACGCGCTTGTCGATCTCGCCGAGAGCAAGAATGTGTTCATGCTGTGGGTCGGCGGGCACAGGGAGAACGGCGCCATCGTCTGGGAAGACGGCTCGACCGACCCGTATGAGCAGTGGGCCAAGGGTGAACCGTCCTATGTTGACAGCTCCGACGGCGCGGCGGAGGACTATGTGCTGCTGTGGAACAACCGCGGCTGGTACTATAACGACAGCCGCAACGACCCGTGCAAGGAATTCCCCCAGTGGTACGGCGGGAAGATGGCCTATATCTGTGAATTCGGCGACTGAGCGGTTAATAAGCCGCTTACGCACGGGCGCACCGCGGCTGCGGTGCGCCCATGTATTTTCCTGTATGCAAAAGGAAAACTGTGTGATATAATAGCTTGTCAAAAATGCCTGCGGGCTTTTTGGCAGCAGAGTATGATACCTTGGAGAGACCGCGATGAAAAAGCTATTGAAAACCGCCCTTTCCCTTGCGCTGGCGCTCGTGCTGGGTATGCAGGGCGTACCGTGCGCCCTCGCGCAGGAGCCTGACGCCGCGCAGGACGCAGCGGAAATGACGATATTTGACCCAGACGCGCTCGAAGCCATGACGGAGGACTTCATCAGCCGCTATTCAAGCTACGGCGTCCGGCCGGAGAGGTTCAGCATTGCCTATACATATCTCGCCACGGGCGAAACGTGGTTTTATAATCCCGACGCGTGGTACTACAGCGCCAGCATGTACAAGGTGCCGCTGATGATGATACTTGCCGAGCGGGAGCATAACGGCGAACTGACGCAGGAGACCGACATAAAGGGCATCACGCTTGCCAAGGCGGAGGAGAGCATCCTTGTCTATTCCAACAATGACTATGCCCACCTTATGCTAAGCTACCTCGGCACGGATCAGCAGGCGCGCGAGATGTACAAGCAGTTTTCATCCCTGCCGGACGATTACTATGACCCGGACTTCGTCGATTACAGCTATTTCACGGCCCGCTTCATGAACGACGTGATGACCACGCTCTATACGCAGTCTGAGCGCTTCCCCCATATAATCGACTGCCTGAAGCTTGCGCAGCCGGTGGATTATTTCCACCTCTGCATTGACGAGCCGCTTGAGATCGCCCAGAAGTACGGCAGCTATAACGAGTTCAACCACACCTCCGGCATCATATATACGCCAAACCCCGTCATCCTCACGGTCATGACGAAGAATACCGAGCGCGCCGAGGAGGTCATCGGCGAGGCGGCGAAGATGTTCGTGGAGTATACATATACTCTCGACGCCAAGCTTGAAAGCTATTCGGCGGAGAAGGCCGCCGCCGAGGAAAAAGCGGCCGCGGCAAAGGCCGAGGAGGAGCGCCTTGCCAAGGAGGCGGAGGAGCAGCGCGCCGCCGAGGAGGAGCGCCAGCGTGCCGCCAGGCAGGAGGAACAGCTTGCACAGCAGCAGCGCCAGCAGGAGGAGCAGCGCGCTGCCGAAGCGCGCGACAAGCTGAAAACAGCGGCGGTGATCTCGCTTGCGGCAGCGGCGGCTGTGATAGTAATAATTGCCGCGGTCAAAAAGCGCGGCAGGGCAAAGGTCGGCCGGCGCGGCGGCTATTCGCCGCGGCACTGACGCGCGGCACATTCCGGCATTATATCAGGTGACAGCATGAAAAAAAGATTTATAAGTATTATGCTTGCCGCGTGCATGGCATTTTCTCTGTGCGCCTGCGGCGGCGGCACGACCTACGGCGTCAAGACGCTTCAGACGCTCGTCTCGCAGGATTATTCCATCGCTTTCAGAAATGACGACCCGGTCTATTTCTACGTGACCGCGGCCATAGAGACGCTTGCCGGTGAGGGCAAGGTGGACGAGCTTGAGGCCAAGTGGTTCGGCGACAGGATAATCACCTTCAATAAGCGCGCCGAGGCGCTCAGTGAGCTTACGCCCCCCGCGGTGCAGGATCTCATCATCGGCATTGACGTGAACTCCTTCCCCATGGCGTATATCTCCGGCGACAGCTATTGGGGCTTCGACGTGGAGCTTGCACAGGCCGTGTGCGAAAGGCTCGGCTGGACGCTCAAGCTCCAGCCGATAGAGAAGGAGAACGTGTATGTGGAGCTGTCCTCCGGCAATATCGACTGCGCGTGGGGCGGCATCGCGCTCGACCCCGCCGAGGTGGAGGCCGGGAAGTACACCCAGTACGGCCCCTATGTGCATAACGATATAGTCATCGCCTCAAGGAACGGCTCCAGTGTGTGGAACAAGCTTCGCCTCGGCGGCAGGAACATGGCCATGTGCTCCACGCCGGAGGCCATGGCCGCGCTGGAAACTGACCCGAAGCTGAAAAAGCGCCTGGGGCAGATAACGCGCCTTGCCGGCGGCACGACGGAGTGCTTTGAATATCTCTACGCCGGTAAATGCGACACCGTCCTCACGGACAGCACGGCGCTGTATTATTTCAACTGCCACTGACGGCAGAATAAAACGCTCATTCTTGAAAGGCTTCCCGCACCGGGGAACTCCTTTTAAGGATGGGCTTTTTTGCGGCAATTACCGATTGATGTTTTTTGCGTTGTGTGTTATTATATTTAATTGAGATACTATCGGACAGGAGCACCGCTGGATATGAGGATGAGGAAAAGGCACAATCTTGAGCCGCGCATGGAGAAATGCGCCGGGTATATTATAAAGGACAGCACGGCGCACTGCGGCCGGTGGATGCAGGACTTTCCCGGCTATGAAAAGCTGTATGTAGAGCTTGGCTGCGGCAAGGGGCGCTTCACGGCGGACACCGCGGCGTCCATGCCGGACACACTGTTTCTCGCAATAGAGAAGGTGCCGGACGCGATGATAATCGCAATGGAACGTATCCGCGACAGGGAGCTTGAAAACGTCCGCTTCATCGACGGCGACGCCGCCGCGCTGACGGAGATGTTCGCCCCCGGCGAGGCGGACAGGATATACATAAACTTCTGCGACCCGTGGCCGAAAAGCCGCGACGCAAAGCTGCGCCTGACAGCGCCCGCGTTTCTGCGCCGGTATGCGGACGTGCTGCGCACCGGCGGGGAGATACACTTCAAAACGGACAACACCGCGCTTTTCGACTGGTCGGCGGAGCAGTTTACCGCCGAGGGCTGGCAGCTTTCAGAGGTCACGCACGACCTGCACGCCGCGGGCACCGTGGGCGTGATGACGGATTATGAGGCGAAGTTCTGCGCCGAGGGGATGAAGATAAACCGCCTCGTCGCGGCAAAGACGCCCGATACGCGCGACAGCTCCGCCGGGGCTGTGCCGCGCCTGCGCAACGCCTCGCTCAACGATTCCAGAGGCTATGAGGAAAGCCGCGCGGCGAATTCCGCCGGTGAGGATGAAAAATGAGGTTTATTTCATGGAACGTTAACGGCCTTCGCGCCGTCTTGAAAAAGGGCTTTGAGGACATATTCTGGAGCTTTGACGCGGACTTTTTCTGTATTCAGGAGACGAAGCTCCAGCAGGGGCAGGTGGAGCTTGACCTGCCCGGCTATGAAAGCTACTGGTGCTATGCCGACAGGAAGGGCTATTCCGGCACGGCAGTGTTCACAAAGCACACGCCGCTTTCTGTCAGCTATAACCTCGGCATTGAGCAGCACGACACCGAAGGGCGCGTGATAACGCTGGAGTACGAGGGCTTCTACCTCGTGTGCGTGTACACGCCGAACTCGCAGGACGGGCTGCGCCGCATCGACTACCGCATGAGCTGGGAGGACGATTTCCGCGCTTACCTCACGGCGCTGGATAAGATAAAGCCTGTTATCGTGTGCGGCGATATGAACGTCGCGCATGAGGAGATTGACCTGAAAAACCCGAAGACCAACGTCGGAAACCCCGGCTTTTCAGATCAGGAGCGCGAAAAGTTCACGCAGCTTCTCTCCGCCGGGTTCACGGACAGCTTCCGCTGTCTCTACCCCGACAAGCGCGACGCCTATTCATGGTGGAGCTACCGCGCCGCCGCGCGCGAGAGGAACGTCGGCTGGCGCATCGACTATTTCGTCGTGTCGGACAGGCTGCGCGACAAGATAAAGGACGCATATATTTTTCCCGAGGTGATGGGGTCTGACCATTGCCCGGTGGGATTGGACATGGCATGGTGAAAATAGGCGGCGTTGAAATAAACGGCCTTGTGACGCTTGCGCCGATGGCGGGCGTGTCGGACTTCGCGTTCAGGCGCATATGCCGCGAGCATGGCGCGGCGCTGACGACGACGGAAATGGTCAGCGCGCGTGCGCTCGTCTACAAGGACGAAAAGACAAAGGCGCTTTTGTATATCCCGCCGGATGAGCATCCGTGCGCGGCGCAGATATTCGGCCACGAGCCGGAGGTCATGGCGGAGGCCGCGCAGATGGCGCTTGAGATATCCGGCGCGGACATTCTTGATATAAACATGGGCTGCCCCGTGGGCAAGGTCGTCAAATCCGGCGACGGCTCCGCGCTGATGAAAACGCCGGAGCTTGCCGGGCATATAATCGAAAGCGTCTGCCGCGCGGTCGATAAGCCCGTCACGGTCAAGTTCCGCAAGGGCTGGGACGGGGGCAGCGTGAACGCGGTGGAGTTTGCGCACATATGCGAGGCCGCCGGGGCGGCGGCGATCGCCGTTCACGGGCGCACGCGCGTGCAGATGTACTCCGGCCGCGCGGACTGGGATATAATACGCGAGGTCAAAAAGGCCGTGCGCATCCCCGTCACGGCAAACGGCGACATATTTACCGGCGATGACGCGGCGCACATCCTGCGCTATACCGGCTGTGACCTTGCGATGATCGGCCGGGGCAGCTTCGGCGACCCGTGGCTTTTTGAGCAGGCGAACGCCGCCATTGCGGGCCTGCCGCAGCCGGAGCTTCCGCCGCTGGCGGAGAGGATGGACACGGGCGTGCGCCAGATAGAGCTGCTTGCCCGGCGCGCGGGGGAGCGCACCGCGTGCCTTGAGGCGCGCCACCATCTGCCGTGGTATCTGCACGGCGTGCCGTATGCCGGCTATTACCGCAGTCGGCTCGTCCACGTGGAGACGCTTGAGGACGTGCACAGGCTCGCCGCGGAGATCAAACGTGACTTGAAATAACATATATAAATAAAAAACCTTCGGCAAAGGGGGCAAATCAGATGACCCGAGAACAGGAGGCCGCTGTTATTCAGGCCGTGCTTGACGGCGACGTGAACGCGTATGAGGCGCTTGTCAAGGAATACGAAAAAAACGTGTATAATCTTGCACTGCGCATGACCGGCAACAGCGAGGACGCGGCCGACATGGCGCAGGAGGCATTCATAAAGGCGTATAATTCCCTCACGGCCTTCCGCGGAGACAGCAAGTTTTCCGTCTGGCTTTACCGGATAGTGTCCAATGTCTGCCTCGATTTTCTGCGCAGCCGCAGCCGGAAGCAGACAGTCTCGCTTTCAACGGAGAATGACGACGGCGAGGAGGTCGAGCTGGACATTGCCGACGAGACGCATTCGCCCGAACAGCTTCTGGACAGAAGCCTCACCAGAGACGCCGTGCGGCGCGGCCTTGCCGCCCTGCCGCCGGACCACAGGGAGATACTTCTGCTGAGAGAAATACAGGGGTTGAGCTATGAGGAGATAGCGGATGTGCTCGGTCTGGAGGCCGGAACGGTGAAATCACGCATATTCAGGGCAAGAAAAAAATTGTGTTCGTTCCTTATAAAAGACGGGAACATTCCGGAGTTTGTCTCGTCGAGTAAAGAGAGAGGAGGTGATCTGTCATGAGCGGATGTGAATACTACCAGAAGCTTATCAGCCGTATGCTGGATGAGGACATCTCCAGAGACGAGCGTGCCGCCCTGGCGGAGCACCTTGGCACATGCCGCGAATGCGCGGCAATGTATCAGGCGTTTTCCGCGTTGTCAGACACCATTTCTTCCGGTATGGTCGATCCCCCGGAAGAGCTTACGGATAATATCATGGCGGAGCTCCGCCGCAGCGAGATAAGGCGGAAGAACCGCCGTATGCCGCGCCAGATGAAAAACCTCATCGCGGCGGCCGCCTGTGCGGCTGTCGTGATCGCCGCCGTCGGCGGCGCGGCCATCGTCGGCAGTCACAGAAACGAAACCGCGGTCTATGAAAGCCGCACCAGCCGCATTTCCTCCGGCAATATTTCCACCGCGGGTGAGGAGAACGCTTCTGTCGAAGCGCCCGCCCCGGCCACGGAGGCTCCCGCCGCGGCGCAGTCCGTTCCGGGTACGGCAGCGGCAGCCGCGGCCCCGGCACAGATCCCAGACAGCGAAAACTTCGGCTACGTGCCGGATCGTTCAGGCACCGCCGCATCCACGGCGGCCCCCGTACAGACGCCGGCCAGCCGCCCACAGTTCACTCCCGCGCCCGGCACTGTCGCAACGCCCGTTCCGACGTCGGCACCGACACCTGTGCCGACGCCCGTTCCCACAGTCGCACCGACGCCTGTTCCGACAGCGGCGCCCACTCCGGTTCCGACTGTTGAGCCCACGCCCGTTCCCACCGTTGAACCCACGGCGGAGCCTGCCGGCGATCTGCTGCAAAGCGCCGCGCCCGGCGTCACCGGGGAAGCCCCGGCGGATGAGCCCGCTTCCGGCGCAGACTTCGGCACGGAGGCCCCGGCGGTTGGCGAAGCGCCGCTCGGCGCGGCCGCCGCACCCGGTACGGCTCCGGATGAGCTTGTTCCGCCGGAGGGCGGCAGCAGCGCGGATGATATCGTGCGCCGCATCGATCTGCGCGCGATAGACACGGATGAGCTTGTCAAGGCGCTGCTCACACCGGACGATGACGAGCAGGAGCCCGCGGAGGATGCGCAGACGCAGGATGCACAGGCTGAGACCGCCCTGGCGGAGGCTGCGCCCAGCGCCGAACCCACCGCCATGCCCGACAGCGCCGCCGCCAAGGAAGCGGCGGAAAAGATAGTCACCGCGCCCGCGCCGCTGGATGAGCATTTGAAGGCCCTTCTTCCCGAGAGGATAGCGCCCGACAGGATAGACGTGATAAGCTATACCGCTACCGGCACCGATGATGTGGATAGGGAGACTGAGCTTTTGGTCTGCATCTGCGGGGATGGCGTGCTCGTGATTGCCCGCGATGAAAACGGCCTGCCTGTCAGCGCCATGCCGGAGCTTACGGCGGAGCAGTATGCCGCGCTCATAGCGCCGTATATTACCGCGGCGGAGGACGTGTGTATGCAGCAGGCGGAATCCTGAGACGATAGTCGCAATTTTTTAACAATTCGACCTTGAAACCTCTCCTATACTGTGATATACTTGCTATAATCGATATTGTGTGCGCGTATCCTGCGAAGCATATTGAAAAGCATTCATCGCATAAGGGAGAGGTTTTTCTTGAAAAACATTAAGGTTTCAAACAATGTTATCCGCCGTCTGCCGCGCTACCTGCGCAAGCTGGATGAGCTTATGGGCAACGGCGTCAGCCGTATATCGTCCTTTGAGCTTGGCCAGCAGCTTGGGCTCACGCCGTCTCAGATCCGGCAGGATTTCAGCTGCTTCGGCGAATTCGGCCAGCAGGGCTACGGCTATAATGTCTCTGCGCTGCATGACCAGATCGGCAGCATTCTCGGCGTTGACAGGGGCTATAATGCCATCCTCATCGGTGCCGGCAACATCGGCCATGCGCTGATGGACAACTTCTGCTTCAGAGATTGGGGCTTCAATCTCGTCGCCGCTTTCGATATTGACCCGGAGGTCGTCGGCACGGTGTTCAACGATGTGCCCATCCACGGCATGGAGGATCTTCAGGAGTATCTTGCGACCAATCGCGTCGATGTGGCCGTGCTCACGGTGCCCAAGGAGGCCGCCATTCCCGTCACCAACATGCTCACGGCGAACGGCATTGAGGCCATCTGGAACTTCACCAATGTTGACATCACCGCCCCGAACAGCTCTGTCATCGTGGAGAATGTCCACTTCTCCGACAGCCTGCTCTCGCTGAGCTATTACGTGTCTGAGCGTATCGACGAGAGGGCGGCGCGCGCTCTCCGCGCGGAAAAGGCGGACAAGCAGTAAGGCGCTGTGCGCATAAAGGTGTAAAAACGTATTCAAAGAGGGGATCGTTATCCCCTCTTTGTTGTGTATAGGTATGGTTTTAAGGAGCGGCTTATGAAGTTTGACGGAGTTATATTTGACCTTGACGGCACGCTGTGGGATTCCACGCAGAGCGTTGCCGAAAGCTGGCGCGCCACGCTCAGCGGGCGTTATAACGCCGCGCACCTTCCAAGCGTGGAGGATGTGAAGGGAATAATGGGCCTGCCGTTTGCAGAGATCGCCCGCAGGCTGTTCGCGGAATTCGGCGAGGCGCGCGAAGAGGTGTGCCGCGTGTGCATCGGGGAGGAAAACGACTATCTCCGCGCGCACGGCGCAAGGATATATGACGGCGTCGCCCGGATGCTTGAAAGCCTCTGTGAGAGCCGCCCGCTTTTCATCGTCAGCAACTGTCTGCCGGGCTATATAGAAAGCTTCCTTGACGTCTCCGGGCTGGGGGCGTGCTTCACTGCGTTTGAATGCGCCGGAAGCACCGGTCTCACCAAGGCCGGGAACATCCGGCTGATCGCGCAGCGCTATGGCCTCAAAGTGCCCGTTTATGTCGGCGACACGGTGATGGACGAGGACAGCGCGGCACAGGCTGGCTGCGCGTTTATTCATGCGGGCTACGGCTTCGGCAGCGCGCGTGCGCCGCTTGCCGTGATAAACGCGCCGTGGGAGCTGCCCGGCATCCTTTCCGGACTGGAGGCGCTTGAATGAACACGGACACCATTGCCGCCGTCGCCACGGGCGCGCAGGTCGCGGCCATCGGGATAATTCGCCTCTCCGGCCCCGACGCCATAAGCATTGCCGACAGGCTGTTCTTCCCCGCGCGCGGCGGGCGCATGTCGGAAAATGAGGACAGAAAGCTGGTCTACGGCAGACTGTGCACGCTGGACGGCGCGCTGCTAGACCTGTGCATGTGCACGATAAGCCGCGCCCCGCACAGCTATACGGGCGAAAACACGGCGGAGCTGCAATGCCACGGCTCTCCGGTCGTGCTGCGCACGGCGCTGGAGGAGATATTTTCCCTCGGCGCGCGTCAGGCAGGCCCCGGCGAATTCACAAAGCGCGCGTTCCTGTCCGGCCGGATGGAGCTGTCGTCGGCAGAAGCGGTGGCAGATATCATAGACGCCGAGACCGCCGAAAGCGCAAAAAACGCCGCGGGTCAGCTTTCGGGCGCGGTCTTTCGCCGCACGGAGGGCGTGTATTCGCTGCTTGCGGATATAAGCTCGCATTTCCACGCGGTGCTGGACTATCCGGATGAGGATATTGAGGACTTCCGCATGGCGCAGTATACATCTGACCTCACTGCGGCGAAGGACGACCTTGCCGCGCTGCTTGCAACGTTCAGCCGCGGCCGCCTCATGAACAGCGGCATTCCCGCGGCGATAGTCGGCCGCCCGAACGCGGGCAAAAGCTCGCTTCTGAACGCGCTTCTGGGGTATGAGCGCGCGATAGTGACGGACGTTCCCGGCACAACGCGCGACACTATTGAAGAGAAGTTGCGCATCGGCGGCGTTCTGCTGCGCCTGACGGATACCGCCGGTATCCGCGATACCGGCGACGCGGTGGAGCGCCTCGGCGTGGAGCGCAGCCGCCGCGCGATGGAGGCGGCGGAGCTTGTCTTTGCCGTTGTTGACGGCAGCCGCCCCGTAGATGATGAGGATATGCGCATAATCCACGCCGCGGAGCGCGCGCCCCATGCGCTGCTCGTCGTTTCAAAGCGCGATATTGCGCGGGGGGAGGTCTCAGTGGACGCCGCTATGCCGCGCGTATCCGTCAGCGCGCTCACCGGCGAGGGGCTTGATGAGCTTCAGGCCGCCGTCAGGGATATGTTCCCGCTTCCGGCCGTACCAGCCGGGGAGATACTTACAAATGCCCGTCAGGCGGATGCGGTGTCGCGCGCTCTGGAGTATATCACAGCCGCGCTGGACGCGATGAACGTTGGTGCGACGCCCGATATCGTGCTCACGGAGGCGGAGGGGGCCATGCAGGCCCTCGGCGAGCTGTCCGGGCGCAGCGTCCGCGAGGATGTGACCGACCGCATATTCAGCCGCTTCTGCGTGGGGAAATAGCGCGCATGTATCCGCGCATGACAGCCGCAGAAACAGACATTAAAATGCTTGACAATTGCTGCATCGTGTGATAACATATGAAAGCTTGATGCAGAAGTACCCAAGAGGCCGAAGGGGCTCCCCTGCTAAGGGAGTAGGTGTCTAAAAAGCACGCGAGGGTTCAAATCCCTCCTTCTGCGCCAAAAGTAAAGCACTGAGAAAGTTTTTCTCAGTGCTTTTTTGCACTTTATAGGGCTTTAATTCACACAAAATAGTTGCGAAACTCGCTTGAACTACTTCACTTTATGGACTGTTTTCCCTTAAGTTTTCCCTTTACAGATTTGAAACACCGTTTATGAAAGCTTCCATGCGTGCCGCGCTGTCCTCTTTCATGCGCTCCGTAACATGGCCGTATACATCCAGCGTGAACGCCGCTGCATGATGACCTAGATTCTCCTGCACGGTCTTTATGTCGTCTCCGCTTTGTAGCGCGGCAACTGCGTAAGAGTGGCGCAAGTCATGGAAGCGTGCCTCCGGGAAACCGGCTTGCTTTGCAAGGCGCTTGAAATTATTGTACACCGTTACAGCGCTCAGATGCCCGCCGAGTTCGTCCGTGAATACAAGATTCCATTCATTGCACCATGCGCTTTGTGCCCGGAAGCGCTCTTCGAGCTGCTTTTGCTGCTGGTCCTTGAGAATCCGCATGACAAAGGGGGCGGGTGCTATTTTTCTGCTCTTGCCGTTCTTGGTGCTGGTAAGCTCAAACTTTCCGGCTTCGTCGCGGTTCTTTATGAGCTGCTTGTTTATGAGCACAGTACCAGCCTTGAAATCTACGCAATCCCATGTCAAGCCGAGAACTTCACCCTCGCGCATACCCGTGAACAGTGTCACAAGATACAGATATTCAAATTTATGCCCGCTGATGACCTGCAAAAAGGCTTTTATCTGTTGTTCATCCAGCGGCTTTATATCGCGCTTTTCGGCTCGCGGCAGTTTGCAGGCGTCAGCCGGATTAAATTTGATATAGCCGAGTTCTACTGCCTGCTGGAGTGCTTTGTGCGTCACTCCATGCAGGTTCTTTATTGTTTTCGGCGCAAGCGGTTTATCTCCCCTCCGGGCGGCGTTATACATTCCTTGAATCTCATGCGCAGACAGGGCTTGCAGCTTGATAGCACCGAGAGCGGGCTTTATGTGGTTCTTTACCGTGCGCTTATAGCTCGCCAGCGTGAGCGGCTTTATATCGCCGAGATATTCAGCCTCCCATATATCCAGCCATTGCCCAAGTGTCAGCTTCGACGGTTCGATATATGCCTTTTCGTTGACAGCTACGGCGACCGCCTGCATCTTTTCCCGGACTTCTTTCTGCGTCTTACCGGAAAAGCTTTTCTGTATCTGCTTCCCCGTGCCGGAATCGCGCCCGACAGTCACGCGCGCCTCCCAATAGGTGTACGGCTGTCCGTTCCGCATGACGGTTTTCTTTCGTATTGTGCCGGAGCCCTGCGCGGCGCGTTTATTTGCCATGTTTCCCCCTCCTTTTCGGCGCTGTTTCCTGCTCAATTTTATTTGCGTATGCAAATATCTGTTGTTGTATGCTGAAAAGATACAGCTTCTTTTCCTCTGAGATGTGCTGCTGGGCTTTTTTTCCCGGAGTTTCTCCTAGCGCGGCTTGCCTGTTACACTGAAAGCGGAAAAGCCCTAACATTTTAAGGATTTCGGAAAGCTCCCCAGAGAGCAGCAATCTTTCAAGTTCGGTCGGAACCTCTACTAAAACTTCTCTGCGCTGAAGCTCGATTATTTTGTTATATGCGCTTTCTGAAAGTTGTGTTGCAGCGCAAAAATTAGAAGCGCTCTCGCTTGACTCGCTGTACTCCCCACAAAGGTAGCCCAAATCGACCCTCAGTACAGCACACAGACTTGACAGATTATCAAGAGCGGGAAAATTTCTTCCTGTTTCCCATGCTGTCACAGTTGCGCGTTGTATAAACAGCGCGTCTGCGAGTTCTTGCTGATTCTTAAAACCGGCGCGCTTACGTGCTGCTCTGAGCCGTGCGCCAAACAGTTTCCTCCCCACTTGGGTATTAAAATCTAACATTTGTATCGCTCCATTTCGTAATGTTGTCTGCAAATATGTTATTGTCAATTACATTATAGCGATGTATACTGCCGTTGTCAACAGGCAAAGAACATTTAGACTTGAAAGGAAGTGAATAAAATGGTTGACACAAAAAAGGCTCTCAGCGTCGCCGAAGCCGCCGAAGCGCTGGGCATAACGCGGCAGTGCCTATATAGCAATCTCTTGCACAGAAAAGATTTTTCGTCTTTCAAAGTCGGGCGGCGGACTTTGGTTTCAGCAGAAGCGCTTGACCGCTGGATTGCTGAACAGGCAGGAGGTGCAGCGCAATGACAGAAAGAAAAAACGCCCGCTCCGCTGTTGCAGCAGCGGAACAGGCAGATGGCAAGAACGTAAGCACGGATTCTTCCCGCACAGATATTACTACACCGCCGTTCGTGCGTCAAGTCTCGCAATTTCTCTCACACGGTGCAGAAAACGCAACGCCAGCGCGTGAGTTGGCAAAGCTGGCGGGGTATCACGGCACACGACCGCTGCGCCTTGCTATCGAGCGGGAACGCAGAGCCAGTGTTCTGATTCTTGCCAACGACGACGGGTATTTTTTACCGTCAGAAGATAAGGCGCAAGCTCTGGTAGAAATTAAGGGCTTTGCACGGCGCTCTGATGCAAGAATGCAGAGCAACCGCGCATCGGTACGCGCTTGTAAGCTGTACATAAAGGCCGCATCGCAGGCTGAGATTGACGGACAGGAGGTTCTTTCCCTTGAATAATGATGTACTATACCGCGTTTGGCTGTCAGACGCACACTTTACGGATTGGGACGACTTAGAAACGAACATAATTCCGTTTGGCGATATGAGCATTGACGAAATCCGGAAGCTCGAGGATGTGGCGCTTGTGCGCGGATATGAAATCTTCGTTATGCGGCAGGTGGACGGTGAGGCGGATTGAGCAGAGCAAGGCGCGGAGAGTCTATCAAGGGATGGCTCTCCGCACGTCCCGACAGTGCAGAGAAGCGATTTGTTCAAGTCGGTAACACACTGCTGCTGTCAAAGACGTTTCAGGAGCTATCAACCGGCGCACGGCACACATATTTGTGTATGGCGATGGAGAGCGGGGGCAAGCGCGAGTTTACATTTCCACGCGCAGCCGCGATAAAGTACGGCATAAGTGCCCGCTCATTGCTGCGATATGTCGAGGAACTGACCAAAGCAAAATTTATAACCGTCCGGAGCGGAAAAACCGTCCGGCAGCCGAGCGAGTACGCTTTTTCTTTTGAGTGGAAGAGCCGGGAAGCGGACAAGTAAAACTATATCCTATGGCTATATATAGTATATCTACGCCAAAATGGCGCAGTGTAAACGCTCTATAAAATCTCACTGGTTACGCCAAAATGGCGTAGTGTACCGCTTGGAAACACCTGGCACTACGCCAGAATGGCGTAAGATAAAGCTCGGCACTACGCCAAAATGGCATAGCCGAAATAGTTGAAAAATTTTAAGCATAAGGAAATTCGGAATGAGCAAGCCGCAATATAAATGGTGGGAATATGCCCGCGCGATGATCCGGGCATATCCCGAACGCTGCAATGATAATGAGCGTGAAGCTGTTTACGAGGCATTGCAAAAGCTCGAAGATTATCCAATGCCAGAGGTCAGACGGCAGCTTATAGCACAGTACTTTTCCTGTAAAAAGCCTATAAGTGTCGCTGCTGATGAGCTACACTTGCAGCGATCTGTTGCGGAGGCGTGGCTTTGCGACTTTATACATGACACATGGGATTGCTTTTTTGCGAAGATTTGCTGATGCCGCATTTTCAACTAACTTCACCGAAAACGGGGGTATTATTAAAAATATACTCTGCTTCGAGCAGACGGAGAACAAGCAAGCACTGTTGAAACCAAGCGGCGAGAAAGCGGCGAGAATGCCCCTTTTCTGCCGTTCAAAAACGATATCGAACAAAGGGCGAACAACGGTAAAACGTCGCTTTACTTCACTGCCCTTAAAGCCGCGACAAAGCCGCGAGAAAGTCATGTAATAGCACGTTGAGCAAGGGCAACATTCCAAGCCCGTGAACCCCGAGCGAACCCCGAGAAATTGGCTGCTGAGTATGTAGCATCAAAGCCGTGATAAAGCCGTGAAAAACAGCGCCGAAGCAAGAATGAAGCAAGAGAAAATGAACCTATAGAAATGCTGTTTTTCCGACTGAAACCCGGGAAAATGATCGTGGCACACGAAGCGATAATATAGCGGCAGGGATGAGGGATGTTTATCTCACCTTTAAATTCCCACATATGCGGTTTCATCGACAGAAAGCGAAGATATAAACGCATCATCTACGCTATAATGAGAGCGGGGCTAACTGTCCCGCCCTATTATCGTTATTCATCAAAGAAAAGAGGTATACCATATGACACTTGAAGAAATTGAGGCGATGGATCGTGGTTGCATTACTCCCGTTATCGCCGGTGCGTACTTAGGCATGACGCCTTACACAATTTCCCTTATGGCGCGAGACTGCCCGGATAAGCTTCCGTTCCCGACGTTCCGTAGCGGCAACCGGACGAAGATTCCACGCCTGGCGTTCATTCGCTGGGCAAAGGGTGAAGCTCTAACCGAGACAGACAAGCAGGACTCTGAATGAGTATTATTCGCACACGGAAATACCATTTTCGTGATTCTTGCGCAGTTCCGGGATTTGCTCACAGGCCTGTTGAACAAACCATGCGAATTGCTCTTCGTTCATGGAGCATATCATGTCCACAAGCTGAACGCGCATCTTGCGGCTCTCCCGCGCTGCTGCCTCCCGGCGTTTTTTCTCTCTCAGTCTCTTGAGTATTCCGATCATCTGCAATCCTCCCTCATGCCCTCAGAAATCCATACACAAAGCGGAGTTCAGACGTGTCGGCGGTCTCTATAAGACGCGCTATCTCTGTTCTCAACACATCAGCTTCGGAAGATACCGGCTCCCGCTCGCACTCGCATTTCTCGTTGTGGTCGAGCGCTGCCCCGCACATTGGGTATGTCCTGTAATAGCTCATGCGTTATCCCTCCCGTACAGATACGCCGTCAGCGCTTCGGCGCTGTCCTTTGTGATATGCTGAATGGCGCTAAACAACTCAATGTCTACGTCGAGGGAAAAACTATCGTCCTGCATCTTTGCCCTCAGATTCTCCACGCACTCAACGGCGGCAAGATGGTTTATGTAATCTTTGCGTTCCTGCCTCCAATCAAGCCAGATAGCACACAGCGCAGAGACAGCAGGACGCCCGGCCAGCTTTTCAACCTCGCTATATATCGCGTCTCCCTCTTCATCCTCCGGCACCAGCTCCATAAACCGCCCGGCCAGCTCTGCAAGACGTGCGGCGTAAGGGTGCGCCTTGTTGACGCACAATGTTTCCCGGTTCATTGTGACGAACACCCACGACGAAAGCGGCGTGTGATATACGCGCTCAATGTAAAGCTTTGTCGTCCAGCTGAGTGCGTCGGTGTCGGTCGGCTTGATTTCCATGTGTTCAGCGGTGCAATAACTACGGTTGCACACAAGCCCGGTTTCTTTGATTATCATTGTTATTTCCCTTTCTTTGCTGCTGCCCTGTCGGGCAGGGGTTGATTTGAGAGAGCGGTGCACTAGTCAACAAATAATGGACACGAAAGCAAAAATAATTAAACACAAAAAGA
>ENA-OUQF01000303-OUQF01000303.1-human-gut-metagenome-genome-assembly--contig:-NODE-303-length-40800-cov-6.234115_pt1 | contig 40800 bp, 55 predicted proteins | sample MGYA00237947_ERZ548826 | MGnify/ENA primary metagenome ERZ548826 (study PRJEB26490, sample SAMN05194701) | human gut metagenome | biome: terrestrial biome; feature: human-associated habitat; material... | reverse complement strand
CCCATATCTTCTTTGATAAGGTCAGCGTGGGCGCTACCATGAACGGTATGCTCTCTGCGGTTATGGCCAAGGGGCAGACCATTCTGGAAAACTGCGCCAAGGAGCCCCATGTGGTGGACTTGGCAAACTTTTTGAATATGTGCGGCGCAGATGTGCGTGGTGCCGGTACGGATGTTATCAAGGTGCGCGGTGTGGAAAAGATGCACGGCTGCACTTACAGCATCATCCCGGATCAGATCGAGGCCGGCAGCTACATGGTAGCTGCGGCTGCCACCGGCGGCGATGTGCTCATCAAGAATGTTACCCCCAAGCATCTGGAGCCCATCACGGCCAAGCTGCGCCGTGCAGGGATCACTGTGGAAGAATTTGACGACGCTGTGCGGGTATCCCGTACCGGCGATATTCTGCCGCTGAAGATCAACACCATGCCGCACCCCGGCTTCCCCACCGATATGCAGCCCCTGATGGGTGTGTTGCTGAGCGTGGCCAAGGGCACCAGCACCATCACCGAGAGCGTGTGGGACAACCGCTTCCGCTATGTGGACGAGCTGCGCAAGATGGGTGCCAGCGTGCAGGTGGATGGTCAGGTGGCCGTGTTTGAGGGCGTAGAAAAGCTCAGCCCCGCACCGCTGCGCGCTTCCGACCTGCGTGCCGGTGCCGCTATGGTGGTGGCTGCTCTGATGGCCGATGGCACCAGCGAGATCGAGGAGATCGGTCATATCGAGCGCGGCTACGAGAATATCGTGGAAAAGCTGCGCGGTCTGGGCGCTGATATCAGCAAGGTGGAGCGGATGCCCGCTGCGCTGGAACAGGCCCTGTAACACAAACAACAAAACAAACAGCCTGCCGTAAGTTCTGTGCGGCGGGCTGTTTTCAGGTGGTAACATAAGAGGTTTTCATGGCAGAGTTCATTTCATTGTATTCCGGCTCCTCCGGCAACAGCAGCGTGGTGCGCTGCGGTGCGCAGTACCTCATCGTGGATATGGGCAAGGGCGTACGCACCACCACGGCAGCGCTCAAATCGCTGGGGCTAGCCGTCAGCGATTGCGCGGGCATCCTTGTCACCCACGAGCACAGCGACCACGTCAAGGGACTTTCCACCTTCCTGAAAAGGAACCCGCTGCCGGTGTACGGTGCAGCGGCTACGCTGGATTTTCTGGATGCCAACGATATCGTGCCCGCCAACTGTGAGCTGAACACGCTGGAGGGCAGGGAAGAGGACATCGGCTGCTTCGGGGTGCAGTCCTTCCCCACCAGCCACGATGTGCCCTGCGTGGGCTACCGCATCCACACCCCGGACGATAAGACCATGACCATCGCCACCGACCTTGGCACCCTGACCCCGCCGGTGCACGAGGCGCTTTCCGGCTGCGACCTTGTGGCGCTGGAAAGCAACTACGACCTGCACATGCTGCGCAGCGGGCCCTACCCCTACTATCTGCGCGCCCGCATCGAGAGCGTGCGGGGACACCTTTCCAACGACGAGTGCTCCGCAAAGCTTCTGGAACTGATCCAGAGCGGCTGTAAAAAGTTCGCCCTGTGCCATCTCTCGCAGGAGAATAACACGCCCAGCCTTGCCTTGCAGACCGTGTTCACCACCTTGGGTGCAGCCGGTGTCGTGCCGGAAAAAGACTGCATCGTGCAGGCACAGCGCCGCAACGAGGTAAGCCCTGCACTGGAGTTCTGATTTGTCACAAAATAAAGCCATCTGCAACAGCTGATTCAAAGGGTTTCGCCCCTGGTCATGCTGCGGCAGATGGCTTTTTATTTACGCGGTGTTGCGCATTTGTTTTGCAATTGTTTCTCTCGAAAGATGGACGGCTCCGGCAGAAATGAAACGACTTATTCGGCGGCCTTCTGTACCCGGATATCACTGCCTAAAAACTGGATCTGCACAAAGGCCGCAAGGCGGCTGGAGATCTTCTCCGTATACAGCTTTTCCAGCAGCGCACCGTCCGTGATATTGGTGGTGACAATGGTAGGCAGCTTTGCGCCCAAGCGGTTATTCAGCAGGCTGTACAGATTCGTCAGGAAGAAGCTGGAATTGAACTCGGTGCCCAGATCATCCAAAATCAGCAGATCAGCGTTGCAGGCAGTCTGGAACAAGGCCTCCTCCTCGCCGCCGGGGTCAGTGCCGAAATGCAGCGCCTCCAGCTTGCCGAAAAAGTCCGGGCAGGAGACATAGATCACATCATAGTTCTGCCGCAGCACCTCCCCGGCAATGGCAAGGGCGGCATGGGTCTTGCCAAGCCCTGCGTTGCCCACCAGCAGCAGGCTTTCGCGGGTGGTGGGGGAAAAGTCTGCCGCGTAATCCCGCAGGTCGGCCAGAACTCCGGTCATGTAGCTGCGCACGCTCTCGCCCAGTGTCTTGTCCACCGTGTTGGGGTAGTAGTCTAGTTGCATGGTGTCAAAGCTGGAGATGGACAGGCTGGACAGCTCCTCAATCTCCTTCCGGCGCAGCTGCTGCATCACCCGGCGCACACAATCGCAGGTGCGGCCGTCCACCGCGCCGGTGTCCTCACACCGCTTGCAGGTGAACTTTGGCTCCAGTGCATCCGCAGGGCGTCCGCTTGCGGCCAACAGGGCAGTCAGCTTCTGCTTTGCCGCCGCAAGGGCGGCAGCAGTCTCGGTGCGGTCCTTGCCGGAGGCTCCGGCAATGGCGCAGCGGATGCCCCGCACACGCACTTCCTCCTCGGCGTGGCGCAGCCCGGGGATGGCGGCCTCGGCTTCGGCCTGCGCATCCTGCGCCAGGGCGCGGGCGGTCTGACGCCGCATGGCTACGGTGCGCAATGCCTGCTGATATAATTCGTTCTTGGTACGCATAAAGGCTCCTTACTCCGGTTTCTTGATAAGAGAACGGCGGCGGGTGGCGTTTTTCAGGATATCGTTTCCGCTGGGTGCAGCGCGGTCCACCCGGATATTCCGGCTTACTCCGGCTGCAGCCACCGGCCCACGCACATCGTGGATGCTGCGCAGACCCTTGGCGTTCCATGTTTTCAGGATGCTGTTCCAGTACCACAGATCCCGCTTGGGGCCGGCCTGTACGGCGGCTTCCTGCACCATGGCGTCGTCGTAGCCGTACACCTCGTACCAGCGCGCAATGGCCTTGCGCCCGCCCAGCGTCAGCTCCTCGGGGGTGATCTGCAGCAGGCTGCTGACGTATTCCTCGCGGCTTTGGCGCAGCGCCAGCAGCTTTAAGTGGGCATCGGCCTGCTCACCGGTCTCCACGCCCTCAGCGCGCCAGACCTTCAGCTCATGGGTCACAGCGGCCATGGTGCGCTTGCCCCGGCTGGCCACATAGGCTACGCAGAGCATCACAGTCTCAGGCGCAAAGCCCTCCTGCACATACAGGTTCACCAGCTTTTCCATCTCGGCATGGGTCAGCGGACGGGCAAAGCTGGTCTGCCCGCAGTCGATCAGGCTGGAGATCATGGGGTCGGTGCGGCTGGCGGCGGCGATCTCCGCCCAGCGCATGGGGGCGGGAGCGCTGGGCTCTGCGCCCGGCGCGGCGTTTTCTTCGTAGCGCTCCAAAAGCCCCGCACCTGCCCAGAACGCCAGCGCACTCTCGGCGCTGATGCGGCTGCGCAGCTTGAGGTCGGCGCAGAGCTTGTCCGGGTCGGTCACGCCGGTGGCTAGTACATACAGCGCCACCCGCACATTGTATTCTTCGGCAATGCCCAGCTTGGAGAACACCAGCTGCGGCACGGCGATGGTATCGCCTTTCAGTTCCTTCAAACGGTAGATCATGGTTTCCTCGTTCGGTTTATTCGTTGACAGTATCCGGTTCGGCAGGCGGCTCCCAGGGGTCGCAGTCCATCATGTCCGGGCAGTTGTTCCAGCGCTCCGGCTCGGCCTCGTAGGCGTCCTTCAGATACTGCGCAGCGGCGGCACGCCCTTCGTCCGTAAGCGGAAATACCTCCCGGCGGCGCAGGGCGGGATCGGTCTTGTCGATCGTCCAAGGCGCGGGCCAGTAGTCCACTGTGAGGATCTTTTCCTCTTTGGTGGCATCCGCGCCGCCGTCCGGGTCCGGCACGGTGCGCTTGCCCGGGGTAAGCCGGTAGCGCAGCCCGGCCTCGTTGCCGCTGTAATCATTCTTGCACAAAAAGTAGTGCAGCAGGGGAACAAAGATCATGGTGCAGCTCGTCCTTTCCGGCAAAAGGCGCGGCCTTTTGCGCAATCAATTCTATTATAAAGCCGCCGGGCTAAAATGCAATAACTTTTTGTGAAACGCCTTGCAAAAGCTTGCCCCGCTTACAGGAAATCCGGCCTTGACAGTGCCGCAGAAATATGGTAAAATATTGCCTGTTGCAGCAGATGTGCAATGTGCTACTGTGGCTCAGCTGGTAGAGCAGCTCACTCGTAATGAGCAGGTCGCCTGTTCGAATCAGGTCAGTAGCTCCAAAAATCCCGCGAAACTACGTTTGAAACGTAAGATTTTGCGGGATTTTTTCTTTTCGAAAAATTGAGGTTTCGGAAAAACCGCAACATAAACCGCAACATGGCACAGCGCACGACAATGCACGACACGCAATAAGACACGACAATACGCGCAATTGTGATAATTTATACAGGTGCTTTACACAACAAAAAAGAGCCGCAGCTCCTTGTAACGGGAACTGCGGCTCTTGTCATGTACAGATCACTTGCCCTGCGCCTTCAGGCGGTCATAGGTCTTGTCTGCTTCCAGCGCGGCGGGCGTGAAAGAGTTATTCTTCCACCACGCCACAAGGGCGGTGACAGTGGTAATGCCCGCCGTCACCAGCTGTTCCACGGTGGCGCTCTCGATGGGCAGCACGGGCTTGCCCAGCGCGCTGAGCATCTGATTGGCCAGAGCCAGCAGCAGGCAAGCAGTGCGGGCGATAGTGCCTGCAGAGATAGTGGGTGCGTTGTAAGTATTTGCCTTCATGTTTATGTTTCCTTTCTTCAGTTGATGATAGCGCGGATGCCGCGCTTGGCAACAAAATCACGCTGCTGGTGTTTCACGGCAGCGGCATAATCTAGGGCGGCGTGCATATCGCCGTTGCAGTGGGCATCCGGGATGCGCTGCACGGCTCTGGCGGTAGCCTCGCCCAGTGCGATGGCCGCGAGAGAGCTTTCGTACAGGTGGGTTTCGAACTCCTCACGGGCTTTCTCTGCCGCCTCCTGCTGCTTTTCCCGGCGTTCGATGCGCCGTTCAAGCATCCAGAAGCAGAAGCCCAGCACGCTGGTTGGAATGCCAGTGGCTACGATCACAGTCCACACTGGAATCACCCCTCCCCCAGATCGTCAGTATCGTCATCCTCTTCGGCGTTCTCCCAGGCCTGCTGGATCAGCGGGCCATTGGCGCAGATCGCGGCCATGGTGGCGTCTGCCTGAATGTTGGTCGCCATCAGGGCCTTGTCCATGGTGCCCATGTCAAAGTAACCGGTAAAGACCTCGCCGCCGGGCAGGGGCGCTGCTACGGCGATCTTGGTAACCTTGTGCTCCTCCAGCGTAGCAAGTACGTCAGAGAGCCAAGCCGCATAGGGTGCGTCAGAAATCAAACAGCTTGCCATCGGTATCACCCCCTCACAGCGTCCATCTGCTCTTTGTCGCCCGGGTGTCTACGTGCACCCAGCCAGTGGCCCTGCCTGCCTTGACGGGGTAGCGTCCCACGCCGCCCCAGTTCGGCATCAGGCCTTCGGCGTAGGCGGCCACGGCCTCCACGCTTACGCCCTGCACCCGGATATCCGCTGCCCTGCCGTACAGGTGCTGACTGAACTTTGCTCCGCCCGATTTAGCGTTGTGCGCCGGGGTACGGTAGGCACTGGTGATGGTCACCGGCTTGCTGAAGTGCTCCCGGATGCGTTCCAGCAGCTCTACCAGTGCACTGTCGATGAAAACCGGGTCGCTGCCGTCCTTGCAGCGGAACTCCCGCACCCGGAAGTGCGGCGCGAGGGCGGTGCTGCCGTCCCGGGCAAGGCTGAATGCGTTAATTGCCATGGGCGGCCTCCTTTTCGGCCAGCAGCTGGGTCAGCTCCTGGTACCGGTCCGCTGTCAGGCGGTCGGCGGCAAAGAAGATATCCAGCTTTTCGGCAAGACCGGCGGTCTGGCCGCGCTGGATCATGCGCTTGCAGATGCGGTATAACATAGGCTTGTCCTCCTTAGGCGTTGTCGGTGCTGCTGATGCCCTGCTCCAGCAGGGTCAGGCGGTATTCCTGCTCCACCAGCAGGCTGTCGGTGTCGGCCTGTGCGGCCTGCAGGGCGGTCACCCGCTCCTCCAGCGTGGGTGCGGGGTCAGGGGCAGGGGTGTCGTCCGGGGGCATTTCCCGGCCGCGCAGGGCGGTCACGGTGGGTACGCCGTCCGCGTCCTCCACGGTCATGTCCACAAAGGGGAAGCTGTCCGGGATGGTCACCCTTGCCGGAATAACTGCCCAGCCCTCCGGCACAGTGGTCTCCCACGGGCTGTTGCGGTTTTCGTGTGCGCCGCTGTCCATGGCGGCGATTTTGATCAAATTCATACGACCTCGCTCCCTTCCTCGGCTGCGTGGGCAGTGGCAAAGATCCTGTGGTCGATGTCAATACCGAACACGTGGTAGGTTATGTTGGTTCTGTCCAGCAGCATATAGGCACCTTTATCAATATAGCCCGCAGATCCAGGTGCTCCGACGGTATTATCTTTTGAGATCAATTCTCTCGTCCAGCAGCGTTCTATGGTCGTGCCGTTTTTACGGTACATAATGGATTTCTTGGGAGACTCCTCATACTGGATGACGGGACCATATTTAACCTTGTTACTGTTTTGAAATCCCGATAAACCTCGCACCCACTCGCTCGTAAGCGCACTCATGACGACATAGGACTCGGTGAACTTGTCCTCGGCATTCATGAGCCGCAAAAAAGCATATTTTTCCGGGCAGGTTTCATCATAGTTTGAAACCCACCGCCCCTTCGCACACGCGTCAAGAAAAACCACCACATCGTATTCTCTGGAAAGCGTTGTTTTTACAGGGTTTGCCTCAGTTGCGTAGTTTGGGTTATTAGCGTTATAAATAGAATCGCCTACTGCCGTCCCCACATAGCTGCCCTCGTAGGTGATGCTATAGGGCAGCTGTGCAGTGCTTGTTGCGCTGGCGGGGGTAAAGCCCAGTGCGGCGATGATCTTTTCGCTGGTCAGGGTGTAAGGGTCGGGTGCGGACGCAGTGCCGTCGGGGGCGATGGTGATGTTTTTGCCCGCCTTGATGCCGCCCAGCGTGCTGGCGGTGGCGGCAGGCAGGGTGTAGGGCGCACTGCCCACGGATACAGGGCCAAAGGCCATAAATACTCCTCCTATCGGATGATGTAGTAACTGGCCGAGATGGCCGCCGTGGGGGCACGCTGCGCCCGCAGACGCAGCACCCCGGCGCGGCTCTCGGTGGTGGCAAGGCCTGCCGCAGCGGCAACGGCGGTGGAGGACGGAGCCACCACCACCGCCACCACGTCTGCGGCGGTCAGGCCGGAGATAGCCACGTCCTTGTAACAGGGGCAGGCGGCGGTGCTGTCCGTGTTCCAGCCGCTGGCCGGGATGGACAGGCTGACCACTTCCACCTTGTCGGCCTTGGCGTCGGCTACGGCGCTCACAGCGTCCGCTGCGGCCTGCGCAACCTCGCCGATGGCGCTCTGCGCCCGCACCGCCAGCTGCCACAGGTGGGACAGCTTGGGGACGTGGCTGCCGTTATAGCTGGCCATGGGTCAGACCTCCTTTGTCGGTTATGCAAATACTTCGTCCAGCAGGGCGGTCACCTCGGTGTCGGTAGCCAGCACCATACCGTCCAGCTTGGCCTTGTCCGCAGCGCTCATCAGGCCGGGCGCGGTGGCGGTGGCGTTGCCGTACTTGGTGTCGCTGCCGGGGATGCCCAGCGCGGTAATGTCGTCTTTGGTCACGGCTGCCACGGCACTGACGTGGCCGGTGGCGTCTACGGTCACCTTGTACAGGCCGCTGGCCTTGGCGGTATAGCTGGGGTGGGTGTACTTGTTGGCACCCTCGGCGATGCCCGCCAGCTTGTTCTTCTCGGTGGTGGTGTAGTCGTTGGAGGACAGGCCCTTGCCCGCCTCCTTGTCCACCTTGCCGGACAGGTCCACGGTGGTATCGTCCAGCAGCTCCATGGTGTAGCTGCCGCTGTCGGCCTTGATCTTGGCGTAGATGTCGTAGTGCTTGGTGGTGGTGTTCAGCACCAGATACAGCACGTTCTCCTTGGCAGCATCCACGGCGGGCACGCTGGCCGCCTTTTCAAAGCTGGCATGGCCGGACTTGGAAATGGCGGTGTTGATGGCTTCCACCACCTGTGCGCTGGTCTGGAAGGAGCTGTCATTGGTCAGCTGGCTGGTCTTGGTGGGCATGGAGATGTCCACGCTCTTGTCCGCAGCGATGCTCTGTGCGGTGCCGTTCACCTTGATGCTCTCGATCTTGTTGGCCTGTGCGCCGGTCTGCTCCAGCGCGCCGATGCGGGTGGCAAGGGCATCGGTCTTGCCCTTCTGGCGCTTTGCCAGCTCCTGCAGATGCTTCAGGGAGGGGATGTGGTTCAGTTCGTAGCTAGCCATGGTTTAGTCCTTTCTTGCTTTCGCTTCGTTAAAAATTTCATCCAGCATGGAATCGACTTCCTCATCGGTGGCAAGGTTGTATGCCTGCCGGACGAACTCGTCCCATGCGGTCGTACCGGGTTCGGGTGCGACACCGTCTGCGGTGCCGCTGTTTGCGCCCACAAGGTAGGGCACATCTGCGCTGACCACGGTGACGCCGTGGCCGTCGGTGCCCTCAAAGGTAGCCACGCCGCGCCCTGCGGCGGCGGTCACCTCGGCGGGCACAGCGCACTGCTGGTCTTGCAGCAGGGTGGTGGGAGCGGCAATACCGCCGGGGATGTGCCACACCACCCGCACGGTAAGCCCCTGCCACGCGCCCTGCAGGGTGGCCTTGACGGCGTATAGCCCGCAGTTGCCTGCGTAGCCCAGCTGCAGCGCCGAGGCGTAGCCGGGCAGCACAGCAGTGCCGTCCTCCCGTAGGGCAAGCGCTTTGACGATCATAGGTCAGGCCTCCTTCTGCGGACCGAACAGGGTGATCTGTACGGTCAGCGGCCGAGTGGGTTTCGTCCGGGCGCAGAACCGCACGGTTCCCGCCAGCGCCTCACACAGGGGTGCTACTCCGGCGCTGGTAGCCTCTGCTTGGCTATCCGGTGCAAAGACTGCCAGAGGAACGTGCTGCGCGGTGCACAGAGCCAGAGGCGCGATGCACTGGTAAGGGTAGCCGCCTGTGCTGTCCGTCCAGTCTGCCGGGGCAAGGGTGAGCGGATCGGTATGCAGATAGCCGCCGGTATAGCTGCCCAGCAGCGCATCCGCCTGCTGCTTTGTGGTTCTGAGCAGCGCATCCGCCTGCTGCTGCGTGGTTTTGAGCAGCGCATCCGCCTGCTGCTGCGTGGTTTTGAGCAGGGTGTCAGCGGCGGTGCGCAGGGCTTTTTCCTGCGCAGCCTGTGCGGCCTGCCATTGCTCCACCAGCTTCTGGGTGGGGATGCCGGTCACGCCGTCCCGCATCAGGCCGCAGACGGCTTCGTCCGCCCGCGTGTCGGTGATGTCGGCGGCAGTGATGGCGGTGCTGGCGGCAGGGCGGCGGATGTCGGCCAGACACAGGTCATACACCAGCGTGGTGCGAGTGATCTCCGGTGCCGTGGGGCTGGCGCTGTCCGGGGTGCCGGTCAGCACGGTCAGGCTGGTCTTTTTGGCAGTGGCGTCGTACCGCAGCACCAGCCGGTCGATGCGGCTGCGCACAGTGTCGGCGGCGGTCAGGGTGACCGTCTCCGGCTGCTCCATGATGATGCTGCGACCCCGGAAGCGGGCCGGACGCACCCATGCCTGCCCGGCGCTGACGGTAACGGTCAGGTCGCCGTTTGCGGTCACGGCAAAGTCCTCGTCTGCGCTGTATACGCCGCTCAGGCGGGTGCTGAGGTACCCGGAAGCGTCGTCGGCGTCGTAGGTGATGCCGTTTTCCGGGTAGGTGATGATATCGGCCATAAGCCCTCCTTTACGTCTTGTGCCAGCTGGGCGTGCCCAGCCGGATGGTCCGGGTGGTGCCGCTGGACTGGCTCTCGGTGATGATATCGGCCACCCGCACCATGGCGGTGTAGCCCAGCTGGGGCAGGCTGACGCGCAGCACGTCGCCCACGGCCAGCGTGTCATCGTCCACGTCAAACTCGATGCTGCCGGTGCGCAGCTGGGCCAGCAGTTTCTGCCCGCCCCGGTCGGCCAGCTTGTCGAGATACGATTGGCTGGCGGTGGTCTCGCCCTTTTCCTCGTCGGGCTGGATGTCCCGGGCGTCGATGTAGATCTCCCGCCGGTCGGCTCCGGTGCTGTCTACATCGCCTACCCAGCAGGTGGCCCGCTGGCTGCCCTCACCGGCCCCCTGCACAAGGGCCACGTTGGCGTAATCGGTGTCGGCAAAGCTCCAGCCCGCGTTGAGCAGGTTGCCCCACTTGGGGCTGTACCGGTTGTTGGGGTCGAAGGCGGGGCGGAAACACTCGAAGAGCAGCCGCTTGTCTGCGCCAGCACCGTCCAGAATGATCCGGAACCCCAGGTCACACGCCTGCCCGATGGTCTGGCAGTACGCAAACAGCGAGCCGCCGGAGGTCTGCTTGTCGAACACGGTGTCGAAGCCGTACTCGGCGCCCAGCTTCAAGCGCGGCCACGGCTTTGCCGCTGCCACAAGGCTGCGCATGGCCTGTTCGGCGTTTTGCCCCTTGATGACCGTGGCGCTGGCCCGCTTGGTCAGCAGCCATGTGGCCGGGTAGCCGCTCACCACGAGGTTCGCGTCCTCGTTCTGGTTGGCGCGGGAGCAGATGCGCATCGGGATGCGGGGTGTCTCGTCGCTGCGCACCAGCCACCGGCCCTCGGTCAGCAGCTGTAGGTTCTCGGTGGTCGGCCTTACCTCAAGAGTAAAGCCGCCCTCGGAGTAATAGGGGCTGTCCCAGTAGAGGGACACCCACACATCCACACAGCCCACACGGACAAGGGTGTCGGCCTCTAAAACGTCCAGTCTCATAGCGGTTCGGGCAGGATGCCCGCCTCCATCGGGTAAAAGCTCACGGATGCCTGCAAATAGGCCGCGCCGCTGTCGGCCTGCATGGACAAAATGTTGTCGCCGGGCTGCAGCTCGGTCAGGGTACTGTCCTCGTCCAGCGCGGCAAAGCAATTTGTGGTCTTGCCCTCCCGCGTCAGGGTGCAGGCTAGACGGTCGGTGGTGCTGCGGTAGATCTCCAGCCGGTCGCCGTCCTTCAGCGCCAGGTCGAAGCCGATGCTGTCCCCGGTGCGCAGGTCCACCACGCGCGGGTGCACCACCTGCATGGAGCAGGTCAGCGTGGCGGTAAAGGGCACCGGCAGGCTGCCGGGGTTGCGCAGCACCGCCGCCTCGCCGTCCTGCCGGATGCCGTAGGTGTGACTGTCATAGCAGACCGGGAAGGTAAACGCAGGCTGGTAGCCGCCCAGCACGCGGGCCGTGGCGGTCAGGCCGTACCAGTAGGGCTTGGGGCTGTATAGCATCAGCTCACAGCGCGGCTCGGTGTAGCCGGAAAAGTAGGGCGTTTTCTGCACCACGAAGCGGGTGAAGTAGGCGTCCCCGAAATACATCGTGCCAGTGGTGTAATAGGGCAGCTTGCGGGCGAAATTGCGAGCAGCGTCGAGGGCGCGGCTGCCCCAGAACACGACGCTCAGTGTGCGGGACACGCCCGCCACGCTCTGCCGCTCGACCGTGGTGCCGGTCTGGTTGATGCCCTGCGCGGTCTGGATGTCCACGTCCACGCCGTTGAGCGGGTCGAGGTTGTAGGGCGCGTCGTAATCCCAGCCCAGATGCAGCACGGCACCGGCGTCTGTGACCAGCTTTAAGTGATCTTTAAAGAGCATTGGTGTCCTCCTTTCATCGGCGCTGGGCCTTGGCGCGGTCGGCTTCCCAGCGGGCCTCGCGCTGGAGGTCTGCCGCCGTCTGGGCCTTGCTGTAGATGTTCTGGGTGATGTTGGTGTCGCCCTCGCGGTGGTAGTTGTTGGCGGCTGCGGCCACACGGACCGTGCCGGACGCGGCCACGGTGCTGCCCAGCCGCATGTTGTCCGAGAGAACCAGCGTGCCCGCCTGCCGGATCATGTCGGCAAGGGCGGCGTTGGTTTTTTCCAGCGCCTTGGTGTTTGCGGTGATGGCGTCCTCCAGGCTGCCGGTGCCGGTGGTGATGTCCACACTGCCCAGACTGCCGCCGGAGGAACTGCCGCCGGAGCTGCCACCGGGTTTGCTGCCACCGTGGCCGCTGCCTGCAATGGCTGCAACGATGGCGGCAATGGTTGCTACCAGCGCAACGCCCGCTGCCAGCATGACAGGGCCGGTAGGGATGCCGCAGGCTGTCAGTGTAGCGCCAATGGCTTCCAACATGGCGGTAAAGGCACCGCCGATGGAGGTGATCAACCCGCCAATGGCTGCCAGAATGGTGGGAAACTGGCTCAGTAGCCCGGTCGATAACCCGGTGCTGATGCTGGTTGCGAGGGTGCTCAGTGGTCCCTTCAGGGCGGAAAAAGCGCCCTTGAGCGAGGTGCAAAGCCCCTTGGCACTGTCCAGCGCAGCCGGGAACCCGCTTGTGATGCCCTTGCAGATTTGGGCACCGATGTCGATGCCCTTCTGTACGAGGTCTGTCTGGGCATTGCCAAGCGCCTCGTTGAGCTTGTCCACCAGACCGAGGGCAAAGGAGTTGACCTGCTTCTTCTGGTCGGCGGTCAGGCCGCCGTAAATGGCATTTGCCGCCCACAGGCCGATGGACTTCCAGTCCTTGTTCTTGACGGCGGTGTAGAGGCTGTTGAAGGTGCCCAGCAGGCCGGTGTCGGCGTGGGTCTGCAGCTCCTTCCACAGGTCATCGAAGCTCTTGATGGACGCCTCTTTGATGGTCTCGGCCACCTCTTCGGTGCCGTCGGCGGCAATGGTCTTGACCCGCTCCACGGTCACGAGGGCACCGTCCACTACGTCATCGTAAGTCTGGGTGATGACCCGCTTCTGGGTCTCGGTGCCGTCGGTCAGGATCTCGCTCACCGTCTTGGTGCTGGTCTGGATGCCGTCCACGATGCCGGAGGTGGCGGCGGTGACGGTCTTGGCCACCTCACGCACCGTCTCCATGGTCTGCTTGACGGTCTTGGTGCCGTCCGCCGCCACCTCGGTGATGGTCTTGACGTCCTTGAGCACGCCGTCCACCATCTGGCGAGATGTCTCGGTGATGACCCGCTTTTGCTGCTTTTTGCCGTTGGACAGGGTCTCGTTGACCGTCTCCACGGTGCGGGTCACGCCGTTTTCAACGGTGGTCGTGCTGTCCGAGATGGATTTGACCACTTCGGCGGTGGTCTGCTTTGCGCTGGAGGCCGCCTTTTTGCCGGAACTGCTCACGGCAGCGGCGACAGAATCGGCGGATCCGGAGACAGTGGCCGCTGCTGCCTTGGCCGCTGCGGCTTCTTCCTGCGCCTGTCGGATGCGTTCGGCGTGGCGCTGCCCGCGCTCCTGTGCAGCCTTGTCCAGCTTGGAGCGGTTGTAGTCATCCATTGCGCCGTTGTAGGCAGCGTCATAGGCTTCTTTTGCGGCACTGACGCCATTCTTCAGGTTGGCCAGCGCGGCGGCTGCGCCCTTGATCTTGGCGACCAGCTCATTGAGCCAGTCCACCACCGTTCCGATGGCGCTCTGGGCAATGTTCTTGACCATGCCGAGTGCAGAGTTGACCTTGTCGCGGAAGATTTCGCAGGTTTTGTAAGCCGTAACGAGCCCAGCTGCCATTGCTGCAACAACTGCAATAAAAATGCCGAACGGATTGGCGGAAACTACAGCATTTAATGCTGCCATCGCCAGCTGCAGGCCAGTGGCTCCGGCTTCTGCTGCCTTGTGCGCAGCGGTCATGGCTGTGGTTGCGATAGTATGCGCGGTAGTGATTGCAGTTGTGACAGCGACGGTTGCCTTATACCCGGCGAACGCCGCGCCCGCCGCCGCGACCACCGACGCGGCAATGCCGATGGTGTCCTTGAGCTGGGCCATCTTCTCGTCGCTGTCGAGGAAGGAGGTCACCACCTCGTTGAGCTTCACCACAAGGTCGCCCAGCGCCGCAAACAGGCCGCCGGTCAGCTCGCCGGTCAGGGCGCTGACATTATCCTTCAGAGTGGACATCCGGCCGCTGAAGGTCTGGCTGGCTTCCAGCATGCCGTTGTAAAACTGCCCGCCCTCGCTGGTAGCGGCTCCCACAGCGGCCTGCAGCTCGCTGAAGCTGACTTTGCCGTCCGAGATACGCTTGTACAGGTCGGACATGCTCTCGCCGGTGGCGTCACAGATCTGGTTCAGCGGGTTAAAGCCCGCGTCGATCATCATGTTGACGTTTTCCAGCGTGACCTTCTGGGCACTGGACATTTTGCCGTAGGCACGCACCAGCGTCTGCAGCTTGTCCGCGTTGCCAAGAGAGATATCACCCAGCTGTTTCAGCACGTCGGTGGTGTCATCGGCGGCAATACCGAACTGTAAAAGTGTCTGGGTACCCTCGGTTAGGTCGGACAGGGCAAAGGGCGTGGATGCCGCCATCTTGCGCAGCTCGGAAAGCTTTGCGGCGGCCAGTTCCTCGTTGCCCAGCATGACCTTAAAGTTGGTCAGGTAGCTTTCCATGCTGGCGTTGTAGTCCACGCCGCTCTGGACCACCTTGCCCAGTTCCGATGCGGCCTTTTTTGCAAAGTCCGCGATCATGTTTCCGGCGGCAACGGTCCACTTGCTGGTGCTCTTTTCCGCCGGGTCGCTGTTGAGCCTTACTTCGCCGGTGATGCTGAAATCTGCCATGTGTCCACCTCTCATTCAGAGCGCGGGCACAAGGGCACAGGCTTTACAGTTTGATCTCTACTTCCCGTTTGCAGGAGGGATTTTTGCATTTGACCCACACGCCGGATGCCGTGGCCGCGCGCACCGCCCACACGGGCAGGGGCCTGCCGCAGTAGGGGCAGGGCACCGGCACCCGCTCAGCGCCGGAAGCGGGCCAGGAATGCCGCGTCGTGTTCGGCAACGGTCTGGGCAACGGCGGCACCCCCTCTCAGCTCCGGCGGCAGGGCAAAGCGTTCCTTCAGCGCGGCGTAATGCTCCCGCATGCTGCCCTCGTAGTCGGCAAGGTCCAGCGTGCGCCAGTTTATGATCTTGGCCATGAAGGTATCTTCCGGCAGGGCGGCAAACAGCGCCCGGAACCGGAACCAGTGCAGTTTTGCGGTGGTCAGGTCGATGCCGTAGGCCTGCTGGAACGCCGCCACGATGTAGGGCGCGTCACAGCGGTAGTCGAACGCCGGGCCGGTGTCCGGGCTGGCATCGGTGTCGGAAATGCCTGCGGCGGCCTGCTCGCCCATGCGGTAGAACTCAATGACACCCTGCCACAGGCGCTCAAGGTCGGGAGCTGAAAAACGCTCGGTGTAGAACTGCCCACACAGCTGCAGGGCAAAGGCCACCGGGTCAGCCTCGACCTCTCCGTGGCTGTAGGCAGCGGACAGCCGCACCATGTGCCGGAAGTCCGGGTCAATGCGCCTGCCGTGCCATACGGTGGGCAGGGCGTCCGTCAGCAGGTCAGTCATCCAGCGCCGCCAGCTCTGCCAGCAGGGCCTTGCGGCGGGTGGCTTTGTCCACCCGCTCCACCATCCGGGCGGCGGGCGGCTGTGCTGGGCAGCTCACAGGCTGCTGGCTGACGATGCGTCCCGCCGTCTGGGTGCGCTGCTGTGCTTTTGCCGCTGCCCGGCGCTGCTCCCGGTTCATGGGCTGGGGCTTGGGGATGCGTCTGGTATAGCGCTGCTTTTCGGCCATGCAGGCCTCGTTGATGGCGTCCAGCACGTCATAGATGGACGCTGCATCGTTTTCATCCAGACCCAGCCGGACAGATGCGCCCGCGCCAAGGATCTCGTCAATGCAGGCCATCACGAGACGCGCCTGTGCACGCATATGGTCGCCCAGACGCACGCCGCCACGGTTGAAGCGTTCCTCTTCGGCCCGGCCCGCCTGCTGCATCCGCTCGTTGGCATCCTCGAAGCGGTCCATGTCGTTGGCGTTCAGCACGGAAAAGTTGAATTCCTGTCCACAAATAACCATTTTCTGGCTCCTTTCGTTGCGCCGTGCCCCGGTGCTGCCCCGGGGAGAACTGTTTCACGGCATGAAAAATCCCCGTTCCGGGTGGAGCGGGGAAAGATGCAGGGAAGATCAGCCAGCGGCGGCGGTGGTGTAGTCGAACTCCGCAGGGATGCCAATGCCCTTAACGTCGCAGGCAAAGGTGGCCGGGGAACCGGCGGAGCCGCCCACGTCGCTGGTGACGACCAGCGTACAGCTGCCCTTTTCGCCCTTTCCGGTGCGCAGGCTGAAGTAGATGTACGGCACGATGACATCACTGCCGGTGCCGAACACGATCTTGCGGGAGAGTAAAAAGTCCTGGAACGCATCGCCGACGCAGCGGTTGCCGTTGACCGACAGGGTGCGCTGCACGGCGCTCTTGGTGTCCACGGAGCCGGTGCGGATAAAGGTGTCGGAGTTGGTGGAGGTGTTCAGCGCACCGCTGTGCTCCTTGACGTGGTCAGCGCAGACGATCCAGGCGGATTCCTTGGTCTGATTGGCGCTCTCGGTCTGGATGGCAAACACGAAATCGTCCGCCGTCTCGATGCCGGTATAGGACGCGCTGGGCGTGATGCCGGACGTGGTAATGGCTTCTGCTACGGTCATAGCAAAACTCCTTTCATTTGGGCTGATAGTAGGTCAGGCGCAGCTGCATCTGCATCCGGCAGCTGCCCGCGCTGCTGGTGACGATGTAGCCGGTGGAGGTGACGGCGATGCCGATGGGCTGGCGGGGCGCTGCCAGCGCAGGGAGATGGCGGCAGTCGTTCTGGGTCAGCACCCAGTCGGTGAGCTGCTCAAAAAAGCCGCTGTTCTGGATGGTCAGCACGTCCGCTTCGCCGTACTCCCGCCGGGACAAAAACAGGTAGTTCTTCGCCATGTCCCGGCCGGAAAAATACTCGGTGATCACCGGGTCGCCGGGGCTGTCCTCGATGGAAAAGGCGGTGGCATCCTCGTCCAGACCCGCAATGCGGAACGCCGCCCCGGTGGCGTCCTGCTCCTCCGCGATGAGCGGGCAGGTTTTGAGCCACGCCCGCAGAGCGGCAATGGTGGGTTTCTCGCTCATAAGTGTCCCATCCCTCCCCAGAAGGTCGTGACGGCCCGCGCACCGTAAAGGGCGAGATGCTCCCCGACGTCCGCCAGGGCACGTTGGCCCCAGTAGGAGCCGCGCAGACCGGTCTCCCCGTGCAGGCAAGTGCCCTGCTCATGCAGGTAATACTGCTTGCGTGCATATGGCGTGTCATACACCAGCAGGCCCTCGTCGTACTTGCTGGCGAGGTTCACGCTGTTCTTCAGGGTTCCGGTGTTAAAGGGCACATAGCTGTCGATCAGCTTGGCCGCTTCCTGTGCAAGGGCGTACTGTGCCTTTTGCAGAGCGGCTGTTTTCTCTGCGCCGAAGTCCGGCCGCCACGACAGCTGCATCTGGATGCCGTCTGTCTGATACCGGAACCCATCCGGCGGGTCAAACGTCGGTTTTGCCGACGGAGCAACGGGCCCGAACGAGATCATTTCGCTCATGGTCTCAGCTCCCTTCCACATGCCAGTGCGGCAGCAGCGGTTCCCGGTTGTCCGAGATGGCCGATACGGTGCAGCACAGGTGTTTTTTTTCGAGGGTGGCGTACTCTTCGGCGGTCAGGGTGCGCACAGCGCCCTGCACCAGCTTCCAGCCGCGTTTCAGCGTCCAGTGCCTGCGCTTTTCGGCGGCAGGCAGCGCCGCCCACTGGGCATAGGGCAGATAGCCCTGCGTGCACAGCCCCGCCGGGATGCGCACATGGGTGGTGCGCTCCGGGTCCTTGGCCGTGCCGGAGCCGGACGTGGAGCGGCATTCCCGCCAGCTGCAGGCCGGGAAGGGCCAGCACACCGGCGCGTCGGTCTCGGTTTTGGTGTCGTGGATGAGGTTGACCACGGTCACAGTGCCCTGCATCAGAAGCACCCCCTGTACAGCAGGCCGTGGGGGTCAGCGCCGAGGGCGTTTTTCAGCACCTGCCATGCCTCGGTGCGCACCGCTGCGGACAGGCTGCTATTTGCCGAAAAGCTCACGCTGTAACCGTCGTTGGAGACGCTTGCCGCGCCCGGAGCCGCACCCACGGCGGCCTGCGTAGCAAACAGATCCACGATCTGAGCGCAGGCATCTGCCAGCATCTGGCGGCAGTCCTCGCACCCGGCGGCGTGGGTCTCCGCCCGGCCAAAGGTGGCCGAGTCGATCAGACGGGAAGCCCGGCTGCACAGCACCCCGAAGGCCGCTTCCGGCACCGTTCCGCCCGCCGCGAGGTATTCGTCGTAGGTACAGTACATCATAAAGGCTCCTTATGCGTTCTTCTTTACGAGGATCGTCTCGGCCTTTGTGACTTTGTGGGCGTACACCTTGCGGCCCTGCACGGCGCAGGCACCGATAAAGGTGCCGCTGCCCTTCAGATCATTGACGGCCACCGGCTCGGTCCACTCCTCGATGCGAGTGAACCAGTTGGGATGACCGGCCACAAATTCCACGTTCTCACCGAGGGTGGTGTCCTCGAACACGTTGAAGCCCGCCACGCGGCCAACGGCACCGGTCTGCACCACGGCGTCGCCCAGATCGGACGCTTTGATGAACTCGGGACTCTTCAGCAGCAGGGCGTAAGTGTCCGGGGAGACCAGCAGCCAGCGGTCCTCCGTGGGCACGTGGGCGGTGGACAGCTTGGTGCGGGCGTCCACGATCTTCTCGTAAACGGTGGCCTTGGTCAGGGCGGCGGTGTCGGCCAGCGTAGTGCCGCCGGTAGTCAGCTCGGCGGAGCCGTCCTTCTCCATCTGCAGGGCCAGCGAGTAACCGGCGCTGTCCAGACGGTCGGCCACCAGATTGCCGGGCACGCTCTCGGCATCAAAGCCGTCGATCAGCTCGTTCACGGCCTTGTCCTTGTCGATGGTCACGGTCAGATAGCTGGTATCACCGTGGGTCATGGTGGAGCCGGTCTTCTTGTTATAGTCGGCAACGGCCACCTCGGTGTCACGCACCGGTACCTTGACAGCGCCCGCCTTGGGGGTGCCCTCGTAGCGGTTGTTGCAGATGACGCCCACGCGCTTGACGATGGTAGCACGCAGTTTTGCGTCCACCAGTTCAGAATAACGTTCTCTTGCGGTATGAGGCATAGTTTCTTGTCCTTTCTTACAGGTTGATGGTGGGATTCAGGGTTTTAAAGGCAGCTTCCACCGGGTCCACGTCACCATCGCCGTGCATGGGGTCGCCGTGGGCGGCACCGGTGGAGTAGGTGCCCGCGCCGGTCTGGCCTGCGTCCTCGCCGAACGCCCACGGGTTCGCCTTGACCGCATTCTCCAGCGCCTTGTTGATGTCGGTGGTGCGGTCTTTGGAGCCTTTCAGGGCATCCAGATCCAGCAGGGCACGCACAGCGTCAACGCTGCGCCCCTTTTTGCCGAGGATGGCGGTGTTCAGGGCGTTGTCAAAGGCAAAGCCATCGGCCTGCGCCTGCATATCCGCCTGCAGCTTGGTCACCTGCGCCTGCAGACCGGCAACGTCCACACCCTCAAAGGCCTTCAGGCCGTCCTGTGCGGTCTTGAGCTGTGCCTGTGCACTGGTCAACTGGGTCTGCAGGGCGGTGGCGGCAGACTTCTCCCGGTTGATGTCTGCACCGTTCTCCTGCATGAGCCAGTTCAGTTGCTCGTCGGTGATGCCGGGGATCTTGTTCTTTACGTCTTCGCGTTTCATGGTGGAAACTCCTTTCATTGGGTGAGACCACAGTTTTTTACACTGTTCTCTGTCAGTATCCGGTCTTGGGCGGGGTACGCACCGCCCTCTGCGATGGTTGTTCCCGACACAAATGTCGGGAGCATGGCACCGTCTGGAGGCATCGAACCTCCCGCTTCCAGTTTTGGAAACCGGCGCTCTTCCAGAATGAGCTAAGACGGCATGAAAAAAGCACGGTGCATTTTTGCACAGTGCTTTAAATGGGGGGACAAAAAACCACCGTCCGGGTGGATGGTGGTCAAGCGGTTTCAGGTTTTGTACTTCTCGCAGATTTCAATAAATCGGCGCTTTTCTTCGGCTTCAAGTTCTGTCAGTTCCGGGGTGATAATTCTTCCACGGCTCGGGAGTGTATGTGTTGCCTTGTACGCATCGACAATGATTTTTCTCCTTGCTGAGATTTCTTTCCCGAGTTCAAGAAGTTCATCGTGCTTCATTTCGTCCTTGGTCATATCTTCCACCTCGAATAGCAGTTTATGCTGAGTATCTTGCATATCTCCATGATGAGGGTATGCTGCTTCAATTCCTCGTAATCCGAATAATCTGGTTGGCAAACGCTTTCCAGAACTGTTGGAAGAAGTGCTTCTGCCTGCATTCTTGCACTTTCCCACTGTTCAAGCGCAATATCATGCGGCACAACAAACCGGTAGCGGTATTTGTAGTCCACAGCTTCCGTGATACGAGTGCCATCGGCAAATGCAGCCGGAATGTCAGCATCCGTGCTGAAAGAATACTGCGTTGTTTCAGGCGGGTGCGTGTGGATGTTGTAGCTCCCTTTCAGTTTATCACCAAGATACGAACAGTCAACCCCTCGGGGGTTATTGTCGGTCATGTAATGGACTTCACCACTCTTGGTAATAACCATCATATTCTCGACTTTGGAATTGGAATAATTACTGCAAAAAGAATCCTTGAGGGCTTCCACCTGCTGGGTATTATTCAAATCAACTTTTCCAAGAAATCTGTGAATTGCTTCACCGTTTTGCCCGGAGGAACCACCGCTGCCACGCTGGCTGTGTAGCATGGCCTCTTGCTTCTTTGCCGCCCACGCCGCCTTGCTGCCCTCGCTCCTGCCGAACTTCGGCACGCTGGTGCGGGCGCTGTCCACCCGGCCGCCGGTGGCCTGTGCAAACTCTGCAAGGCTCTGACGGGCAGCTCTGAGCTTCACGGCGCTGTCGGTGGTGTCCACCCCGGCGGCGTCCTCGGCCAGATACCGCTTCTTCCAGCGGCGCACGTTGCGCTCCCGGGCCCGCTGCATCTGGCTAATCTCGTACCGGGTGTATTTCTTGCCGTTATACTCGATGTTCCGGGCGTTCAGCTCTTCCAACTGGTCGCGCGTCCATGCAGGCGGGTCGCCCAGCTCCGGGAATACGGCGAAGAAGGTGTGGCGGCAGTTCCAGCCGCACAGCCCTGCGCCGGTGCCGTAGCCGGTGGCGGCTTCGAAATCCGGGTAGTGCTTGCCCATGTAATCGACTGCGCCGCCCCGGTGGAACTGCCTGCCCTGCCACTCGGCGTGGCTGGGTCTGGCTCCTCCGTGGGCGGTGGTCTCGAAGAACTCCACGCCCATCTCGTCGGCGCGGGTGACCTGCAGTTTCCCGGCGGTCTGGTTGACGCCGGTCAGAATGGCGCGCCGTGCGGCCACCTCGATGCTGTCCTTGTGGCCGGTCGGGTAGGTGACGAACTTCATGCCGTCTGCAAGGCTGTCCACGGCCTGCTTCACGGCAGTCTTGTAGTCAAAGGCACCGGTGCTCACCTTGGCCCATGCGGCGTCCAGGGTGCGCTCAAACTGGCCTGTGACGGTGTTGGCCGTGGTGGCGGTCAGGTTCTGCCATGTGCCCGCCGTCTGGCGTGCACCAGCGTCCAGAAGGTTATTAAGGGCAGCACTCTGCTCAAAAGGCGGCGGTTCAAGGCCGTAGTGGTAATAGATGGCGTCCTCCCGCTCCATGGCCTCGGTGGCCGCCTGCAAAAGCAACTGCCGGATAGCGGCGTCGCTCTTGCCGCTGTACTTGGCCAGCAGCTTGACCACGTCGCTGCGCAGGGCTTCGGTCTGCTGGTAGCGCCACAGCTGCCAGTTGGCCGTCTCGGTGATGGTGCCGGTCTTGGCGATCCGCCGGGCGATGTCCTTTAAAATCTCATCCTCGACGCCCTGCCAGAGCTCCACAAAGGCATCCGGCAGGCGGTCGAGGGCAGACGGCGGCAGCATCAGGCACCCCCGAAAGTGAGGGCTTCGTCCGTCTGGCTGTCGGCCTTGGATTCCTCGGCCCATGCGTGGGCCTCTTCCTCACTCAGGCCGTACCGGGCAGAGAGATACCGGCAGCGGGGCACAAGGCCCGCGATCGCGTCCTCCCGCAGCTGTGCGGTGCGCTCCTGCTGGCTGATGATATAGCTGTCATCCCAGTTGACGGAAATGCTGGTGTCCGGGTCCACGTCCGCGCCCAGCAGGTTCTTTACCGCCCACAGGATGGCCCGCAGGATGCCGATCAGCGCGTTCTCAATGGGGATCTGGTTCTTGTTGGCGTTCTGCACCAGATCCTGCCGGCTACCGGTGTACTCGGTGGCGGTGGCCACGGTGCCGTTCTCGAAGCTGTAGCGGTGACAGCCCAGCCCGCACTTGAAGCTCATCAGGTTCAGCATGTCCTGCACCGCCCGGTGGTTGTCCTCGGTGCGCAGGTCGGGGTTGTACTCGTGCCACTCCGGGGAGGCATCCAGACTGCCGTCCCGCCCCGGCAGGGAGTAGAACTGCTGGGTGCTCAGGTCGTCGGGCGGGATGTACCGGGGCTTGCCGTCATCGCCGATCACCACCTTGCACAGGCTGCGGTCGTAGAAGATTTTCTTGCCGCCGAGGTACAGGTCCTGCCGGTAGTTGTCAAAGGCAAGGTCCACGCCCTGGGCGGCGTCCAGCGCTTCGGCAAAGACGCTCATGCCCAGCCCCAGGCCGGTGTCAATGTTCTTGAGCGCCGCCGGGCTGAACAGGGCAAACCACGCCGGGGAGCCGTCCACGGTCAGGCTCTCCACCATGCCCGGCGGGGCCTTGTGCGGAGTAAACACCGGCGTGCCGTCCGGCCCCTCGGAAATGGCAAACCACTCGTTGCGGACGGTGCGCTGCGTGCCGCTGACCGTGTGGGTCTGCAGGTAGGCGCAGGGCTTGCCGTCCATCAGGCACTCGGAGATAAAGGCCGCTTCGGTGACCACGCCCCGCTCCACCCGCAGCGGAAGGATGCAGGACGCCGGGTCGTAATCCAGCCGGATGCGGGCATCCGGGTCCGCTTCCAGCGTGCCGTTTTTGCCCCGGACGCCCTCCACGCTCATCACGAACGCGCCGGTGCCGGACCAGTAGGCCTTTTCCACCAGCTGGTTGGCGTTGGGCCAGAAATGCAGCTGCCGCAAAAGCCCGCCGGTCTGCTGCTCGTCGCTGCCCAGCAGATAGGCAGCGGTGGCGGCGTCCCCGATCTGGAAGGTGGTCTGGTCGTTGAGCAGCAGGTTTGCCCAGTCCTCACAAACGTGCTTGGGCATCCGCAGCGAAGCCCGGCGGCGGGTGTGGTCACCGTCCTCGCGCCGGATGCGGATGTTGTGCACGCCGGGCACGTTGCCCTGCCACCACTGCCGCCATGTCTCGATGCAGCTGTAGTAGGACGCATCCAGCTGCAGCCCCTTTGTTTTGTTCAGGTATTCGATAAAAGCGGTCACATTCATCTTGCAGTCAGTCTCCTGTAGTCGCGCTCGATGGTGTACTCGAACGCATCCAGTGTATCAATGTCGGTGGTGCCATCGTCCAGACGCTCGTCGATGCCGGGGTGCTTCTGGCTCCACAGGGCGGTGGCCAATGCATCCCGCAGGGTGGCGGCTTCGGGCAGATACCAGAACCGCCCGCCGCCCATGAGGATGGAGGTCAGGCGGATGCGGTCGATGATCTGAATTTTAGCGGAGTTGTTCACCCGGTCGGCCAGCCAGAACAGGTTGCTGACCCGCAGCCGGGCACGGATGTGGTTGATGAGGGTCTGTTCGGCGCTGTCGCAGAACAGGTAGTGGATCTCACCGTACCTTGCAAACACCGCCGTACAGAAATCGATGAGCTGCGAAGCGAGGTAGTCGGCATCCTGATGTTTCGGGTCGACGCGGGCGGAAGCCAGCCCCACGACGCCCGCGTAGTACGGCAGAATGCCGGTTGCCACAAAGGCGTGCTGGGAGCCGTTGCCGCCGAAGTCCACCCCGATGTGGACGCGCCACGGCTTGCAGGGCGTCCCGGCAGGCCAGACAAAGCGGCGGTCGCCGCCCTCGGCAAGGCTGTCGGCGAAGGGCTGGTAGATGATGCCGCCCGCCGCAGCCCACTGCCCCAGAATGAACCGGTTGTAGTACACCGTGCCGGTGTACTCCTTTTTCAGCTGGGCCACGAACTCCGGCGGCAGGGTGGGGTTGTCGTCAATGGTGTAGGCCTGACAATAGATGTCGGCGTCCGAGTCGAGGAATTTTTTGAACCAGTGCTGGGGGTTGTCCGGGTTGCAGGTGCCGTCAAAATGGGAGTGCGGGCAGGACAGACGGCTTTTCAGCATCTGGAACACGCCCTCATCCCATGTGGTGATCTCGTCGCCGTAAGCGTACTCGAAGGCCGCGCCCTGAATGCGTGCAATGTGTTTTTTGTTGTCGGCACCAAGCACATACACCTTGCGGCCGAACAGCTGCACAATGTTGCCGGACGCCGAGGTGCGCACGATGCCCACCAGATCCGGCCCCCAGAGCGCCCGCATGGGCTCCAGCACGTTGCGTTCCAGCGTGCCCAGGGTGTTGCCCAGCATGACCAGCAGCCCCTCGTCCCGGGCAGCAAGGATGCGCTGCGGGATGGTGACGGCACAGTCCAGATAGGTCTTGCCGGAGCGTGTCGCGCCGGTCTTGATGTTCCAGCGGTGGGAGCAGTTGCGGAGAAACGCCTGCTGATACTCAGTCAATGGCACTGTCCACACCTCCAAGCAGCTTGCGGGCGTTTTCCAGTGCGTCTGCACCGGGGTCCTCCTGCGGGGCTTCCTCGCCCAGCATCTTCAGCAGCACCCCGGCGGCGCGGGCATCGCCGCGCTTTGCGGCTTCGGCCATGCCCATGACCACGCTCATTTGGTTGTCCACGTCCTCCGGCTCCACCTCATCCCGCAGCAGGGCGTTCACCCGGCGGCGGTCGGTCTCCGGCAGGCTCAGGTAGTAGTCGGCGGCTTCCTTCATGCTGCGTTTACGGCGGCGTGCCTTGCCGGACGCAATGCCGCCCGCCTTGCCCATTTCAGACAGTTCTGTCGGGCTTCGCTCGGAGTTCGGGATAAGATTCTTCTCGTTGGACACGTCACCACCTCTCATGGTTCAGGGTAAAACAAAAGCCGCCCCTGCGGACGGCGGAAAATATCAAAAAAGGCCCGGCTGGTACATTCAGGCTGTTGGGTGAGTAAATGTGTGTTCCCCTGTCGCAGCCGGGCAGCACAAAGCCCGCAGGATTGAAGGGAGTAAACCTTTCCTGCGGGCTCTTGCGATGATACTATTTTATCATGAAATCAAAGACATGTCACTGACGTCGTACTGACGTTTTACTGACATCTGTCACAGTTCCAAAGCATCCACACCTTTACGGTGATGACGGTAAACCTGCCGTACACAGATGCTCATCTTCTGTGCAATCTGCTCCCAGTCCTGAAAGCGGAGATACTTCAGCCGCAGGACCTCGTAATCCTTCGGGTCGTCCACATCCTCCAGTCGGGCCATAAGTTCGGCGTGGAGATCATCACACAGCATGATCTGTGCATTCAAGGCTTTCTCGGCTCGTTCAATACGTTCTACAGTTCGTGACAGACTCTGCCCATCACCGCGGCCGCCCGGCATTCCGGTCAGTTGCTGCGTGGTACAACCGGTGTCACGTTCTGCTTCATCTAAATCATCTCGCAGGTGCTTGGCCTTTACCATAGCGTCCCCGTACCGACTGAGCCAGCGTCTTTTCTCTTCGTAGGTCATGCCAGCTCCTCCACCCGGACGAACACCCCGCAGGGGTCCGACCAGAACTTCTCCACAATCTCGCTGCACACCTGGGCATCGTCGTCCCAGAAGTGCAGGCGGGTCATCTCATCCTTGAGGGCCTTTTCCAGGTTGTCAGTGTCCGGCTTGCTGGTGCGCCACGCACCGTTCCTGCGCCCCTCGGAGGGGAAGCACCACTTGACCAGCAGGCGCACCGGTCTGCCGGCAGGGATGGGCTTTGCCGGGGCGTGGGGTGCCAGATGGGCATGGAGCTTGGCACGGGTGGCTTTGAGTTCCGGGCTGTCGTGCAGCACGGCGCAGGGCTTGCCGCCCTTCATGTAAGCGTGCAGCTGCTTTGCGTTGTGGGTGGTGGTGGGCGGCTGCATGGGGATAAAGAATTGCGTGTACATGGGGTTCACCTCGTTTTTCTTTTTTTCAGTTCGCCAACGTGATGGGGAGGGTCTCCGAATGGATGGGGGCTGTGGTCGCCCCATCCTTCGGGAAACCCCATCACAATTGCAGTTGCAGTTTTAGCTATTATATATAGGCTATGTTGCACTGCAAAATCTGCAGTCATAGCGGCTATAACTGCAAAATTGCAGTTTTTCGTGTCGTGCAAAATAGCGGCTATAACTGCATTTTCACAACAAACTGTAATTGCAAAAATTACAAATCGTTTAACCGTTGCTGCCGTGTTCCTTGCGTCCAACTTTCTCACCGTCGATCCAGAACCGCCCGTCATCCTTCAGGCGGGTCTTGACGGTGCGGGGCTTTAGGTCCATGTATTCGGCCAGAGCATAGACGGTCACCTCGCCGTCCATGGTGCAGGCTTCAAAGGCGGTGTCCAGCTCAGCTTTTTTGTCCTTGGTCACCTTGCCTTTGTCGCCCCAGCGCTTGGCGGCACCGCGGTTGCCCAGGGTGCGGAAGTCGCTGTCCGGCTGCAGATCCTCCAGCAGACCGCTGTCCGGCTTGTGCACCGGGTAGTCAAACCAGAGGTTCACCGGGTCAAAGCGGGCGAACTCGCGGAGCGTGCCCTCGATGCGCCAGGCAGTCATGCCGTCGGCCTGCTTCTGGGCGGCGGCGACTTCGGCGTCAATGGCCCGCAGGTCGGCCAGGCCCAGACACTCCTTGGCCACGGCCAGCATCCGGCTCTTGCTGAGGGTATCGTCCGGGCCGTAGGCGTCCGCATGGCCGCGCTTGTCCAGCATGGCCTTGATGACTCGACAAGCTGCCTTGTTGCGCAGCTGCTCCCGGATGGCGTCGGTGGGCGTCAGCTCGGTCATGTCCAGCATGGCGTCGGGGTCGCGGGCAAACACGCCGGAACCACTGGCGCGGTCCATGCTGCGCTTGCCGCCCTGGGCACCTTTGCTGTGGTGATGGCAGTAGATCACGGCGCAGTCCAGTGCGCGGCACACAAGGTCAAACTGGTTGCAGAACTTGGCCATCTGGTCGGCGCTGTTCTCGTCGCCGGTGATTACCTTATAAATGGGGTCCAGCACCACGGCCATGTAGCCCTTTTTCTGGGCCCGGCGGATGAGCTTGGGGGCCAGCTTGTCCATGGGCACGGACGCACCGCGCAGGTTCCAGATGTCAATGTTTTTCAGGTGCTCCGGCGGCAGGCCCATGGCGGTGTACACATCCTTGAAGCGGTGCAGGCAGGAGGCCCGATCCAGCTCCAGATTGATGTACAGCACCTTGCCCTGGGCGCAGGAGAACTGGCCCAGCCACGGCTTGCCCTCGGCAATGGCGATGCACAGCTCGATGAGGGCAAAGCTCTTGCCGGCCTTGCTAGGGCCCGCCAGAAGCATCTTGTGCCCTTTGCGCAGCACCCCGAAGATGAGCGGGTCTGCCAGCGGGGGCAGGTGCTCCCAGTCGGCGGCGAGGTTCTCGGTGTCCGGTAGGTCGTCGGTCTCGGCTTCCAGCCAGTCCACCCACTCGTCCCAGCAGCTCTTGCCGAAATTGGTCTCCAGAAGCACCTGCCGCTTGTCGCCGCGCAGGATGCCGGGCATCCGGCTCAGGCGGCTGGGGTTGCGGTTCTGCTGGTCGAGGGTCAGGCCGTTTTTCTGGCAGGCAGCGTAGAGGTAATCCACCCGCTTGCGGTACTCGGCATAGTCCGGGGCGTCCACCTTGACGATGGCGTGGACGCTCTTGCCGCCGGAGTACACCAGCGCGGCGCAGGGCAGCTCCAGCTGCTTGATGATGGCCTGCTGCTTGCCCAGCTCCATGTTATCGCACTCCACAAGGGCGTAGCGGTAGGCGGTGACGTTGGCGTCCTTGCGGCCTGTGCCGTCCACGGGGTTGAAGCAGATCCAGGCACCCACCTCCGGGTCCCAGTCGCCCAGCACCTTGCCGAGATCCCCGCCGCAGGTGCCCAGTTCGGCAAGGAGCTGCCCGGCGGTGCGGGTCCAGCTGCCCTTGGCCGGGCGGCGTTTGTCGTCGGTCATGAAACTCTCGGTGACATAGGCCACATACTCGTCCTCTTCAAACAGGGCCTGCAGGTAGCGCCTGAGCTGGTCCACAGGGTCCCACTGTTCCGGCAGGGCGAGATCGTGGGCTTCCACCCAACGGGGGTCTACCAGCTGGCCGTCTGTGTGGTTCGTCCCGGCGGAGATGTCGTCGTTCCAGTCCAGTGCATGGCCGGCAGGGCCTCTCCATCCGCTGGAATAGGCCAGCTGAAAGATACTGCTGGCCGTGACGGGGCTGCCCCCGCCGCCGTGGAAACTGGCCCACTTCTTGGCGCACTCGCCTTTGTGGTAGCGGCCCCCGTCCCGGGCGCTCCACTGTTCCCATGCTTCCACGGGCAGGCCGGCTTCCTTCAGGCCCATGCCCACCAGGATCCATTCGTCGTAGGTCAGGGCGGACGGGCTGAGAAAATCCAGCGCTTCTTTGAGTTCATTCGCATTGTCCATTCACGTTACCATCCAAAATCAAAAGGACTGTCTGCAGCAGGCGGCTCCGCAGCGGGGGTATAGGTGCGGGGGTTCACGCCCTTGGGCACGCCGCGCCAGCCCTGAGCCGCTATGCGATCGATCATGTGGCGGGCGGCCTCAAAGCTCCAGGTGCCCACATGCTGGAACCCGTACTTTTCCAGACAGCGGATCTGTTTGGGCGTGGTCAGGCCCTCGTCCCGGCGCTTGTTCAGGCGGTCCAGCAGCAGGGCGGCCTTGCCGGCGGATTCCACTGCGTCCGGCAGGATGCCCAGCTTTTCCAGCGCGGCGGTCTGTTGCTCGCTGGGCGGACCGGCCTCCCAGCCAAAGGCGGGCACATACCCGGCCAGATCTTCGGCCTGAATGCTCATTTCGTACTGCAGCGGGTCCACCAGTTTTGCCTTTTTACGGCGCTGCTCTTCCAGCTGCTTGGCAAGGGCTTCTTCCCGCTGGGCCACCACGTCCTCGCTGGCCTGGGCGGCGGCCTCCTCGATGTCCTCCGGGCAGCCGGTCTCGGCCAGATGCTCGGTCATCTGGCGGGCCACAGTGCGGTCCTCACAGACCAGGTCTGCCGGGCGGCACAGCTCGTGCTTGTCGGTCATCCACAGGAAATCCAGCAACAGCAGGTCGGTCTTGCCCGGGGAAAGGCGGGTGCCGCGCCCCACCATCTGGCTGTACAGGCTGCGCACCTTGGTGGGCCGCAGCACCACCACGCAGTCCACGGAGGGGCAGTCCCAGCCCTCGGTGAGCAGCATGGAGTTGCACAGCACATTGTATTTGCCGGCGTCGAAGTCGGCCAGCACCTGCCTGCGGTCGTCGCTCTGGCCGTTGACCTCGGCAGCCCGGAAGCCGTAGGTGTTCAGCAGGTCCCGGAACTTCTGGCTGGTCTTGATCAGCGGCAGGAACACCACCGTTTTGCGGCTCTTGCAGCGCCGAGCCATTTCGGCGGCGATCTGCTCCAAATACGGATCAAGGGCTGTGCCCAGGTCGCCCACGGCGTAGTCGCCGCCGCTCATGGTCACGGATGTAATATCCAGCTGCAGCGGGATGGTCTGGGCCATGATCTTGCACAGATAGCCCTCCTTGATGGCGTCGGTCAGCTTGTACTCAAAGGCCAGGCTGTCGAACACCTCGCCCAGATTGCGCATGTCGCCGCGGTCCGGCGTGGCGGTGACGCCAAGCACCTTGGCCCCGCTGAAGTAGTCCAGGATGCGGCGGTAACCGTCGGTGATGGCGTGGTGGGCCTCGTCGATGATGATGGTGCCGAAATAATCCTGCGGGAAGCGTTCCAGCCGGGCGGTGCGCTGCAGGGTCTGCACGCTGCCCACCACCACCCGGAACCAGCTGTCCAGGCAGGTGGATTCGGCCTTTTCCACGGCGCTGACAAGGCCGGTGGAACGCTGCAGCTTGTCGGCAGCCTGTTCCAGCAGCTCGCCCCGGTGCGCCAGAATGAGCACCCGGTCGCCGGCACGCACCTGATCGGCAGCCACCGACGCAAACACAATGGTTTTGCCGGTGCCGGTGGGCAGCACCAGCAGGGTGCGGGTGTGGCCGGCGTCCCACTCGGCGTGGATGCGGTCACGGGCCTGCTGCTGGTAGGGTCTCAGTTCCTGCCCCATCAGAATGCCCCCTGCGTCCAGCCCTGCGAGGGTGCCGCCTTGGGTGCCGGGGGCGGCAGGAAGCGCTGCACCTCGTTGCTCTGGCCGGTCTCACCGGCGTGAGGGCCGCTCTGTTTGGTGTACTCCCGGACGCCCAGCTTGCAGATGCCCTTGGCACCTACCACCTCGTTCCAGCGGGGGCGGAAGGTTTCGCCCCGCTTGCACTGGCCGATGCTCTCAAAGAACGCGCCCAGCAGACCCTGGGTCTTGGTATGCAGGTACAGGCGGTGGGTCACGGTGGTGTCGCCCTTGGCCCCGCCATAAATGCGCAGGGTCAGTTTTGCCATGGAGCAGGGCGGCAGCTTGGCCCCGCCCTCATAGCGGGCACGCTCCATCTGGGTCACTTCAAAGGGGTACTCGCCCTCCGGCAGCAGCACGAATTCCTGCTGCTCGTTGGTAAACTCGTCATCCCACCCCAAAGCGAAACCTTCGTTGTTCATCTCGTTCATAATGCTTCTCCTTTATTTAATGTACGTTAAAACGGCAGGTCACGGCTGTCCAGAACCATCTGCAGCACCTGCGGCCATGCGGCGATCAGGCAGCCCTCCACAAAATCCATGGGGTAGTCCTTGATGGGCATATCCTCCGGGAAGTAGCCCCGCTCGCCCACTACATGCTGCAGCTCTTCCGGAGTCACGTTGTTGGCGCTCATGAGCGGAGCCAGTTTTTCCGGCACGCCCAGGGCGACCAGATCCGGCGTGAGCAGGGCCTTAGGAACCTCTTCACGGGGCGGTTCCGGCTGTGCCTGCGGGGTGGGCAGGATGTCGGCATCCGGCTGATGTTTGGGCTGCAGGGCAGGAGCCGGGGCGTGCTGCACCGGCGTCTGGGTAGCTGCCGGTGCGCTGCCGCCGGGCAGGCAGTGGGCAATGCTGGCGTAATCAAAGGGCACCTCCTCCGGCAGGTCAAAGCGGTTCTTGGCGTCCCAGCAGGCGTGGTGGGTGGTGTACAGCACCCGCTTGCCGCCGCTGGCCTTGTTCTTGGCGTTTGGGCCGCTGCCGGCCTTTTCCACCACCGTTTTGTAGTTGGCGAACAGCAGCATATCGCACCACTCCTGCAGCAGCGGGGCCACCTGCTTGCTGGTTTTCATGCCCCAGCGGTCGTAGTTGCCCACGGCGTCCGGCTGCTCAAACTTGGTGATGGCGGCATGGGCCAGCACCACCACATTGTGGCCGGCGTTCAGCACCTCTTCCAGGGCATCCAGCAGCTTGCTGAACTCCTCCTTGACGTAGGTGTAGCCCTTGCCGTAGCCAAAATCTTCGATGCCGTTGACCTTGGCACGGGCGCACACCGCCTGGATGCACAGGCGCTCGGCCCAGTCGGCTGTGTCGATGACCAGCGTGCTGCAGGGCACGTTGCCTTTGCGCACCTCGGCCACCTCGTCCAGCAGCATGGCCCAGCTGGTGGGCTGGGGCAGGCGGGCCACGTTCAGGCGCTTGGTGCCGCCCTCGGTGTCGATGAACACAGGGCTCGGGAAGTGGGAGGCAAAGGTGCTTTTGCCGATGCCCTCCGGGCCGTACAGCACGGTTTTGACGGGGGCGGTCTGGATGCCGCTGGTGACTGCATACTTGCTCATTTAAAACGCTCCTTTCGTCCAGCTCCGGGGCTGGGGCTTCTCTTCGGGCGGCACGGCGTCCTTGACCATGCCGTCCTCAATGATGATCTGGCACTCACTGCCGGTGGAAACGCGGGTAGCAATGGCCTGCAGGCCCTCGGCTTCCAGCCAGGCGGAAAACTCCTGCAGGGTGGTCATGTCCATCTGCTCCAGCTTGTCCAGCAGAACAAAGCCGCAGTCCGGGTTCAGCCGGCGCACGATGGCGGCGGCCACCCGCAGCTGGTCACTGCCGGACATATCCCGCCAGTGCTTGCCTTTGTAAGTAAGGACGCCGTCCTCCACGCTCAGCCCCGGCAGCGGCAGGTCTGCGCCGTTCAGCAGGGCCATGCGGTCGGCACGCTTCTGCTGGATGGATTCGGTCAGGCGGTCGTACTCGCTGGCGTACTGGGCGGCTTCGTCCTCAGCCCGGGATTTTTCCAGGTTGGCCCGCACCTTGCGGTTGGTCTCCTCAATGTCCCGGATGGAGGCTTCCAGCTCGGCGGTGGATTCGTCTTGCAGCTGGGAGACGGTCTTTCTTGCAGTTTCCTGCTGATTGAACAACTTGGTGTGCTTGGCGTCCAGTTCATCTGCCAGCTGCTGCAGTGTGGCAATGCGTTCCCGGGTGCGCTTCAGCTCGTCCACACACTGCTGCACCTGCTGTTCAAGCTCTGCATACTGGGCCCGCAGGCGCTGGTTCTCGCCATTCCGGGCCAGAATGTCCTGCTGCTGGCGGATGAGCTCGGAGGCGCTCACCGGCTCGTCCGGGGCTTCCGGGTAGGAGATCATTTCCTCGGCAAAGTGCTTTTTCTGGGCGGCCAGCTGACCGGTGAAGGTGCGCTTGTCGTACAGGCCCTTGATCTCCAGATCCCGGGTGTGCAGCTCGGCCCCAATGCCGATGATGCGCAGCAGGATGTCAGCCTTTTCCTTGTCGCTGGCGTCCATGAAGCGGGGCAGGTCGAGGGCCAGCGGCTCCACAAAGGCGTTGAGCAGCTGCTGGCCGCTGCGGCGGCCCGTGGGGTCGGTGACGGTCAGGCTGGCATTTTTGCCCTTGCGCTCCACCACCACGCCGTTGGACAGTGTGACCTTGAGGTGAGCAGGAGCGATAGCACCGTCCCGCTGTGCGGCGTCCGGACGGAAACGGTCCCCGCCCAGGGCCCACGCCAGGGCGTCCAGCACGCTGGTCTTGCCCTGATTGTTGTTGCCGCCCACGAGGGTGAGCCCGGTGGGCGACGGGGTGAGCGCAACGGCCTTGATGCGCTTGACGTTCTCGGCTTCCAGCGCCGTGATCTTTACAGACATTGTGATACCTCCCCTTGAATTTGTCCCAGTGTACGGATGAGCTGATTGGCGACGGCTTCCCGCTGCTCCTGCGGCAGCTTGCGGAGGGACGGAATCACCATTTTGCCGATGTTCTGGAAAGAACGGTCGGCCAAAAGTACGTTGTCATAGGAGCTGTGGGCATCCTGTTCGCTGCCGGAAGCGGTCTGTTCCAGCTGTGCCCGCAGGTCGGCGGTCATCTCGGCGGCCATTTCCCTGGCCTGACGCTCCACCTCTTCCTTGTCCACCACCGCAGTGATGGGCTGCTTCTTGAGTGCATCATTCTCGGCCTTGAGCTTGTCGCCCCGGAGCTTGGCCGCTTCGGCCATCTGCCGGGACCCCTCCAGCTGCTTCTCGGCCTCCTGCGCCCGGGTTTCGGCCTTGCTCTGCAGCTTCCAGGCTTCTTCCTCTCGGGCCTCGGCTTTGTCTGCACGGTCTTTTTCCTGCGAGACCTTCAGGCCCAGCCGGTTGCAGTCTTTGGCGGTGCTCAGCTGGTCGGCGCGGGCCTTGTCCCGTTCGGATTCGGCCTTTTGGGCACGTTCGGTCAGGCCGTTGATGTCGGCGTGGGCGGCTTCCAGATGCGCTTCTGCGGTATCGGCGCGGGATTTTTCGGCTTTCAGCTGGTCGAGCAGCTGCTGCACCCGCTGGTCGTTCCCGGCTGCCTGCACCAGTTGGTCGGCACAGCCGCTGCGGGCAATGAGGTTCAGGTCTTTGCGGGTCAGGTTGGGCAGCTGTTTTAATTCCGCCAACGTGGCGGAATTAAAAGCGTCACCGTTTTGAATCATCCGCCGGACGCTTCCTTCACCAAGCTTTTTGCTTTCGCACCACTTCGTCCATGTGCCGCCGCCGTAGCGGCCGACCTTGGCTGTCAGCGCATGGATGCGCGCCAGATAGATGCAGGAGATCAGGTACTCGTCCTGTGCGGTGCCGTAATGCAGGTCGAACTGCTGGTCGGCCTCGGCGGCCTGCCCGGACAGCTCCCCCAAGGGGGAGAAGTCAAAGCTGGGTGCCGAAGGCATCGGCACAGAAGAACCGCCCGCCGATGCGGCAGGGACCGATTCGCAGTTCTGCAGGGATGTCGCGGGGGTCGATGCGCTTGCATCCGCCCCGCTCTCCGAGGTGGTCGGCGTTGCCGCTGTGGCAGTCGGGACAGCATTCTCTGCCGTAGTCACAGCAGCATCCGCATTCTGGGCAGGTGTACATGAGAAAATCTCCTTTGCTTTTTTGATGTCAGCAAGAATCTTTTCCATTTCCTGCTGCGGTGTCATGTCCTTGCGGCTACCATTCGGAGTAAAGAACTGACCAAGCAGCTCTCTTTTTGCGGCAACGCCTTTCAGATTCTGGGTGCAGGTGATAGTTAGGCAGTAACGGCCATCGGATCCATAGTCCGATGCACGAATATCTTTGGAAAACGAGCCAAAAATCTCTCTGTCTGGATAAGTGTCTTTGATCCATGCGGAGACCTGAGACAGAAAGTCGAAGTCCAGACTATGCACTCGACAGGTGCATTTATCCTTGATAGAGCCAGCGAACTCTGACGCATAAGTGAGGGTCTTGCTCATCCGGCACTCGTAGCCCCGAGTCTCCCGGCTGACAGTTCTAGCACTTTCATCCCATTGAAAGTCTCCGTATGGCATGGCATAGGGGCATCCCCAACACTCATGGCCGGGTGCGTAACCGGATAGGCGGTTTCCAGTGGTACTGGCATCGGTGGATTTCCTCACTCGCCGTCCGCATTTGCAGATATAGGTAGTCACACCTTTACCTCCGTGCCCTTCAGGCGATCCAGCATCTCTGTCTGCACATCCTTGTTCATGGGCTGGATGTTGTTGCCCTTCCAGCCGTAGCAAAGGATGGGCCCGTAAAGCTGGCGGCCCCGGTACTTCCGGTTGAGCAGGCTGGCGGGTTGGATGGGGTCATCGTACCGGCCCACGAACAGCACCGCCGGGGTGCGGGGCAGCACCTCCTGCGTGCATTCGCAGCCCAGCATGGCCTCAATGCCCTGCAGGGTGTCCGGCAGGGTGGTGACGACCGGGGCTTTGCCCGGCTCGATCAGGATTCCTTTCATTGTAAAACCTCCGAAAATGTGATATCATCGGGGAGATGTGATTGGGAAAATCCATCATCCCTTGGCAGGCTCTCCGGTGCTGGTAACACCGGAGGGCTTTTTGTTTTTCAGCAGCATATACCTGCCATAGCTCAGCCCGGCAGCATCCGCTGCCCGGCAATCTGCCCGAAAGGCGGCGTCCCGCTCCTCGGCGTTTCTGATGCGCTGGGCAGCGGTCTCTTCCTTGGGGTAGGGGCTGCTGATCTCGTCCTTCTTTTTTGCCCACCACGCTGCCGTTCTGGCGCGGTGACGCTTCTCGGCGCACGCCGGGCAGAACCGCTTGGCGTGGTAGACGTTGACCATCACCTTGCCGCAGCCCTCGCAGATGCGGGTGAAGGTGTAAGGGTTTGTATCAGCCATGGTCAACCCGCCTTTCTGCGGTTGGCGGGTTTGACGGTGTGCTGCGGCTGCTGGTGCACCTTCTGCCGCTTTGCGCTGCGCTTGTACTGCTGGTTCTCGCGGTGCAGCTCGTACAGGGTAAGGCCAAGGGCAGCCGCCGTGCCAAGCACGGCGTACAGCACCAGCGGGGCGCGGGCGGCAGCTGCGCCGTAGGCGTAGCCGCCCCAGACCATCAGCAGCAGGGTGATGCCCGCCTCGGCAAGGCCGAGGGCTTTCATACCCAGCAGAAAGCCGCACAGGGCAAAGCCTGCAAGGGTGACAGCGTTCAGTTTTTTCATGGTGATCTCCTTTCACTTTACGGCGTCCATCTGCCGCAGCAGGGCAGGGACGTTGATCCTGATGCAGCGGCCAGACATGATGTGGGGGATGTTGCCCTCCTTCAGCTGCTTGCGCAGGTAGCACTCCGACAGGCCGGTGGCGCGGGCAGCGTCCTTAACGTTCATGAACGGTGTCTCCGGGACGGCTTTTGCTTTGCGTGCCATAATAACCTCCTTTATTTCTTTTCGGGTGTGCCGCTTTCCAGCGCAGCGTTCATCACCTCGTCAAAGCCGGGCAGGCCAAAGGCGATGATCTGCAAATGGGAGAGCCGGGCATCCAGCTTTGCCTGCCAGTCGCGCTCGATCTGGGCGGAGCGGCGCTCGTTGTCGCAGTTCCTGGCGTGCCGGGCGCGGACGTCGGCCAAAAGGTTCTTGGTGGCGTTGCGCAGCTCCACAAAGTTGTCGTGGTTCTCGCGGGCAAGGGCAAGGTTCTGCTGCGCCTCGCTCACGCTTTGCAGCGCCGCCCGGATGCGGGCATCCTGTAACGTCTGCCGGCATTTGTGCTGCTCGGCAAGCTGCTTCTCCATGGCGTTGAAGGCCGCAATGTACTTCAGCTTCCACTGCACCGCCTCCTTGCCGGTAAAGCCCATCGCCAGCAGCGAAAAGCCGTCCCGGTTCATCAGGTACTCCGGGAACTTCTGACCGCGATACTCGAACGTGGCCTCGTGGAAGAATTTAGTAGCCGAATTTTCGGCCACTAAAATCTGGCGAATGGCGGCGAGGACGTGCTTGTGCTCCTTGCCGAAGCACTTGGCGATCTCCCGGCTGGATGCTACCGGCTCGCCGTTCTGGGTGGATAATACTATGTCGTTCATGGTGGTAGGTACCTCCTTGTGGGTGGCTCCCTTTTGCGGTAGAATGGGGCAGAAGGGAGGTGAAAATTATGCAGATGATTCCTGTTTCTTCGTCGAATCTGGAAAGCGTTGGCTATGAGAATGGTGTTCTTTGCATCGCATTCCACGGCGGACGCATTTACGAATACACCGGTGTGCCGGAAAGTGTCTATCAAGGGCTGATGGCCGCTTCATCGCACGGTAAGTATTTCCATGCTTATATTCGTAACGTGTATCCGTATAGCCGCATTGCTTAATCGGTGACGACCAAAACAAGTGCGGGCCCCTCGGCATTTACTGTTTTGAACTGATACGGCTCGACACGGTAAGATGCCACACCTTCTCGACTGGATAGTTCTGTAACGAGCTGCTCAGTCGAGGCATTCTTCAGCGCCCAGCGTTCCGGTTCCAGCGGTTCGCTGGGCTTTTTGTTGTCGTTCATGTGGTTCTCTCCTTTCATGCTACGGGCCGGTTGTTCAGCTTCTTCAGGCTGGTCACCAGATTGATGGATGCCGCAGCGGTCTCCATCTGCTCGAATGCGTCCTCGTCCATGTCCTTGCACATAGTGTGGATGCGGATCACGCGCTCCACGTCCTGCTGCGTCAGGCCATACATGGCGGGATTCAGGGAATTGTTCTTGCGTGCCATACTAAGCACTCCTTTCTGTGGGTGGCTCCCACGACCACCCCGGCGGCGTCACCGGAATGGTTTCGGCCGCTGCCATGCGGCCATCATCGGGTGGGTTGTGGGGTGCTCCCGTCTGCGGTATACTTGAGCAGAAGGGAGGTGGTAAAATGTCGGAATTAGAAGATTCGATTCTGGCCGCCGGGCGCACAATATTGCATGACCAAAATGCGATGTCGACTCCAGCCCGCGCAGCAGGGCAGGAACGAATGATACAGCTCTCTGCCCAGATGAGCACTGCCGAAGATTTGCGCAAACTACGGGAACAGTACGAGGCGGACCTGAAAGAACAGGCAAAAGAAAGTCGTGTCAATCGCTGGATGAACGTTGCCTCCTTACTGATTGCAGCTGTTTCTTTGATTGTTGCCGTTCTCAAATAAGAAGCATCTTGGTGATGCTGATGCCAAGCGAAATTCCACTCAGGAAAACAGCAATGTATGCCATGACCATTGCGGCCTCTGCACTTGGTGCCCGGTTGGAAAGCCACTCTTTCCAGCCGGGCTTTTTGCTATCCTTCATCTTCTTCACCTCCCTTCGTTTAAGTGCGGCATGACGGTCGCTTGGCTACTGCGATTGGTAGCTCTGCTCACAATATAGCACGGTTTTGCTATCATGTCAAGCAAAAAAGCAAATGCTCAGCTAACTTTTTTCTTGACATCGTTGTTGACAGGTGTTACAATGCCAAGTAGAGAGGAGGTGAAAACCAATGAACGAACGCATCAAAAAAATCCTTGAAGAACTTGGCTTGAAAAAAGTTGAGTTCGCGGAACGTCTGCATATTTCCAGGCCGTATGCGTCTGAGCTTTGCTCTGGTGCAAAAGCCCCCAGCGACCGCACGATCAGCGACATCTGCCGGGAGTTCGGCGTCCGGGAAGCATGGCTGCGCGAAGGCGAGGGTGAAATGTTCGTGCAGGACACCCAGTCCGAGCAGGTAGCCGCTTTTCTGGCCGACCTGACCAAAGATGACAGCGACACCTTTAAAAAACGTTTTGTCGAAATGCTGGCAGGTCTCAGCCCATCAGACTGGGAGCTGCTGGAACGCATGGCTGAAAAATTAACGCAAAAAAAAGAGGGAAGCCTGTAAAGGCTTCCCTCGCATGGTGGCTGGTGGCTCATCCGATCAGGTGGCTTGCGTACACCCACACAAGCCGCAGCTGGCGGAAATCGGATTTTTCCAGCAGTTTCAGAATGGCGTTGATGTAATCTTGTCGTGTCATTTTTTTGCAGCCCTCCTATACGTTTTTTTGATTCCTGCTTGCGCTATTATCTTAATGTTTTTCTTTCGTTATTTCAAGGTTTTTACGAATTAAATTACCAAAAACTTTTTTTCGATATTTGTATGTTGTGTACATATTGCACAAAATTGCTAAAGAACTGAAATGCGTTCGGAATGGAAACATACGAGGTTTCCCCTGCTTGCGCTGGTCCTGAGCGGGAAAATGGGCTTCAAATTATGGCAATGTGCTGAAAATGAAAAAACGTCTCCGGCGCTGGAGCACTGGGAGCGGGAAGGGAAGGTGTGCTGCATGGCAAGCATCAAGAAAAAGCTGGACAAAAACGGCAATGTAGTCTATCAGGTGCAGGCCAGCAACGGACGCGGGCGGCGGGTGTGGCGCACCTTCCGACCGGAGCCGACATGGAGCGGCCGGAAGGTGCAGCGGGAGCTGCAGCGCTTTGCCGCAGAACTGGAAAGCCAGCTGGAGGACAGGGAAGTGCTGACCCGCGTGGAGACCATACAGCAGGCCGCTGCGCAGGCCGTAGAAGCCGCCAAGGTCAAGACCCTGCGCCAGTATGCCGGGGCGGTCTATCTGCCGGAAAAGGCGGCTACCGTGTCCGAAAAGACCCGCGCCAGCTACACGCAGCTGTTGGAGCAGCACGTTTTCCCGGTGCTGGGCGATGTGCCGATGCAGGATATCACAGCCGCCATGCTCAAGGCGCTTCTGGCCGGGCTGCCGGAGCGCTTTGCCTTTGCCAGCAGGGTGAAGGTGTACGCGGTGCTGCACGGGATGTTCAAGGCGGCAGTGATGGACGACACGCTGGACGTAAACCCCATGGACAAGGTGCCGCGCCCGAAGCAGTCGAAGGATGCCGCGCTCTCTGCGGAGCACAAGGCCTTTACCGCAGAGGAAATGCGGTACATCCTGCGCTGCCTGAAGGAAGAGCCGCTCAAGTGGCAGGCGTTCGTTCTGCTGCTGATCGACACCGGCTGCCGCCGCGGCGAGGCCTGCGGCCTGCAATGGCGTGCCGTGGATCTGGATGCCGGGACGATCACCATCGAGCGGAACTTACAGTACACGGCAGCGCGCGGCGTGTACGAGACCATGCCCAAGAACGGCAAGGTGCGTGTGGTTGATATCTCGCCGGATGTGGCAGAGCTGCTGCGGGCGCTGCGCCGCACCCAGCCGGTCACAGTGCGGTGGGTGTTCACGCAGGACGACAGCGCGGAGCCCATGCACCCGGACACGCCCACGCGCTACTTCCAGCGGTTCGGCAAGCGGTTCGGCATCGAGCACTTCCACCCGCACAAGCTGCGCCACACCTCGGCCAGCATTGCCATCACAAACGGTGCAGATGTGGTCAGCGTGGCTGCCCGCCTTGGGCACTCCGACAGCAGCACCACGCTGCGGATGTACGCCCACGCCAACGAGGAAAGCATCCGCCGTGTTGGTCAGACCGTGCGGGATGCCCTGCGGGAACCGGCGCAGAAGAAAGCATAAAAATACAGCGCCCGCCTTGCTTAAAATGACCGCAACATAAACCGCAACATCTATGTAAAAATGTAACAAATGATGTAAAGTGTCGAAATGGAACGAAATTAAAAAATAGGCGAATCAGCAACGAAAAACAAGAAATAGAATGAAACGAAAAATTGCGAAAAAATGGACTTTTTTAGCTCGTAATGAGCAGGTCGCCTGTTCGAATCAGGTCAGTAGCTCCAAAGAAAAACCCCCGAAAGTTGGCTTGTGAGGCCGGTTTTCGGGGGTTTTGCTTTGTGCGGAAAAGCAAAGCCGCCGCACCCTGCCCGGAAACTCCGGCAGCAGAATGCGGCGGCATACTGTTACAAAAAACTTACTTAGAGATCTTCTGGCCAATCCAGATGCAGATGCAGGCGCCGACCACCGAGATGGCAAAGGAAGAAAAGCTGCC
>ENA-OUQF01000302-OUQF01000302.1-human-gut-metagenome-genome-assembly--contig:-NODE-302-length-40914-cov-6.098387_pt1 | contig 40914 bp, 26 predicted proteins | sample MGYA00237947_ERZ548826 | MGnify/ENA primary metagenome ERZ548826 (study PRJEB26490, sample SAMN05194701) | human gut metagenome | biome: terrestrial biome; feature: human-associated habitat; material... | reverse complement strand
GGCTGAAATATTCGAGCACATACTGAATAAGGCAATAAATAACCGGGCAGTAGACCCAAGTGCAGTATTCATAGACGGAACGCATATAAAGGCAAGCGCAAATAAGAAGAAGTTCCAGAAAGAGCAAGTCGCCAAAACAGCAAAGATATACGAAGAGCAGCTTCGGAAAGAAGTAAACGCAGAGAGAGCCGAGTTGGGCAAGCCACCGTTTGACGATGACGATAATGAACCCAAGGGCGGCGGAACAGCAGAAAAGACAGTCTCAACGACAGACCCGGATTGCGGAATGTTCGTAAAGGGCGAACATGAACGGCAGTTTGCATATGAAGCGCATACAGCCTGCGACAAGAACGGAATGGTACTGGCAGTAGAAGTAACAGCAGGCAATGTGAGCGACAGTGTGGCATGGGACGCGGTATATGACAAAGTAACACACAGATTTGACGAAGCACAATTCATCGTAATGGACGCTGGCTATAAGACGCCATGGATAGCAAAGAAAACACTTGACGACAGCAGGGTCCCCATCTTACCGTATACTCAGTCCAAAACCGCAAAAGGACATTTCAGGCCTTGGGAGTACAAATATGATGTAGTAACAGACAGCGTGACCTGTCCTCACGGAAAGACTCTGCGGCATACTACAACTGACAGAGACGGGAAGAGAATATACCGAAGCACACCGTCTGAATGCCGTAGCTGTCCGCGGCGTGAGGAATGCGGAGCGAACAAAAAAGGTCAAAAGATGGTGCAGCGCCATATATGGTCGGAGTATCTGGACTTGGTGGAGCAGCTCCGCAAGACCGAACGCGGCAAGGCTCTGTACGCAAAGCGTAAGGAGAGCATAGAGCGCGTATTCGGGGATGCGAAAGAAAAACACGCTATGCGTTATACGCATCACAGAGGCTTGGCTCGGGTCACAAACTGGGTCACGCTTAAATTTGCATGCATGAATCTGAAAAAGTTAGCAACATGGGGCTGGAATAGCTCTGACTTTTTCTGCTTTTTTGCTCACTTTTTCAACAGTCGCGTAATTTATGCTGTTCCTGCTTAATCTTGTGCTGTGTTCTTTGACAGACTGATCACATTCTCAGAATGAGAATGTGAAAAGGGGCGCCCCTTTTCGCGAAATTTTACGCTCATTATTCTGCCATTTATTATAACATGAGTTTGATGAATTTCAAGCCCTTTTTCCATGGATAAAACTGGTTTGTAATAAATATCTGCACACGCTTTGCGGAAGCGTGTGCAGATATTGCTTTTATTCCTCTTTATTACCATCAGTGGACAAGGACATACACGGTTTTGACGGGCAGAAAAACGTCCATACATCCTCAAAGACCTTAGAAATACACAAAGTATTCCCTGCGGTCTTTTCGTCGTCTGGCCGCTTTTCTGCTCCGGCAAAACTGCTCTGCACCTGACAGCGATGGATTTTCGAGTGATTTTTGGCTTTTGAGGCGCAGATGTGTCGTAACCCCCAGAAATCAAATCAAAGCCCAACAAAGTGGGTTTGATTTGAAGAGGAAGAAGGAACGCGCAAAATGCAGTTTTCGCCGAAAGGCGGAAACGAAATGGCGCAAGTTTCTTCTGACGATGCGAAAAGGACAAACCCACCTCACGTACTCCGAGCAAAGCCCAGCGAAGCGGGTTTGCGAGGAAAAAGGAAGAAGGAGCGAGCATAGTGCAGTTTTCGCCGCAAGGCGGAAACGGAATGGTGCGAACTTCTTCTGACGCGTCAGGCGTGTATGCTCTTGTTAACCGAGGGTAACGTGTGATATGCAAGATTATATAACATTGCGCGCGCATATGCAACGCGGCAGATAAAAAAAGAGCGGGGCGCGCCCCGCTCTTCGCGTCACTTGTTCAGCTTCGCCTGATCGTCAAGCCAGTCTGCGACGGCGTCCGTGTCAAGGCCGAGTCCCTTTGCCATGAAGGACGCCAGCTCGTTGAAATTGAGATCCTTCATATGCTCAAAATTCGTGGTGCTCTTCTTCTCCGGCTCGACGCCCTGACCCTCTATGTAGCCGCAGTTGTAGCACATCTCAAGCGGTATCTTGCGGTGGTCGTCAAGCGTCATTTCACTTCCGCAGCGCGGGCATTTCATATGGCATAACCTCCATTTATGATATGTATTCATCTGCGTATGTCTATACTAACCCCGTTGAGAAAAATATGCAAGCATAGTTTTTTATATGACTCAAAGCAGGCCGGAATTTTTCAGCAGCAGCGACCAGAGGAAGAGCGTCAGCATACACGCGGCGCTCGTGAACACAACGATATTCCCGGCAAGCTCCGCGTCGCCGCCGATTTCCTGCGTCATGGCGAAGGAGGCGATCGCCGTGGCGGAGCCGAACGCCCCAAGCAGCCCGGCTATCTCCACGCCGCGGAAGCCCAGCAATGCCGCCGTGCCCAGCACCACCGCCGGTATTATCACCAGCCGCCCCGCCGCCACGAAGAGCACAGGCCTGATGCAGTCTTTAAACCCGTCGAAGCTGAAAAACGCGCCCAGCAGGAAAAGCAGCAACGGCGACGTCGCCCCGGCTATCTGCTCCAGCGCGGACACCACGAAAACCGGCAGGCGTATCCCCAGAACGGAGGTCAGAATTCCCGCCGCCGTGCCCAGCACCAGCGGATTCGCTGTGATATCCCGCACCAGCAGCAGCCCGTTGACCTGCTTCCCGCTGTACTTTTCCAGCACGACGACCGAGAGGATGTTTATCATCGGCACTATCACCGCGACGAGCACCACGACCATGCCCAGGTCCGTTCCCTCCGGCAGGAGGTTCCGCGCAAGCGGGATGCCGATGATGACGAAATTGCTTCTGAAAAGCCCCTGCACCATAACGCCGCAGCGCCCCTCGCCGGGCTTTGCCGCCCTCACGAGCAGAAGGCTGACCGAAAACACGGCGAGAATGCCGCACACGCCGAAGATGATGAGCCGCGGGTTCACCGCGCTCGAAAGGTCTGAGGAATAGATATTATAGTACAGCATCAGGGGCATAAGATATTTGAAGGCCGCGCTGTTCATGCGCTGCACATCCGTGCGCGTGATGGCGTGCATCGACTTTGCCAGATAGCCCAGCGCCATTATCAGCATTATCGGCGCTATCGCATTGAAACATACCGTAAGATTGCTCATGCACTTCTCCGTTTCGACATTTTTTCATATATTATACAGCATATTTCAAAAACAGCAAGTCCGGGACGCCGGAAAATTCCGACGCCCCGGGCGAAGTATGATATTTCGATCTTTCGATCTATAATGCGCCGTTATTCGTCAAGCCCGTCGTCGCAGATAAGGCCGTAGCCGCCCTGCGTGCGCTTGTAGACGACGGATATCGCGTCCTCGGCGTCCATGTTCTTGAAAACGAAAAATTCATGGCCGAGCAGCTCCATCTGCAAAATGGCTTCCTCGGGGGACATGGGCTTGATCGAGAAGCGCTTGCTGCGCACGATCTTGAACTCTTCCTCCTCATCCTCCGCGGGCGCATATGCAGGCACGGCCTCACGCTCCAAAGCCCCCTCGCGCAGACGCTTTTCAAGGCGGGTCTTGTTTCTGCGTATCTGGCGCTCGATCGCGGCGACGCCGGAGTCCACAGAGGCGTACATGTCGTTCGTAAGTTCGCTTGCCCTGTAGTACAGGCCGTTGTTATGGATGGTGATCTCAGCGAGGAAGCGGCCGCGGCTGATGCTGAACGTGACGTAGGCCTCCGCCTCGGTCTTGAAGAATCTGTCGAGCTTGCTTATCTTGCGGATAGCGTATGCCCTCAGCTCCTCCGATGAATCCATCTTTTTCTCCGTGAAAGTGAACTTCATACTGCCAACTCCTTTCATATGCCTGGTTGTTCAACAGAAGCTCTTCTCTTCTGTTGGTTTTATTATACCACAGCCCTTGCAAAATTTGAAGTCTATTTTGTGAATAATGACAGAATCGGCACTTCGCACGTGAAGTTATTCGGTTTTTTGTATAATGTTCCAAAATTTTTGCCCCGCCGCAGTTTCCATGCGGCGGGGCATATGTCAGCTATAGTCGGAAATGACGGTGCAGCCCGTCAGGGTGGAGCGCAGCGTCGCCACCTGCTGCTCCGACAGGAGCGTGCCTGAGACGTTCAGCGTGCGCAGATTCGTAAGGCTCATGAAGGGCAGCTCAGAGCTTATCATGTTGTATGACACGTCCAGCGTCTCCAGCCCGTACAACATGGAAAGCGGCGTGACGTCCATCAGCGCGTTGTACGAAAGGTCAAGGTGTTTTATCTGCATCCTGTTCGGCGCGTCCTGAAGCGGATAGAGGTTTGAGATATTGTTGCGCGAAAGGTCGATGCTCTCAGGATTTTTGAACTTTGAGATGTTCGTGATGTCGCTGATGTTCAGCGCGCTGAGGTTTATGTTCGTGGCGTCGTTGGCGTAAGAGAAGCCGTCGATATCCACCATGTACGTGAGGTCGGAATGGCTTATCTCGCAGAAGTACAGACTCTGCTGAAGCGTGTCCACCGCCTCGCCGCTGAGGTTTATGTTGTCCTCTATCTTGAGTGAGCGCAGCCCCGTCAGCTCCTTCAGCGTAAGAAGCGACTCATTCGTGAGGTTGCAGTTCACAAGCCCCAGCGTCTGCAGGTTCTTGAGCTTGCGCAGACCGGAAAAGTCGGTGATGTTGTTGTCGGAAAGGTGCAACTCCGTCAGGCCGGTCATGTTGCCGAGGGGCACGGTGCTGGAAAAATAGTTGCCGGAAGCGTTGAGGAAGTGCAGTGACGAAATGCCCATCAGCGGGCGCAGATCCGTCACATAGTTGTTTGCGATGTTCAGCCACTCCAGATGCGGGATGTCCATAAGCGGGCTGAGGTCTGATATGGTGTTGCCGCTCAGGTCGAGCTTTTTCAGCTCCTTGCAGCTTGAAAGGGCGGAAATATTCTGAAGCCCCATGCCGCTGAGGTTAAGCTCCGTCACGTCGGTCTTGAAGGTAACGCCGCCGAAGCTGATATCCTGCATCTCCTCCTCGGTGTTCTCGCTGTGTATGGCGCAGTTGGGCAGGGCGTTCGCCAGCTTTTTAAGCTGGCTTTCCGTCAGCGTCATGCCCTTTATGCTGAGCGTGGTGAGGTTCGTCAGCGACGCGAGGGGCGAAAGGTCAGCGACGGGGTTGTTGTCCAGATACAGCGTGCGCAGATTCGTCAGCGACGAAAGCGGCGACACGTCGGTTATCATATTGTCCTTGAGGTTCAGCGTCGTCAGGCCGCCAAGCTCAGCGAGCTTGGATATGTCGCTTATATTGTTCCCGGCAAGCGAGAGGTTGTCCAGCGCGTAAAGCTGCAATATCTCGTCCATGACATTGTTGCCCAGCCCCATATTGTCCAGCGCAAGGCCAGTTGCGTCGCTTTTATACTGCTTCCCGGCGACAGTCACCATGTTCGACTGGCGTATCACCGTGCGGCGGCCCTCAAGCTCGTCTATCCACGAGGACACCTGCGGGTTGGACGTGTCCATGCGGCGAAGCGTCTCCAGCGCCTTGTCATAGTTGCCCTGCGACTCATAGCACTGCGCCGTCATGGCAAGGCACTCATCCGTCGTTTCAAGCGCGGCCGCCTTGCGCAGAAGCGTCAGCGCCGTGTCGAAATCGCTTGCGTAATAGCTGGCGCGCGCCTGCTCCATATAGCTGTTGAAGGCCCTGTTGTCAGAAACGCTTCTCAGCACGACGGCAAGCAGGATGATGAACACCGCCGCCAGCGCCGTGAACACGAAATACAGCGTGCGCTTTTTGTTCGCGGGCTGTCTGCGCATCGGCGCGGCCGTATCTGGAGCGCGGCGGGATGTATCCTCCGCCCTGCGGACGCTCTCCGCGCGGCGCTCGTCATTCCGGCGCGCCCGGCCCTCTGCGGGGCGCGGAGATACCGGCCCTGTTCTTCCCGTTCTTCCCGTCCGGTCGATCCGGCCAGAGTATTCATGCCGGCCCGTTTCACCTGTGCGCCCGACCCTGCCCGTCCTTTCGTCCGGTAAATTTCTAGTCTCTCTCATATGTGTTTACTCCGGCTTTGCGTCGGAAGCCTCTCCCTCCGGGCTGCAAAGCTTCTTATCCGCGCCGTCCTCCGCGGCGGGTTCCGGCGTTGCAGGAAGCTGCGCCTCCTGCGTGCCCTGCGCATCCTGCGCGGCGGGCTCATCCTGCGGCGCAGCCTCGGACGCACTGGGCGTCTGCTTCTGCGGCACTATCACCACGGGATCCTTTATCTTCGGCAGCTCTACATCCTCGATATCAGCGCGCTTTTTCATCGCAAGCGCCGTCAGCAGCAGCGCCAGCATGATGCACAGCACGGATATCTCCTGCATTCCCGCGGAAAACGTGACCGGGTGCACCGTGTCGCGCAGCGCGGCGGCGTCCTCCACCGCGAGGTGGTATATCAGCGGCAGGCCGAACAGCGGCACAAGCAGCCACTTCGTGCGTATCACGCCGAAGGCCGTCGCCGTATACAGCACCGCGACAAGTATGTACAGCAGTATGCACAGCACCGTGTGCACCCAGCTTTCAAAGCTGACGGATTTTATTATGAAAAACACAACGCCCAGCACCACCGGTATGGCCGTCGTCCAGAACGCGCGGCCGCCGAACAGCAGCAGGCACAGAATGAACAGCAGATTGCATATCAGCGGCAGCGCTATCTGCGCCGCGGCGAAGAACTGATCCGTCCACAGTCCCCAGCAGCCCACCAGCCTGAACGCCGCCGACAGCGCCATGAATATCACCGCCGCGTGCACGAGCGCGCCGGTCTTATCCACATAAAATTTTGCACGGGGCTTCGCGTTGTTTTTCATAAGGCCGTCCTCCTTTATCATATCCGCGCTTTCACGCGTCCGCCCAGTCTCCGTTCACGAATATGGGCACCGTGCGGCCGTCCGCCGTCACGCCCGTGATGCACAGATCCGCTGCGCCTATCATGAAATCCTCATGTATCATGGACTCATTGACACCGAGGGCGCGCGCCTCATCCGGCGTATAGCTCCCGGCATTTTCAAGGCAGCTTGAGTACCCCTCGCCGAGAGCGAGATGGCACGACGCGTTCTCGTCAAAAAGCGTGTTGTAAAAAAGTATGCCGCTTTCCCTTATGGGGCTGTTGAACGGCACCAGCGCGCACTCGCCCAGCATGGAAGCGCCGTCGTCCATGGAAAGCATCAGATGCAGCGCGTCCTCGTTCTTCCCGGCGTGCGCCTCGACCGCGCGGCCGCCGGAAAAGCGGATATAGAAGTCCTCTATCAGCACGCCGCGGTAAGAAAGCGGCCGCGTGGCGTAGACAACGCCCTCCGCATCACCGCGCATGGGCGTGGTGAACACCTCCTCCGAGGGGATGTTCGCGTTGAAGCTTATGTCCGTTCCGGCAAGCTCCTCCGACGCGCCCATAAAGCGCATTTTGTCGATAAGACCGACGGTGAAGTCCGTGCCGGTGCTCTCGCTTTTATAGATAAGGCGGCGCAGCAAAAGAGAGTTGAGCCAGCGGCAGCGCTCCTTAAGGCGTGCATTATGTGCGCGCCACGCGGCCATGGCGTCGCCGTCCGCGCGGGAGCAGCGCAGTATCTCCTCCCAAAGCCTTTCAACTGCGGCGGCATCGCCGAGGCCGGGGAAAACCTTGCGCGCCCAGTTCAGACCGGGCACCGCCGCGACGCACCACTGGTATTTGTTCTCCATCGCGTCTCTGTACGGCTTCGTCACCTTGAACCTCTGCCGCTGAGCCTGCGCCCATTTGTCGTGATTCACACCGGCAAGCCCGTCCGGGTCGTCGGAGTCGAGATATATGTTTGCGGGAAGCGACTTCACGCGCCCGGCGAGGCGCTGCTCTTCCCACGCCTCCACCCGGCCGAGGACGTCCTGCGACTGATATTTTATGTCCAGCCGCTGCGCCGCCTCGAAGCGCCACTCAAGAAAGACCTTGGCCGCGCCCGCGAGGTAGCATTCCTCCACCAGCATTTCAACGAATTCAAGCTGCTCCGGCGCGGTGCGTATCACGACCTCCTGCCCCGGCTGCACATTCACGCCCATGCGCGCAATGAGCGCCGCGTATGAGCGAAGCTTCGCTTTGTCCATGTTTTCTCCTGTAATACGACAGATACATTTCAAAATATACTTATTTGGATTCTATATTATATCACAGCGCCCCCGGCATATCAAGGCAAGGTTTTCCCATGGGGCATATACGCGCAAAAAGGAGCCTTCCGGCTCCTTTTTGCGAGGCTGTCGAAAAACCCGAAGGGTTTTTCCGACAAAAGGCTTGCAGTCTGCTGCGCGCATAATTTGCCCGCCGGTGGCGGACAAATTCCACACTTGCAGCCTGAGAAGTATTTTCTCTCACGCACATGTCGCGAGAGAAAATGGTTAAAAAATTTTTTGCCGCCTGCGGGCGGCAAACTCTGCGAGGCTTTTTGAGAGACTGTCAAAGAATCCATGCTGCAAGGTAATGGAACAGAGCAGCGGGGGAGCTTGAGGGGGCAAGGCCCGCCTCAAATCAGATAAACCGCCGCAGAAAGGCTTGATACATCAAGGCTTTCGGGCGAAGCAGTATTTTGAATGCTTTCAAAATACTCGGCGGATAAGCGCGGTCAAAAAAGTCTCGCAAGACTTTTTTGACAAGCTGGCGCAAAAAGGAGCCTTTCGGCTCCTTTTTGAGTAGGTTTACTTTCTGTTCGGCACCTCTATGGAGAGGTCGCTGACGGCGAAGCAGGCGCAGGGATGGATATAGCCCAGCACCCTGTCCGCCTGGCGGCGGCCGTCGGTCTCGGCGGGGATGAACACCTCGCCGGAGACAAGGCGGCTCCTGCACCAGCCGCAGATGCCCCCGCGGCAGCGGTTGGGTCCGGCGATACCGGCGCGCTCAAAGGCGACGAGGATATTCTCGTTCGCCGCGCAGGGAATGTCGTACTCCTTGTTGCACATCTTGATGTGCACGTTGAACACCTTGTCCTTCGCTTCCATGGGATAGCCGGAGTACTCCCACGGGCGGCAGATGTTGTCGTAAAGCTCCTTGCGGTAGTGCCTGTGGTCAAGGCCGAGCTTTACGGCCTCGCCGTCGAGGAAGTCATACATGCCCTTCGGCCCCGCGGCAAAGAGGCTGAATTCACCGCCGCCGGAGTATTTTTCAATAAGCTCCTTGGTGATGAAGCCGTGCTCGCAGCCCTCGGCCTTCTCCTCGCTCAGCACGTTCACGAGCCTGACCTTGTCCGTGCGCTTCATTATGGCGTCGAACTCTTCTGCAAAGAGGATGTCGGCCTTGGTGCGGCTGCCGTAAAGCACGGTCATTTCAAAGTCCTCGTCGCCGTCGGCAATGGCGTTTGCCATGGCGAATATGGGCGTGATGCCGCTGCCCCCGGCCACGGCGACGACCTTTTTCGCGTCGCGCAGGCCCTCATAGTAGAACGTTCCCTCCGGGCCGGAGGTCTCCACCGTGTCGCCCACCTTCCAGTTGTCGTGGATATAGCCGCTGAGGAAGCCGTCCGGCTCGACGCGCTTGACGGTGACGCTGCATTTCCCCTCCAGCGTCAGCGCCGGGCCGCAGGAAAGCGTCACGGGGCGGGCGATGAGCTTGCCGTCTATCTCCTGCCGGATGACGACGAACTGCCCGGCGCGGAAGAAAGCGGGCTTGCCGCCGTCCTTTCTTTTCAGCACGTAGGTCTTGACGTTTCCGCCGCCGCGCTCTATCACCTCGTCGATCACGAAGGTCTGGCTTTCGGGGTGGCGCTCGGCCGCCTTGAGGTTGGAAGCGTACTCCTCGACCAGCGGCTTCGCCTCGGTCTGGAGTATTCTCTTTTCGCGCTTGTTTTTCTTGCCCTTGAAGTAGAGCATGTCCAGAAGTCCTATCGCGCTTATTTTCACCTTTGCCATATCACTTGCCCTCCGCTTCATTCATTTCTTTCAGGATGAGCTTCGCCATATCGTCGCCGTTGAGATAGGTCTGGTTGTATCCGTCGCCGCGCGCGCCGGATGCGCCGCAGGTCTTGAAACCCTTTATGGGCTGGTCGCGGCGGATGCTCATAAGGCGGGAGACCATGGTGTCCCACTCGTTGCACTCATAGCCGTACACCGTGCCCTGCGGCGTGCCGAGGAAGCGGCAGAACGTCCACGGGGACGCCATTTCGATCTCCTCTATGCAGTCGTGTATGATGATGCCGGTGTCGTTTTCAAAATTCTCCATGACCTTTCTGAAGAGCTCCTGCTTCTTGGCGACATACTCGCGCTGGGAGAAGCCGCCCCAGACGTCCTCGGTATAGGTGATGGTGAAGGTCATGACCGTCGTTCCCTTGGGGGAAGCGTCGGGATTGACGACGTTGTATATGACGACGACGCTGTGCGTGTTGAGGTCATAGCTCTTTGAATACTCGTAATTCTTCTTCGTGTCGAAGCTGCCGGGCATGAAGATGGTGTAGTCCTTTATGCCAAGCTCCTCCACGCTCTTGTTCAGCGCGACGTAAGCATTGAAGAAGCGCACGCCGTGGCTTTCGGCGTTGGCGCGCTTTATCTCGCGCTCGGGCACGGGGATGCGCTTGTCGAGAAGCTTCGTATACGCGTCCTGCGGGTTCATGTTTGCGATGACGTAGTGCGTCTCCACAAAGCCGACGTCCGTCTCCACGCCGGTGATATTGCCCTTATCGTCAGACACGACCTTGTTGGCCTTGACGTTCAGCCAGACCTCCGCGCCCAGCTCGCGCAGACGCTCTATCCCGGCCATGGTCATGCCGTGGGCGTTATACTCGCATATCGCGGGCTTATACTTGACGTACATGAGGAACATCCACGCCATATGTATGAAGCTCAGGCGCTCATAGTCCATGCCGATATACGTCCAGTATACGTTGAGTATGTCGATGGCGTCCTCGGGCATGCCTATCTTGCGCAGCACCTTGTTGAAGGGGTACTCCGCCACACGCAGGAAGTTGGGGTACTTCTTCATGAACAGCGACTCGTCGATGAGGGTATAGCCGTCCTTATCCACGCCGTCGAAGATGTGGCCGTTGAAGTACATGTACGCCTCGTTGCACTCCTCGGCAAGCTCGAAGAATATCTCCATGGGGCGGCGGCTGCCGGGCACGGTCTCCTCCATCTTGTCGATGACGTTCTGCTTGCCGACGGGCAGGGTCAGGTCGAAGTGCTTCCCGCTGCGCGTGGTGCCGATGCAGCGGTACAGCTCCGGCACGAGCAGCCAGTTGATGTTGAGCTTGTAGTCCTCCATCATGAGCTTGCCCGTCATGGCCCATTCCTCCGGAGAGCCGATGGAGCAGAACTCGTGCAGGGAGGCGTCAAACTCGAAGCGGCCCCTCACAAAGCTCGTCGAGCAGCCGCCGGGCAGGTTGTGCTTTTCCAGCAGCAGCACCTTCTTGCCGGCGTTGGCGAGGCTCAGCGCGGCGGAAAGCCCGCCTGTGCCCGCGCCGATAACAACAGCGTCAAATTTACTCATTTTTTCACTCCTTGATGATATTTATATGAATTTTACTCTCTCAGTCCTCAGGCACGGCGAAGTCCAGCGCCTTTTCGGCGATCTCCACCGTGAAATGCTCGGAATAAATTATCTCCCCGTCGAGTGAATAGGCAAAGCCCGGCGCGGCCGTCACCTCGACCTTCTTCGCCTGCCGGTATACGACGATGTCCTTCATATCCTCGCGGTCAAGGTGCTCGCCGTTGGTGTAGGGCTTGAGTATCTTCACGAAGCGCAGGCGCGATATCGGGCGGATGAGGCAGACGTCTATAAGCCCGTCGTCGCTCTTCGAGCGCGGCGCGCAGCAGAACGAGCCGCCCACGTACTGCCCGTTTGCCAGCGTGCACAGCAGCGCGCGCCCGTCGGGATTGAGCACCTCTCCGTCGGCCGTGACGGTGCAGCGGTTGTTCATGCTTTTTATAAGCGCCGTGACGACGCCCTTTGTATACGCGTCCTTGCTGCCGTGGCCGGTCTTTTCGCGCTCCTTATTGATGGTGATGGCGACCGTCGTGTCGAAGCCGAAGTTGACGACGTTGTTGCTGTAGCGCTCGCCCACCTTGAGAAGGTCCAGCTTGCGCACGGGCGCGGAGATAAGCTTTCCCACGTCCATAAACCTCTCCGCCCCGCCGAAGGCCTTCACGAAGTCGTTGCCGCTGCCGCAGGGGTAGCAGCTCACGCTGACGTTCTCCTGCCCGACAGCGCCGTTGAACACCTCGTTTATGGTGCCGTCGCCGCCGCAGGCGATAAAGCGCACGGCCTCGCCGGGGTGCTGCGCGCACCATGCGCGCACATACGCCGTCGCATCGCCGACGGCCTTCGTCGTGTACAGCACGCACGCATCGCCCATGCCGAGCTGCTCCACCGCGCGGCGCAGCCGCTCCTCGTTCCCTGCCGCGCCCGCGCGGGGATTGATGATGAACACATATTTCATTGCCGCTCTCTCCTTAATATTATTTTTCTATATTTCATCATGCCCGTCATGCGGCAAGCATGATCATTCCCTGCGCTATAAGCAGCTCTCCCGCGAGATACGTCAGCATGACGGTGAAGTGCCCCTTGAAAACGACGGGCTTCTTCTCATAGTAACGCACGAGAAACAGGCTGCAATCGGAAATAAAGAACAGCAGCGCGCCGATATAGGCCACGACGGACCCCGGCATACGCGAGGTTATCATCTGCAAAAACGCAAAGACGTTCATGGTGCTGTTCGCAAGAAGATAGACATACATCACGCCGCGCATTTTCTTCGGCGCATACGGCCACAGCATGGAGATTATCTTTGCCGACACGCCGTAATACACCACGGCCAGAAGTATCACCGGCAGCCACAGCACGTTTGCAAAGCTGATATTTTCCGTATACACGGCGATGAAAAGGAAGTGGCTCAGCATGAAGCTTATGCCGCCCGCGGCGAACCACCCGTGCCCGCGCGGGATGAGCAGCACGTCGCCCAGCCAGCTCGTCAGCAGCGCCAGCAGCAGCACGACGGACAGCTTGTCGCTTGAAAGCGCATAATACCCCGCCAGCAGCACCAGCAGGAAGGGCTTCGTCCACGCGCGGCCCTTTCTGTCGTCTATCCAGCTGAAATAAAGATGCGCGGCACTCAAAACCGCATACGCCGCAAGAAAAACGTACCTCATTCGCAATTCTCCCTTCGCCCGCCGGCCTTATAGTACATCACGAGCCCCTCAACGGTCTCGGAAAATATCTCACGTATGCTCTGCTCGGTAAAGTCCGTCTCCCCGGCGGCGATGAGACAGGCGATGCCGTGCGCGTGCAGTATCATCTGGTTATAGAGCTTCAGCGCGCGGCCCTCGTCCAACGCGAACTCCCTGCATATTATCGGGATTATCTTGTCCGTCAGCTCCCCGAAGTTCATGGAGAGGTTCAGCGGCGTGAATATCCGCGTGCCGCGGCTGACGGGCATGAACAGAAGCTGGTACAGCCGCGGCTCATCGCGCGAAAACTGTATCCACCGCAGCCCTATCTGCATAAAGGAGAGCTTTTTATACGGCGACTGCATATATTCAATGAATATGCCGTTGGCCGCCTTTATAGTCGCGGCCATGACGCCGTCCATGTTCTCAAAGGCCGTGAATATGGGCTTGACGGAGCAGCTCAGCTCCTTCCCGATATTCCGCGCCGTCACGGCGGCAAAGCCGTCGCGCCGGGTGATGCGTATGGCGGCGTCTATTATCTTTTCTGCGGAAAACTGCGTTTTCGGCGGCATTGCGTATACTCCCCCGCGGATGGTTTTTATAATCAGGTAACATGTGTTTCCTATCAAGTGCATTTTACCATATCTCTTTCACATTGTCAATCAAATATCAGGGATTTTTGCGCGGCTTTAAGCGTGATTTAAGGCTGCGCTGATACCATAACGCGCAAAGGGCGGCGTCAGCGGCCTTAAAGCAGCATTTGGAGGGTCAAAATGGAACAGAACCGGCGTAAAACCAAGCTGAGCCGCGCGCGTCGAGGCGGCGCTGAACAGAGTGCAGCTCGGCAAGCGCGCCAACCACTTCCCCACCGAGCTGTCCGGCGGACAGCAGCAGCGCGTGGCCATCGCCCGCGCCATAGTCACGCGCCCCTCGCTCATCCTCGCCGACGAGCCGACGGGAAACCTCGACTCAAAAACGACGGTGGAGATCATGGAGATATTTCACGAGCTGCACCGGCAGGGCAACACCATCGTGCTCATCACGCACGATGATTCCGTCGCGGCGCAGGCAGGCCGCCGCGTGCACATCCTCGACGGCAGATTAACGGAGGTGAAGGAATGATAGATTCCGTTTCCCAGGCGCGCTCTTCCAAGCGCGCCTGCATACTATATACCGGGGGCAATTTTTTATAAGGAACCGATAATATGTACACGGATCAATTTCTCAACAGATTCATTCTGCCCGCGGATCTCGGCGCGGCGCTGCGCACAAACCGCGCGCTGTGCTTCCCGGAAACGCTGGATGAGCTTACGGAGCTGTGCTACGGCCCGGCGCACGCCGACAGCTTTGACGTGAGCTATGACATAGAGGGCATGGGCCGCGTGAAGGAGGCGGAGGTGCACCGCTGCAAAAACGGCGTGGCCGTGAATTTCACGGAGGACTATATGCGCCGGCGCGACGGCGGCTGTATGCGCATCGGCGACGACCTGCCCAGCGACAAGCCGCGCTTCAAGGACAGCTTCGGCTATGACTTCTCCGTGCTGCGCGCGCAGACGATGGCATGGCTTGCCGCGCAGCCGCTCATCGTGCTTCCGTTCTCCGCCGGGGGCTGCTTCTGCGACATCCCCGCCGTGATGCTGTGCCCGCTGAACGCGGCCTTCTTCGCGCTGTCGCTTGCGAACATGCAGGGCTTCACGGGCATCGCCGACGTGCCGGACGGCTATACGCCGCGCGGCATCATTTACGTCGCCCCGCCGTTCAGGCACACGCACTTCTCCGGGCGGCAGATCGTCGTGCACTGCCGGGGCGAGGCCGTGCATGAGGTGTTCGCCTATAACCTCTACCCCGGCCCGTCGGCGAAAAAGGGCGTTTTCTCCATGCTGCTGGACATCGGGGCGCGCGAGGGCTGGGTGTGCTGTCACGCGTCGGCGGCACTGGTCGAATCCCCGTATGAAAACCGCGTCGTATTCATGCACGAGGGCGCGTCCGGCGGCGGAAAAAGCGAGATGCTGGAGCCGCCCAAGCGCGACGAGACCGGGCATGTGCCGCTGGCAAAGCACATCATCACCGGCGAGGAGGTGCACATAAAGCTCCAGGAGAGCTGCAAGATATATCCCATTGCCGACGATATGGCGCCCGCGCCGAAAAGCGTGCAGCGCGCCGGGGGGCGGCTGTGCATCGCGGACGGAGAGGCCGGGTGGTTCCTGCGCATGGACGGAGAGACGCACTACGGCAGCAACCGGACCTATGAGCGCATAAGCATACATCCGCCGCGGCCGCTGGAGTTTTTCAACATGGACGGCGTGCCGGGGGCGACCTGCCTCATCTGGGAGCACACGCCCGACTCCGACGGCCGCCCGTGTCCGAATCCGCGCGTGATAATTCCCCGGGAAATGCTGGGCAGTCTGCCCGGCGGCACGGCGTATGAGGTGGGCGTGCGCTCCTTCGGCGTGCGTATGCCGCCGTCCACCGCCGCCGCGCCGGATTACGGCGTTATGGGCATGGTGCAGCTCGTTCCGGTCTCGCTTGCGTGGCTGTGGCGGCTGGTGTCGCCGCGCGGGTTCAAAAATCCGTCCATTTCGGGCGACGGCGCGGCCCTGTGCGCGGAGGGCGTCGGCTCATACTGGCCGTTCGACACGGGCCTTCGCGTCACGCAGGCCAATCTGCTGCTGCGCCAGCTTCTCGACACGCCCGAGACGCTGAACCTCCTCATCCCGAACCAGCACATCGGCGCGTACTTTGTCGGCTTTGCCGGGCAATGGGTGGCGCGCGAATATCTGGCGCGGCGCGGCGGGCGGCTGAGCATGGAGAAGCTTGTTTGCGCGCGCTGCCCGCTCTTCGGCCTTTCCATGGATGAAATGAAGCTTGAAGGGCAGTACATCCGCAAAAGCCTTCTCCGACCGGAGCTTCAATCCTGCCTCGGCGAGGCGGGCTATGACGCGGGTGCAAAGCTCCTCACAGACTTTTTCCGGCGGGAGCTTGCCGCCTATCTCGTGCCGGGGCTGGATACGCTTGGGCGGGAGATAATAGAGACCTTTATGCGCGGCGGCTCGGCGGAGGATTATCTGCGCCTGACGCCGCTGACGTAAGGCACACATGAAAAACCGGACTGCCGCGCATCTGCGGCAGTCCGGTAAGGTTATATACATATGCAATTATTTCAGCACCACGTCTATCGCAACGGGGTTGTGGTCGGAATTTTCAAAGCCGAGGTCTATGCACTCGACGTTTTTCAGTTCGACATTCGGGGAGAGGATGAAGCCGTCTATCACGTAATACTGGGTGTTCTCCGTATCCGTGGGGTCATACGGCTGATTGAGCAGGCGGCAGGACGGCGTGCCGAGGTCGTAGGCAAAGCGCCACCCATCGGGCAGCATATTCTCGTCGAGTATGCCCGGCTCCCACAGGTCGGTATGCGTGTTTGGATAGGCCTCCAGCCCGCCGGGGAATATCTGGTTGAAGTCGCCCCCGGCAATGACGTAGTTGCCCTTGGAATACTCAAACTCTATGAATTCACGAAGCTGATTCGTCTGGGCGATCTTCCCCTCGCCGTCGTCATACGCCTCCAGATGCAGATTGACCAGCACGAGCTTTTTCGCGCTGTCCTGTATCGGCAGGTAGGACACCAGCAGGCAGCGCTTGAGGTTCGCCGCGCTGACGGGCCACGAGAACGGGCACGGAAGGGAGATGCGCTCCGCCTTGTCGATATAAAGATCCGTCGTCGTGAAAAGGCCGCTGTTGACCCGGCCTATCGGCGGAATGGGAATGGGCACGTATACGCAGGAATAGTTCAGGGCGTACACGCTCTCCCCCGCAGTGAGGTAATCCGTCTCGTTTATCGAGTATGTACGGGAGGAATTGCTGTCAACCTCCTGGAGCATGATAAGGTCAGGGTCCTTGTCGCGCAGGAACTTCTTTATCCCCAGCATGTATTTCAGCACGGTGTCCTGATCGGCAGACTTTGTGTCATGGCCGCCGTCCATAAAGAAATCAGAACCCTCGCCCAGGCCGCAGTAGCCGATGTTCCACGTCAGCACGGACAGCTCCTGTCCGCCGCGGATATAGGCCGTATCGCCGTCGGCCTCGACCTCGACCTCTTCATTGGCGAGGGGAACGTATTCATTCGCAACTATCCACACGAACGTAAACACGAGCAGCGCGGCCAGAACTATGAGCACGCTGCGCACTATCTTCCAGAACTTTTTCATCTGCCATTACTCCTTTACTGCTGGTAGGAATTTTAACACTTATTACCCGTCTTGCCAAGGGGATAAAGCTGTACTATAATGTAAAAGATTAATGAATAAATCTAAGAACGGAATTAAACGGAGGATAAAAATGAGCTTTGATATCATAAGGCAGCAGGACAGGCAGGTATACGACTCCATGATGCGCGAGCTTGAGCGTCAGCGCGACCATATCGAGCTTATCGCCTCTGAAAATTTCGTCAGTCCCGCCGTCATGCAGGCCATGGGCAGTCATCTCACCAACAAATACGCCGAGGGTTATCCCGCTGCGCGCTACTACGGCGGCTGCCAGTACGTGGACGAGATAGAGCGCCTCGCCATCGACAGGGCCAAGCAGCTTTTCGGCGCGGAGCATGCCAACGTCCAGCCGCACTCCGGCTCGCAGGCGAACGTGGCGGTGTACCTTGCGCTTTTGAAGCCGGGCGACACCATCCTCGGCATGGACCTTTCGCACGGCGGCCACCTGACGCACGGGTCGAAGGCCTCCATCTCCGGCAAGTATTTCAACGCCTGCTTCTACGGCGTTGATAAAGAGACGGAGCGTATAGACTATGACGCCGTTCAGCGCCGTGCGGAGGAATGCCGGCCGAAGCTCATCATTGCCGGGGCAAGCGCTTATTCGCGCGTTATAGACTTCGCCCGTATGCGCCAGATCGCCGATTCCGTGGGCGCGTATCTGATGGTGGACATGGCGCACATCGCCGGCCTTGTCGCCGCGGGTGAGCACCCCAGCCCCGTTCCCTACGCCCATGTCGTCACCACCACCACGCACAAAACGCTGCGCGGCCCGCGCGGCGCGCTCATTCTCTGCAAGGAGGAGCTTAAAAAGAAGATAGACAGCGCCGTGTTCCCCGGCACGCAGGGCGGCCCGCTGATGCACATCATCGCCGCAAAGGCCATATGCTTCGGCGAGGCGCTGCGGCCGGAGTTCAGGGAATACCAGCATCAGGTCGTCCTCAACGCCGCGGCGCTCGCGGACGAGCTTGGCGCGCAGGGGCTGCGTCTCGTCTCCGGCGGCACGGACAATCATCTGCTGAATGTGGACGTGATGAGCATGGGCAAGACCGGCGCGGAGGTGCAGGAGCTTCTCGACATGGCCAACATCACCGCGAACAAGAACGCCATCCCCTTTGACACTCTGCCCGTGCGGCAGACCTCCGGAATGCGCTTCGGCACGCCCGCCGTGACCACGCGCGGCATGAAGGAGGCCGAGATGCGCGAGATAGGCGGCATGATAGTGCAGCTTCTGCGCGGCGGAAGCGAGGCCACGGATGAAGTGCGCCGCCACACGATAGAGCTGTGCCGCCGCTTCCCGCTCTACCCCGAGCTGTGATCTGAACTCCACAAACCTTAAAGGCAGATGCGTTTGCATCTGCCTTTAGTAATATCGCGGATCATGTATTACTGCTCGTGCACCTTGTAGCCGCGCTGGCGCAGCCCTTCGAGCACCGCCCTGCCGTGCGCCTCTCCGCCGACCTCGCACGCGACGTGCACCGTCGTCTCATTCGGGTTGAGGCCGAGACTCAGCTTATCATGCTCGACCGTGAGGATGTTCGCGCGCTCAGCCGCGATTATGTCCAGCATCCGCGCAAGGCTGCCGGGTCTGTCAAGCAGGGTGACGGTGAATTTTATGCGCCTGTGGCGCGCGACAAGGCCCTGCTCAATAATGCACTGGATGAAGCTGACGTCGATATTGCCGCCGGAGAGCACGCACACCACGTTCTTCCCCGCCGCGTCTATTTTCCCGGACAGCACGGCAGCCAGCGGCGTCGCGCCCGCCGGCTCCACTATCTGCTTGCAGCGCTCCATAAGCTGGAGTATGGCGTCGGATATCTCAAGATCGGACACGGTGACGACGCCGTCCGCCCAGCGGTTTATAAGATCGACCGTTATATCGCCCGGCGCCTTGACGGCAATGCCGTCGGCAATGGTGGAGGCCGACTCCGTCGTGACGAGCTTTCCCGCGCGGTAGCTGCGCGCGATAGCGTCAGCCCCCTCGGCCTGCACGCCGTAGACCTTCACATCCGGCTTTATCTGCTTTGCCGCCGCGGCCACGCCCGCAAGAAGCCCGCCGCCGCCCGCGGGAACGATTATTATATCCGCCTCGGGAAGCTGCTCAAGTATCTCAAGCGAGAGCGTGCCCTGCCCGGTGATGACCTCCACGTCGTTATACGGGTGCAGGAACTTTGCCCCCTCCTCCCGGCAGATGCGGCAGGCCTCTGCATACGCGTCGTCATAGCAGCTTCCGGCAAGCACCACGCGCGCGCCGTAGCCCTCCGTGGCCTGCACCTTGGCGATGGGCGCGGCCTCCGGCATGACGATAGTCGCTTTGATGCCGAACATGGCCGCAGCGTATGCCACGCCCTGCGCGTGGTTTCCGGCCGAGGACGCCACAACGGCGCAGCGCTCGCCGCGCTCTATCATGGAGGCAATCTTGTTGCTTGCCCCGCGCAGCTTGAACGCGCCGGTCTTCTGCCGGTTTTCGCACTTGAGGTATATCTCGCCCCCGGTCATGCGGGAAAACGTCGTGGAATGGTCCAGCTCCGTGCGGTGCACTATTCCCTTTATGCGCCCCGCGGCCTTTTCAAAATCACTAAGCGGAATATTCATATCTTCCCTCCATATTTTGCCCCGGCGTCAGAGGCCAAGGCTCTTTTGCAGCGTCACGACGAAGTCCTGCACGTTCGTGACTATGCCGCGCGCCGTCAGGCTGCCCCTGTCGGCGAGCTTGTTTATCGTGAATTCCGAGACGTCCACGCAGTAGAAGTACACCGGCCTTATGCCGCCGTCCTTCATCACGCGGTAGGCCGGGGTCATATTCCCCACCGCGATGGAGTGCAGCATCGTGGCAAGGCAGATGACCGTCGTCGCGCCGCGTATCTGCGCGCGCATGGCGTCCTGCGCGGCGTACACATCCGCATACACCGGCGGAAGCGGCCCGTCGTCCCTTATCGAGCCGCCCAGCACATACGGCACGCCGTTTTTCTTGCAGCTGTAGATGATGCCGTTGTCTATACGCTCACGCGCGATGAACTGCGCCACGCTGCCGCATTCGCGCACGGCGTTTATAAGGTCAAGGTGGTTGCAGTGCCCGTTGTGCACGGTGCGCTGGGTGTATATGTCCTGCCCGAGGGCCGTGTGCAGCCACGCCGCCTCAAGGTCGTGCGTCGCCAGCGCGTTCCCCGCCAGAAGCGCGTGGACATAGCCCGCGTCTATCAGCGCGGCCATCGCGCGGCGCGCGTCCTCGTCAAAGGCCAGCGCCGGACCCGCGACCCACACTATCTTCCCATGCTCGCGCTCATAGCGCAGCAGCGAGATAAGCTCATCATAATCGCGGGAAAAAGCCGTTTCGCGCGTGCGGTTTCCGCGGAAGGCGAAAGCGTCCTCATTCCTCTGCATCGCGCCGAAGCAGTCCGCGTGGACGTATATTCCCTCGCTTGCGTCCTCCGTGCGGCCGAGTATGACCTTGTCGCCGCGGCGCAGATTGCGCAGCTCCTTCACGGCGATGCGCCCGTCCTCATAAACGGCGGCGCAGTCCATCCGGCTCTCCCCGGCAAGCAGCCACTGTCCGTCCAGCTTGAAGTATTCCGGGAACACGCTTGTGGAGTGGAAGTTGGCCGGGGCTACGCCGTCTCGCGGCGCGGGCGCATACTGCGCGTCCGGCGCGGCGGTGAAGCGCGGCCGGGTAAACTCCGGCGGGCAATATTTTTTCGGTTCAAACATCGCTCCATCCCCTTCTTTATATGAATGGCCAGCGGTACCCTCGATTGACAAGGACACACACGGTATTATACAATAAAAGCCGCGGCAAGAAAAGAAGCTTTTTGATATTTTTTCCCGGCGCGGGTATAGGAAAGCCGCCGGTGCTGTATGCACCGGCGGTCTGCGTGTTTCATTTCGTGTTCCGCGGCAGCTCTATTATCACCGACTCGAACGGGCGCAGGTCGTAGCTTATGCTGTACTCCCGCCCGTCGCACTCACTGTGCTGAGCCGTGAGGGGCGGGATATCCCGCTCACCCGGCCCGCCGCTTCCGGGCAGGCTGTCATAGGTGCTGAACATGCGCTTATAAAGCCCGGCCTCCGGCACGCCGCAGCGATAGCCGTTGTACTGCACCGGCGAGAAGGAGCACACCACCAGCACCGCGCCGTCATAGTTCCACGGGTTACGGCGGATGAAGGAGATTATGTTCCTGTCGGAGTCGGTGCTGTTGACCCACTCGAAGGTCACGGGGTCGCGCGAGTCGGAGTGCAGGCAGGGGTACATCTTATATATCCCTATAAGGTTGCGCACGCACTGCATCACGTCTCTATGGCCGAAATCGTCCGCAAGCGCCCAGTTTATCTCGCGCTTTTCATCCCACTCTCTGTCCTCGGCAAAGTCCTGCCCCATGAACAGCAGCTTCTTCCCCGGATGGGTGAATTGGAAGGTGTACAGCGTTTTCAGCGTGGCAAGCTGATCCTCTATCCCGCCGGGCGCCTTGCCCAGCATCGGCTTTTTCAGGTGCACGACCTCGTCATGGCTGAGCACCAGCACGTAATTTTCCGTGAAGGCGTAGTCCGCCGTGTGCGTAAGCTTCCCGTGCAGCCAGTGGCGGTAAAGCGGGTCCTCCTTTATGTATTTCAGCGTGTCGTTCATCCAGCCCATGTTCCACTTGAACATGAAGCCGAGGCCGCCCTTGTCCACCGTTTCCGTCACACCGGGCAGGATGGACGAATCCTCCGCGATTAGGTATGCCCCCGTCTTTTTCGTCACGGCGGAGTTGAGCTGCTTTAAAAATTCGGTGCTCTCCAGATTCTCCGTTCCGCCGAACCTGTTCGGCCGCCAGCTCTGCCGGCCGAAGCTCGTATACAGCATGGCCGCCACCGCGTCAACGCGCAGGGCGTCGATGTGGAATTCCTTCACCCAGTAAAACGCGCTTGCGATGAGGAAGCTCCTCACCTCGCCCTTGCTGTGGTCAAAGGCCTTCGTGCCCCACTCCGGATATTCCGCGAGAAGCGGGTCTGCCGACTCGTACAGCGCCGTGCCGTCGAAGCTTTCAAGGCCGAAGCTGTCCTTCGGGAAGTGCGCCGGGACCCAGTCGAGAATGACGCCGATGCCGTTTTCATGCATCTTGTCCACGAAATAGCGCAGGTCGTTCGGCGTGCCGTGGCGGCTCGTCGGGGAGAAATAGCCCGTCACCTGATAGCCCCATGACCCGTCGAACGGGTACTCGCATATGCCGATAAGCTCCACATGCGTATAGCCCATGTACAGGACGTATTCGGCCAGCTCATCGGCAAGGCGGCGGTAATTGAGAAAGCCGTCCTCATTCAGGGAATAGTCCTTCTTCCACGAGCCGAGGTGCACCTCATATATGGCCATCGGCTTTTCCAGCGCGCCGGTGCGCGCGAATGCGCCGCGCGCGGCGGCGTCATGCCATGTATACCCGCTCAGCGGGCAGACGACGGAGCCGTTGGCCGGGCGAAGCTCACTGCGGAAGGCGAAGGGGTCAGACTTATAGCGCTTGACGCCGTCCGCCCCCGTGACGACGTAGCGGTACACGTCGCCCGCGCGCACGCCGGGGATAAACGCCTCCCACATGCCTGCGTCCGTCAGCGTCATTTCGCCGCGCCCCTCGTCCCAGCCCGTGCGCGAGCATATCACGGCCACGCGCTGCGCGTTCGGCGCCCACAGGCAGAAGCGCACGCCCGACACGCCGTTTTCCCGGCGGATATGCGCGCCCATTTTCTTATAGCATGAGTAGTGCCTGCCCTCATGGAAGAGAGCCTGATCGTGCCGCGTGAATGCAGCCGGATATATCCTGTCAGTATTCATATGCCGCTCCTCTCCTGTAACTGTGTGCCATGTGACTATGTTCTATGTATTGTCAGTATAACACAAATAAGCGCCGTAATAAAGGGGGAAAACGCCGCCTGCGCGAGAGCCTGCAGCTCCACCGCCCAGTCCAGCAGCTTTCCGTTCATATAATACCCTCCATATCTGAAATGCCTCCCGGATCGCGTCCGGGAGGCATAGCGGTTTTCTTATCAGCAAAGCTGCGCGCCGGCGGGCACGCTGTCGTCCAGCATGAGAAGATGCAGCTCTTCCTTGCCGTCCACCTCGCGCACGGCGGACAGGAGCATGCCGTTGGACATCTGCCCCATCATCTTGCGCGGCGGGAGGTTGAGGATAGCCACGACCGTTTTGCCGACGAGCTGCTCCGGCTCATAGTACTTGTGTATGCCGGAGAGGATGGTGCGCTCAGTGCCGCTGCCGTCGTCCAGCGTGAATTTCAGCAGCTTTTCGGACTTCTTCACGGCCTCGCACGCGAGCACCTTGCATACGCGCATGTCGCACTTTGCAAACTCGTCGATGCTGACATCGGGCAGGACGGGGTTGACCTTCACCTGCGGCCCCTTCGCCGCCTTTTCGAGCTTTTCAAGCTCCTCCAGCATCTTCGCCGCGTCGATGCGCGGGAAAAGGGTCTCACCCTTGTGCACGCACACCTCCGCCGGAAGCACGCCGTATTCGCAGGCCTTGTCCCACGTGATATGCTCCGCGCCCGCGCCGATCTGCGCAAAGGCCTTTTCGCAGCTTTCCGGCATGAACGGCGTCAGCATGATAAGGGAAACGCGAAGCGCCTCAAGGAGGTTATACATGACCGTGGCAAGCCGCGCCTTCTTCGCCTCGTCGCGGGCGAGGACCCAGGGCGCAGTCTCGTCGATGTACTTATTGGCGCGCTGAATGAGCTTGAACACCTCTTCAAGCGCCAGGTGGAGCTGGAACTCGTCCATCTGCTTTGCATAGGCCTCGCCCGTGGTTTTGATGAGGGCGAGAAGCTCGTCGTCCATGGGGTCCGTCTCGCGCTCGGCGATGAGCTTTCCGCCGAAGTACTTTTCAACCATGGCGGTCGTGCGGGAGACGAGGTTGCCCAGATCGTTTGCAAGGTCAGTGTTTATCGTGCTGATGAGCAGCTCATTGGAGAAGTTGCCGTCAGAGCCGAACGGGAAGGTGCGCAGCAGGAAGAAGCGCAGCGCGTCCACGCCGAACTCCTTCGCCAGCAGGTAGGGATCGACGACGTTGCCCTTGGACTTGGACATCTTGCCGCCGTCGATGACGAGCCAGCCGTGCCCGTAAACGCGCTTGGGAAGCGGCAGGCCGAGGCTCATAAGTATCGCGGGCCAGATGATGGAGTGGAAGCGGACTATCTCCTTGCCGACGATGTGCACGTCTGCCGGCCAGTATTTTTCAAAGTCGGAGTACTTCTCGTTGCAGCAGCCGAGGGCAGTGATGTAGTTGGTCAGCGCATCGACCCACACGTACACCACATGGCTCGGATCGAAGTCCACGGGAATGCCCCAGCTGAAGCTCGTGCGCGACACGCACAGATCCTCAAGGCCGGGCTTGATGAAGTTGTTTATCATTTCGTTCACGCGGGAGGGCGGCGTGAGGAAGGTGCCGGATTCCAGCAGCTCCTGCACGGGCTTTGCGTACTTGGAAAGGCGGAAGAAATACGCCTCCTCCTCCGCGTCGTGCACTTCGCGCCCGCAGTCGGGGCACTTGCCGTCAACGAGCTGGCTCTCCGTCCAGAAGCTTTCGCAGGGGGTGCAGTATTTGCCCTTGTATGCGCCCTTGTATATGTCGCCATTGTCGTACATCTTTTTGAAGATGCGCTGCACGGCCTCGACATGGTAGTCGTCAGTGGTGCGGATGAAACGGTCGTTTGAGATGTTCATCAGCTTCCACAGGTCGAGGATGCCGTTTTCGCCGGTGACTATCCTGTCCACGAACTCCTGCGGCGTCACACCCGCGGCCTTGGCCTTTTCCTCTATCTTCTGGCCGTGCTCGTCCGTGCCGGTGAGGAACATCACGTCATAGCCGCGCAGGCGCTTATAGCGCGCTATCGCGTCCGTGGCGACGGTGCAGTAGGTGTGGCCTATATGCAGCTTGTCCGACGGATAGTATATCGGAGTCGTGATATAGAATGTCTTCTTTTCCATGGTCTTTTCTCCCTTTCTCAATATAGCCGGGGCTATATATTTTCTGTTTTCAGCCGACTTGGAAGCTGCCGAAGCCGTCGGCCGCGGTCTGCGCCGCTGCCGCCGCGTCCAGCGCCTTTATCTGGTCGGTCGCCTCGTGGGTATGATAAACGTCATACACCTCGTCTATCTGGTCTATCTGCATACCGTTCGCGTCAAACACCAGCCTGTGCATCTGCACGCCGTAGCCCTCCATTATCCATGGGTAGCGGTCGTTATTATAGGAGTACGTGTCCTTGCGCAGTTCTATATACGTTCCGTCAAGGTTCGTGCCCCATATCTCCACCGTGAGGCTGCGCTCATACTCATCGCAGTAGGCGGCGATGCGGATGGGATAGTCGCTGTCGTTTCTGAACTTGAAGTCGGGGCTTGGCCAGCTGACCGTCGCGTCATAGCCCTTTTCAAGATAGTCCACGGGGAAATAGTGCGGGCTTCTTGTGACGGTGTTGACCCTGTAGGAATACAGCATCGCGCTGTACAGCGTGGACGACACCTGGCATATGCCGCCGCCCAGCTCCTCCACGACCTCGCCGTTCGAGTACGCGCCCGCCATCTTGAACCCGGCCTCCTCCGTGCGCTGGCCGATCGTCTCGTTATACGAAAACACGTCGCCGGGGTAGAGGATGATGCCGTTTATCTTGCTGGAGGCAAGCTTTATATTGCTTATGCGGTTGTCGCTGCTGTTTTTGAAATACGTGGTCATCCCGCCGAGCTTGTCGCGGAACAGCAGCCCGCGCAGATAGTCGCCCGTCACCTCCGGATAGGTGAGCGTGATGGGAATCTCCACCACGGCGGCGTTGTCCGCCGCTGTCCATATGCTTTTCGCGTCGTCCACGGAGAACTCGCAGCCCTCCACGTCGTCCACAACGGTGAAGGTGTTGTCATCGGTAAAGTACGCATCCTTCGGCTCTGCCGCGAGCTTATCATGGATGGCCTGAAAGTCCGGCATGTCCGGCTCCTTGGCAAGGCGGTCATAGCTCAGCCGCGTCTGCCCCGACGCAAGCGCGCCGATGATCTCATCCACCATATCCTCCGTGTCGAAGCTGAGCTGCCCCGCGCCCTTCACCATGCGCAGCACGGACTTTTCCTTGTCTATCTCGTAATCGCCGCTGCCGAGGGCGTCGTTGAGCTTGTCTATGCCCATGAGCGCCTGACGGCGGATATAATCCCTGTTGTAGCTTATGCTGCCGTCGTTTATCTCCACCGGGAACACAAGGCTCTTGAGGTATTCAGCGAGGTTTAGATACCAGTTGTCCCCGTGGCCGTAGGCGTATGCCGCCTCGCAGGCCTCGTCTATCGTATGCTTCGCGCCGGAGGCGTACTGGCCTATCTTGAACGTGACCTTGTCCATAAGCCGCACCTTGAGCGCGACGGCGGCCTGTTCATCCCAGCCGCTCGCCTCGAGCGCGGCGGCGGCGGCCGCCTTGTCCATGCCGCCGACGTAAATGCCGCCCACATAGACGTTCGGCAGGTTCGCCGTGCCGGAGGTGACCATGTATCCCCCGACGGTCGCCGCCCCCGCCAGAAGCAGCACTATGCATATCACTATCGTCAGTGCTATTTTAACGCGGCGGCCCCTGTCGCGGCGCGCGGCGGCGCGCTTTGCGGCCTCTTCCTCGCGCGCGGCGTCGTCAGGCTCCTGTATCTCCGCCGTCTGCATCTTCGGCAGGCGCGCCTCGTCGTCACGCGCGCTCTCGCGCTTGCTGCGCGCCGCGCGCTTCGCGCCGCCGCTTTTGTCCGGGGCGGCGTGGCGGCTGACATATTCGCTGTTTGTTTTCTTTGATTTTTCTCTCAAATGCGTACCCTCGTTATGCTTTCGCCGCGGCGTAAACGCGGCGTGTCTACCTTCCGGTATGCTCCTCGTACATCTGGGCGAAAAGCTCATCCTCGCCCATGGGCAGGTCTATCTGCGGCTCGGGGCGCTTATTTTCGGCCTCCGTCAGCCACGGCGTGCCCTCAAGGCGGCCCGTCGCCTGTACCTCCAGCAGAATGCCGATGAGCTGGTTTGAAATGAGGAAGCCCGGCACCGTGAAATGCCAGCGCTCTCCGGCGCGCTCCGCCCAGCCCTTGCCCTCAAAGGCCTTCAGCGCCTTTTCTATCGGCCGCCAGTCGCACTGGCAGCGCAGCCTGTAGTCATGCTCGGATATCCCGCGCGAGGTGCGCATGGCAAGCATGACGTACTCCACCGCGCGCTCCAGCGGGTCTATATTCTTGTATTCGTCCACAAGCGTGGTGTTCCTGTACACCGCCGCGATATACTGCTTGAGGTCGCGCACATAGCTGTAGCGCAGGTTGCCCACGCTTGAATGCGCGCCGGGGCCGAAGCCCATGTAATCGCCGAGGCTCCAGTACTTCATGTTGTGGCGCGACTCGAAGCCCGGCGCGCAGAAGTTGGACACCTCGTAGTGCATGTAGCCGTAGCGCTTGAGCATTTCCGCCGCGTAGGAGTACATGTCCGCCTGTTCGTCGTCGTCGGGCATGATGACGGAGTCCTTGTATTCCTTATACATCCGCGTGCCCGGCTCAAGCTTGAGGCCGTAGCATGATATATGCTCCGGGTGCAGCTCTATTATGCGGGCAAGCGTGTCCGCCCAGTCGCTCTTCGTCTGGCTGGGCAGACCGTACATCAGGTCTATGCTGACGTTGTCGAACCCGGCGCGGCGCGCGTCATGCACCGCGCGCACGGCCTGCTGGAAATTGTGCCGCCGGCCGATGAGCTTCAGCAGGTCGTTGTTCGACGCCTGCACGCCGATGGAAAGGCGGTTGACGCCCTCCTGCCGGAGCTGCTTCAGCATCGCAAGGCTCATGCTGTCGGGATTGCACTCCACAGTGACCTCGGCGTCCATGCGCACGTTGCCGTTGAGCTTGAGCGCGTTGAATATGTCGATCAGCCTGTCCGCCCCGTAGAAGCTGGGCGTGCCGCCGCCGAAATAGACGGAATCGACCTCGTAGTTCTTTATCGCGCCCGAGGATTCATCGATATGGGCAAGCAGCGCGTCCTGATAATCGGGCATCATATGCTCACAGTTGGCGAGAGAGTAAAAGTCGCAGTATGAGCATTTGCTGGCGCAGAACGGTATATGGATATATATCCCGAGCCGGTTTTTCATAAACTAGTTTCTCCGAATTGAATGTATCTATGCTCAGAACAGCTCACTGACGAGCTTGACGAAGTCCGCGGGATCCTCCACCTCGACGCCGGCCATCATCTCCGCCAGCGTGGCCAGCACCTTCGCAAGATGCTCCGCGCGCGCGGTGTCGGTCGTATAGGCCTCCTTGAGGGCCTTCACGGCGCTGTTGTCCATGTTCAGCTCCAGCACGCGGTTGGCGCGCACCTTGCGCATTTCCTCACTCGGCCCGCGGCGGAAGTACTTCTCCATCTCCAGCGTGATGCCGCCCTCAGTCGTCAGGGCGCAGGGCATGTCCGCCAGCTTGTTGGACAGCTTCACCTTGGTGATATCGCCGCCCACGGCGGTCTTGACGAAGTCGAGGAAGTCCTTGTTCTCCACGTCGCGCTCCTCGGCGGCCTTCTTGTCCTCCTCGGTGTCGAAGCCGAGGTCGTCCGTGACGACGTTGCAGAATATCTTGCCGTCCTGATCGCGCAGCGCCTCCAGCACCATCTCGTCCAGCGGGCTTGTGAGGTAGATAAGCTCATAGCCGCGGTTCTTGACCTCCTTGCACTGGGGCAGGCTCATCGCGTGTCTGACGGAGTCGGAGGAGGCGAAGTATATCGCCTTCTGGCTTTCTGGCATGTTCTCCACGTATTCCTTGAGGGTGATCTGCCTGTCCTCAGAGGTGTAGAAGATCAGCAGGTCGCGCAGGAAGTCCTTGTAGCGGCCGTACTCGTCGCACACGCCGCACTTGAGATGCACGCCGAAGTTCTTGTAGAACTCCTCATACTTGGGCCGGTCGTCGCGCATGAGCTTTTCAAGCTCGCCCTTTATGCGCTTTTCAAGATTCTGCCCGATTATGCGAAGCTGTCTGTCATGCTGGAGTATTTCCCTGGAAATATTGAGCGAGAGATCGGGCGAATCCACGACGCCCTTGACAAACTCAAAGTAATCGTGCACGAGCTTGTCGCACTTTTCCATTATCATCACGCCGTTTGAATACAGCGTGATGCCGCCCTTGTTGTCGCCGACGAAGGCGTTCTCGTTCTCCTCGCCGGGGATGAACAGCAGCGCCTTATAGCTCACCGCGCCCTCGGCGTTTATGCGCACCAGCGCGCAGGGATCCTTGCGCTCGCGGTTCTTCTCCTTATAAAACGCGATGCAGTCGTCATCCGTGACCTCGCTCTTGCTGCGCTGCCAGATGGGGATCATGCTGTTGATGGTCTCGTTCTCCGTGACCATTTTGTATTCGTACTTGGGGCTGCCGTCGTCGTTCTTCTCGCCGGTCTCATAGCGCTCCTGATGGTCGATATCCATCTTTATCGGCCAGCGCACATAGTCGGAGTATTTCTTCACCAGCGCCTTGAGCTTCCACACCTCGAGGTAGGTGCCGTATATCTCCTCATCGGTGTCGGGCTTTATGTGCATGATAACGTCCGTGCCGATGCTGTCCTTTTCGCACTCCGTCACGGTATAGCCGTCCGCGCCGCGGCTCGTCCACTTCACGCCCTGCTCCTCGCCGTATTTGCGCGTGAGCACCGTGACCTCATCCGCGACCATGAAGGCCGAGTAGAAGCCGACGCCGAACTGGCCGATTATGGAGATATCCTCCGCCTCGCCCTTGGCCTCGTCCATCTCGCCCTTGAACTTGAGAGAGCCGCTCTTTGCGATAACGCCGAGGTTGCTTTCCGCCTCCTCCGCGGTCATGCCGATGCCGTTGTCGCGCACGGTGACGGTGCGCGCGTCCTTATCCACAATGATGTCTATGCGGAAATCGTCCCTGTTCAGCCCAACGTTCTCATCCGTCAGCGAAAGATAGCACAGCTTGTCTATCGCGTCAGACGCGTTGGATATGATCTCTCTGAGGAATATCTCCTTGTTGGTATAGATAGAATTGATCATCAGGTCGAGAAGCCGCTTCGACTCCGCCTTGAACTGCTTTTTAGCCATTATATATACGCCTCCAGAACGCAAAATATTTCATAATGAGATATTATAACACATTATGCCGTAATTTCAACAGCTCTCACCCGGCATGGGGAATTTTTAACCGAATTTTCAAATATATCCCGACCCTGCGCGCACACATCCCGCCGTGGCACAGCCACACGGGCAAATATTTGTTGCATTTTTAACATATAGGTGGTATTCTTTTACTATCAGCATTGTGCAATGCACACGCAAATAAGGATGGAAAAATATATTCAAGGAGGCGAGCACGCAAATGTTCAGCAAACCGGGCGACAAGATGTGGGATGCGGAATATGCAAAATGGGTGGACGGAATGCATCCGGACACGATGTTCGGCGTCAAATTCGACGAGGTGCCGAGACCGCTTATTCAGAAGCTGGGGCTGCACATCACAGACAGGAAGTTCGTCAAGGAGATCAAGACGAGCGACGCGGAGTACTATGGCCTTGCACCGTGGGTGACGGATGAGATGGCCGAGGTGGCACTGACGATGAAGGTGCACAAGATATACACCTTCGCGCAGATGCAGAAGATGACCGGGAAGGAGCCCAAGCGGCTGATGGAGCTGCTGGAGGAGCTGGCGCAGGTCGGCGTCGTGGAGTATAAATGGCCCGGCGGCGACGGCAAGGGCACTGTGGAGGACAGGATGTATTCCCTGCCGCCCTTCATCGTCGGCAGCGGCGAATACATGGGCATGAAGAAGTCCATGGTGGAAAAAACGCCGGAGGCCATAATGCTGTTTGACCGCATGGCGTTTCAGCCGCTTTCCGGCCTGACGCAGATGGTGCCTCCCGGCGGCGCGGGCATGGCGATGCACGTCATCCCCGTGGAGCAGGCTATCCCCGCCAAGGCCGAGTCCGTGGACAGTGAGCATCTTTCATACTGGCTGAAGAAATACACGACCTTCGCCGCGCTGCCCTGTGTGTGCCGCATGTCCAAGGAGGTCTTGGACGAGGGCGACGGAGAGGATCCGGAGGATATGTGCCTTGCCGTCGGCGATATGGCGCGCTACAGCGTGGAGACGGGCCGCGGCCGCTACATCACCTATGACGAGGCCATGGAGATAATCTATAAGGCCGAGGAGATGGGCTGCGTGCACCAGATCACGAACCTCGACGGGCCGGAGCATATCCTCGGCATATGCAACTGCGGCGTGGGAAGCTGTCTTGCGCTGCGCTCCAGCCAGTTTTTCAACACGCCGAACCTCTCCCGCTCGGCATACGTGGCGCATGTGGACAAGGAAAACTGCGTCGCCTGCGGCAAGTGCGTTGAAGTGTGCCCGGCCAGCGCGGTCAAGCTCGGCCAGAAGCTGTGCACCACCGAGGGCGAGGTATGCTATCCCAAGCAGGAGCTGCCCGACGAGACGCCGTGGCCGAAGGAGAAGTGGAACCCGAACTACCGCTACGACGCGCGCACGAACTGCTACGACACGGGCACGGCCCCCTGCAAGACCGCCTGCCCCGCGCACATCGCCATTCAGGGCTACATAAAGATGGCCGGAGAGGGCCGCTACCGCGAGGCGCTGGAGCTTATAAAGAAGGACAACCCCTTCCCCGCCGTCTGCGGCCGCGTCTGCAACCGCCGCTGTGAGGACGCGTGCACGCGCGCCGGTGTTGACAAGGCCGTCGCCATAGACGCGATAAAGAAGTTCATCGCCGATCAGGATCTCGCCGCCGAGACGAGATACGTGCCTGAGATACACTCCGCGAAGCGGCACGGGCGCTTTGAAGGGCGCAAGGTCGCCGTTATCGGCGCAGGCCCGGCCGGGCTTAGCTGCGCCTACTTCCTTGCCGGGATGGGCTATTACCCCACCGTGTTTGAAAAGAACCCGCTGCCCGGCGGTATGCTGCGCTACGGCATCCCCGAGTATAAGCTCAGCCGCGACGTGATAGACGCGGAGATAGACGTGCTGCGCGAAATGGGCGTTGAGATCCGCTGCGGCGTTGAGATAGGCCGCGACGTCACCATTCAGGCGCTGAGAGACGAGGGCTATGAAAGCTTCTGCCTTGCGATAGGCGCGCAGGCGGGTGCAAAGCTCGGCATCCCCGGCGAGGAGCTTGCGGGCGTGCTCTCCGGCGTTGACTTCCTGCATCTCGCGGCCGAGGGCAAGGCGCCCGACGTCGGCAGGCGCGTGGCGGTCATCGGCGGCGGCAACGTTGCCATGGACGTGGCAAGGACGGCGAAGCTCCTCGGCGCGGAGGAGGTCACTGTGGTCTACCGCCGCAAAGAGAGCGACATGAAGGCCGAGCGGCAGGAGATAGACGAGGCGCTGGCCGAGGGCATCGTCCTCAAGGCGGAGCATAAGCCCCTGCGCATCGAGGGCGAGGGCAAGGTCCGCGCGCTTGTGTGCGACGCGGGCGAGATCGTCTGCGACACCGTCATTGCCGCGATAGGCCAGCGGGTCGATCTGGGCGGCATAGTGCCGGAGGCCATGGTCATCCGCGAAAACGGAACGATCGACGCCGCGGAGCTTACCTATCAGACCGCGCAGAAGGACATCTTCGCCGTCGGCGACGTGTTCTCTGGTCCGAAGTACGTTATCGACGCCATCGCCGCCGGACGCGAGGCCGCGATATCCATGCACCGCTTCATGCGGCCCAAGACCTCCCTCACGCTTAACCGCAACCGGCGTGATTTCATCGAGCTGGATAAGAGCAAGGTCGCCATCCCCGTCAGTGAGCTCAAGGCCCCCGCGCGCGCGGAGGGCGAGCTGACCGAGGAGCTTGTCCGGCAGGAGGCCTCCCGCTGTCTCGGCTGCGGTGCGGCCGTGGTCGATACCAACCGCTGTCTCGGCTGCGGCGTGTGCACGACGCGCTGCCGCTTCGACGCCATCCACCTCTCGCGCGACCTTCCGGAATGTTCCGATCTGGTGGACAGGTTCGACAGCAACAAGAAGCTGCTTCCGTACATGATAAAGCGCGGCATAAAGATAAAGAAAAAGGAGCTTGCGGAGAAGTTCAAAAAGTAAACCGCAGGTATAATAGGTTTAAGGTCTAATAGTTAACAGGTTTAAAATGACACGGCGGCCCTGAGCGGGTCGCCGTGTTGTGGTCTGTACATTTCCCGGCGTCCTGCATATGCAGAATGCCGGGATAGTTTTTTCATTTTGCTGTTTTTGCGTCAGGTCAGCTTGAGCTTGACATTCGCGGTCTTGTTGCTGCCGTCTGCGGCCTTGACCGTTATCGTGACGACGGTGTTCGCCTTTAACGCCGCGCCGGAAACAAGGCTTACGCTTATATTTCCGCTGGCGTCTATCGCCGCTATAACGGCCTTATTGCTGCTCGTCACCGTCCAGCCCTTGTAGCTTCGCGCCGGGACGTTCTCCGCCTTGAGCGCCAGTGTATCAAGCGCGGACATGCCGATTGTCAGCGTTTTGCCCGTCACGGTCTCGCTGCCGTTGACTATATTTATCTTCGTCACTATCGGGTATATCACGACGTCCATACTTGCCGTCGCGCCGCCGCCGTCTGCCGCCGTTGCCGTTACGGTCACATACTTCGGCGCCGTCACGGCCTTTGCCTTGAGCGCGCCGGACGCACTGAGCGTTGCATAATCCGTGTCGCCCGACAGGCTCCAGATGACCTTCTTGTTCGTGGCGTTCTGATCGCACACGGCCTTGTACGTCACGCTCTTCCCGCCGGCGACCATGTCTGTGCCGCTTATGAGAAGCGTATCCATATTCCGCGTGATGGTCAGCTTTACGCTCACGCTCTTGCGGCTGCCGTCAATGGTCGAGGCTGTGAATGTGACTGCGCCGGTCTTGCCGGTAAGCTTCACGCCGCCTATAACACTCACAGTCGCCACATTGGTGTTGCTGCTCTTCCACATGACGGTCTGCATGGCCTCTTCGGGATAGCACTTGGCGTTGAGCCATATGATCTCACCGGCATTATCATCGACGTCTATGACCGTCGGCCCGTCATACTCGACGTTCAGGCTGCTGGCCACGGGGACAATAGTCATCGTCCTCTTCGCCGTGAGATCCGGGAATTCAACGGAGGTGCACGTGAGCGTGACCAGGCGCTTCGTTGTGACCTTCGCCGCGGTGAACACGCCGCTGGAGCTGATGCTGCCATAGCTTGCGTCTGCCGGGTCTATCGACCATATGACGCGGCTGTTGGCCGGCTTTGAGGGGTAGAAGAACGCGCCGAGATTAGTCCTGCTTCCGCCCTTTACCTCCGAATAGCCCGTGACCATGACATAGTCCGGCTTCATTACGGCCGTCAGCTTGAAGCTGCCCTTTGCCTTGCCGTCCGCCGTGGTCGCCGTCAGCGTGACCGTGCCCGCCTTGTTCAGCACGACTGTGCCGTCCGATCCCACTGCCGCTATCGCGGTGCTGCTGCTCTTCCATATAACGGCCTCGTCCGACGGCTGCACGCGCGCGCTGACGCTTACCGCATCATTCAATGTGACCTTCACGGTCTGGCCGTTGACAACGCTGCCGTTCATGAGCACGTCAACGCTGCAGCTGAGATTCGGCTGCACCCTTATTATCTTGGAGGTGCTTACGCCCGTCGCCTTGACCGTGGCAATGACCTCGACCGGCACCTCCACCGCCGTCGGCTGCGCCTTCAGGCTGCCGCTGGCGTTTATGCTGGCATACGGCGCGGAGGCCGCGCTGACGCTCCATACGACTGCCTTATCCGTAAGCGTCTTGTCCGTCTGCACGTTGGTCTTTAGCGCCACGCTCTTGCCGCCGGTGATGGCCTCCGGCGCGTTCAGTATCTCTATGCTGTTTGCATATTTGACGAACTTGAGCGTCACACGCGCGGTCTTGTTGCTGCCGTCAGTGGCCTTTGCCGTGACGGTGACGCTGCCCGTCTTGCCCTTGAAGCCGGATATGTTGACGCCGTTTGCGCTGACGTCATATTCCGCATACACGTTCTTCGTGTCGCTGACGGTCCATACAAGGGCCGTCTTTGCGTCTGCCGGGTACGTGACCGCGCCGATGGTCAGCGCGTCCGCGCCGCCGTTGAGGTCAATGTTGTACGCCGTACCGCTGAGTGCTTCGCCGTTGATGAGCAGGACAAGCGCATTGGTCTTGGGCACCGTCCAGATATACGCGCGGCTCTCGCTGCCGCCGTCCTTCGCCTTTGCGATGACCATTATCTCTCTGGCCTCTGTCGCCGCCTTGACGGTCAGCTTTCCTGCCGCGGTGAGCGTGGCGTAAGGCTCATACTCCGCGGGGAGGCTCCACGTGACGGCAGTCGCCTTGGGGCTGCCAAGCACGCGCGCCTTGAGCTGCACGCTCTGCCCGCCGGACAGTGCGTTCTCCAGCACGAGTGCGCCGGGCTCCGTGGGATAGCCCTCTATCTCAAGGCCGGTGGATACGCGCGTCGTGGTGAGCTTGAATATCGCCTTCTTGCGGCTGACAGTGTCCGTCGCAGTGAGGGTTATCGTGGTGAGCTTGGCCGCCGGGCTAAGAATTACGTTCAGCGTGCCGTCGCCGTTGTCCACATATGCGCCGAACGCGCCCTTGGCATCGCTCGACGTCCAGACTATGTTCCCCTCCGCGCCCGCGGGAGCCGCCGAGGCGTTGAGCGTCAGCTCTGTCTCTGCATTGAGGTTTATCTCTTTCGTCCTGCCTGTGACGTTTTCCCCGTCAAGGCTTATATTCACGCCGGTCGCCGCCGGGATGACCGTGATCACATGCTGTGCATCCGCCACATTGCCCGCGGCGTCGGAGGCGATGACGGTGACGTCGTGCGCCTCTGTGACGGCCTTCGCCGTGACGGTGACGGTGTTGTTCTTCCCCGCCTTGATGGTGACGTACTCATCATCGCCTGCGGCGAGGCTCCATTTCACGGTCCCGTTGAGCTCGGCGGGGATATACGCCGCCGACAGCACGGCGGACTTTCCGCCAGTCAGCTTCTCCGCGCCCGTGACGGTTATCGCGCGCTCGACTATCGTCACGTCAAGCTCGCCGGTGACGTGGTTTTCATCGTTCGCCGTGGCGCGGACCGTGACTGTACCGGCCGCCGTCGCGGTGAGGAGGCCGTTTTCATCTATGCTCGCATCGCCCGTGCCGGGGATAACGCTCCATGTAAAGCTCTTGTCCCACGCGTCTGCCGGGCTGACTTCCGCCGTGTACTGCGCCGTCGTATTCACGCCTATGCTGACGCTGCCGGAGATATTGATCTCGCTGACGCATATTGCGCCAAGCTCTTCCCCGCCCGCGCCGTAGTGCATGCGCGCATTGAGCAGCGGCGCATTGTCTCCGCCTATGGATATGGACTTCCACTGTTCCGCACTGCCGCCGTAGTACACATCCTCAAGCTGTGTGCTGTTCTGGAATATGGCCGCATCTATGACCGTGACGGAGGCGGGAATGTACACCTGACGCATATTCGTAAAGCTGCCAAGCTGGAGCCAGCGCGACAGATAGCTTATCCCGTCCGCAAAGCTGACCTGCGTCACTCTCGGCGGAGTATCGGTATCCGTGCCGAAGTCGGGTATTGCGACCTCTCCGCTGCCGCCGACGGTCAGCAGACCGCCCTCATCAAGCGTAAAGCGCGCGACCGGCGTGCCGTTATATACCTGCCCGGTCTGCTTTATGTCATCGGTAAGCCGGTATACGGGGCAGACCGAATAATATGTGCCGTCCGTCGTGTGCAGGACGCATGAGCCGCCGAAGGTGAAGCCGAACGGCACCGGCGCACGCGGCTGGGTCGAGGTTCCGTTTTCATAAAGTGCCACAAGGCTTTCAAGGCTGCCGTTGTAATACACATCCACCGGGGCATAGGCAAAGATATTATAGCCTATATCCTCGAGCGCGGCGGGCAGAGTCACGGTTCCGCTCAGCGCCGTGCAGAGTGAGAACGCAAGTGAATCTATCTTTGTCACGCTGTCGGGAATGGCGATGCCTGTCAGCGCTGTGCAGCCTGAAAAAGCGTTTGCACCTATCTCCGTGAGGCCATCCGACAGAATGATGTTCCCAAGCGAGGTGCAGTTGCTAAACGCCCCGTCGCCTATAACGGAAATCCCTGCCGGAAGCTGCACGTCCGCAAGTGCATGGCAGTCCCAAAAACAACCTCCGGGTATGGCAGAAACTCCGCTGCCTATCTTCACGCCGGTCAGCGCCGTGCAGTCTCTGAATGCCTGCTCACCGATGCTGGTGACGCTGTCCGGTATCTCCACCGGCTGCGTCAGCTTTGAGCATCCATAAAACGCCATGTTGCCTATGGAGGTGACGCCCTCTTCTATCACGACGGATAGTATATCAAAATAATATTCGCGCCACGGTGCGGCATTATCGCCGTACCATCCATAGTCCGCCATCGGGCCGGAACCGCTGATGGTGAGCACGCCGTCGTCGCTGATCTCCCATGCGAGGCCGTCCGTGCCGACGCCGGATTTGACGGCGTTCTCTTCGCGCAGGATCTTGCCGTCGTTTATCGTGAAGCCGTTATCGACAAAGTCCGCGCCTTTTTTCAGGTACAGCGTGCAGTTGTTCCATATCTGCATCGTGCCGTTGTTCGTCAACGTGACGCCTTTGGAAACGAGCACCGTGTTGCCGCCAAACATAACAAATATGCCATCGGGTATCTCCATATCCTCCGTCAGCGTCAGCACGTCCGCATTGAAGGTGTACCACAAAAAGCCCTCCGCCATATAGCGCTTGATATCGCTCTGTGTCGCCGCAAATACGCACAACTGCATCTCATTGTTCGGTACGCCCGTCACGACAGTGGAGTAATCTGTGTCTTCCACAAGCTGCAACACAACGGAAGGCGCGCGGACGCCCGCCTCGCCGCTTATGACGCCGTTATTCACCAGCTTGCCGCCGGTCATTGTGATGTTAGGATAGTAATACGATACACTCTCTGAGGTCTGATTTATGGCCGTGGAAAGCAGCTTGATCTGGCCGCCGTTTTCCACGGTGAGTACTGCCTGCTCATCTGCTCTACAATAAACGCCGATTGCCTCATACGTGTTGAGCGTCACCCCGGCTGGCACCGTAAAGCATCCACTGATCAGCGACAATCTGAAGCCATATGGCACGGTAATATCCTTTGTCAGCACTATATTGCCCTCGACGGCTGTACTGCCCTGATATCCACCGGCGTTGAACTTGTCTATCGCCGCGCGCAGCTTCTCCTCCGTGTCTATAACGCCGCTGACATCGCCGCCGCTGTCATTTTCATCTATGAGCTTGCCGTTGACGTTAAGAAAACCGTTTTCCACGACCGACGCGCCCGGCTTTATGTGCAGCGTGGTATTTATAAACAAATAACCGCCGCTTGCGATAGTGACAGTGACGTTTTCGGCAAGCGTGAGTGTATTGCCGCTAAAATTCACTTTCGCACCTGACGGTATCTCCATATCCTCCGTCAGCGTCAGCTCATTCGCCAAATAAAGCGAGTATTGCGCAAAGCCTTTGTCCAGAAGCATCTGAACGTCGGCCTGCGACGCCGGGTTGGCCTGCACTTGTATCTCGCTGCGGTCTATACCTGTAACATAGTCGGTGTATTCACCGGTGCTGACCGCGCTCCAGCTCATTGACACCTTCGGCCACGGGTCAGAATATACATCTTCAGGCATGATCATATTGACCGTGCCGTAATTGCGAAAGCTTCCGCCAAAGACAAAAACATAAGGAGATGAATAGTATGTTACATCGCCATCTCCCCCCGTCTTTACCGGGCGCAGATTTATGGTCGCGCCGCTCTCCACTGTTATCGTCGAGTTTGGTTGTGTATAAAGGTTGCCGTAAACGTCCAGCGTCACGCCGCTCGACACTGTAAGGTTTGCGCCATTTGAAGCCCAGACGCTGCAGTCACGCGGTATTGTCAAATTCTGCGTGAGTGTTATGCTTGCGGCCAGAGTCACATCATAATATGTTCCGTCACCCGGCGCGTTCGCCAGTGCCGCGCGCAGCTTTTCCTCCGTGTCTATAACATCTTCGCTGTACAGGGCGATGCCGTCGTCCTCCGCCGTGAGGACGACCTCTATCTCGGCATACTCCGCCTCACCCGTCACGGTGAAGGGCACGTCCAGCAGGGCCTCATAGCCCTCGCACTCCGCTGTGTATGTATATTCACCCGGCGCGAGGGTATAGCTGCCGTCCTCATTGGGCAGCACGCGCTCTCCGGCGCTATATACGAATACCGTCAGCTCCGCCGGAGTCGTGATGAAGCGCACGCACACAAGGGCAATGCCCGGCGTCGCTTCCGGTTCCGCAGTTGGCGCCGGCTCAACAGTCGGTTCTGGTTCCGCCGTCGGTTCAACGACGGGCGGTTCCGTTATTTCCGGCTCCTCCGGTGCGGAGGGTTCCTCCACTGGGGGAATATACGGCTCCTCCACCGGCTGTTCGCCCTGTTCCTCCACCGGCTGCTCCGCGATCAGCTCCTGCCCGTCCCCTCCCTCGGCCCACGCCGCGGGAACAAGGCTGATGAGCATCGCCGCGCACAGCAGCATTGACAGAATTCGTTTCATGCTCGTTCCTCCTAATAATTTCGTGCATAACTACAGCGTATATACTATGGAAAATATACCATTTTATTTGCAATATTTCAATATATTTTTCACCCACTGCGCACAAAAACCGGCGCGGAACACATCCGCGCCGGTTTTACCTGACTTATAATATCTTACAGCTTTGCTTTTCCCTTGATGAGATAACCGATGAACATGACTATTGCGAAGAATATCAGATATCCGCAGACCTGCTGATACCCCTTGCCGACCCAGCAGCAGTACACCATGAACAGGCAGCAGGCAAGGCCGAGGCAGGGCATAAGATAGCGCTTGACGAAGCCCAGCTCCTTCCCCTTGACCATAAGGGCGATGAACATGGGGATATACATGGCGTAGAGGTTGATGATGGATATCTCATCCGGCTCCCAGCCTATCCACATGCAGTCGTGCACGCCGCCGAAGAAGTCCGGTCCGCGCATCCACAATATAGTTATCCACGCGTACCAGAAGCCGCCGAGGATGAGGCCGACCATGCTGGACTTCATGACGAAGCCGTTCTGATCGTCTATATCGCCGTAGAACTCCGGGCGCGGCCCCATGCCGCGTGCGGAAATGGCGTACATTCCGCGGCAGGAGCCCATTATAAGGCCGTTCATCGTGCCGAGGCAGGCGATGCACACGAACACGTATACTATCGTGCCGACGGCGCTGCCGAAAATGTTGGAGAACGCGATCCTCGGCAGAGTTTCCCCAAGGGGCCACGTGCCGATTATCGTGTCTATGCTGCCGACAGAGCTCATGGAGAATATGTACAGGCAGTATATGACCGTGCAGGTGAACGCGCCGATGACCAGCGCCAGCGGGAGGTTCTTCTTCGCGTCGCGCAGCTCTGAGTTGATGGAGGTCGCAATTATCCAGCCCTCATATGCGAAGGCAAAGGCCGTCACGCCCGCGAATATGCCGGAGAAGCCGCCGCCGTTTTCGGCGGACGCGGCCGCCCCCTCTGCAAGCACCGTCGCCGTGCTGCCGTTCGTCAGGCCGACTATCGTGC
>ENA-OUQF01000298-OUQF01000298.1-human-gut-metagenome-genome-assembly--contig:-NODE-298-length-41146-cov-31.423864_pt1 | contig 41146 bp, 32 predicted proteins | sample MGYA00237947_ERZ548826 | MGnify/ENA primary metagenome ERZ548826 (study PRJEB26490, sample SAMN05194701) | human gut metagenome | biome: terrestrial biome; feature: human-associated habitat; material... | reverse complement strand
AATGCTCAGGGTGAAGCAATAGGGCTGCTGCAAAAAAGAATTTTGCAACAGCCCCGTGCCCAGGTCTATGGCGGCATTCTGCGAATTTGCCTTAGACTTTGTAAAGCCATGGGTGCAGATCTTGGTTTACTTCAGGAACTGAAACTCCATGAAGTCGAAATCACAGCCGGGGAGGAAGAGGAAGGTGACGTCCTGGCGGCCGGTGAGGCCCTCCAGGGGGAAGGTCCGGGTCTGGTAGTCCGGGCAGCCGGGGAACTCCACGATGCGCCGGGCGGTGACGCCGCCGGACTCGAAGAGAAGATGGATGGTGTTGTTCTCCAGCTTGCTTCTGCCCCGGATGGAAAGGCCGGTAAAGCCGGTGTCGCCAAAATCCAGGCCCCGGAACACCAGGGAGACGTTGTTGCCGATGCCCTCCACGGCGTCGGGGGTCAGGGTGTACTTGTCGCCGTAGACGGTGGTGTAGTTCCGGGCGGGGATCACCTCCCAGGCGATGCTGCGCTCCTTGAAGGCAAAGCCCTTGATGTGCACCTTGCAGTCCAGCTCAATGCCCAGGATGTCCCGGCCGGTCAGCGGCTCGTCCAGAGTATAGGTGTCGTCCTGATACACGTTCCACTGGGACATCTTGTCATAGATGCGCTGGCCGATCATTTTGCTGCCGGGGGCATGGGGGATGCCCTTCCAGAAGCGGATGGGAGTGGGCACGCTGGACATTTCAAAGACGGAGATGGTCAGCTCCCGCGCTCCGGCGGGGCCGAAATCCAGCTGACGGAAGGCGATCCAGCTGGAGCCCTTGCGGGCGGTGGTGATGCCCCGCTCGTTGCCGCTGCCGATCTCGCCGTCGGAGTCGGTGAACAGGGCGGCGCTGACGAATTCATAGGGGTCCAGGCTCAGGCTGCCCACGCCCTCCACGCTGGCCTCCAGGTCGGACAGGGTCACGCCGCTCACGCAGCGGATGCGCACCCGGCCGTCGCCCACGCCGGTGATGCGCACTCTGCCGCCGCCCAGCTCCTCCAGCTTCACATTGGTCACGGTGACGCCCTGGCGGTTGGTCACGCGCCAGGACAGGGGCTTGTCGGAGGCGTTTTCGGGGAATACGGTGGCTGTGATCTCCGCCTGGGGGTGCTCCTTCGTCAGGCGCAGGGAGGTGGCGCTCAGCTCGATCTTCCGCACGGGCACCGGCGGCAGCTCCGGGCGGTGAGTGATCCTGGGCAGAAGCTCAAACTGCTCCGCCGCCTGGGTGACCTGAATTTCCACCGACGCGCTTTGCAGGCCCGGCGCGCTGACGGTAATAGTGCCGCTGCCGCTGTGGCCCCGGCCTGCGGCTACGGCCAGCAGCATGCCGGAGAAGAGCCGGCGGCAGTCGGTCTTATATTCGTCCATGTCCACGCTGTTGCCGTTGTCCAGGCCCACCAGCTCCAGGGAGCCTTCCACGCTGACCCGGACGGCGTCCACCGCGTTGGCCACGGGATGGCCCTGGGCGTCCACAACGGTGATGGTGCAGAACACCAGCTCCCGGCCGCTGTTATCCACCTGGGTACGGTCGGCGGTGATGCGCAGGGCGGCAGGCGCGCCAAAGGAATCCTGCCGCTGCCGGGCGGCCTCATTGCCCCGGTCGTCGTAGCCCACGGCTTCGATATAGCCGGGGGCATAGGGCACCTGCCAGCTGGCCAGATTGTCCGACCCGCCCCGCAGGCTGCGCCTGCCCTGGCTCCGGCCGTTTACGATCAGCTCCACCCGGGGCAGATTGGACAGGATGCTCACGTCGATCAGCTGGCCGGGGTTAAAGTCCCAGTAGGGCAGCAGGTGCAGCACGGGCTTTTCCTGCCAGGTGTGCCAGCCCGCCTGGTAGGCGTAGAAATAATCCTTGGGGAACCCGGCAGTATCCACCAGGCCGAAGTAGCTGTTCTTGGTGTGATAGGGCGTCGGCTCTCCGATGTAGTCGATGCCGCTCCACAGGAACTGCCCCAGCTGATAGGGGTACAGCTCGTCGGAGGCGATGCAGGCCTGGTGGCTCTCCGCGCCCCAGCTGGTGCGGCTGTTGCCCAGGCTGGAGCACTGCTCATCGTCGTCCACCAGCAGCGGCTGAGACAGGGGGAAGTGATAGATGCCCCGGCTCTGGACCACGGAGGCGGTCTCGCTGCCGTAGATTACCCAGTCGGGATGCTTTTCATGGTGCTCGTCGTACAGGCTCTCGCCGTAGTTGTAGCCCACCACGTCCAGCAGGGGGGCGCAGTGCTGGGTATTCTCCCAGGCCATGTAATTGGAGCCGAAGGTGGTCAGACCGTTCCTCCGGGGGTCGTGGCGCAGCACCTCCCGGCACAGGGCCCGGGTGGTGTCATAGCCCTCCCGGGCGTCCCGGTGGGTGTCGTAGATCTCGTTGCCGATGCTCCACATGATGAGGCTGGGATGATTCCGATCCCGGCGCACCCAGCTGGCCACGTCCTTCTGGAACCACTGGGGGAAGAAACGGGCATAGTCATAGGGCGTCTTGCTGTGCAGCCACATGTCAAAGGCCTCGTCGATCACCACGATGCCCAGCTCGTCCGCCAGCTCCATCACGGCGGGGGCGGGCATGTTGTGGGAGGTGCGCAGGGCGTTCACGCCCATGTCCTTCATAATTTCCAGCTGCCGCCGGGCGGCGGAGCGGTTGAAGGCCGCGCCCAGGCAGCCCAGGTCGTGATGCAGGCATACACCGTGGAGCACCAGACGCCGGTGATTTAGGAACAGCCCCTTATCCGGGAAGACCTCCACCGTGCGGAAGCCGCAGGACTCCGTCAGCTCGTCCAGAGCTTCGCCGCCGCGCAGCAGCCGCGCCCGGAGCCGGTAGCAGCTGGGCGCGTCCACCGACCAAAGTTGGGGATCCTCTACCGGGAATACCGTCTCTTCGGCGCAGGGCGCGGTGACAGAAGCCACCGCCTCCCCCGCCGCCGTCAGCAGGGTGTATTCCACCAGGTCGGTGGGCAGGGCATTTTCCGCCTCCGCCGACACCGTGACCTGCCATTTGCCCTGGCTCAGCTCCCGGGGAGAGACATACAGCCCGTCGGTGACCAGGTGGGTTTCGTCATACTGGATGCACCACACGTCCCGGTAGATGCCCGCGCCGGAATACCAGCGGGAGTTGGGATGGCGCAGCAGGCAGCGCACCAGAATGGTATTTTCGCCGGGGTTCAGATGCTCCGTCACGTCCACCTGGAAGGAGGAATAGCCGTACTTCCACTCTTTCGCCAGCACGCCGTTGACGTATACCGCCGAATCCATATACACGCCCTCAAAATACAGGCAGAAGCGGCGGCCGGGGGTGTAGGTAAAGCGCTTGCGGTACCAGCCGGTGCCGTCCTGATATAGATCGCTTACGTGCCAGATCTGCCAGTCGTGGGGCAGCGTCACCGGCTCCCACCGAAGCGCCCCGACCGGGAGCGATTCGCGGCACTGGGGATCAACAAAGCATTCCCAATCTCTGTTCCAAAGGGTTTTTATTCTCATGGTCCCATATTCCTTTCATCAAAAGGGCGTCCGCGCCGGAAAGTCGGCAGCGCAGGCGCGCCTGCGCGGTGTTGCCCTAGGGAAATAGTACCAGAGAAATGCTATGAATTCAACCCCATTTTTCACTGTCCCGCAGGGGAAAGCTCCCGGTAGGTCCTGACGATCAGCAGCAGCGAAACGACGAAAGTCAGCAGGTCGGAGACCGGCATGGAATACAGCACGCCGTCCAGCCCAAACCAGCGGGGGAGCAGCAGGGCAAAGCCCACGCCGAACACCACCTCCCGCACCATGGACAGCGCCGTGGAGGCCGCGGCCTTGCCCATGGCCTGGAGGAAAATAAAGCACGCTTTGTTGACGCAGGCAAACACCATCATGCACAGATAAACGCGGAATGCCCGAATGGCAAACGCCGTGTAATATTCACTCTCCCCCGCCGCGCCGAAGATGCCGATCAGCTGCCGGGGGAAGCATTCCACCAGCACCAGGGCCGCCAGGCCCACGGCAGCCTCCGCCGCCAGCAGGCGGGTGAACAGCTCCCGCACCCGCTGCCGCTTTTTCGCGCCCATGTTAAAGCCCACAATGGGGATGCATCCCGCAGCCATGCCGACCACAATGGAAATAACGATCTGAAAAAACTTCATCACGATGCCCACCACCGCCATGGGGATCTGGGCATACTGGCTCTGACTGAAAATCTCGTCCAGCGCGCCATACCTGCGCAGCATGTTGTTGATGGCCACCATGGCCGCCACCAGGCTGATCTGGGACAGGAAGCTGGTGATTCCCAGGGCCAGCGTTTTGCCGCACACCGCGGCGTTGGGCCGGTAGCTTTCCCGGCCCGGACGGATGACCTTCATATTGCACAGATACCACACCGCCAGCGCGGCGGTCGCCACCTGGCCGATCACCGTGGCCACTGCCGCGCCCATCATGCCCCAGTGAAAGGTAAAAATAAAGATGGGATCCAGGATGATATTGATGACCGCTCCGGCCAGGGTGGATGCCATGGCAAACCGGGGGCTGCCGTCGGCCCGGATGATGGGGTTCATGGCCTGGCCGAACATGTAAAAGGGGACGCCCAGACTGATATAAAAGAAATACTCCCTGGAATAGCGAAAGGTCTCCTCATTCACCCGTCCGCCGAACAGGGAGATGATCCCGTCGGCAAACAGCAGATAAACCGCCGCCAGCGCCAGGCCGCTGATCGTCACCAGCCCCACGGCATTCCCCACGCTGTCCCGGGCGGCCCGGGGCTCCTGCCGCCCCAGGCTGATGCTCACGAAGGCGCAGCAGCCGTCGCCGATCATCACCGCAATCGCCAGGGCCACCACGGTCAGAGGAAACACCACCGTGTTGGCGGCGTTTCCGTAGGAGCCGAGGTAGCTGGCATTGGCAATGAAGATCTGATCCACAATGTTGTAAAGCGCACCCACCAGCAAAGAGATGATGCAGGGCAGCGCGTACCGCCGCATAAGCTTCCCAACAGGCTGAGCGCCTAAAAACTGATTTGATCCTTCCATGTTTTATCCTCCGTCAAGAAAAATACACAGCCCCGAGGGGCTGTGCGCATAAAAAAGCGGCACAGCTGCGCAACCGGATTTACGCACTGTGCCACTCGTTACATGTTTATTATAATTTGCGCCGCCGGAAATTGCAAAGGACGTTTTCCACAAAAAGGGCGGAAAAAGTTTTGTAAAAATTGACTTTTGCAATTGGTCCGCTGTTTCTGTTATAATTATGGCAGAAGGTTATCGGTTTGCTGAGAAAGGAGCGCGGCGATGTATCAGAAGGGCGACTATATCAACTACGGCGGCCACGGGATCTGTCAGATCGAGGATATCCGGGCCATGGATTTTAAGACCGGCTCTGGGAAACGGGACTACTATATCCTACACCCCATCCGCCAGGACGGGACAGTGTTCTACCTCCCGGCAGACAGCTCGGATACCCGGTCCCGGCGGCTGCTGACCAGGGAGGAGATCGACGGCATCCTCACCGGCATTCGGGACAACCAGATGTCCTGGATCGCCGACCGCAAGCAGCGTACCGCTCAGTTCCAGCAGATCCTCTCCCGCCGGGATATCGGTGAGCTGGTGCTGCTGGCAAGATGCCTGCATCTTCAGCAGCGGGAGCGCCCCCTGCCCACCGCCGAACGGGAGACCCTGCACCAGATCGAGCACATGATCGAGCAGGAATTCTCCATCGTCCTGGGGCTGCCTCCCACGGAGGTCGGGGCATACATTCAAAGTAAAATGCCATTGGGAGAAACAGTATGAAGGAATACGAGGTCGTTGTCAAGCTGTATAATGCCTGCGCTGGCGCGGGACGCCCACAGACCTTTTTTGAGGAGGCGGCGCTGGAGGACCCGGGTGACTACGTCCGGGCCAAGCATGGCGGGGACTTTCCCAAATTTACAAGAGAAGTCCTCCCCGACGGCCAAATCTGCTACCACTACGGAAATGGTACGGTCACCTATCGCTATGAGTTCACCGAGGTATGATGATTCCCCCGTGCGGTTCGCACGGGGGAATTTGTATGCTTCAGGCGCCCATCAGTTCCAGGAACGCATCCCGCCTTGCCAGGGCGGCGGTGCATTTGTGGCAGAGGTAATCCTCGTTGAACAGCCGCTCCGGGGCGGTCTGCTCGAAGGTATCGCCGCAGCGGGCGCAGGCGGGGATACGGGTGATCTTCTTCTGCATGATGTAGGCGGTGGCGCTGCCGGAGAGCAGGTCGGACCGGGTGAATTTATCGATCTTGTGCCCTTCCAGCCGGGCATAGTTGTAGATATTGGAATCGCGCACCTGGAAGGTGTCGTCCTCCTCGTAATACTGCTGAAGCAGCAGGTAATGGCCGCCGCTGGTGAAGCGGCCCTTGTGCTGGAGGCTGACCACCCGCTGGCCGTTTTCCAGCGCCTCGATCATGTCGTCGATGTTGGCGCTGATGCGGTCCAGGTAGAAGCCCATCTCCGCGGGGGTATAGCGGAACAGCTCGCCCATGGTGCCGTTTTCATCGTGGTACTTGCCGTACCGCTGGGACAGCATATGCGGGGTAAGAATGGTGTCGGTCATATAGGTGGCCAGCATGGCCATGGTGGTGATGCCGCAGCCGCCCCGGCCCACGTAGGAGCTGCCATAGGGGCTGAACATGTAATCCTGCTGGAAATAGACGATGGCCTCCGGGAACCGCTCGTGGGCGATATCCGGGTAGAGCGTATCCACCGGCAGGACAGCATCGGCGGCGGGATCCGCCCAGAGCGCGGCGGCATTGTAATTCACCTTGCAGGTCTTTTTGCCCCGGCGCTGCTCCACCTGCTCCAGCAGCCGCGCCTTGGTCAGCGCCTGCCGGGCGGCCGTATCGGCGTCGTCGTTTTTGGCGCTGAGGAAGAGAATGTGATAGCCCAGGGACGTACGGATCACCGCCGTATCCCCCACCTGGCGCTGGGGATCAAAGCACCATTCATCCAGTTTCTTGATCAGCTGGCCGGGGCGGATGCCCCGATAGCTTCCGCCATCCAGGCTGGACCCGGCGTCCATGGAGTTTTCATTGGCCATCCGGGCGAAGTTTGCCTCCGCGTCCCAGGCGGTCAGGAAGTTTCGCTTCCAGGCCTCCAGCATTTTCTCCGCTTCCGCCCCGCAAAGCTCCCACTGGGCTTTCTTGGCGGTAACGGTGCCGTTCCGGGCGACCTTCGCGCCCTCCGGGATCAGCAGAACATGGCGAATATCCACGGTGCAGCCGTCCTTGGGGAGCTCGGAGCGGTGCTCCTCCCGGTAGGCGTCGATCTCCTCCTGGGACACGCTGATGTCGTAGCTCTCCTCGGTAAGATACATATAGCCGAAATTATAGTCCTGCGCCGCCTGCACCAGGATCTGGGCGCTGACCTGGCCGCCGAAGGCGGCGTCCGCGCAGGCCTCCAGACTGTCATAGCCCAGTTCCTCTGCCATTGCCTTCATCTGTGCCTCCAGGCCGTCCAGATAGGCCTGGTGCATTTTGTTTGGGGTGTAGCAGGGCAGATCCTGATAGAGGAAATCATTGACGGGCAGATCCTCCGCCACGTACTTTCCGTGCAGGTCGTCGGTCTCGTTGGGCTTGTAGTCCTCCTCTGTGATGGGCCGCGGCTCCTGCGCCGCGCCGCGCAGGACCTGCAATGTCTGCCAGTCCCGCACCGCCTGCCGCAAAAAATAATGCTGCCAGGTGATCCCATCCTCCAGCGGGCACAGCTGCTCGTCCAGCGGGAGGGAAACATCCGGCTGAACTTCACTTCCACCCGCCTGATAGGTACGGATGGCATTCAGATAATAGACCTGAAGCGCCTCGTTGGTCAGCTTTTTGCCGCCCATGGAGGCGACCGTCTTCCCTGCCGCCGCCCCGGCCTCGTCCGCGCAGACCGTATAGCTCTCCCGGCACAGCACGCTGCCCGGCACCCCGTCGGGGGTCACCAGGGAGGCGGGAGGCTCGGCCTGGGGGCCGCTGTCCCTGTACGCGGCCAGGTCGTCGGCTTCCTCCGCCGCGCCGGTCCGGGGGACAAGGCGCACAACGGCGAGGATGCACAGCGCCAGTGCCAGCACCCCCACCAGCACCGACAGCAGCAGGGTGCTGACCGGCGGGCGGTGGTCTTCCGATATCTTGATTTGATCCATGGATGCTCAACCTCATTTGCGGTGGAATGCCCGGGAGGAACTTTATACCCCTTCAGCGGGGAAACCGTTCAGGATGGAAAGGAAGCGGTCGCGCCGGGACAGGGCGGCGGCGCACTTTTCGCACAGATAGTCGCTCTGCATCAGTTTTTCCGGCTGGTGCGTCTCAAAGCTGCCGCCGCAGCGAGCGCAGGCGGGAATGGCGGTCACCTTGCGCTGCATGATGTAAAACAGTCCGCCGCCGGACAGCAGGTTGCTCCGGGTGAAGCCATCGATCCGATGGCCCGCCTTGTTGCCGTAGTTGTAGATGTTGGAATCGCGCACCTGGAAAGTATCGTCGTCCTCCCGATGGCCCACCACCACCAGGAAATGGCCGGTGGAGGTAAAATGCCCCTTCTGCTGGCGGCTGATGAGCACCTGCCCGTTTTCCAGCGCCTCGGTCACCTCGTCCAGATCAAAGGCCATTTTGTCCAGATAAAAGCCCATCTCCGCCGGCGCGTAGGAAAAGATATTCCCGTTGGTGGAGTGGCCCGCGTAATCAAAATACTGCTCCGAAAAGCGGTCCGCCATCATGGCGGGGGTTTGCAGGGAGTCGGTCATATAGGTGGCCAGCATGGCCCAGGCGGTGATGCCGCAGCCGTTTTTGCCGATCTCCCGGTCGCCGAAGGGGTAATAAAAATAGTCCTGCTGCAAATAGACCATCACCTGGGGAAACCGCTCGTGGGCAACGTCGGGGTACAGGCTCTGCTCCAGGGTGGGCAGTGCCGTACGGGTGTCCGCCCACAGGGCAATGGCGCTGTCGTTCACCTCCAGGGGGACCTCCTGCCGCCACTGCTCCCACTGCTCCTGCTGAAGCTCACTCAACAGCTCCTGCCGGGCGTTTTCCAGGGCAGACTCCCGGACGGCCGTCAGCAAAACGATGTGATATCCCAGCTCCGTGCGCAGGACCGTCCAGTCCAGGCGCTGGCGGCCGTTGGCAAAGCACCATTCATCCAACGGCTGGATCAGCTGACCCTTGCGGACGCTGTAATAGTAGCCGCCGTTGATCTTGGAGCCCTCGTCGTCCGATTCCTCGCTGGCAAGCTGGGCAAACTCCGCCTCCAGGCTGCGGATCCCGCCGCTCTGCCAGCGGCTCACCAGTTCCTCGGTCTCCTGCCGCGCCGCCTCCCATTGCTCCGGCGCAGCGGTGACGGTCCCGTCGGCAGCGATCTGCGCCCCCTGGGGGACCACAAGGATCTGGCGGATATCCACCGTCTCCTCCGCCCCGGCGGCGGTATCGGCCTCGCCGCTGCGCAGATAGTCCAAAACCTCCCCGTCGTCAGGGTCGAAACCGTAGCCGGCCTCGGTGAAGTACATGTAGGCAAGATTGTAATCCGTCGCGGCCTGAAGCCACGCGTCGGCGGAGGCATTGGCGCTCTCCTTGGCCAGCTCCTCCAAACCTGAAAAACCCAACTGCCCGGCCTGCTCATTCAGCAGCTCTCCCAAGCTGTCCAGGTACGCCTGATGGACACTGTTGGGCTTGTAGCAGGGCTGATCCTGGTAGAGGAAATCATTCACCGGCAGGTCGGGGGCGATGTATTTTTCGTGGAGGTTATCCGTCAGGTCCGGCTGATAGGCCTCCTCGGTGATCTTCTGGGGCTGGGCGGCGGCATACAGCGCCGCCTGCTGGGCGTGCCAGGAGGTCAGCGCCTGCCCCAGGAAATACTGCTGCCAGGAAAGCCCCTCCGCCAGAGGGCATATCTGATCCTCCAGCGGCTGGGAAAAGTCCGGCATGGGCGCTTCTCCCGCCGCGCGGCAGGCGTTCACCCTGTCCAGGTACAATATTTGCAGCATTTCGCCGGTCAGCTCCGCCTCTCCCGCGGTGGCGACCACAGCCTTTGCCGCCGCCTCGCTGTACGGCGCGGTATCGCCCGCCCTCTGCTGATCCTGCCAGCCCTCCGTGGGCGCGGTGGGGTCGGGGGCCGTGCTCAGCGGCTCCGTCCCGGCCGTCCGGGCGTCGCCGGGGGCGGCGGACAGCGCGGACGGCAGCAGCAGCCCGGCCAGCACCAGGGCAAGCACGGCGATCAGGCCCAGCAGCGCCGCTATGACGCCCAGGTGGCGCCGTCCCTTATGTCTGAACCTTTCCGTTGCGATCACCTCATCCAGTCAGGGCCGCGGCTTACGCCGCGCCCACGTATTCCTCCAGGCACATGCCCGTGTCCTTCATCGCCATGGACACCTTGGTGCCCACATAGCGGTAGTGCCAATGCTCATATACGATCTTGGTAATGTCCGCCTTGTCCTCCGGGTAGCGGAGGATGAAGCCGTACTCCCAGCAGTGCTCATGGAGCCAGGTGGGGGTGACGGAGCATACGATATCAAAGGCCAGGCCGGTCTCATGCTCGCTGTAACCGGGCAGCGCCACGGTCTCCAGCGCCTTCTCGTAGGCCTCCTGATAGCTCAGGCCCTTTTCCTGGTATTCCTTGGTGCGGTCGTTCAGGATGGTGTTCTGCTCCTCCTGGCTGCGGTAGCCGCAGTTGAGCCAGCATTCAATGCCCGTGGCCCGGCAGTCCAGGATCATCTGGCGCAGATGCTGCTCGGCCACCGCGTCCACCCGCGCCCACTCGCCGTAGCGCACCAGGTTCGGCGTGTAATTTTCCGGCATGGGGTTGCGGTAGTTCACCAGCAGGATATAGATGCCCGCCGGGGTGAAGTAGCAGGTCTGTCCGTCGATGACCGTGGGGGACACCGCCATGGTGCCGTCCTCATTGAAATAGTAGCGGTATTCGTCCTCCTGGAGCCAGCCGGTATGCATGGCCCCGGTGTCGTCAAAGTAATAGGTGGCGTCGCTGATGGTCTGCCAGCCGGTGCACATCCGGCCGTCGTCGCCGAAGAAATAGCGCCCGCCCTCCAGATCCACCATTCCCTGGGCCATCAGGCCGCTGCCCTCATAAAAATAATAGGTGCCGCCGTCGATGGTGTTCAGGCCGCCTACCACGCAGCCCCGGTCGTTCAGATAATAGGTGCCCTCCGGCTGCTCCAGCCAGCCGGTGACCACGGTGCCCTCCTGGGAGAAGTAGCAGCGCAGCCCATCCACCTCCTGCCAGCCGGCGGCCAGCTGGCCGTCCGCCAGGAAATAGCGGCGCTGGCCGTCCACATTGGTCCAGCCGGAGGCGGGGATGCCGCTCTGCTGGAAATAGCGGCGCTGGCCGTCGATCTCCTGCCAGCCGGTGCGCATTACGCCGTCGCTGCCGAAGTAATAGTGGTTCCCGTCGATCTCCTGCCAGCCGGTGACCATGGCGCTGCTCTGACCGAAATAATAAATGCTGCCGTTCTCGTCCATCCAGCCGGAAACGGGGTTGCCCTTTTCGTCCAGATAATAATAGTATCCGTTCTGCTGCGCCCAGCCGCTCCTGTCCAGGTTTGCCGTATAATACCACAAGCCGCCCAGCGCCGCCAGGATGGCAATGACCACCAGGCAGAACACCAGCAGCAGGGCGCGGGTTCTTGTTTTCATCCGATTCGCCTACTTCTGAGTGTATTTTTCGTTTATGTTACCACATCCCGCCGGGAATTTCAAGCATCCCCGCCGGGTCGGAACAGATTTAAAGAATTATCAATAAACTACCGTTTCTCCCGTCTCCACCAAAAACTAATGTTTCTTGGCTCCCCAATGGGGGAGCTGGCAGCCCGTTAGGGCTGACTTAAGCGCCCGCAGGCGCTATGCAAGCGAGCAACCGCCGTCAGGCGGCTCTTAGCGAGTCGCAGAGGGGGTGTCGTTCGTTGAATGGTAACAGCTCAAAATTACCAACACCACCCCCTTTGCCGCTATCGCGGCACTTCCCCCAAAGGGGGCAGCAAGTCAGTGCTGCTCAGGAAGGCCGGCACTTTTTTATGGGCGGCGCATAGAATGTTCCGGGAGGTTTTGTCGTATGAGAGTTGATGGTGTCTATTTCATCACGTTTCGCTCCGTGACCTATGCCCAGCGGGGGGAGCGGATATTGAACCGGGCGGGGGTGCGGTGCGGCATTCAGCGCACCCAGCGGTGGATGGAGGAGAAGGGCTGCGGTTACAGCCTGCGGGTGCAGACGGCCAACATTGAGCAGGCGGTGGGGCTGCTGCGGGCCGAGCAGCTTCCCATCGGCAAGGTGTACCGCCGCAGGGAGGACGGGAAGCTGGAGGAGACGGCGCTATGATCTACCTGGATTACGGCGCTACCTCCTTCCACAAGCCCCAGAGCGTCTACCGGGCGGTGGAAAGTGCCATGCGCCGCTGCGCCAGTCCGGGCCGGGGCGGATACCCGGCGGCGCAGCAGGGAGCGCAGGCGGTGTTCGCCTGCCGGGAGACGGCGGCTGAACTCTTCGGCTGCCGCCCGGAGCAGGTGGTGCTCACCTCCAGCTGCACCCACGGGCTGAACATTGCCGTCCATTCCCTGGTGACGCCGGGGGCGAAGGTGGCGGTCTCCGGCTTTGAGCACAACGCGGTGGTGCGGCCGCTGTACGCCCTGGGGGCGCAGCTCCAGGTCGCCGGACGGCGGCTCTTCGACTGGGACGATACGCTGGAGCAGTTCCGCCGCGCCCTGGACGGCGGGGTGCAGGCGGCGGTATTCACCCATGTGTCCAATGTGTTCGGCTATATCCTGCCGGTGGAGCAGATGGCTGCCATGTGCCGGGAGCGGGGGGTGCCCTTCATTCTGGACGCCGCCCAATCCGCCGGGAGCCTGCCGGTGAAGCTGGACGCGCTGGGAGCGGCCTTCATCGCCATGCCTGGGCACAAGGGGCTGCTGGGCCCTCAGGGCACCGGGCTGCTGCTGTGCGGCGGCGAAGCGGCGCCCCTGCTCTTCGGCGGAACGGGCAGCGAATCCCTGCGCCGAGATATGCCCGGCCTGCTGCCCGAGCGGCTGGAACCGGGCACCCTCAACGTCCCCGGCGCGGCGGGGCTGGACGCCGGAATGCGCCATGTGCTCCGGCGGCGGGAGGCCATTGCCCAGGCGGAGCACCGGCAGGCGGAGCGCTGCGCCCGGGGATTGGCGGCGCTGGGGATGCGGGTCTTTTCCGGCGCGCACCAGGCGGGCACCGTTTCCTTTGTGCCGGAGGCGGACTGCGAGCGGGCGGCGGAGCTTCTGGCCCGCCGGGGCATCGCCCTGCGGGCGGGGCTGCACTGCGCCCCCCTGGCCCACGAAAGCGCCGGGACGCTGGAAACGGGGACCGTCCGTGTCAGCTTTGGCCCCGACGCCGCCGACTGGCAGACGGACGCCCTGCTGGCGGCGGCGGCCCGGGGCTTCGCCGGTTGAGCCGGGCGGGAAGCGGCCCGCGTTTCCCGCCCGCAAGGCCCCTGCCGAATTGGGCAGGCGGGGAAAAATAAATTTTATGCAGAATTTCTATTGCTATCAATTAGGTTTTCCGCTATAATAGAAAAGATACTAGGCAAGTATACGCTGGCGTGGGGCGCTCCCCGTTTTCGGCGGTTATTTGTTGGAATATAAAGGATGTAACTCCCATGGAAATGATAGAATCCGTGCTCCAGCAGCTGGGCAGAATGCGTTGGTCCGACTATCTGGACATTGCCCTGGTGGCGTTTCTGATCTACAAGCTTCTCCCCCTGGTCCGAACCTCCAGCGCCGTGCGCATCGCGGGGGTGGTGGTGGCCATGGTGGTGCTGTCCGCCATCACCGGGCTGCTGCAGCTGTACACCATCAACTTTATCCTCAATCAGGTCATGTCCGTGGGCTTCCTGGCGCTGGTGATCCTGTTCCAGCCGGAACTGCGGCGAATGCTGGACCATTTGAGCGGAAGCGTCCGGCTGCGCAGCTTCTTCGGCGCGTCAAAGCCTGTGGCGCAGATGGACCGCGTGATCTCCCAGACCGTGATGGCCTGCGAGGTCATGAGCCGGGAGAAGGTGGGCGCGCTGATCGTGTTCGCCCGGGAGGTCCGGCTGGATGAGTATTTCAAGACCGGCAGTCTGATCGACGGCATTGTGTCCGAGCAGCTGATCCGCAACATCTTCTTCCCCAAGGCCGCCCTGCACGACGGCGCCATGATCATCCGGGACGGAAAGATCGCGGCGGCGGGCTGTGTGCTGCCCCTGTCCGACAGCAGCCGCCTGAGCGCGGACCTGGGCACCCGCCACCGGGCGGGCGTGGGCATGAGCGAGGCCAGCGACGCGGTGGTGGTCATCGTGTCCGAGGAAACGGGCACCATCTCCGTGGCGGTGGACGGGATGCTCAAGCGGCACCTGGCCCCCCAGACCCTGGAGCGGCTGCTGCACAGCGAGCTTTGCGCCGACACCTCCGCCGAAGAAGAAAACAACCTGGCCGCCCGTCTGCGCAGCAAACTTCGCCGCCGGAAGGGGGAGGAACACAATGAAAAATAAATTTACCGCCGCCGCCCTCTCCGTGGTGATCGCGCTGCTGCTCTGGCTGTACGTCATCACCACCGTCAGCCCCGGCTCCAAGCAGACCTTTTACAATATCCCCCTGGTGCTGGGCAACGAGTCGGTGCTGACCGAGCGGGGATTGATGATTACTTACCAGTCCGCCTCCTCCGTCACGCTGGAGCTGTCGGGCAACCGCACCGACCTGGCCAAGGTCAATACCGGCAACATCACCGTAAAGGCGGATCTGTCCAACATCTATGAGCCGGGCAATCAGATCTTCGTGGGCTACACGGTCTCCTTCCCCGGAAACGTGGCCAGCAACGCCTTCGTCACCGAATCCAGGAGCCCCTCCCGCATCTACCTGAACGTGGAGCGGCGGGTGTCCAAGGCCATCCCGGTGGAGGTCAAGTGGATCGGCTCCGTGCCCGACGGCTTCATTGCCGACCGGGACAATATGCTGCTGGAATACCCCACCATTCAGATCTCCGGCCCGGAATCCGTGGCCAATCAGATCGAAAAGGCCGTCATTGAGATAGACCTGACCGACCTGCGGGAATCCATCAGCTGGGACTGCCCCTATACCCTGTGCAACGCCGACGATGAGCCGGTGGATGCCGGACTCATCACCACCAACGCCGACCAGATCCATCTGGAGGTTCGCATCCAGCGGGTCAAGGACGTTACTCTGACCTACCACCTGGTGGAGGGCGGCGGCGCCAAGGCGGAGAACGCGGAGATCACCCTGAGTACGGATAAGATCCGCGTCTCCGGCAGCGAGGCCGCACTGGAGCTGATGGGCGATCAGCTGGTGGTGGGCACCATCGATCTGACGGAGGTCATCTCCGACACAAATAAGACCTTTACCATCCCGCTGGAGGAGGGCATCACCAACCTCACCGGCATCTCCGAGGTCACGGCCACCGTCACTCTGAAGGGGCTGAGCACCAAGGATTTCCTGATCCGTAAAATCAATGTGGTCAACGTGCCCGAGGGGCTGGAGGTGGAGCTGATCACCCAGGAGCTGAACCTGCGGGTGCGCGGCCCGGTCGATCAGATCGCCAAGCTGACGGCCGACGACGTGATGGTGGTGGTGGACTTCACCAACGCCGAGATCGGCACCGCCACCTTCCCGGTGCGGGCGGTGCTCACCGACGGCTTCCGGGACGTGGGCGTTCTGAAATCCGAAAGCGTATCCGCCAGCGTGGTGGAGGCCGGCTCCCTGGCCGAGCTGACCGAGGAGACCACCGAGACTGTACAGGCCGTGGGCTGACAAGAAGATTAACCGTAAAGGGGATTAACAAGCATGGTGAAAAGCATGACCGGCTACGGCCGCGCCGTAGAGACGGTGAACGGAAGAGAGTTCACCGTAGAAGTTCGCAGCGTCAACAACCGCTATCTGGATTGCTCCGTCAAGCTGCCCCGGGCGCTGTCCTTTGCCGAGGACGCCGTCAAGCAGGCGGTCAAGGGCGTCATCTCCCGGGGCAAGGTGGATGTGTTCGTCACCCAGCGGGCCGAGGGCGCGCCGGATGTGACCGTCAGCCTGAACCGGGACGTGGCCGCGGGCTACATCCAGGCCATGCGGCAGATGGCCGAGGAATTCAAGCTCCGGGAGGACATTTCCGTGGCTCTGATCTCCCAGATGAGCGACGTGTTCACCGTGGACAGGCCCCAGGTGGACGAGGAGCAGCTGCTGGCGGACCTGATGCAGGTCGTCCGGCATGCCCTGGAGGGCTATGACGCCATGCGCGCCAGGGAAGGCGCGGCGCTGAAGGCCGACCTGAGCAGCCGGGGCAATACCATCCGGGGCCTGGTGGGCCAGGTGGAGGCCGGCGGCGCACAGACCGTGGCGGACTACCGGGCGCGGCTGTACCAGAAGCTCCAGGAGGTGCTGGCCAATACCGCCATCGACGAGAGCCGCATCCTCACCGAGGCCGCCATTTTCGCCGACAAGGTGGCCGTGGACGAGGAGACCGTCCGCCTGCGCAGCCATCTGGAGCAGATGGACGCCATGCTGGACGGCGGCGGGGCCATCGGCCGGAAGCTGGACTTCCTGCTCCAGGAGATGAACCGGGAGGCCAACACCATCGGCTCCAAGTGTACCGACCTGCGCCTGGCCAGAGTGGTGGTGGACATCAAGGCCGAGCTGGAAAAGATCCGGGAGCAGACCCAGAACATCGAATAACGCATTTACCCTCACGCGGAAGGGGTGCTATTTATGAAGCTTGTGAATATCGGCTTTGGCAGCCTGGTCTCCGCCGGACGGATTTTGGCGGTGGTGGACCCCGACTCCGCCCCCATCAAGCGGGTGGTGCAGGAGGCCCGGGACCGGGGAATGCTCATCGACGCCTCCTATGGCCGCAAGACCAGGGCGGTGCTGCTGATGGATACCGACCATGTGATTCTGTCGGCGCTGACCACCCAGGCGGTGGGCGACCGCTGGCAGGGAAAATTGGGTGAAGAAGATATAGAGGAGCGTGCGCAATGAGCAAGGGAAAACTGATCGTGATCTCAGGGCCCTCCGGCGTGGGAAAGGGCACGGCGCTGAAGCTCGCCATGAGCCGGCGGCCCGGGCTGGCCTTTTCCGTTTCCGCCACCACCCGTCCCCCCCGCCCGGACGAGACGGAGGGCAAGAGCTATTTCTTCGTGACGGAGCCGCAGTTCCGGCAGATGATCGACCGGGGGGAATTTCTGGAATACGACGCCCACAACAAGGCGCTCTACGGCACCCTCTGGTCCCAGATCGAGAACCGGGGCGAGGGCGACATACTGCTGGACATCGACCCCATGGGCGCGAAGAAGGTCCGCGAGCGGGTGCCGGAGGCGGTGCTGATCTTTGTGATGCCCCCCTCCGTTCAGGAGCTGGAGCGCCGCCTGCGGGGCCGGGGCGATACCCCGGAGGACCAGATTCAAATCCGCCTGGAGCGGGCAAAATGGGAAATGGAGCAGCGCTTCTGGTACGACCACGTCGTGGTCAACGCCAACCTGGAGCAGTGCGCCGCCGATATAATTAAGATTATCGACTCCCCTTGCCTCCCCTGAAAGGGGAGGTGGCGCGCGATGCGCGCCGGAGGGGTCAGGCGCAGTACGCAGAATACCAATAAGAATGCGCCAAGGCGAATTCGTACAATCTCCCGCTGCCCCCTTTGGGGGTGGTGCGCCGCGCAGCGAATCAAGATGGTAATGATTGCCGATGGCAATCATACCTCTGTTTCGTGCCGCGTCAGCGGCAAAGGGGGTGCCGTTGGTATTTTTGAGTTGTTACCATTCAACGAACCACACCCCCTCTGCGACTCGCTAAGAGCCGCCTGACGGCGGTTGCTCGCTTGCATAGCGCCTGCGGGCGCTTAAGTCAGCCCTAACGGGCTGCCAGCTCCCCCATCGGGGAGCCAAGAGGGATTCTACGAATTCGCCGTGGATTTCATAAAACCATAACTGCCTACCGCAAACCCCTCAGTCAGGCCTATGGCCTGCCAGCTCCCCTTTCAGGGGAGCTACGCTAAACTTAAAAAAGCTTCCCGTCTCCCTTCGGGATGCGGGGTTGCCATAAATTATTCTTTGGAGGCTTTGATATGCTTTATCCCCCTGTTGCTGATTTGCTGAAAACCGTTGAGAGCCGCTATCTGCTGGTGAACCTGGTGGCGCACCGCGCCCGTCAGATCGCCGCCGAGGCGGAGGCTCTCCAGGAAGATCTTCCCGAAAAGCCTGTCACCATGGCCATTCAGGAGGTTGCCGAGGGCAAGCTCACCGGCTACGTCAAGGACGAATACAAGAACTGATACCATGATTCGGAGGGCTTATGATCGGGAAAATCGCTGTTTCCGCGGCTGTTTTTGCCATTGACAAGCCCTATTCCTACCGCGTCCCGGAGGGAATGGAGCTGCTGCCCGGCCACCGGGTCCAGTTGCCCTTCGGCCGGGCCAACAAAATGAGCGAGGGCATCGTCCTTTCCGTGGAAGCGGGAGACGAAACGGGGCTGAAGGAGGTCGCACGGGTGCTGGACGATGCGCCCATGCTCACCCGCCGCCAGCTCCAGCTGGCCGCCTTTTTGCGGGAGCGGTATTTCTGCACCTATTTTGACGCCGCCCGGGCCATGCTCCCGGCAGGGGCGTGGTTCCACACCAAGGTCACCTTTTCCCTCACCGCCGACCGCAGCTGGTCCGCCGCCGCCATCCGCAAGGAGGGGGCCAGGGACATTCTGAAGCTGCTGGAATCCCTGGGGGGAGAAGCCCAAGAGGAGGCCCTCCACCCGGCTGCCGCCTCGGACGAGGTTTTCGCCGCCGCGCTGGAATATCTGCTGCGCAAGAAATGGATTGCCACCCAGCAGGACTTCCGCCCCCGGATCGGGGACAAGACCGAGCAGGTGGCTACCCTGGCCGTCCCCGGGGAGCAGGCATTGGATTTTGCCGCCTCCCGTCCTCGCTCCGCCGCCATGCAGCGCAGCGTTCTGGAGCTGCTGGCCAGTGTGGGCAGCGGAGCGGTGAAGGATATCTGCTATTACACCGGCGCTTCCCCCGCCACCCTGCGGCGGCTGGAGGCGCTGGGCTACGTCGCCCTCTCCCAGCGGGGCGTGCTCCGCTGCCGGGAGATCCGGCCCGCCCACATTGCCGGGCCGCTGACCCTCAGCCCTGAGCAGCAGGCCGCCTTCGAGGGCCTGCGCGGCCAGCTGGACCGCCCGGATCCCGGCGTGGCGCTGCTGTACGGCGTCACCGGCTCCGGCAAGACCTCCGTGTACATCCGCCTGATCCAGCACTGCCTGGACCGGGGGAAGGCCGCGCTGCTGCTGGTGCCGGAAATCGCGCTGACGCCTCAGCTTCTGGGGCTGCTGGCGGCCTGGTTCGGCCAGCAGGTGGCGGTGCTCCACAGCAGCCTGGGCATGGGTGAGCGGTACGACCAATGGAAGCGGGTCAAGAGCGGCGACGCCAAGGTGATCGTGGGCACCCGCTCCGCCGTGTTCGCCCCCAGCGAGAACCTGGGCGTCATCATCCTGGACGAGGAGCAGGAGCATTCCTATAAATCCGAAAATTCCCCCCGCTACTGCGCCCGCGAGGTGGCCATGTGGCGGGGCGTGAAGGAAAATACCCTGGTGCTGCTCGGCTCTGCCACCCCCAGCGTGGAGAGTATGTATCACGCCAAAAAAGGGGATTATTCCCTGTATACCCTGCGCAGCCGCTACAACGGACGCCCTCTGCCCCAGGTGGAGATCGTGGACATGCGCGAGGAGATCCGGCTGGGCAACGACCTGACCCTCAGCGGCCCTCTGCGCCAGCAGCTTTACGACAACTGGCAGTCCGGCGGTCAGACGGTGCTGCTGCTCAACCGCCGGGGCAACAGCCGCGCGCTGGTGTGCGTGGATTGCCGGGAGGTGCCTCAGTGCCCCCGGTGCTCCCTGGCCATGACCTACCACAGCGCCAACAACCGGCTGATGTGCCACTACTGCGGCTTTTCCCAGCCGGTCCCCCGCCGCTGCCCCAAGTGCGGCGGCCCGCTGAAGCCCCTGGGCACCGGCACCCAGAAGGTGGAGCAGGAGCTGAAAACGCTTTTCCCGGACATGACGGTGGATCGGATGGACGCCGACACCGTCAGCGCCGTGAATACCCATGAAAAGATTCTGGAGCATTTCCAGAAGGAACATGTGGCGGTGCTCCTGGGCACCCAGATGGTGGCCAAGGGGCTGAATCTGCCCCGGGTCACCCTGGTGGGAGTGCTGGACGCCGACCTCTCGCTGTACACCGGGGGCTACCGGGCGGGCGAGACCACCTTCAACCTGCTGACCCAGGTGGTGGGCCGGGCCGGACGGGGCGAAGATCCCGGCCGGGCAGTGCTGCAAACCATGGCCCCCAATCACCGGCTGATCCAGCTGGCCGCCAGCCAGGATTACGACGGGTTTTATGACCTGGAGATCCAGCTGCGCCAGCTCCAAAGCGCGCCCCCCTTCGGCGACCGGCTGATGGTCACCTTCCAGGGGGAGGACGAGACGGCCGTGGTCCGCGGCGCGGTGAAATTCCGGGACAGCCTGGTGCAGTGCCTGGCTCAGCCGGAGTATGCCGCCCAGCGGGTCACCGTCCTTGGCCCGGCTCCCTGCCCGGTGCCGAAGATCAATTACCACTACCGCCACCGGCTCACCGTATGCGGCGACATGGACCGCCCCATGCGCTTTCTCATCGCCTGGCTGCTCCAGCAGTTCGGCAAAGATAAGGACAGCCGCGGCGTCAGCGCCTTTGCGGATGTAAACGGCTTTGAATAAGCGAAAGATAATAGATTTAGGAGACAAAACATGGGATTACGTAGAATTCTGACCGCCGAGGATCCGGCGCTGCACAAGGTTTGCAGGCCGGTGGAGAAATTTGACCGCCGCCTGCACCGGCTGCTGGACGACATGCAGCAGACCCTGGCCGAGGCCAACGGCGTTGGCCTGGCTGCCCCTCAGGTGGGCATTCTGCGCCGGGTGGTGATCGTGGACACCGGCGAGGAAATTCTGGAGCTGGTGAACCCGGAGCTGCTGGAGACCAGCGGCGAGCAGGAGGGGGCCGAGGGCTGCCTCAGCGTACCGGGGAAATACGGCCTGGTGAAGCGTCCCAATTACGCCAAGGTCCGGGCCCAGGACCGCAACGGCGAATGGTTTGAGGCCGAGGGCGAGGAGCTGATCGCCCGCTGCTTCTGCCACGAACTGGACCATCTGGACGGCATTATGTACACCGAGATCATGGAGCGCTTCCTGACGGAGGAAGAGCTGGAGGCGGAAGCGGAGGAATCCAATTGAGAGTGGTATTCATGGGCACGCCGGACATCGCGGCCACCTGCCTGAAGCAGATCTTAAGCGACGGCTTTGACGTGGTGGGCGTCTACACCCAGCCGGACCGCCCCAAGGGGCGGGGCATGAAGCTGGTGGCCTCCCCGGTAAAGCAGATCGCCCAGGCGGCTGGGATCCCCGTCTACCAGCCGGAAAACTTCCGGGAGGAGGAGACGGTGCGGCAGCTGCGGGACTTGAAGCCCGATGTGTGCGCCGTGGTGGCCTATGGCCGCATCCTGCCCCAGAAGGTACTGGATGTGCCCAGGCTGGGCTGCATCAATATCCACGCCAGCATCCTGCCCAAATACCGCGGCTCCGCGCCCTATCAGTGGGCGGTGCTGGACGGACTGACCGAAACCGGCGTGACCGCCATGTATCTGGTGCGGGAAATGGACGCCGGAGACATCATCGACGTGAGCAGGACTCCCATCGGCGAAAACGAGACCGCCGGGGAGCTGCTGGACCGTCTGGCCGTGCTGGGCGCGGCGCTGCTGAGCAAGACCCTTTCCCGGCTTTCCGCCGGTGAAACGCTGCCCCACACCGCTCAGGACGAAAGTCAGGTCTCCTATGCCCCCATGCTGGACAAGAGCATGTGCCCCATCGATTGGAGCAAGTCCGCCCGGCAGGTGCACGACCAGGTGCGGGGGCTGCATCCCTGGCCGGTAGCCACCATGGAGCTGAACGGCAAGCAGTTTAAAGTACACGAAACCAGGGTCGTCCCGGGACGCGGCGCGCCGGGCACCGTCCTGGAGCTGAATAAAAACGGCCTGGTCATTGCCTGCGGCCAGGACGCGGTGGAGATCCGTTCCCTCCAGGCCGAGGGCGGCAAGCGCATGAGCGCGGCGGACTATTTCCGCGGGCATCCCCTGCAAGGCTGATGGGCGCCCGGGAAACGGCGCTGAACGCGCTGATCGCCTGCCGCAAAAACGGGGCCTGGTCCAACGGCGCGCTGAAGCAGCTGATCGCCCGGGACCGGCTGGACAGCCGGGACGCGGCGCTGGCTGCCCGGCTGTGCTACGGCGTGATGCAGAACCGGGCGAAGCTGGATTTTTACCTGCGGCAGATGCTCACCGGCAAGCTCTCCGGGCTGCACCCGGTGGTGCGGGACATTCTCCACCTGGGGCTGTATCAGCTCCGGGAGCTGGATAAGATTCCCGCCAGCGCCGCCGTGAACGAATCGGTGGAGCTGGCCAGAAAATACTGTCCCAGGCAGAAAAACGCCCCGGCGCTGGTGAACGCCGTGCTGCGCACCGCGGTGCGCACCCTTGGCTCCTGGCAGGAGCCGACCTCCTATGCCGATCGGTACAGCCACCCGGAGGCGCTGATCGCTCTGCTGAAGCAGAGCCTGCCCAAGGGGCAGCTGGAACCCATGCTCATTGCGGACAACACCATCCCCCCCATTACCATCCAGGTAAACACCCTGAAAACCGATCCGCAGGCGCTGGAAAGCGCCCTTATATCCCACGGCGTCACCTGTGCCCGGCACCGCTGGATGACGGACTGCCTTGTCCTTACCAACGCGGGCAATCTGGAGCATCTGGAGGAATTCCGCGCCGGGCTGTTTTACGTCCAGGACCCCGCCTCCCGCCTGAGCGTCCAGTGCGCCGGGCTACAGGAGGGCTGGCAGGTGCTGGACTGCTGCGCCGCCCCCGGCGGCAAGAGCTTTGCCGCCTGCCTTTCCATGAAGGACACCGGGAAAATCATTTCCTGCGATGTCTACCCCCACAAGGCGGAGCTGATCGCGGCGGGGGCAAAGCGGCTGGGATTTGACAATATCGTCCCGCTGTGCCGGGACGCCACCCAGGATCGTGCGGACTGGACTGGAGCCTTTGACGCGGTGATCGTGGACGCTCCCTGCTCCGGCTTAGGCATTATCCGCAAAAAGCCGGACATCCGATACAAGGCCCTGGCGCAGACAGAGCAGCTGCCCGCTTTGCAGGAGAATATCCTCGCCGTGCAGTCCCGGTTTGTCCGCCCCGGCGGGGTGCTGATGTACTCCACCTGCACCGTGCTGCCCAGAGAAAACGAGCAGGTGGTGGCGCGCTTTCTGGAAGCCCACCCTGACTTTTACCGGGAGCCGCTGGCGCTGCCGGAGGTGTTCCCCCGAAATGAATCCGGGATGCTGACCTTGATCCCCGGCCAATACGATACCGACGGCTTCTTCATCTGCCGTCTGCGGAGGAAGCAATGAATCTGAAATCCATGACCCTCCCGGAGCTGTCCGAAGCCCTGAAGGCAATGGGGCAGCCCGCCTTCCGCGCCAGGCAGCTGTATACCTGGCTGCACCGGGGGGTGCGCTCTTATGAGGAGATGACCAATCTTCCCGCCGCCCTGCGGGAGCGGCTGGAGCGGGAAGCCCCGATCCTCCCGCCCACGGTGGTGCGCCGCCAGGAATCCGCCCGGGACGGCACCATCAAATACCTCTGGCAGCTGGCCGACGGCAACTGCGTGGAGACGGTGCTCATGCGCTACCACTACGGCAATACCGTGTGCATCTCCACCGAGGTGGGCTGCCGGATGGGCTGCGCCTTCTGCGCCTCCACCATCGGCGGCCTGGTGCGGCGGCTGGAGCCCAGTGAAATGCTGGACGAGGTGCTGTTCACCCAGGTGGATTCCGGCCTGCCCATCTCCCACATCGTGCTCATGGGCATTGGGGAGCCGCTGGACAATTTTGACAATGTGATGCGGTTTTTGGAGCTGGTGAACAGCCCGGAGGGAATGAACATCTCCATGCGGCACATCAGCCTTTCCACCTGCGGCCTGGTGCCGAAGATCGACGAGCTGGCGAAGCGGAAATTGCAGCTGACCCTGTCCGTCTCCCTCCACGCGCCCAACGACGCCATCCGCGATACCATCATGCCGGTGAACCGGGCCTATCCCAGTGAGGCGCTGCTGGATGCCTGCCGCCGGTATTACCAGGCCACCTCCCGGCGTATTTCCTTTGAATACGCCATGATCGACGGCGTGAACGACTCCGTGGAGAATGCCAAAGAGCTGATCCGGCGGCTGAAGGGCCTGCCGGCCCACTTCAATCTGATCCCGCTGAACCATGTGGAGGAAAGCCCGTTAAAGCCCAGCAGCCGCGCTGCCGTGGCCGCCTTCCAGAAGACCCTGGAGGACGCCGGGATCCCCGCCACTGTCCGCCGCACCCTGGGCGGCGATATCGATGCCTCCTGCGGGCAGCTGCGCAGAAAGTACACGCGGCAAGAGCAGGAAACTTCCTAGAAAAACAGACGAGGTGATCGCCCATGCAGAGCTGGGGCTTGACGGACAAGGGCTGTGTCCGTAAAATGAATCAGGACGCCTATGAGATCCGGCAGCTGGACCGCAGCACGCTGCTGTGCGTGGTGTGCGACGGCATGGGCGGCGCGAAATCCGGCAACATTGCCAGTACCCTGGCGGTGGATGTGTTTGCCCAGGAGATCCAGCGCACCTGGACGCCCAACATGGAATGGGACAAGGCCGACCAGATCCTGAAAAACGCCGTCAAGCTGGCCAATTTCACGGTCTACGACCAGGCCAACCAATTTGAGGAATTCAGCGGCATGGGCACCACCCTGGTGGCCGCCCTGGTGCGGGGCCGGCGGGTGAGCATCGTCAACGTGGGCGACAGCCGGGCCTACGTCATCAATCAGAAGGGCATCCGTCAAATCACCCGGGATCACAGCGTGGTGCAGATGATGGTTGACCGGGGAGAGCTGACCCCGGAAATGGCCAAGGTCTACCCCGGCAAAAATCTGATCACCCGGGCTGTGGGTACGGAAATGACCGTGCTGTGTGATATTTTCCGTCAGGAGCTTTCCAAGGGGGATTTCCTCCTGCTGTGCTCCGACGGTCTGAGCAATTTGATGGACGACCAAGAGATCCTCTTCGAGGTGGTCCACGGGGTCAACAAGGAGCGCTGCTGCAAGCGTCTGCTGGACATTGCCGTCTCCCGCGGTTCCCCGGATAACGTGACCAGCATTCTGGTCAGCGTATAAAAGCGGTTTGCGAAAGGAGCCTATCTTATATGAATCAATATATTGGACAGCTGCTGGACGACCGCTATGAGCTGCTGGAGGTCATCGGCACCGGCGGCATGGCCGTTGTATACAAGGCCCGCTGTCACCGGCTGAACCGGCTGGTGGCCGTGAAGGTGCTCAAGGACGAATTTTCCGGGGACGAGGAGTTCCGCCGCCGTTTCCGGGCGGAGGGCGAGGCTGTGGCCATGCTCAGCCACCCCAACATCGTGCAGGTGTTTGATGTCTCCGCCTCCGATAATGCCTACTACATCGTCATGGAGCTGATCGACGGCATCTCCCTGAAGCAGTATATGGAGGTCAAGGGCATCCTCAACTGGAAGGAGACCCTGCACTTCGCCACCCAGATCGCCAAGGGCCTGGAGCACGCCCACAGCCGGGGCATCGTCCACCGGGACATCAAGCCCCACAACGTGATGGTGCTGAAAAACGGCTCCGTCAAGGTGATGGACTTCGGCATTGCCCAGGTGATGAACAAGAGCAGCACCCTGACCAAGGAGGCCCTGGGCTCCGTGCACTACATCTCCCCGGAGCAGGCCAAGGGAAGCTTTACCGACAGCCGCTCGGATATCTATTCCCTGGGCGTGGTGATGTTTGAAATGATGACCGGCCGCCCGCCCTACGACGGGGATTCCCCGGTGGCCGTGGCCATCCAGCACATCAACGGCGGCGCGCCCATGCCCAGCAGCCTGAACCCCAGCATCCCCGCCGGGATGGAACAGATCATCATGAAGGCCATGGCCCTGGAGCCCAAGGACCGCTATCCCAGCGCCACGGACCTGCTGAACGACCTGGAGGAATTCCGCAAGAATCCCTCCCTGACCTTTGATTATCACCCCCCCATCAGCGACGCCACCAAGAAGATCGCCCCCATTCTCTCCAAGCCAAAAACCACCGCCGAGCGGATCGCCCAGGCCAAGGGGGGCGTGAAGAGCGTGGAGTCCACCGGCTCCCTGTCCCGGCAGAGCACCGGCTCGGTGCCCCAGCCCGCCGTCAGCCGGGCCGCGCCCAATCCCCTGCCCCCCATTCCGCCGGTGAGTTACAGCCACAGCCAGGATGTCCAGGCCCGGGCCAAGAAGCGCCGGGAGGCCGAGGCCAAGCGGGTCAAGCGGAACCGCACGGCCACCGTGGCCGTGGTGTCGTGCAGCGTGGTGGCCATCATTGCCATTGTGGTGTTCCTGGCCGCCATCTTCAACGGCTTCCTGGTGAACCAGGACAAGGGTCGGGTAGAGGTTCCCTACCTCACCGGCAGCATGTACACCGAGGATTTCGACAGCCGCTATCCCAACTTCACCATCCGCCTGCTGCCCCAGCAGTACGACGACTTCTATGTGGCCGGGCAGATCATGAAGCAGGAGCCGACAGGCGGCCTGATGGTGGCCAAGGGGACGGAGCTCTACCTGACCATCAGCATGGGCGAGGAGCCCAAGGTCAAGCTCATGGAGGATCTGGTGGGCGTCACCCAGGACCGGGCCACCTCCTTCCTGATGGGCCAGGGCCTCAAGACCCTGGTGCGGGAGGAAGCCAGCGACGATTATCCCACGGGCTACGTGATCCGCACGGAACCCGCGGCCGGGGATGAGCTGAGCGACGGGCAGACCGTCAAGCTCTATATCAGCACCGGCCCGGCCAAGGCCACCGCCAAGATGCCCAATGTGCTCAATTATGAAAAGGACATGGCATTGCAGGTGCTGGAGCAGATCGGCTTCAACAATGTCTCCATCTCCATGGTATCCAGCGACAAGGTGCTCAAGGGCTACGTGGTCACCCAGTCCGAGGCCGCCGATACCATTCTGAACGTTACCACCCATATCACCCTGGAAATTTCGGAGGGGCCGGTGATCGCCAGCGCCAAGATGCCGGAGGTGCTGGGGCTGGATATGGACACCGCCATCCAGGTATTGAAAACCAAGGGCTTCCAGAACGTGGAGACCTACACCATCGACAGCAGCCAGCCCGCCAATCAGGTGGTGCGCCAGTCCGAGGACCCGGAGGCCGTGGTGGCACTGAGCAAGAATATCGTCCTGGGGGTGTCCAACGGCTCCGGCTATGATACCGCCCCCACCGCCCCGCCCCAGACCGGCGACTCCGCCGCGCTCCAGACGGAGACGGTGTCCTTCACCGTGCCCGTTCAGGAGGAGGCCTACAACCTGATCATCTGCCCCAAGGGGCGGGCCGACCAGCAGGTGGCCAGCGGCGTGGTCCAGCCGGGGGACTACACCTTCACCGTGACCCTCACCGGCTCCGGGGAACAGGAATACGACCTGTTCGTCAACGGCGAATACTACCAGTCTATGAAAGTGACATTTAAGAATGGCGGATAAACAGACGGGGCGGATCATCCGCTCCCTCAGCGGATTCTATGACGTTCAGCTGCCTGGCGGGGTCATTTCCTGCCGGGGGCGGGGCGTCCTGCGCAGGCAGCACGTCACCCCCCTCACCGGCGACCTGGTGGAGATCACCCTGGAGCGCGGCAAGGGCATGGTGGAGGCGGTACTGCCCCGGCGAAACAGCTTCATCCGCCCGGCGGTGGCCAATGTGGACGCCCTGGTGATCTTTGCCGCCAACGTCAACCCGGTGACGGAGCCCTTCCTCATCGACCGGGTGGCGGCCATCGCGGGCAATCAGAATGTGGAAAGTGTCCTGTGCGTCAACAAATGCGACCTGGACCCTGCCCAGGGGCTGCGGGAGATTTACCGGCGGGCGGGCTTTCAGGTATTTGCCGTCAGCGCCGTCACCGGCGAGGGGCTGGAGCCGCTGCGCGCCTTTCTGCGCGGAAAGCTCACCGCCTTCACCGGCAATACCGGCGTGGGCAAATCCAGCATTCTCAATGCCCTGTGCCCCGCGCTGTGCCTGCCCACCGGCGAGGTCTCCGAAAAGCTGGGCCGGGGGCGGCATACCACCCGGCATGTGGAGCTGTTCGCCCTGGACGAGAGCACCTATGTGATGGACACGCCGGGCTTTGCCTCCTTCGACACCGACCAGATGGACGTGATCCTGAAGGAGAATCTGCAATATGCCTTCCCGGATTTCGCCCCCTACATCGGCCGCTGCCAGTTCGCCGACTGCTCCCACCGCCGGGAACCCGGCTGCGCCATCCGCGCCGCCCTGGACCAGGGACAACTGGAGCCCACCCGGTACGAAAGCTATTGCAGGCTCTACGAAAAATCCGCCCAGATCAAGGAATGGGAACTGAAATAAAAATGACTGCCCGGAGCATTTTCCACGAGGGAAATACTCCAGGCTGTTTTTATATCCTGCGGTGGGACGCTCTGGGTATATCCTCCAGAATTGGGGGAATTCTATTGGGGTAATGAGAACGGGGAGGGACGGAAATGAAAAAGCAGCGGATCATTGCGGCGATATTTGGGGCGCTGGGCGGTGTGCTGGCCGCGGCGGCGCTGACGGTCTGTCTGACCCAGCGGGGGGCCGCGCCCCGGCTGGTGCGCTACCCGCGGGAGGCGGAGGACTGCGCCCAGGCCCTGCTGACCCATCTGAATGCCGGGGACTATGGCGGCGCTTCCCAATACATTTATGGCTGCCCGGCGCTGGATGCAGCCGGGCAATGGGGCAGTGACGCCTGCCGGGTGATCTGGGAGGCCTTTGCTGCCAGCCTGGACGGTTCCGCCGAGGGCAGGTGTTACGCCGACGCCGAGGGGCTTGCCCTGGATGTAACGGTGCGCAGCCTGGACCTTTCCCGGGTGCTGGACGGCATGAAGCAAGCTGTCCCGGCGCTGCTGGAGGAGCAGGTGGCCCAGGCGGTCAGCATGGATCAGGTTTACGACGACGCCCACGAATACCGGGAGGATTTCATCCGTGCCCTGCTGGACCAGGCTGCCGAGGACGGCTTGACGCAGGCCGCGCCCGTGGCCCGGCCCCTGACCCTGCGGCTGGTGCGGGACCGGGGGCAATGGTGGGTGCTGCCGGATCAGGCGCTGCTGAGCGCCGTCTCCGGCGGGCTGCTGGGGAAGGACTGAGCCGCATGGCAGAGGAAAGCATGGCGTCCGGGAGGAAGCGTCCCCCCGCCCCGGTCTGGCTGTCCGCCCTGGTTGCCGGGACGCTGGCAGCGGCGCTGCTGCTGGGCGTGGCACAGTGGGCCGGAACACCCGCCCGCCGGGTCTCCCCCGCCCCGGCGGACACCGGGACGGAGATTCGGCGGAATCTGTGCAGCCGGCTCGCCGGGGCAGTGGAGGGGCTGACTTCCCTGAAGCGCATTTACTGGATCGACCGGCACGACCTGGCCGCGCCCGTCCCCGATCCGGCCCGGTTCGGCGAGGCGGAGGAGGCTGCCGCGCTGGATTTTCTCCCCCAGGCGGCCCAGGCGCTGCTGGAGGGGGATGGCCTCTTTTTTTCGCCGGACATCACTCCCCTGCCCGGCACCAAGATCCAGTATTATCTGGACGAGACCATTCTGGCCATCACCTGGAAGCAGGCGATGGACGGGGGCGTATATACCTTTTCCGAGGTCAAGATCGCCCACCCCTCCCAGTTCCGCCGGTTCCTTGCCGGGGGAGAATTTGGGTCGGACAAGCTGTTCATCACCACGGAAATGGCAAAAAGCGTCAACGCGGTGGTGGCCTCCAGCGGGGATTTTTACAACTACCGTCAGGCGGGCACTTTGGTATACGATGGCCAGGTCCGCCGGGTGCACAACGGTCTGGTGGATACCTGCTATATCGACGAGAACGGCGACCTGCTCTTTTCCTCCCGCTACGACGGTCTTGACCAGCAGGCGGCCCAGGAATATGTGGACGAAAACAAGGTGCTGTTCAGCCTGGCCTTCGGCCCCGTGCTGATCCGGGACGGGGAGATCGTCACGCCGGACAGCTACGCCGTGGGAGAAATTCATGACCACTATCCCCGCTCCGCCCTGTGTCAGCTGGGAAAGCTGCACTATCTGCTGGCCGTGGTGAACGGCGAGGGGGATTATCTGCTCACGCCCACCCTGCGCCGCTTCGCGGAAAATCTGCAATCGCTGGGAATTCAAAAGGCCTACGCCCTGGACGGCGGCCAGACCGCCGTCATCGCCATGGACGGAGAGCTTATTAACGCCGTCCTCTTTGGCTATCAGCGGAAGATCAGCGACATCATCTATTTCGCCACGGCCATCCCGGACAAATAGCGGCGGGAGGCGCATCTATGGAGCAAATCGCATTTATCTCCGGCAATTCCGTTTTCTACTGGAATTCCATCGTCCTTGCCCTGGCAGCCGGGGCGGCAAGCTGTATTTTTCTGGCCTTTTATCTGCCGGGGGGCCGCCCGGGCGCGGCTGCCGCGGCGGTGCCGGGGGCGCTGGTGCTGTCGCTGTTCTTCGGGCGGCTGCTGCACTGGTACTTCCGCCCGGACAGCTATCCGGGGTTTTGGAGCGCCATTACCGACTATACCTCCGGGGGCTATGCCCTGATGGGCTGCTTTGTTGGCTGCGCCGCGGCGGCGGGGCAGGTAAGGCTGCTGCGGCTGGAACCGTTTGCGCCGGCCATGCTGGACGCCATGAGCCTGGGCGGCTGCGCCGGAATCGCCGTGGGACGGCTGGCCTGCTTTTTCAGCGCTGCCGACCGGGGGCAGCTGATGCCCTTCACCGCACTGCCCCTGGCCTACCCGGTGAACAACGTGGTCACCGGCGCGCCGGAATACCGGCTGGCCACCTTTGTGCTCCAGGCCATGGCCGCGGCGCTGATCTTTGCCGCGCTGGCCGTCTTTTTCCTGCTGGGGAAAAAGAGGCGAACGGGAGATGTGACGCTTCTGTTTCTGCTGCTGTACGGCCTGACCCAGGCGGTGCTGGACAGCACCCGGTATGATTCGCTGTATCTGCGCAGCAACGGCTTTGTCAGTGCGGTGCAGCTGCTCAGCGCCGCCGCCCTGGTGGGCGTCAGCGCCCTGTTCTCCGCCCGGATGGTCAAGGGCCGGGGAATGCGGCGGCGGTATGTTCCCCTGTGGATCGGTATGCTCGCCTTGCTGGGCGGAGCGGGCTACATGGAATATTTCGTCCAGCGCCACGGCGACCGGGCGCTGTTCAGCTACGCCATAATGACCGCCTGCTTGGGCATCTTCACCGCCCTGTCCCTGCTGACCTATCGCGCCGCCGTAAAATCCACTTGAAAAACAGCGCCGTTTCAGGTATGATGGGTCCATATTGATTGTTGGGAGATTGGGCCATGATTGTTGCAAAATTCGGCGGGACGTCCCTGGCCTCGGCGGAGCGGTTCCGGCACGCGGCGGACATCATCCGCGCGGATGAAAACCGGCGGTATGTGGTGGTGTCCGCGCCGGGCAAGCGCCGCGACGGAGATATCAAGGTGACGGACCTGCTGTACCGCTTCCGGGAGACCGGTGACCCGGCGGACCTGGCACCCATCCGGGAGCGGTTTCTGGAGATCGAGGAGCAGCTGGGTCTTTCCCTGGACCTTTCCCGGGATTTTGAGGAAATGACGCACCCGCACCCCAACGCGGACTATTTGGTCTCCCGGGGGGAGTATCTCTCCGCTCGGATCATGGCGGCCTACCTGGGATGGACGTTTGTAGACGCAAGGGACTGCGTATTCTTTGACGATGCCGGGCAGCTGGACCTCTTGAAAACCCAGCACGCCCTGTTCCAGCAGCTGCGCGGCCTGCCCCACGCGGTGCTCCCCGGCTTTTACGGCGTGATGCCCGACGGGGAGGTCCATACCTTCACCCGGGGCGGCAGCGACATCTCCGGGGCGCTGGTGGCCAGCGCCATGGACGCCCAGGTCTACGAAAACTGGACGGACGTGGACGGCATGCTGGTCACCGACCCGCACATCGTCCCCCAGGCTGCCCCGCTCCACGCCATCACCTACCGGGAGCTGCGGGAGCTGGCTTACCGCGGGGCCACGGTGCTGCACGAGGATTCCGTCCTGCCGGTGCGCCGCAGCGGCATTCCCATCCATATCTGCAATACCTTCCATCCCCAGGCCCCCGGCTCCTGGATCGTGGCCGAGGCGAAGCAGACCCCCGCGCCCATCACCGGCATCGCCGGGCGGAAGCACTACTCCACCATCCAGATCGAGCGGGAGAACACCAACAGCATGGTGGGCTACGTCCGCCGCATTCTCTCCTGTCTGGAGGATTTCGGCATTCCCTTCGAGCATCTGGCCACCGGCCTGGGCAGCGTCTGCCTGGTGGTGCCCACCGACGCCCTGGAGGGCCACCGGGAGGCCCTGCGCGACCGGGTCACCCGGGCCATCCACCCGGACAGTCTGGTGATCGAGGACGGTCTGGCCATGATCGCCGTGGTGGGCCGGGGCATGGTGGGCCGCCCCGGCATCAGCGCCCGCCTCTTCTCCGCCCTGGGCGCGGCCAAGATCAGCGTCCGCGTCATCGACCAGGGCTCCACGGAGATGAACATCGTGGTGGGCGTCAACGAAGCCGACTACGCCCCGGCCATCCGGGCGATCCATCAGGAATTTTTTGAATAAGCAAGCCCCTGGACGGACCAAACGGTTCATCCGGGGGCGTTTGCTTTCAATCTCAATACTCTCTGGCGGCAATGAAATCCTCGGTGAGGGAATCGGGGGTGAATACCTGCTCCTCCACAAAGATCTGCTTGGGGATGGACTGACCGGCAAGATACTGGTGGATCAGCTCCGCCACCCGGGGGCCGTGGAGGGGGTTGCATTCCACGCACAGGTCGATCTTCCCCTCCATGCAGGCGGTGAGGGCCCGGCGGACGGAATCGAAGGAGATGACGGCCACCTCCCCGTCCCGGCCGTAGGTGATGCCCGCCTCGTCCAGGGCGCGGAGCGCGCCGAAGGTCATGTTGTCGTTCTCGCTGTACAGCACGTCAAATTCCCCGCCCGCTTCCAGGAAGGCGCGGACCTCCTCATAGGCCTTGGACTCGGTATAGTCCCCGGCCAGCTGGGCGGCAAACTGCCAATCCTCATTGGCCTCCACGGCGTCCTCAATGGCCTTGGAGCGCATCAGCTGGGCGGTCGCGCCGAAGCTGCCCTGCAAATGCAGTATGTGCAGCGGCTGGTCGGGGAAGCGCTGCTCCATCCACTGCACGGCCCGCTTGCCCTCGGTGAGAAAATCGGAGCCGATGGCGGTCAGGTACAGCTCCTTGTCCTCCACCGCCACCTCCCGGTCCACAATGATCACGGGGATGCCCGCGTCCTTTGCCTCCTGGAGCACGGCGTCCCAGCCGGTCTCCTCCGCCGGGGCAATGACGATGATGTCCACATCCTGCACGATGAAGTTCCGCACGGCCAGCAGCTGATTTTCCTGCTTCTGCCGGGCGTTGTCATAGAGCAGCTCGAAGCCCTGCTCCTCGCTCAGCGCCTCCATCATGGAGGCGGTATTGGCCACCCGCCAGTCGGACTCCGCCCCCAGCTGGGAGAAGCCCACCACGGTCCTCTTGGGCTCGGGAGGCGCTTCCTGGGCGCAGGCGGTGAGCAGCAGGGCGCACAGAAGAAGAATCAGCAACGGTTTACGGCTCGTTTTCATGACTTTCCTCCAATCGCAGCGGGAAGGTAATGGTAATGGATGTGCCCATACCGGGGCTGCTTTCGATGGTGAAACGGCAGTCCCTGCCGTACATCAATTGCAGCCGCTTATAGGCGGAGATCAGGCCGAAGCCCTTGGCCTCGTCGTTTTCCAGCTGGGATCGCAGGCGCTCCAGCTCCCCGCGCTCCATGCCCGCGCCGGTGTCCGCCACCCGGACCGTGACGGTGTCGCCCGCCAGGCGGCCGGTGACGGTGATGGTCCCCTTGCCCCGCTTGGGCTTGATGCCGTGATAGATGGCGTTTTCCACCAGGGGCTGCAGGGTCATTTTGGGGATCAGGCAGCCCGCGGTGGCGGGGTCGATCTGGATGTCGTAGTCCAGGATGTCCTTATAGCGTACCTGCTGGATCTCCAGATAGCTGCGGATGTGCTGCTCCTCCTGGGTCATGGTGACGATATCCCGCCCGTTGCTCAGGAAGGAGCGGAAATAGGTGGACAGGCTGGTGACCATTTCCTCCGCCTGCTCGTTTTTCCCGGTCTCGATCAGCCAGACGATGGCGTCCAGGGTGTTGTAGAGGAAATGGGGATTGATCTGGGCCTGGATCAGGGACAGCTCGATGCCCCGCAGGCGGATCTGCTCCTGCCGGTTCAGCTCGATCTGGCGGTCCAGCCGGACGGCCATTTCCTCAATGCCGGTGCTGAGCACCAGCAGCTTCGGGTCCTCCGCCTGCACCGGGGGCTTGGGGGTCAGCTCTCCCCGGCCGATCTCGGCGACCCGGGCGGCCAGAGCGTCGATGGGGTCGGTGATGCTCTTGCCGGTGCGGATGGCCCGCCGGGTGGCCAGGGCCACCAGCCCCGCCAGGGTCAGCCCTACGGCCAGCAGCTCACCCCACAGGACGCGGTTGAGCCGCTGCTGCAAGGCGGCCAGCTGCCCGGCCTCGTGGTAGAGGTAGGTATACATGTATTCCTGGATCAGCTCGGTGATGATGTACACACTGGTCTCCAGCTGCTCCATGCGCTTGTCGTAGCCGTCGGTGCCCTGGATCTTATTGATGCTGGCCGTCAGGCTGTCGCACAGCCCCACCACGCTGCCGATGGCTTTCCGGCTGTCCGGGTTGGTGGTGCCGGAGAGCAGGGTCTGCGCCAGGGTGCGGGCCGCGCCGATCTCCTCCAGCGGAAGCTCCTGGGACGCGCCGGAGACATAGTAATACATTTTCAGGTCCACGTCGGACTTAAAATCCTGGTTGAACCGGGAGGCGGTGGTGATGTTGCCGGTGATGGCGGAGTTGCGCACATTGTAGCTGACCAGCAGGGTCAGGATGACCGCCGCCAGCACCACCATGGGCACGAATATATTCAGCATCAGGCTGTACAGCTTCCCGGCAATGGAATTGGACTGGAAGCGCCGCCGTCTCATTCCGTCTCCCCCTCGCCGGAGCGGAAGGCCCGGGGGGTGCAGCCCTGGGTCTTGCGGAACACGAAGGAGAAATAGCGGGGGTCGCGGTAGCCCACCTCAGCCGCGATCTCGCTGGTGCGCAGATTGGTGCGCACCAGCAGCTGCTTGGCCCGGCTCATGCGCTTCTTGGTCAGGTATTCCACAAAGGAGATCTCCATCTTCTGGCTGAAGCAGGCGCTGAGGTAATTGGCGCTGATGTTGATGGCCTGGGCCACGGAATTCAGGGAGATGTTCTCGTCGGTGTAGTTCTTCTCGATGTAGCGGACGGCGCTGTTGATGATGTCGCTGCTCTCCTGCTGGCTCTTTTCGTCCCGCAGGCGCAGGGCGGCGGTGAGCACCGACTCGATGTACCGCTGGATCTGATCCACCGGCAGGTTCATCTCCGGGGTGGGCAGCTGGGAGAAATCCTCCATCCGGCAGCCCAGCTGCTGGAGCACCACCTCCGCGTTGATGCGCACGGACATGAGGATATAGTGCCGGAACATGAGGGATCGCTCCGCCCCGGCCAGGCCGGACAGATATTCCGCCACGAAGCCCTCGATCTCCTCCGGGGTGCCGGACTGGATGAAGCCGCGGATCACCGTGGCGTCCAGCTTTCCGGGGTCCAGGGTCTTCAGGCTCCCCACTCCGGCGTTCTCCCCCTCGCTGTGAAGCATATCGGCCCTGAACACATGGACGCCGGGCATCAGGTGGCGGTAGGCCAACACATGGTTGGCCTCGCTGTAACACTGGGCCAGGCCGCTGACCCGGTAGGTGGGGGTGCCCACGGCGGCGCACCAGCTCAGCGATTCCCCCGCCGCGCCGCACCGGCGCTGGATGGTATCCAGGGCACGCCCGGCCAATCCCTCCAGGGCGTCCTTGTCCCCCATCATCAGCACGGCATAGGACAGCAGGCCGCTGCGGAAGAGCACATAGCCGGGGTAACGGAGGAAATAATCCAGCAGCGCATCCAGCGCCGCCGTAGCTTCCTCGGAATAGGCGTTGGACCGAGCGGACTGGACGGAAAAGAGGATGAAATTATACCCGTCCGCGTTCAGGTCCAGGTGGAGCCGCCGGGCCTCCTCGTAGATCTCCTGGACGGACATGGAGCCCTCCACCAGCCGCTCGAAGAACGCCCGGCGGGAGAAGCGCTCGTATTTCTGGGTGTCCTGCTCGTAGCGGCGCAGAAAATCCTTCTGCTCCCGCTCCTCCTGGATCTTCTGGCCGGTGAACTCCAGCGCCTTCAGGATGGCGGACTTGGTAATGGGCTTCAGGAGGTACTGATCCACCCGCAGATTGATGGCCTGGCGGGCGTACTCAAAGTCGCTGTAACCGCTGAGGATGATGATCTTGGTATCGGGCAGCTCCCGGCTGACAATGCTGCTCAGGGCCAGCCCGTCCATAAAGGGCATCTTGATGTCCGTAATGAGCACATCCGGCCGCAGTTTGCGGATCATGGGCAGGGCGATCTCCCCGTCCGGGGCGTCGCCCACAAATTCGAAGCCGTATTTCTCCCAGGGCACAATGTCCCGCAGCCCCTCCCGGACAATGCTCTCGTCCTCGGTAATAAATACCTTGATCGGTTCCATGCTACGCCCTCCCAGCGGTTTTCTCTGTTTGACCTATTGTATCATATTTCCGCCCCACTTTCCAATCCCCCGGGGCAAAAAATTCCCCCGCCGAAGCGGGGGAATTTGGGTGGGACGCTCTGGATCAATCGTTGTAGCCCATCTTCTTGCGGTAGTACAGTACGCCGAAGGTGACGGGGATGGCGATGGCCACGATTACAGTCAGCAGCAGGATGATGCCCCAGGGGCCGTTGCCGGACCGGGCGCTGGTCGCGCCCTGCTTGACGGTGAAGCCGGTGCTGGCCACGCCGTCCTTGGACACGATGGACAGGGTGTGGTGACCCAGGCTCAGGCGCTTCAGGTAGCCGGCGCTCAGCTCGATCACCGTAGAGCCCTCGCTGACGGAGTAGTTGGAGGCGTCAACGGCGGCGTTGTCCACCTCGATGCGGTCAAACTTGGCGTACTCGGCATTGGAGCGGAACACCATGCCCTGATTGGAGGTGTTCAGCCAGGTGGCCTCGCCGCCCTCGGTGACCTGGTATTCCACGGTGTTGTCCAGCCGCTGCTTGCATACGTCGCAGCGTCCGTCGTTGTTCTGGTCCACATGGCCGGTGGCGGGGATCACCACGCTCTGCTGGTCGGTAATGGGAGTGGTGCAGGTCACATCGGTGAACCACGCGCCGCAGTCGCAGACGTAGTAGGCGGTGTTGCCGTCCGTGGTGCAGGTGGCCGCCTTGGCGGGCACCCGGGTCAAATGGCTGGAGTGCACGTGGGACTCCTCCTTGGAGTAGCCGCAGACGGTGCACTTGCCGGCGCTGTCGAAGCTGTGGGCCACCAGGTCGCCCTTGGCGCCGCAGCGGGAGCAGACGTTCCAATGGTAGTTGGCGTCCTTGCCCCAGGTGCCGGAGGCGGTGTGGCCCAGAGCGGAGCCATAGGTAAAGGTTTCGGTGCCCTTCGCGCCGCAGGAGCAGCTCTTATAGTACACTGCCGGGCTGGTGCAGGTGGCGTTGCTCTTGAGATAGGCGGAGGAAGCGACCATCTGATCAAAGGTGTGGGTCTGATTCAGGGTCTCGGTCTTGGTCGCGCCGCAGGTCTGGCAGGTATAGGTCTTCTGGCCGGTGGTGGTGTGGGTGGGCCACACATTGACCACGCCCGCGTTCCAATTGTGCTCACCCAGGCCGCTGACCACATTGGTGTGCTCGCAGGTGGCGGGGTGCCAGTGGTAGGTGCTGTTGCCCTGCCAGGCGGTGGAGAAGGTATGCTGGTGGGTGGAAGGCTCCACCTCCTCCGTCTTGGTCGCGCCGCAGACGGAGCAGGTATAGGTCTTCACGCCCTTGGTGGTGGCGGTGGGCTGGGTGGTGATCACGCCGGGGTTCCAGATATGGTCGCCCACCTGGACCTTTTCATTGGTGTGCTCGCAGGTGGCGGCTCTCCAGTGCTGGAGCTCGTTGTAGCTCCACTTGTCCGCGAAGGTGTGGCCCTTGGCCTCGCCATAGGAGAAGGTCTCGGTGCCCGCCAGGCCGCAGACGCAGCTGTAATAATACTGGGCGGGGGTAGTGCAGGTGGCGGCGGCGGCCAAATACTTGTCGTCGGGGACCATCTGGTTATATTCGTGGGCCTGGCCGGGGATGACCTCGGTCTTCTGGTAGCCGCAGTCCACGCAGGTGTAGAGCTTCTCGCCGTTCACGGCGTGACCGGCATCCTTGGTGATCTTGCCGTCGTCCCAGCGATGGGGACCCAGGTCGCCCTTTTCATCGGTGTGCTCACAGGTGGCCTTGTGCCAGTGGTTGGTCTCGTCGTAAGTCCACTCCGTGGAATAGGTGTGGCCCTTGGCCTCGCCGTAGGAGAAGGTCTCGGTGCCCGCCGCGCCGCAGACGCAGCTGTAATAATACTGGGCCGGGGTGGTGCAGGTGGCGGGGGAGGCCAGATAGGCGTCGCTTGCCACCTGCTGGTCAAATACGTGCTCGGCGGAGGGCTCCAGGGTCTCGCTCTTCTGCGCGCCGCAGACGGCGCAGGTATACACCTTGGTGCCGGAGGCGGTGTGGGTGGGCTGGACGGTCACAACGCCCTCGTCCCATTCATGGGGCGCGTAGCTGTCGGTCACATCCGGGTGGCCGCAGGTATCCTTGTGCCAGTGGTAATTTTCGTCATAGGTCCAGGCGGATTCAAAGGTATGGCCCGCCGCCTCGCCATAGGTGAAGGTCTCGGTGCCCTTTTCGCCGCAGGTGCAGCTGTAATAGTACCGGGCCGGGCTGTCCGCCGTGGCGGGAGATGCCAGGTACTTTTCATCGGCGACCATCTGATCGAACACGTGGCCGGTGGGCTGAAGGTCCTCCGTCTTCTGGTAGCCGCAGACCGTGCACTGATAAACGATGGTACCGGCATCGGTATGGGTGGGCTGGACCGCCACCGTACCGGCGTCCCAGCTGTGGGCCGCGTAGCCCTCGGTCACATCCGGGTGGCCGCAGGTATCCGCATGCCAGTGCCCATTCTCGTCACTGCTCCAGTCGGGGCTGAAGGTGTGGCCCGCTGCCTCACCATAAGGGAAGGTCTCAGTGCCCTTTTCGCCGCAGGTGCAGCTGTAATAGTACAGCGCCGGGCTGTCCGCCGTGGCGGGGGAAGCCAGGTAAGCATCGCTTACCACCTGCTGGTCGAACACATGGGTGTGCTCCGGGACAGACGGGGCGGCAGGCTCGGTCGTCTCCGGCACAGTGGTTTCCGTGGTGGAAGGCTGCTGGGTCACAAAGGAATAGGTCACCGCGCCATAGTAGCTCCCGGTCGCGTCAAAATTCGGATACTGCGTCGACGCGGTGCTCGGAGACGGGTTCACGCAGATCAGGCCGGTGCCCGTATCGCCTACCAGCCAGCCGAAGCTCTCCACCGCGGACAGTTCCCCAGACACGGCGCTTGCGACCTGCTGCCCCATGCCCGAATAGTCCATCAGCGCGGACATGCGGAACTCGCCGCTGGTGGAGCCGATGACCGCGCCAGCGCTTACGGCGCTGCCGGAGGCCAGGGAGCCATCCTGCTGGACCTGGCCAAGCAAGATATAGTAGGAGAAATTGCCATCCACCGGCACCTCCAGCACGGCGGCGCTGCCCCACTTCTCATCGGTGCCAAAGAATACGGTACCGCTGGCCGGGGCATATACCGGCTGGGTGGCGTCCACCTTGATGTACATGCTGTCACTGCCGGTTGCGGCAGCGGCGTGCTCATCGGGATAGGCGCAATTGGGGTTTGTTGTGCCGTGAAGCACATCCGGGGTCGAATTGCCCCGGCATCCCGCAAAATCCCTGATGTCGTCAAAGCATTCCTCGGGCAGCGGGAAATACCAGCTGATCTGGCGGTTCAGCACCGCCTGCTTCTGCTCATCGCTCAAGCCGGCGTCCGCGCCCGCTTCCTCCGCATGGACATGCACGCCGGGCAGGAATCCCAGGGTCAGGACTGCACACAGAAGCAGCGATACAACTTTCTGAAATACAGATTCTCTCATAGAGTACAACTCCTTTCACATGCCGCCCAGGGGTACGGCATTGGTAACTACATTATACATAATTTTTCACACTTTGCAATGGGGTCTTTCCCGGCTTTCTCCGGGGGAAAGCCGGCAAGCGGGAATCTTTCGTTAAAAATACTCCTTGCAAATTTCTTTTGAAAATTGCAACATTTTGTAATTTATCGTCATTTTTGCAAGGCGTTTTGTTTCATTTTTCATCTCTTTATCCGCCCCGCTTTTGCCCCGCTTCCAAATTCCGCCATTTTCTTTGGCACAACTTTAATATATTCTTAAAGAACGAACATTCTGTAACATCCGGGGAAAATTCAAAGAAATATTACATTTTCTTCATATTTTTACCATTCTTTTCCTACCCTCTTTCCATATACTCTTATAAATACAATTTTTACGCATATCATTGCACTTTGGGAAGCAATGTGATAGAATAAGTAAAACTTTACCGATACCCCCCTTGTGCCTCCTCTCAGAATGCAGTCCATCACGATTGTAGGGCAGTGTTTAATTTACCAGTTGACGCAAGGGGGAAAATCAAATATAATACGGATTAACGTTTATCTTTCGTCTCCATCCGCCCCCGGGGCGGGTGCATCCAGGAGGAAAAACATGAAAAAGATCTTATCCATGATATTGGTGCTGGCCCTGGCCTTTGCCCTGACGGTGAGCAGCCTATCTGCCCTGGCCACCGCGCCGGTAGTCGCGTTCTCCAGCGAGGAGTCAGGTGCCAGTTCGCAGAACGAAAATACGCCCGGAGGCAATGGCGGCTCTGATACTGGCGATAAATCCGGCGGTGGTTCCGGCACTGGCGGCGAGTCCGGCGGTAGTTCCGGCACTGGCGGCGAGTCCGGCGGTGGTTCCGGCACCGGCGGTGAGTCCGGCGGTGGTTCCGGCA
>ENA-OUQF01000297-OUQF01000297.1-human-gut-metagenome-genome-assembly--contig:-NODE-297-length-41188-cov-7.976248_pt1 | contig 41188 bp, 39 predicted proteins | sample MGYA00237947_ERZ548826 | MGnify/ENA primary metagenome ERZ548826 (study PRJEB26490, sample SAMN05194701) | human gut metagenome | biome: terrestrial biome; feature: human-associated habitat; material... | reverse complement strand
GGAAAAACAAAAGAATTAAAAACATCTGCAAAGTATTATGATGGCACTTCAGCTGATGCAAAAGATGTTAATGTTTCTTATGGGTTAAAAGAAGAAATAGCGGGAGTAACATTGAAAGACAATACGCTTTCTGTTGCAAAAGACACATCTTTGAAGGAAGTGACGGTTATTGTTTCTTGTGGTGATTTCGAACAGGAAATGTCAATTCCAGTTGTAGAAAAGCAGTATCAGGTAACCATAAATATGTATTCTCAGGATTTGGAAATGAAGCCTGGGGTATCGGATGTTTACATTTTTGAGAAGGGTGGAAGTAGCAACACGATTGTTACTTTAAATAAAACGGTAGAAGATCCAGAAAATAATGTAACATGGGTACAGGGAACAGTTACGGTGCCATACAATTCACTTGGAATTATTGCTAGAGACAAAGCTGGATCCTGGGATGGTGGAAAAGATAAGGATCAATTATATACCATTGATGAGAATACTTCAGAAGTAACCTTATGGTATGTGTATGGAAAAACACCTGTCACAAAAAAACCTACCATTACCAAAGAAGATCCAAGATATTTTTATCTGGAATATGAAAATGATACTTTAACAACCATTCCGGAGTTTTATTCGTGGACTACTGGTTTTGCGGCAGAATTGAAAAAATTTGAATCCGCAGGAGCTGGAAAATGGAAAATTAAGGTTCCGGTAAAGTCAAGCTGTACAAAAGTTGATTTCGTTATTGCAGTGGATTCTTCCGGTTCTGACTGGGTCAAGGATGGTGGAGATCATTCTATTGCATTTCCAGAGGATCAGAATGTCGTATGTGCGAACATGAAACAGGGCGGAGAACCTGTATTGAGTGCTCCATACAATAAGGGATATGAAGTCCTTCCAAAAGAAAATAAGATTGCATTTTATTATCGGGATGATAACGCCTTAATTGATGATAAGCTTGCAGATATGAAGGTATCTGTAGATATCAATGGTACGGAATATGAAATGACTTATAATGCTGGGAATAAGCGTTTTGAGTATAACTATAACAAACTGGAAAGCGGACGTACATATTATCGTTATAAAGTCGGGGATGAATATATTTTAGACAAATATAACGATAAGCAGGAACAAAAAGAGGGAAACGATTATTCTTATATTGAGTATTATAAACTGAATGCCACTATTCAGGCAGAGGTAATGAATGCGTCATTTAATTATAATGAGAATAATGTCGTAAAATTTACTGTAAATCAGGATGAGAATGAGACAAAGAATGAGACAAAGAAGATGGAAGTTGCATCTGCAAGTATTGATGTTTCTTCTTTAGGTGGAAGCAGTACATTGGCAATTGTACCGGATTTGCAGGCGGTAACAATATCAGCCACAACAGATACTTCGCTAGGTAAGAAAACATTGCCAATTGTTGTAACAGATCAGTATGGAAATGAGTATTCAACAAGTGTACAGGTTGAAGTGACTGCTCGAACCAAGAAAAATGCGAAAGATTTTGATTGGGATGAATCCGTTATTTATTTTATGGTAACGGACCGCTTCTTTGATGGAAATGAATCAAACAATACAGCAAGCGGAGCACAGACTTACGGAAAGGATAATGCAGGTCTGTATCATGGTGGTGATTTCGCAGGAATTACACAAAAGTTAGACTATTTAGAGGATTTGGGAATTAATACAATCTGGATTACTCCTATTGTAGAAAATATTCCGGGAGTTACGGTAACTGACATGGGAAAAGAAGATGTTCCGTACAATGCTGCATACCATGGATATTGGGCAAGCGATTTTACAAAGCTGAACCCAACGCTTGGAACAAAAGAAGAATTCCAGACATTGATCGACCAGGCACATAACCGCGGTATTCGTATTATGGTAGATATTGTGGTCAATCATGCAGGATATGATACGGATTTTGGTAATATGATCCGAAGCGGGGCCGATATTGTATCTGGAAGTGATCAGAAAGATTCCTTAAGCAATTTACCAGATTTTAAAACAGAAGATCCTGCAGTCAGCGCACAGCTTGTCAAGTGGCAGACACAGTGGGTAAAAGATTTTGGTATCGACTATTTCCGTGTTGATACAGTTAAACATGTGGAAAATGATACCTGGGCAGAATTAAAGAATGCTCTGACGGAAGTAGATTCAGATTTTAAGATGATTGGAGAGTATGCAGGAGGAGGCTATGCTTCTAATGGCAATACTTTAGGAACCGGAGAAATGGATTCGGATCTGGATTTTGATTTTAACGATCAGGCAACTAATTTTGTAAAGGGAAATATTTCTTCCGTAGAAAGTTTCCTGACATCCAGAAATAGTGTATTAAACAATACATATATGACAGGTCAGTTCCTTGGAAGTCATGACGAGGATGGATTTAAGAAGAAACTTTTGGATGGTGGAATGGCTGAAGACGCAGCAACAGCAGCGTCTATGGTTGCAGCAAGCTTACAAATTACTGCAAAGGGACAGCCAGTGATTTATTATGGTGAGGAAATCGGACAGACAGGATTAAATAATTATCCATATCAGACAAATCGTTATGATTTTGACTGGTCAATAGTAAGTAATGACAATAAGACATATCAGCATTATAAGAAGATGCTTTCTATCCGTAATGCATATACAGATGTATTTGCAAGAGGAGACAGAAAAACAATTTTAGCATCTGATGAAAATGGTTATGATATTGTATCCAGAAGCTACAAAGGAACAAAATTATATGTTGGTTTAAATATCAAAGATGTTGCACAGACTGTAGAAATTCCGGTTAGTGAAAATAATGGAACTGTTTTGAAGGATCTGTATTCTGGAAAAACATATACGGTAAGTAACGGAAAGATTAAAGTGATCATTCCAGCGGCAACAGATGGTGGCACCGTTGTTCTGAAAAATAATTCAAGTACAAACGGCGGTTCTACCGGAGGAAGTTCTTCCAGCGGAAGCACAACAACCGAAACCAAGCCTTCTGAAGATACCAAAAAGGATACAACAACGATCGTTATTCCTGCAGAAAAACTTCCGGAAGGAACGACTGCAACCGTAACAGTCACAAAGGATGCAAGCGGAAAAGTAACCGCAGAGGCAGTAGTAGCAGCAACTGGAAAGACAAGCAAAACAGGCGTGAAAGCAACCGTAAATGCCGATGTGATCCAAGCTGTAACAGAAGCTGCCGGAACGAAAGACGTAACCATCACACAGGAAGTCAAGAAAGCAGATGGAACAACAGCATACACCTTACAGGTAAATGCAGCAGATGTCAAAGCAGGTGCAAAACTTGCCGTAATGAAGAAAGATGAAAAGACCGGGGAACTGGTTCTTGTAAACCAGAAAGCTTACAAGGTCGCAAAGGATGGTTCTGTCTCACTGACATTTAAGGGTGAGGGAACTTATGTCGTAAAGACACAGGCTGAGGTAAAGGCTCAGGCAAAGCAGATCGCAAAAACCGTTAAGCCAGCAAAGACCACAGTAAATGTTGCTACAAAAAAGACAACCGTATTTAAATGGAACAAGAAGCTGAATATGGAAAACGTGGAAAAGATTACCTATAAGTCTTCCAAGAAGTCTGTGGTTTCCGTAAATAAAAATGGAAAGATTACCGGAAAGAAGAAAGGAACCGGAAAAGTGACCGCAGAGGTTACATTAAAAGACGGAACCAAGAAAACAGTAAAGATGAAGGTAAAGGTGAAATAAGCCAGAACCTTAAAACAATCGTTTTATACTCATTTTCTGCCATAGGGCTTACAGGGGGAACCTCTGTAAGCCCTGATTTTATTAGACAACCGGGGGCTGCTGTGTTATACTCATTATGCTTTAGGAGGATGTAAAATGAAAAAAACATATGCAGTTATTACAGGGGCAAGCTCTGGAATTGGTATGGCATTTGCAAGACAGCTCGCGGCAGAAGGATACCGTCTGGTACTGGTTGCGCGACGGGAAAACCGGCTGCAGGCACTGGCGGAGGAATTGAAAAAAAGTGGGACGGAAAGCATGGTTATCACGGCAGATTTGTCCGAAAAAGAAGCGTGTTACCGTCTGATGCAGCAGCTGGAGCCGGTTCCGGTCGGAATATTGATCAACAATGCCGGTTTTGGGGATTGCGGCAGTTTTCTCGAGACAGATGCAGAGAAGGAAATGCAGATGATTGATGTGAATGTCAAGGCCATGCATCTTTTGATGAAACTGATGCTTCGCCGCATGGAAAAGCAGGAGGGCGGTTACATTTTAAATGTCGCTTCTTCGGCAGGACTGCTTCCGGCAGGCCCTTATATGGCCACCTATTATGCGACCAAAGCCTATATGGCGAGTCTGACGCGGGCAGTGGCGCTGGAACTGAAGCAGAGAGGCAGCCGGGTGTATGTAGGGGCATTGTGTCCGGGTCCGGTGAATACGGAATTCAATGAAGTGGCAAATGTTGAATTTGCACTGGCCGGAATCACACCGGAGTATTGCGCCGGATATGCATTAAAGCAGATGAAAAGACGCAAAGTGCTCATTGTTCCGACGACTGAAATCAAGGCAGCAACGATATGCGGAAGATTTATTCCGCAAAATCTGCTGATCGCAATTACTGCACATCAGCAGAAGAAAAAGCTGAAAGCAGAGGACATATAAAATGGAAGAAATTAAAATAGGCTCTCATGTGGGAATGGCAGGAAAAGAGATGTTTCTGGCATCCGTGAAGGAAGCGGAGCGTTATGGAGCAAATGTGCTGATGCTCTACACAGGGGCACCGCAGAATACCCGGAGAAAAGAAATCAAAGACTTAAATATTGAGGCGGGCTGGGAGTATGCCACAAAGGCTGGAATCCGGGAAATCGTGGTTCATGCACCGTATATCATCAATCTTGCCAATACGGTAAAGCCGGAGACATTTGAACTGGCTGTACAGTTTCTGGAAAAGGAGATCCGGCGCACGGCTGCTATGCGAAGTCATATCCTGGTGTTACATCCGGGGTCCGCGCTGGATGCGGGTGCAGAGGCCGGAATTGCACAGACTGTCCGCGGGCTGAATATGGTGCTGGATGAGAACGAGGATGAGGTATTTATTGCTCTGGAAACGATGGCAGGAAAGGGCAGTGAGATTGGAAGAACCTTTGAAGAAATTAAGGCAATCTATGATGGAGTGAACAAAAAGGAGCGGTTGAGAGTCTGTTTTGATACCTGTCATGTAAACGATGCCGGGTATGATCTGGTGCATGATTACGATGGTGTTTTTAAACATTTTGATCAGGTGATCGGACTCGACCAGATTGCGGTCTTTCATATCAATGACAGTTTAAATCCACTTGGGGCACACAAAGACCGTCATGCAAACATTGGAAAGGGAACCATTGGATTTGAACCATTGTACCGTCTGGTTCACGATCCGCGCTTTGTGGAAATCCCGAAGATTTTAGAGACACCGTGGCTTTGTGCCGAGGGAGAGACCAAAAAGACGATTCCACCATACAAAGAAGAGATTGCACAGCTTCTTGCAAAATAATAAAGAGGAGAAGGATTATGAATGTTAAACAACAGGGAATTTCCGGCTATTGGTTAAAGCTGATTGCTGTAATTTCCATGCTGATTGATCACACGTCAGCCGTTATTTTAGAACAGATTCCGGGACTGGAAGCCCCCGCATTTTTCATGCGCATTATTGGAAGAGCTGCATTTCCAATTTACTGTTTTCTTCTGGTAGAGGGATTTTACCATACACGCAGCAGGGCAAAATATGCGGGAAGGCTTTTTTTGTTTGCACTGATTTCCGAGGTTCCGTTTGACCTGGCATTCAGCAGGAGAATGTGGGATTTTTCCAGCAACAATGTCTTTTTTACTTTGCTGTTCGGATTTTTGGTGATCTGGGGTGTTGAAAAGATAAGGCAGAAGTTTGTGGCGGATGTTTACGGGGAAAAAGCCGCAGTCATCCGCCTGATTCTTACCATTGTGATAGTTGCGGCCGGGGGATTTCTGGCACTTCTTTTCCGTACAGATTACGATTTGTCGGGAATTGTGACAATTTTTGCAATTTACATGTTTTATCCGAAGAAAGTGAAGGGAATGGGTATCGGTGTTTTTGTTTTAACCCTGCTGGCAAGTATCATTGAAGCGGCAGCATTTCTGGATATGATACCGGTTTATTTTTACAATGGAACCAGGGGAAAACAGATGAAATATTTCTTTTATATATTCTATCCGGCACACCTGTTTCTTCTTGCCATGATCGCACGGGCAATGGGACTTTGGGCTTAATATTTTAAGAAGATGTTACGATTCTTATGAAATTCTTATCTTTTTCAGATACAGCTTGCGTTCCTGAAAAAGCGGGAGTACAATGCAGACGAAATGAAAGACAGATAGGAATGGAGGTCTTGGATGATGAGACAAAAATCTTGGAATCAGTTTAAAAAAACAATGGCTGCCTCGACACTGGCAGGAGCGATCACTTTTACAGGGTGTGCGGTGATGCCTTCGGTTACAGCTTTTGCAGATACAACGGAACAGACCGGTCAGGTATCGTATGATAATGAGGTGATGCCGATCCACACGGACGTGCAGACGGAGGCAAAACCGTTGATGAAGGGTACGTCATGTACGGTTTCGGATGGAAAGAACCTGTATTATGCGTTTGAAATGATGGGTGTGCGTATGGGAATTATGAAATACAACACCAAAACAGGCAAAAAGAGTGAGGTATATTCCTACAAGATAGGGAAAAACAAAAAGGGAAGCAATGGTTTTTCCCAGTTATCTGTGGATAAGAAATATATTTATGCAACCTGGGACCGTTACTATGGAACCGATGCAACAAAAGAATATATTTACCGGATCGCAAAAGACGGGAAATCCGCAAAGAAACTTGCGCTCGGACGTGATCCACAGCTTGTAGATGGACGGATTTATTATCTGGCACTGAAAAGTAAAAGTGAAGATGGCATGAATTATTCGGAAGATACCGGAACCGTAATGAGCATGAAGACGGATGGAACGGATAAAAAGAAAGTAGCACAGATTGCAAACAGCGGAGATGCTTATAGGTATTCCCTGTTTCAAAGTGAGGGAAAGATTTACTATACCAAAGAAAACGAGAACAGGACATTTTATGATCTGGAGGGAAACAGTTATCAGAGAGGTTCCTTTGCGGTTAAGGATGAAAATTATCTGAGTGTTTCACTGGAAGCTGTCAATGATGGAACGTATACCTATAGTACGACAGGAAAGGATCGTTACATGCAGACGAAACTCTACCGGACAGATAACAGGACGGGAAAGAAAAACCTTGTGGCATCCTTTAAACTTGGCATTGAAAAATACTCGGTTTGTGGAAATTATGTATTCGTGGAAGCAAATGTTCCGTACAAGGGAGCTGATGTGACTGAGAAACTTGCAGTTTACTGCTATAAGGCAGATGGCAGCAGCAAAGTAAAGCTTGCTTCCTGGTTTCCGGCAGAATAAAATCCGGGTAACAATCGAAAAAATAAAAGAAGCACCGCGACTTGCGGTGCTTCTTTTATTCTGGGGATTTATTTATCCAGATCTTTTTTATCTACATTCTGCAGCATCATTGCACGAACTTTCAGAGGAAGTCCGAACAGTGTGATGAATCCGTCTGCATCGTGATGATCGTACTGATCACCGGTTGTGAAACTTGCCAGAGACTCACTGTAGAGAGAGTATGGAGAAGTTGTGCCGGCTTTGATGATGTTTCCTTTGTAGAGCTTGAATTTTACTTCACCGGTGACATACTTCTGGGTAGAAGTAACAAATGCCTGGATTGCTTCGCGAAGAGGAGTGAACCATTTTCCTTCGTATACAACATTGGCAAGACGGTTGCCCATCTCTTTCTTTGCAGATAAGGTATCGCGGTCGAGAACCAGTTCTTCCAGCTGGTCATGTGCTTCCATAAGGATCGTTCCGCCAGGAGTCTCATATACACCACGGGATTTCATACCAACGACACGGTTTTCTACGATATCGATGATGCCGACACCGTGCTTTCCACCGAGACGGTTTAATTCACGGATGATATCGGAAACTTTCATTTCTTTTCCGTTTACCGTCTTTGGAACACCCTTTTCAAATGTCATGGTTACATATTCGCCTTCGTCCGGAGCTTTCTCAGGGGAAACACCAAGAACCAGAAGATGATCATAATTTGGCTCGTTTGCAGGATTCTCCAGCTCAAGTCCTTCATGGCTGATATGCCATAAGTTACGGTCACGGCTGTAACTTTGGTCTGTGCCGAATGGAAGATCGATTCCGTGTGCTTTGCAGTATGCGATCTCTGCCTCACGGGAATCCATCTGCCACTTGTCATCACGCCAAGGAGCAATGATTTTGATATCCGGAGCAAGTGCTTTGATACCAAGCTCGAAACGGATCTGGTCATTTCCTTTTCCGGTAGCACCGTGGCAGATTGCAACAGCGTTTTCTTTTCTGGCGATCTCTACCAGTTTCTTTGCGATACCAGGACGTGCCATGGCAGTACCTAATAAGTATTTGTGCTCATATACAGCACCAGCCTGTACACAAGGTACGATGTAATCGTCACAGAACTCATCTGTGATATCTTCGATATATAATTTAGAAGCGCCGGATAATTTGGCTCTTTCTTCCAGTCCGTCTAATTCTTCGCCCTGTCCGCAGTTGATACAGCAGCAGACAACCTCATAACCATAAGTCTCCTTTAACCAAGGGATAATAGCGGTAGTATCGAGTCCGCCGGAGTAAGCTAAAACAACTTTTTCTTTCATAAGATTGTATCCTTTCTTTCTATATGGAATTGTACGCTCTCGTACGACTAACCCTACTATACATCAATCCAAATGAAAACACAAGTGAAAAAATATACATAAAATTGCATAAATATACATAAATTTGTGAATATTTGCTATTTACGGATGGAAAAAGATGGACTATTATAGGGTAGAATCATATTTTTAAAAGAAAGAAAAGGTAAGAAACATGGTAAAGGTAGGAATTATCGGAGCGACCGGTTATGCAGGAGCAGAATTGGTGCGTATTTTATTGAATCATAAAGAGGCACAGATCGAATGGTTTGGATCAAGAAGCTATATCGATGAAAATTATGCAGATATTTACAGAAACTTTTTTGAACTTGTCGATGCAGACTGTCTGGGTGATAACATGGATGAGCTTGCTTCCCGCGTGGATGTGATTTTCACGGCAACACCACAGGGATTTCTGGCAGGTGTGCTGAATGAGGATATTTTAAATAAGGTAAAGATCATTGATCTGAGTGCGGATTTTCGAATCAAAGATGTTGCTACCTATGAAAAATGGTATAAGATTGAGCATAAAAGCCCACAGTTTATTAAGGAAGCCGTTTACGGACTCTGTGAGATTAACCGTGATCAGGTGACCACCCAGACCCGTCTGATTGCAAATCCGGGATGTTATACGACCTGTTCCATTCTGACAGCATATCCGCTGGTAAAAGAGGGACTGATTGATCCGGATACATTGATTATTGATGCAAAATCCGGTACTTCTGGAGCGGGACGTGGGGCAAAGACACCGAACCTGTTCTGCGAAGTGAACGAGAGCATGAAAGCATACGGTGTGACAACACACAGACATACACCGGAGATTGAGGAGCAGCTCGGCTATGCGGCAGGAAAAGAGATTACCGTGAATTTTACACCGCATCTGGTTCCGATGAACCGCGGAATTCTTGCGACAGAGTATGCAACCCTGATCAAAAAGCCGGATGGTACCTATCCTTCTTATGAGGAACTGAAGGCTGCTTACGATAAATATTATGCAAAGGAACGTTTCGTGCGTGTATTAAAGAAAGGTGTCTGCCCGGAGACCAAGTGGGTAGAGGGCAGCAATTACGTGGACGTAAACTTTGTCATTGATGAGCGTACCGGCAGAGTTGTGATGATGGGTGCACTGGACAATCTGGTCAAGGGTGCAGCCGGACAGGCCGTACAGAACATGAATCTGCTGTTCGGATTTGATGAGGCAGAAGGACTTTCCATGGTTCCGATGTTTCCATAATGAAAGGCATCTGTTTGATGCATTTCCTACGCTCATTGTTTCCGCGTAAGCGGAACTCTCATACAATGAGCTCTATAATGAGGTGAATAATGAGTAAAGAATATACAATCCGTGTGATGACACTGGAAGATTATGATGAGGTGTATGCGTTGTGGATGGGCATCCACGGTTTTGGAATCCGTTCCATCGATGATTCCAAAGAAGGAGTGGAGCGGTTTTTAAAAAGAAATCCGACCACGAGTATGGTAGCGGTAGCAGATGGAAAGATCGTGGGAGCCATTCTCTGCGGACATGACGGGAGACGCGGATGTCTGTATCATGTCTGTGTGCACGAAGATTACCGGAAGAACGGAATCGGAAAAGCCATGGCAGTCGCATGTATGCGCGCCCTGCAGGAAGAAAAAATCAACAAGGTCAGCCTGATCGCATTTAAGAGCAATGAGCTGGGAAATCATTTCTGGAAAGATGCCGGCTGGTGTTTCAGGGAAGACTTAAATTATTACGATTTTACATTGAACGAAGCAAATATTACGAGATTTAATCAGTAAGGAGAATGTTATGAGTGAGAATTTAAACGCATTGGAAAAAGCACAGGTGCTGATTGAGGCATTGCCTTATATCCAGCGTTTTAACCGCAAGATTATCGTTGTAAAATACGGTGGATCAGCGATGGTAGATGAGAAACTGAAAAAACAGGTCATTCAGGATGTCACCCTGTTAAAGCTGGTTGGATTCAAACCGATCATTGTGCATGGCGGCGGCAAGGAGATCAGCAAATGGGTTGCCAAAGCAGGAATGGAACCGGAATTTATCAATGGACTGCGTAAGACGGATGCGCCTACCATGGAGATTGCAGAGATGGTGTTAAACCGTGTCAATAAATCACTGGTATCCATGGTGCAGGAACTTGGGGTGCAGGCGGTCGGCATCAGTGGAAAAGACGGTGGTCTCTTAAAGGTGGAAAAGAAATTGTCGGATGGTCAGGACATCGGATATGTAGGAGAAGTAAAGGAAGTAAATCCAAAGATTCTGTATGATCTGCTGGAGAAAGATTTCCTTCCGATTATCTGTCCGATCGGTCTGGATGACAATTATGATACATATAATATCAATGCGGATGATGCGGCATGTGCGATTGCCCGTGCGGTTTCCGCAGAGAAACTGGCATTCTTAACCGATATCGAGGGAGTATACAAAGATCCGGAAGATCCGTCCACCCTGATTTCCGAACTTACGGTTTCCGATGCAGAAAAACTGATTACAGACGGATATATCGGAGGCGGTATGCTTCCAAAGCTGAATAACTGCATTGATGCCATTGAAAACGGAGTATCCCGTGTGCATATTCTCGATGGAAGAATCGCACATTGTCTGCTTTTGGAAATCTTCACCAATCGCGGAATCGGTACTGCAATTTTGGGTGATGAAGAACATCATTTTTACAATGAATAAGAGATAAGAGGTGTGGATAAACAATGAATAAACAGGAATATATTGATACCGCGGAGCAGGAACTGCTGCATACCTACAATCGTTTTTCACTTGTACTTGATCATGGTGAGGGCGTATACCTTTACGATACAGACAAAAAAGCGTATCTGGATTTCGCAGCCGGAATCGCCGTATGTGCGCTGGGCTATAGCAATGAGGCGTATAAAAATGCGCTGAAGGATCAGGTGGATAAACTGCTGCATACGTCAAATCTTTATTACAATGTCCCGACCATTGAGGCGGCAAAGAAAGCACTAAAAGCCAGCGGAATGGATCGTATTTTCTTTACAAACAGCGGTACGGAGGCCATTGAGGGAGCCATCAAAGCTGCAAAAAAATATGCATATACCAGAGACGGACATGCCGGCCATGAAATCATTGCCATGAAACATTCTTTCCACGGAAGAAGTATCGGAGCACTTTCCGTAACCGGAAATGCCCATTATCAGGAACCGTTTGCTCCGCTCATGCCGGGTGTGAAATTTGCAGAGTATAACAATTTAGAAAGTGTAAAAGAACTGGTAACGGACAAGACCTGTGCGGTTATTATGGAGACGGTACAGGGAGAAGGCGGAATTTATCCGGCCGATCCTGCATTTATCGAGGGCGTGCGCAGGCTCTGTGATGAAAAGGATATTCTGTTAATCTTAGATGAGATCCAGTGTGGCATGGGACGTACCGGCGAGATGTTCGCATGGCAGAATTACGGAGTAAAACCGGATATCATGACCTGTGCAAAAGCACTCGGATGTGGAGTGCCGGTCGGTGCATTTTTCCTGACACAGCGTGTGGCAGACAAATCGCTGGCACCGGGAGACCACGGAACGACCTATGGTGGAAACCCATTTGTCGGAGCAGCCGTTTCGGCAGTATTTGATCAGTTTAAAGCCTGTGACATTTTAGGTCATGTAAAGGAAGTAGCGCCTTATCTGGAACAGAAACTGGATGAGCTGGTAGAAAAATATGACTTCCTTGTAACACGCAGAGGCAAAGGTCTGATGCAGGGTGTGGTTTGCAAGCTTCCAGTTGGAAAAGTGGCAGCCGCAGCACTTGAGCAGGGACTGATCGTGATCACAGCGGGAGCGGATGTCCTTCGTTTTGTTCCACCGCTTGTCATCGAAAAACAGCATGTGGATGAAATGATTGAAAAGCTGGAAAAAGCATTACTTTCTGTGCAGGAATAACTTACACTTGTAAAAGTAACAAAAAATCGTTAAAATAGAAATGCATTGAGACTCGTTTCGCCCCGGAAAGGGAGAAATGAGATGAAAAAACATTGGATAAAAAAGTGCTGTATGATTCTGACATGCCTGTATCTGACGGGATGTGGCAGGGAGGAAGTGCCATATCTGGATACCACTCAGACACAGGAGCAGACAGTGGAAACGGAACGAACGGAACAAAAAGAAACATTAAAATCCGACCAGACGGTACAGGTATATGTATGCGGGGAGGTAGCAGCTCCCGGTGTCTATCAGCTGAAAGACGGTATGCGCATCTGCGATGCGGTGGAGGCGGCAGGAGGACTGACCAAAGCTGCCAGCCGCGAATACTGGAATCTTGCCGAGAAGCTTTCGGACGGACAGATGATTTATTTTCCCACAGAGGAAGAGGCAAGGGAGCGGAAAGCATCGGCAGAGGCAGCCGGTGCCACTGTGGAAGAATCGGATGGGCGGATTGATATCAATACGGCGGATGCCGCGCAGCTTGTGACCATTCCGGGAATCGGAGAGACACGGGCGGCGGCAATTCTTGCATACCGGGAGAAAAACGGGCCGTTTGCGAAAGTCGAAGATATCATGCAGGTATCCGGAATCAAAAGCGCACTTTTTGAGAAAATGAAAGATTATATAACGATTCGTTGAGGTGTAATATGGCAAAGAAAGTTCTCGTAGTAGATGATGAGAAATTAATCGTAAAAGGAATCCGGTTCAGTCTTGAACAGGACGGGATGGAAGTGGATTGTGCATACGATGGAGAAGAAGCGCTGAATATGGCGAAAGCAAATGAGTATGATATGATCCTTTTGGACATCATGCTTCCGAAGATGGACGGATTCGAAGTATGTCAGGCGATTCGTGAATTTTCTGATATGCCGATTGTTATGCTGACAGCGAAGGGCGACGATATGGATAAGATTCTGGGACTTGATTATGGTGCCGATGACTATATCACAAAGCCGTTTAATATTCTTGAGGTGAAAGCGCGTATCAAAGCGATCATGCGTCGTACCGCAGGACCGAGAGAAAAGAAAGAAGTTTCTTCGATTGTGGAGAAAGGGGATCTGCGTCTGGACTGTGACAGCAGACGGCTGTTTATTTCAGGCAGGGAAGTAAACCTTACCGCAAAAGAATTTGATCTGCTGGAACTTCTTGTGAAAAATGAAAATAAAGTATACAGCAGGGAAAATCTGCTCGGACTGGTCTGGGGAAAAGATTATCCGGGAGACGTGCGTACAGTGGATGTGCATGTACGTCGTCTGCGTGAAAAGATCGAAACCAACCCAAGTGAACCGAAATACGTGCACACAAAATGGGGTGTGGGATATTATTATTACCAGAAATAGACGAGAAGGCAGAAAGGTTTTTCCATGCAGAAGAGTAAACAGTTTCTTCAGTTCTTAAAAAGTTTAAAATTTCGGCTGATTCTTTTGATCGTTGTGATTGCGGTCGTACCGAGTCTGATTCTTTCGGCAGCAGTTTTAAAATATTACGAAAAGCGTGCCGTTTCTATCCGGGAAAGTGAAATCTTAAGCCAGGCAAAAATTCTGGCAAATCAGATAGCGACAAGTGAATATATGAAGCTGGGGGCGGATGTATCGTCCAGCAATATTCAGACACAGATTGATATGCTCACGACCATCTATGATGGTCGTGTCATTGTTGTGGATGACAACTGCAAAGTTTATTATGACACGTATAATCTCGATGACCATAAGCTGATCATTGCAGAGGAGGTCATGCGCAGTTTCAAGGGCGAGGATATTGTGCATTATGATTCGGAGAACCATTACATTGAGATGACGATCCCGATCAGCGATCCTGATGATAAAAGTGAAACGGTGATCGGAGTTATGCTGATCAGTGTTTCTACGGACAATATTGTGATCAACCAGTCATATATGCGACAGGTGGCGGTGATCGTTATGGTCATGGTCGGAATTGCAATTGTGTTTTTTGCAATCCTTCTGCTTTTGTATTTCCTGAAGCCGTTGCAGAAGATTGAAGAGGGAATCGCTGCAATCAAAAACGGATACGGAGAGTACAATCTTCAGGTCAATGATTACACGGAGACGGCGGGAATCTGTGAGAAGATCAATCAGATGCTTGGCCGGATCAAAGTCATGGATGATTCCCGGCAGGAGTTTGTATCGAATGTGTCACATGAATTAAAGACACCGCTGACATCCATGAAGGTGCTGGCGGATTCGATCAATAGCATGCCGGATGCGCCGAAGGAACTGTATCAGGAATTTATGGAAGATATCACCAACGAGATTGAGCGTGAGACAAAGATCATCAACGATCTGCTTTCTCTGGTGAAGATGGATAAGTCTGCAGCAGGGCTGAATGTATCTTCCGTCAATATCAATGAACTTTTAGAGCAGATTTTAAAACGTCTGCAGCCGATTGCGGATAAGCAGAAAGTGGAACTTGTCCTTGAGAGTTTCCGCCCGGTTACCGCAGAAGTGGATGAGGTAAAAATCACGCTTGCGATCACAAATCTTGTGGAGAATGCAATCAAATATAACCGGAATGACGGAGAGGGCTGGGTACACGTATCGCTGAATGCGGATCACCAGTATTTCTACCTGAAAGTAGAAGATTCCGGAATCGGTATTCCGGAGGAGTCTCTGGATCATATTTACGAACGATTTTACCGGGTGGATAAATCCCATTCCCGTGAGATCGGAGGAACCGGACTGGGACTTGCGATTACAAGAAATTCCATACTGATGCATCGCGGCGCAATTAAAGTACATTCTGTGATGGGCGAGGGAACAACCTTTGATGTTCGTATTCCGCTCAACTATATTGCATAGGAGGAAAAAGATGAGAAAAAAAATAATTTCAATCATACTCCTTGTGGCAATGGTACTCACAATGGCTGCCGGATGTGGAAAAAAAGAAGATAAAAAAGACTATTTTGTATTTTATGTAAACAATGAGCTGACAAAGGTTGTTGCGAAAAAGATTACCCTGCAGCATACTTCATCCGGCAAAGCACAGGTGAAGGAACTGCTCAAAGATCTGCAGACACAGCCGGAGGATGCAACGCTTCGAAGAACCATTCCACGCAAAGTAAAAATCCAGAATATAGATCTGATCTCTTATCAGATTACGGTGGATTTCAGCAAGGAATATTACGATATGAAACCGACGGAAGAGATTCTGACCAGGGCTGCAATTGCAAAGACACTGTTGCAGCTGAGCCAGTATGTGACCTTTACTGTGGATGGAAAACCACTTGTGGATGCCTCGGGAGCAAATGTAGGTGCCATGAATCTGGACAGTTTTGTGGAAAATCCGGGAGAACAGATCAATTCCAGCCAGAAAGCAACACTGAAACTTTATTTTTCAAATAAGGCGGGTACCAGACTGGTTCCGGAAACCAGAGAGGTACATTACAGTTCCAACATTTCACTGGAAAAACTGGTGATGGAACAGCTGATTGAGGGACCAAGAAAAAGTGGACTCTTGGCAACGATTCCTTCGGAGACGAAACTGATTACGATCACAGTGGTGGATGGGGTCTGCTATGTCAATCTGGATGAAATGTTTTTGAATCAGAATCAGGAAATCTCAGAACCTGTTGTGTTATACTCTATCGTGGATTCCCTGACGGAACTGACGGAAATCGATAAAGTACAGATTTCCATCAACGGAGATACCAGTGGCAAATGCCGTTACACGTATAAACTATCAAAGATGTACAAGGCGGATGACCGGCTGGTCACAAAAGAAAGCGATGAGAAAGTAGAATCTACGGAATAGGAAAAGAAAGCGTGAGGAAAAGACCATTTCTTTTGCTTGCCACAGAGTTTCTGCTGGGGATTGTGTGTGTCAGAGAGCAGCTGCCGGCATGGGGTGTGCTGGCAGTTCTGTTACTGGTATATACCACTCCATGGAAGGAACGGGGGATGCGGAAAGTTCTGTTTGCGGCAGGACTTCCCGGTATGTTTCTTTTGGGGATGCTGCAGATGCAGCGACAGATCGATTTCAGGCAGCAGTACCTGCAGAAACTCACAGATGGCCAGGAGGTTCGCCTGGCGGGAAAGATTGATCGGATAGAACCGAAAACCAGATGCGTTTATTACTATTTAAAAGATTGCACGGTGGAAGCAGAATCGCAGACACTGCCATGCAATGATGTAATCGCATATGTTTCTTCTGCCAGCCATTCGGCTGGACAAATCCTGAATATTGAGGGTACAATTTCATTATTTACAGAAGCATCCAATGAAGGGATGTTTGATGCCCGGCAGTTTTACCAGAGTCAGAAAATTGATTTCGGCATATGGGTCACAAAGATCAGCCGGGTCTATGGAAAACCGGATCGTTACCGGTGCGCACTACAGAATATGAAAAAGCGTGCAAATGACGTGATCCGGCATTCTATCCGGGACGATGGCGTGCTTTCTGCGATGCTGTTAGGGGAAAAGGGGGCTGTGGATGCAGAGATAAAATCTTTGTATCAGAGAGCGGGGATCGCCCATGTGCTTGCTATTTCCGGACTTCATATTTCCCTTCTGGGGATGGGACTGTACCGCCTGCTGCGGAAACGACTGCATACCCGGTATGTGACAGCAGCGCTGGCAACGACCGTTTTTTTGATTTCCTATGCGGTTTTAAGCGGAAACGGGGTATCTACACAGCGGGCGGTGGGCATGTGTCTGATTTATTTGTTTGCGGATGTGACAGGATATGCCTATGACATGTTAAATGCGCTTGGAATTGTTGTGCTCGTACTTTTGTGGGAAAATCCGTTTCTGCTATCGTATTCCGGATTTGTGTTTTCCGTGATGGCGGTGATTGCCATCGGAGTGGGAGCCAATGTACTGCTGGAATGGGAACATTCATGGAAACGCAGACAGCAGGCCGGAGAGGAAACCATCAAAAAAACATTTTTCTCAAGACAAAAAGAAGGAATTCTGGTAAGTTTTGCAATCCAGTTGTTTACCATCCCGCTGGTCGCATATTCTTATTATGAAATTCCCGTGTACGCGATGCTGATAAACCTGTTTGTACTTGCGGTGGTCAACGGCTTACTGGGGCTTACTGTGCTTGGGGTGATTGTGGGGATGGCGTTTTTGCCTGCGGGGCGTGTTCTGTTTGCGCCCTGTGGCTGGATGCTCGACAGTTACCGGTTTCTGTGTGAGGTTTCCTTAAAGATTCCGGGTGCGCAGAGGATCACAGGGAAACCTGCGCATATGCGGATCTTTTGGTATTACCTGGGGCTTGGAGTGTTTCTTCTGGCGATCTATGCCTGTGCACGCAGAAATGAAAAGCATAAAGACTGCAGGGAAACGGCAGATCTGTGTGTAAGCCGAAGAAAGAAACGACTGCAGGGCATAGTTTTTTCCTGTTTTATTGCGTTTCTTCTGCTTTTTCTTCTTTTTCCACAGAAGAAATCGTTTGAGATTGATTTCCTTGATGTGGGACAGGGAGACGGTATTTATCTGTGCACGGGCGGCGGGACTTCCATGTTTATCGATGGTGGGAGCACCGATGTGAAACAGGTGGGAAAGTACCGGATTCTGCCGTTTTTAAAGGCAAAAGGAGTGTCAGAGATTTCTTACTGGTTTGTCAGTCATACGGATACCGATCATGTGTCCGGTCTTAAGGAGGTTCTTGTGTCCGGATACCGTGTGGAGTATCTGGTGTTTGCAAAAGCAGTGGAAAAAGAAGCAAAGACAAAAGAGCTGGCAGAACTGGCCCGCAGCCATGGAACGAAAGTGCTTTATATGCAGGCGGGGGATACGGTAAGAAGCAAACGTGCAGCCATGCGCTGTCTGTATCCCAAAGCTGCGGATAAAGCGGAGGATGTCAATGATCTGTGTCTGGTACTGCAATTTGAAGAGGGGGATATCCGCGCCCTGTTTGGTGGAGATATCTCTACAGATGTGGAAGAGCAGCTGAGCCGCCACGAAAAATGGGATAAGGTTTTGATTTTTAAGGCGGATCATCATGGATCGCGCTATGCGAACGCGGAAGCGTTATTGAAGTGTATCCGGCCGGAAATTACGGTTGCTTCAGCCGGAAAGGATAATCGTTACGGACATCCGAGCCCGGACGCCGTACAAAGGATCAAAGAGAGCGGCAGCAGATTTTTTTGCACCATCGAAGGTGGACGGATACGGGTGCGCGTCATCGAAAATAAGCTGGTGTGCGAAACTTATGTGAAATAGAGAAAATTATTTTCCGGCACTGTACTGTACCAGAAACAGTTCAACGGCCATCTGGTCATTCATGTGTCCGGTTTTTACTGCAGTTTCGTATTCCACACCATCGCGGATCGCCTGTTTGAGCTGATCCATGGAAAAAGCACGGCTCTGCGACTGGTATTTGCGGACTGCCCACTCCGGGCAGCCGGCTTTTAAAGCAATTTCTTTGTTGCCAAATCCCTGATTGGTCATGGATTTGACAATCATCAGACGCTGAAACTGGCTGGAAAGAAGAAAAAGAATACGCATCGGAGCTTCTTTGAGAGCAAGAAGATCATAATAAAGATCCAGTGCCTTTTTCTGCTGGTGCAGTGCCACTGCGTCAATCATGTCAAAGATTTTATTCTCGGTCTGTTCGGTGGTGATGGCTTCCACATCGGAGATATCAATATAGTCTTTTTCCAGTGTGTAGCAGAGAAGTTTTTCCAGCTCTTTGTCGATATTTTCCATGTCATCACCGGTTTTACGGATAAAGAGCGCATAGGCATCTCTTGTAATATTTTTTCCGTTTCTGCGGATTCTTCCCTCGATCCAGCGGGAGAGAGTCGTCTCATTCTGACGCGGAAATTCCACGATGCTTCCGTTTTTTTTCACCTGCTTGTACATCTTTGTTTTCTTGTCTATTTCTTTTTCCGCAAAGACAAAATAAGTGGTTTCCGGAATGGAAGACATGTAATCGGCAAGTTCTTCGGCGCTTTTTTTAAACAGACCGCTGTCTTCGATCAGAATGAGTCTGCGGTCGGCAAAAAAAGGCAGTGTCTCTGCCAGATCGATGATCTCTTTCTGGTTGATGTCGCTGCCGGAGAAAGCAGAAAAGTTCATGGTATCATCATCCGCTGCCAGTGCATGCTTTAATTTGTCCCGGTACTGACGGATCAGATACTGTTCTTCTCCGTATAACAGATAAATCTGTTTGAATTGTCCTGTTTTGATGTCGTTATCAATTGTTTTCATGTCTACATTATATACATATTGGCAGACTTTTACAACTTTTTTTCAATTACATCTTGACAGAAGGGACAGCTTGACATATTATATTCTAGTATGTTTGCGATGAAGCGTCCGTGTCTGTTTCACCGCAGGAAACAAATTACAGTTTGATATGGAGGTGTACAGATTGGCTAACATTAAATCTGCTAAGAAGAGAATTTTAGTTACAGAGACAAAGACTGCAAGAAATAAAGCAATCCGTTCTGAAGTTAAGACTTCAATCAAGAAGGTAGAGGCTGCTGTTGCTGCAAAGGATAAGGCTGCTGCAGAGGCTGCATATAAGGATGCTTCTTCAGTTATCGAGAGTGCCTGCTCTAAGGGTGTATATCACAAGAACAACGCAGCTCGTAAAGTTTCCCGTTTAGCAAAATTAGTAAACGGAATCGCTTAAGATCTGAATATTATAAAAGAAGAAGGACTGCCAGTACCGTCATGCTGGCAGTCTTTTTTGTTTACAAATACGTGGGAGAATGATACAATAAACAGAGGAACTGATACAGCGGAGGAAAAAATGTCTGGATTATTGTTGGAGCTGCGCAGACAGATTGCGCACAATCGTCGGAAAGCTGCATATGAAGAACGGATGCGTGCATCTGCTCAGGAAAAACCGCAGGAGGTTTTTTCGCAGAAGACAAAAGAGACAAAGCCGGACACGGAAATACAGCCCGAAGTACAGGAAAGGAAAGTTAATGTTGTGAGCAGGGAAGATTTCTTACTTAGCCAGATTGATGAATTCAGAGAACGCGCCAAGCAGTTACAGTCATTGCTTGATTCCAGAGAGACGGAGGCACAGGAACTGCAGACGTTAGTGGATGAACGTCAGGAGAAAGCAGATGCTCTGGGGCAGATTCTCGAGGAGCGTCAGAAAAAAGCAGATGGATTCACTGCGGAAGTGGAAAAGCAGATTGATCGTCTGATCGGCAAAGTGTCTGCCAAGATGGAAGAAATCGAAGTTTCCATGAAGGAAGATGTGGCAGACGGCAAACGCTTAAATGAAGAAAAAGCAAAGGAACTGAAAGATTCTCTTGCGCAGATCGAAGAACAGCTGACCACGGCAAAAACAGAAATCTCCGAGAAAGTACATACAGAAAATGTAAAATGCTACCGAAATATTTCGGATCTGTTCCGCAGCATGGATGAACGCCTGGACAAGCTTACCGTTATGGAAAGCAGAATGCATCCGGTCCGTATTTTTTCCCTGACGGGAATGATACTTGGAATCGTGAATCTGGTGGTGTTACTTTTGGTCCTGCTGGTTAGTGTGGGCGTGATTGCGTTTTAGAATAAGGATATGCAATTCTCAAAAGAATGAGGATTGCATTTTTTGTCTCAAAAAAGAGATAGAACAATTCGAAAAGAGAAATGTGAATAGGAGAATCGGATATGGCAAAAAAGAAAGTTTGGGTTGTAGGACATAAGCATCCGGATACAGATTCCATATGTGCAGCGATTTCTTATGCAAACCTGAAAAATGAAATAGAAAAAAAGAATCCCAAAGCATCTACGGGAATGACCTATATTGCAAAGAGAGCCGGATCTGTAAATGCGGAGACGGCGTATGTTCTGGAAAGGTTTCATGCAGAGGCCCCGGCAATGATTTCGGATGTCGGAACACAGATCAAGGATATTCAGATACGCCGTACAGAGGGAGTAAACAGTCATATCTCTATGAAAAAGGCATGGGAGATGATGAAGATCCTCGGGGTTGTTACGCTTCCGGTGGTGCGGGAAAATAAGCTGGAAGGACTGATTGTAACAGGAGATATTGCAAAATCCTACATGGATGTATATGATAATACCATCCTTTCTACCGCACGTACCCAGTACAAGAATATTGTAGAGACGCTGGACGGACAGCTGCTGACAGGAAATGAACATGCGTATTTTGTTCACGGCAAGGTGGTAATCGGAATCGGTACACCGGAAGGAGTGACTTCTGCCATAGACAAGGATGACCTGGTTATGATCGGGGACGGGGAAGAGTCGCAGATGCTTTCCATTGCATCAAACTGCAGCTGCATGATTGTCACTAACGGATATGAAATCAGTCAGGAAGTGATCGAGGCGGCAAAGGAACGCGAAGTCGTTCTGATCAGTACACCGTACGATACGTTTACCGCGGCCCGTCTGATCAACCAGAGTATGCCGATCAAGCATTTTATGACAAAAAAAGGAATCATTCATTTTGATCTGGATGATTACGTGGATGAGGTAAGAGAGACCGTAGCCAATATACGGCATCGGGATTTCCCGGTTCTCGATGAAAACCAGAACTATGTGGGTATGTTTTCCCGCAGAAATTTGATGAAAGCAGAGAAAAAGAAACTGATCCTTGTGGACCACAATGAAAAATCACAGGCAGTATCCAATATCGATGAGGCGGAAATTTTAGAGATTATCGATCATCACCGGCTGGGCAGCCTTGAGACCATGTCTCCGGTGTATTTCCGCAATCAGCCGCTTGGATGTACATCCACCATCATTTATCAGATGTATCTGGAAAAGGGAATTACGATCACCTCGCAGATGGCAGGACTGATGTGTGCAGCCATTTTATCTGACACGCTGATGTTCCGCTCACCGACCTGTACACAGATAGACAGGGAAGCAGCACTCCGGCTGGCAGAGATTGCAGAGGTTAAGGTCGAGGAGCTTGCCTCAGCAATGTTTCAGGCGGGAAGCAATTTTGATAATAAAACAGAAGAAGAAATTTTAAATCAGGATTTTAAAATTTTCCATGCCGAGGATGTGAGTTTTGGCGTGGCGCAGATCAGCGCGATGGGACGCACCGAACTGGATAAGGTACAGGAACGTATCGAGCCGAAACTGGAACAGATGATGGGAGAAAAACAGATCCAGATGATTTTTGTCATGCTGACGGATATCTTAAATGAGTCTACTTATCTGATTTATCGCGGTGCGGATGCATCGCAGCTGGTTGCGGCAGCTTATAATTGCGAGCCTTCCGATCAGGGGATTATGCTGGAAAATGTGGTATCCAGAAAGAAACAGCTGATTCCTGCGCTGATCAACACACTTGCAGAGCGCAAAATGTAACAGGCAGACAGATCAATTGCGCTGTTCTCTGGGAGAACAGCCAAAATGTTTGCGGTATGCCCGGGAAAAGGTGGAATAATTGTGAAAACCACAGGCATAACAGGCGGTGGTGATGGATTCCCCCTGGGCGATCTGATCTCTTGCCAGCAAAAGGCGCTTCGTGGTCAGATAGTTTCCGATCGTATAACCGGTTTCTTCCTTGAAGGCATGCATGAGATGATACCGGCTCAGATAGAAATGTTCGGCAAGAAAGTCGATGGTGATGTCATCTGTTAAATGTGCATTTAAATAATCTATCACATGGATCATTTTATGATTTGAGGCTGTGGTAGAAAGATATTCAATGCGGTTGGAGAGAGCTGCACGGTTTAACTGCACCATCAGCTCCAGAAAAAGAAGTTTATGATAAAGTTCGTTTGCGTATTCTCTGGAATCCAGAGATTGTTCCAGATCGTGGATAATTCTTGCAATCTGTGTTGTCTTCAGTGCCGGAATACGCAGTACATGCGATTTTTTCTGATGCGCTTCTTTTAAGCAGAGTGAGAGATCGTCGGAATCATGACAGGCATCCAGGTAATGTCTGGAAATATAGATGATGATGCGCTCATAAATTTCAGAACTGTGCAGAACCGGACGGTGGACCGTACCTGCGGGAACGAATACGATATCCCCCGGTATCAGATCATAGGTACGTCCTTCCACATTGTAAGAAATATTTCCTTTGCGAAAGATCAGAATTTTATGAAAATCGTGGTAATGAAAGTCAATCGGGCGCATAGAGGTATCTTTTAAGTGAAAAATCTTAAAATCGTCATGAAGATATCCTGTTTTTTCATAATGTGAGAGTTCTGACATTGCATAAATCTCCTGTAAATATTAATTAGATTCAGTGTACTATGTTTCCACACAATTTGCAATATAAAAAGCACTGTAGTTGTTTTAGAAGACGGATCGTGCGGGTATACTTAGAATAGAAGCTCTGAATCGACAGGATGGAAAAGAAAAAAGGAGTGTAGAAATATGAAGTTTACAAAAATGCATGGGTGCGGAAATGATTATGTATATGTCAATTTGTTTGAGGAAAAGATAGCAGATCCTGCAAAGGTATCAATTGCAGTGAGTGACCGCCATTTTGGAATCGGATCGGATGGTCTGATCACTATTGGTCCATCGGATATCGCGGATTTCAGGATGCGGATTTACAATGCGGATGGCTCGGAGGCGGAGATGTGTGGAAACGGAATCCGCTGTGTCGCAAAATATGTATATGATCATAAAATGACGGATAAGAAAGAGATTACGATTGAAACCGGAGCCGGGGTAAAAACGTTGCAGCTGACGGTTGCGGATGGCAAGGTTTCGCTGGTTCGTGTGGATATGGGAGAACCGATATTAAAACCGGATTTAATTCCTGTAGATGCATCGGGAGAACAGGTGGTAGATGAGCCGATTGAAGTAGAGGGCAGAGAGTGGAAGATGACCTGCGTGTCGATGGGAAATCCACATGCGGTAATTTTTGTGGAGGACACCGAACATTTTGAACTGGAAAAATACGGTCCGGAGTTTGAACATCATCCACGGTTTCCAAAACGGATCAACACAGAGTTCGTACACGTTATTTCTCCGACGGAAGCATCCATGCGGGTGTGGGAACGCGGATCTGCGGAGACGCTTGCCTGTGGTACCGGAACCTGTGCCACGGTTATGGCATGTATCTTAAATCATAAGACAGAAAATAAAGTTCTGGTGCATCTGCGGGGCGGAGATCTGACCATCGAGTATGATCCGGATAACAATCATATTTATATGACCGGACCAGCGACGGAAGTGTTTCATGGAATATGGGAGGAAAATTAAATGATAATTAAAGAACTTATCAACGAAATGGAATATGAGATACTGGCGGGAAGCGAGGAGACAGAGATTACGACTCTGGTATATGATTCCCGCAAGGTTGAAAAAGGTTCTGTGTTTGTGTGCATCAGCGGAAGTGTGCGTGATGCACATGAGTTTATTCCGGATGTGGCAGCAAAGGGAGCAGCGGCCATTGTCGTAGAAAAGGATGTAACGCCGATCGATGGAATTACATATATCAAGGTAGAGGACAGCCGTCTGGCACTTGCCTGCATGTCTGCGGCATATTTTGGGCATCCGGCAAAAAAATTAAAGACGATCGGTATTACCGGAACAAAAGGAAAAACAACGACAACCTATATGGTTCGTTCGATTCTAGAGTCTGCGGGGATCAAAACCGGACTGATCGGCACGATCGAATCGATTGTTGGTTCTGAGCGTATTCCTTCTGCAAATACGACACCGGAATCTTACCGGGTACAGGAGCTTTTTGCAAAAATGGTAGATGCGGGACTCGATGCTGTTGTGATGGAAGTCTCTTCCCAGGCGCTGATGCTTCACCGCGTATCCGGATTTGTGTTTGATATCGGCGTGTTTACCAATCTTGAACCGGATCATATCGGAGAAAATGAGCACAAGGATTTTGCAGATTATATGCACTGCAAGAGTCTTTTGTTCCAGCAGTGCAGGCATGGAATTTTTAATGGGGACAGCGAGCATCTGCAGGGCATTTTACAGGGACATACCTGTACGGTTGAGACGTTTGGGTATGGAGCAGAAAATGATCTGATTGCGCAGAAGGTAGAGTTAAAAAAGGAGCATGGGGCACTTGGTGTAAAATATCATGTGGGAGGTTCCATGGATTTTGATGTGGAAGTCAATGTGCCGGGAAAATTTTCGGTGTATAATTCCCTGACCGCCATTGCAATCTGTCATCATTTTGGTGTCAGTGTTGAAGAAATCAAAAAGGCGATGCTTCATGTAAGTGTCAAGGGAAGAATTGAGATTGTACCGGTAACAAAGAGATATACGCTGATGATTGACTATGCACACAATGCCATGGCACTGGAGAGTCTGTTAACGACCTTGAAAGAGTATGAGCCGGGCAGACTGGTCTGCCTGTTCGGATGCGGAGGAAACCGTGCAAAATCCCGCCGTTATGAGATGGGAGAGGTATCTTCAAAACTGGCAGATCTGACGGTTGTCACATCGGATAATCCAAGAAATGAAGAACCAATGGATATCATCAACGATATTCTGGTCGGGGTACACAAAGCCGATGGCGCATATGTGACGATACCGGACCGGAAAGAAGCTATCAGGTATTGCATGGAACATGCCGAGGATGGCGATATCATCGTCCTTGCAGGAAAAGGGCACGAAGATTACCAGGAGATCAAGGGTGTGAAGCATCATATGGATGAGCGTGAACTGATCGCGGATATTATCCGGGAAAATACGGATCTGAAATTATAACAGGATTATAAATAACAGGAACAGGCAAAAGGAGTGGAAAAATGGGAAAACAGAGTTGGAAAGCGGGAAATATGTTAAATCCGGTGCCGGCTGTGATGGTCAGTGTGGCGGATCAGAATCATCGGCCAAACATTATTACCGTGGCATGGGCAGGAACCGTCTGCACCAATCCGCCGATGGTTTCCATTTCCGTCCGCCCATCCCGTTATTCTTATGAGATCATAGAGAAAACCGGAGAATTTGTGATTAATCTGACCAACGAAAAACTGGCAAAGGCCTGTGATTACTGCGGCGTGGTCAGCGGAAGAGATGTGGATAAATTTAAAAAAACAGGACTTACACCGGTTCCGGTGGAGCATGTGAAAGCTCCGGCAATTGCGGAAAGTCCTGTAAATATTGCCTGCAGGGTGGTGGAGAGCCATCCCCTTGGCAGTCATACGATGTTTGTGGCGGAAGTACTTGGCGTAACGGTGGATGATGCGTATCTGGATGAAACAGGAAAATTTGACATCAACGGAACCGGGCTTATCATGTATTCCCACGGAGAATATTTTGCTCTGGGGAAAAAACTCGGCAAATTTGGATACAGCGTACAGAAAAAGAAAAAATGACACGCGGCTTATTGCAGCAGCGTGTCCATCAGTACAGCATATACATCTTCACTTTTCTTTTTCCAGTTATTGCAGATGGCTTCTGCCTGTTCTTTTGTAGTTACGCAAAGCGTCAGGTCGATCAGAGGATTGCCGTCAGACCGTACCTGACAGCGTACTGCGTATTTCTGATTGGTTGTCTTATAGTAATCTGCCAGAATGGAATTTTCCTGTCGGAATTCTAATTTATTCTTTTCAAAAAATCCCTGAACATCATTTTCAATTCCATCATTTAATTTATCTTTGAAAAATCCAAGTGTTTCTTTTCCTGCAGAAGTCAGAGAGTACTGTGTGTTGCTGTGCGTGGACTCTGCATGGATTAAATTGGCATCGACCAGATCCCCGATTACTTCCTGTACACGGAAATAGTCTGTGTATTCCTGTTCCAGAAAGAAATTGGAAATCTGGGTGTTGGAAAGCGGAAACCCTGCTTTGCTCAGCATATATAAGATCGTAAGTTTATAGATTGTAAATGGTTCAGCCATAAAAATGTTCTCCTTGTCTGGTATTGCGTTCTTTGAGACGGCGATGAATGGTGTTTAAAATGCGTTTTTTGTCTGTGCTCCAGGATGGGGCGAGTAATAGACTGCGGGGACCATCTCCCGTCAGACGGTGAACGACCATGTCCGGGGGAAGAAGTTCCAGGCAGTCGATGACAAAATCGCTGTATTCATCAAGTTCCATCATGGGAAACGGATGAAGCTGATACTGTTCTGCCAGTGCAGTGCCACGCAGGACATGCAGAAGCTGCAGCTTGATTCCCGAAACCGGAAGTGCGGCGACATGCCGGACGGTATCTTTCATCATTTCTTTTGTTTCACCGGGAAATCCTAAAATAACATGTGCGATCACAGAGATTCCAAGGGCATGAAGTTTGGATACAGCGGCATCAAACTGTGCAACCGTGGTATGCGTGTTCATGGCAGACAGCGTCTTTGCATGGATGCTCTGCAGACCAAGCTCTATCCATATGGGTTTTTCCTGATTGAGATCGGAGAGGAGTTCTAAGGTTTCCGGAGGAAGGCAGTCACTTCTGGTTCCTATGGAAAGTGCAACGATTTCTTCCGGTGCCATTGCCTCGGAATAGAGCTGACGCAAAACGTCAACGGGGGCATAGGTGTTGGTAAATGACTGGAAATACGCAATGAATTTCTGGCAGTGTGTTTTGGCGGCGATTTTCTGTCTGGCCTGTATGAACTGTTCAGAAACCGGCAGAAATGCATCCGCGGCAAAATCACCGGAGCCTCCGGCACTGCAGAATGCACATCCTCCGTAAGAGAGTGTTCCGTCGCGGTTGGGACACGTCATCCCACCGCTTAGACTGAGACGGTACACTTTTTCCCCGAAGACCTCTTTACAGTAATCGTTCAGAGAATAGTAGCGATTAGCGGACATGAGACTTGACTGCTTCACTTACAACTTCTGCCACACGTGGATCAAATGCTTCCGGCATAATGAAATCTTCATTTAATTCCTCGTCAGAAACCAGGGCTGCAAGTGCTTCTGCTGCTGCAAGTTTCATTTCTTCTGTGATCTGGGTGGCATGTGCCTCCAATGCACCGCGGAAAATACCAGGGAAAGCGATCACGTTGTTTACCTGATTTGGGAAATCGCTCCGTCCGGTTCCGACAACTTTTGCTCCGGCAGCTTTGGCCACATCCGGCATGATCTCCGGCACCGGATTTGCCATGGCAAACAGGATGGCATCCTTATTCATGGAAGAAACCATTTCCGGAGTGACAATGTTTGGCGCAGAGACACCGACAAAGATATCCGCACCGCGCAGTGCGTCTGCCAGCGTTCCGGAGGCATTTTCGAGATTGGTAACCTCTGTCATTTTTTTCTGCATCCAGTTTAAGTTCGGATAATCTTTTCCGATGATTCCTTCACGGTCACACATGGTCACGTGTTTGAAACCGTAAGTCAGAAGAAGTTTGGTGATTGCCACACCGGCAGATCCGGCACCGTTTACCACAACGCGGCAGTCTTCTTTTTTCTTGCCGGTCACACGCAGACCATTGATGATACCGGCCAAAACAACGATGGCGGTTCCGTGCTGGTCATCATGAAATACCGGGATATCAAGCATTTCTTTCAGACGTTCCTCGATTTCGAAACAACGCGGAGCGGAGATGTCTTCCAGATTGATACCGCCGAATCCGGGAGCTATATTTTTCACAGCCTGAATGATCTCTTCGGTGTCCTGAGTGTCCAGACAGATCGGTACAGCGTTAACATTTCCAAATTCTTTGAATAATACACATTTTCCTTCCATGACCGGCATAGCGGCATAAGGACCGATATTTCCAAGGCCGAGAACGGCGCTTCCGTCGGAAACAACGGCAACCGTGTTGGCTTTCCATGTATAAGTGTAGGCAGCAGTTTTATCTTCCGCAATTACTTTGCAAGGTTCTGCAACACCCGGGGTGTATGCAATCGCGAGATCTTCGCGGGTTTTTACTTTTGATTTTGCAACGGTTTCGAGTTTTCCATTCCATTCTTTGTGGCATAAAAGTGCCTTTTCTTTATTATCCATAGTAATTTTCTCCTTTACAGTCTCGTTCTTATCCACCATACCATTCTTGCGCATGAAAAAAAAGACTTCCTATTTTATCGGAAATGGTGTATAATAACGGCATTAGATAATATTTGAAATGATTCATAGTCGTTTCTGACTGATATCCCATGCAAATAAGTGAAATTTATGAAGTGATTTACCATACGGAATAAGTTTATATTTTTTAAGAAGGAGCAGATGGAATGAGGGAAAAATATGAGAGCCTTTCTTTGGTTGTGTTAAAAGACCTGGCAAAGGCACGCGGGCTCAAAGGAATCTCAACAATGAAAAAAGGAGAGCTGATTGATCGGATGCTGCAGGAAGATGAGCGGGAGAAAGAGACAGCACCGAAGGCAAAGACGGTATATACCGCGCGGACAGCTTCCGGACAGGAAGGAAGAAAACATACGCCAAAACAGCGAAGGGAAGAGCATCCGTCCCATACGGAGGAACACAACAGCCCGGAGCATGGAGAGAACGTGCATGCATCGCAGGAGCAGACCTATAAGGTGCAGGAGGATAATGACAGTGCCGCGATCAAAGAAGATATCGTCAGCCTCGACAGTGGAAATACAGCGAGCGGTATTCTGGAGGTTATGGCAGACGGATTCGGTTTTATCCGCTGTGAAAACTATCTGCCGGGGGAACATGACGTTTATGTGGCGCCGTCCCAGATCCGCAGATTTAATCTAAAGACAGGGGATATTGTCTGTGGAAATACCAAAGTGAAATCCGAGCGGGAGAAATTTTCCGCCCTGCTGTATGTGACTTCGGTAAACGGATATCATCCTTCGGAAGCACAGAAGCGGACAAACTTTGAGGATCTGACCCCGATTTTTCCGAATGTGCGTCTGCGCATGGAACGTCCCGGCGGTTCGGTTGCAATGCGCGTGATGGATATTGTTTCCCCGATTGGAAAAGGGCAGCGTGGTATGATTGTATCCCCACCGAAAGCAGGTAAGACAACGCTTTTAAAGGAAGTCGCCAAGTCGGTAAAGGAAAATAACCCGGAGATGCATCTGATCATTCTGTTGATTGACGAGCGGCCGGAGGAAGTAACCGATATTAAAGAGGCGATTGAGGGCGAAAATGTAGAGGTCATTTATTCTACTTTTGATGAGACCGCAGAACACCATAAGCGGGTATCGGAAATGGTAATCGAGCGTGCAAAACGTCTGGTGGAACATAAAAAGGATGTGATGATTCTCCTCGACAGTATCACACGTCTGGCACGTGCCTACAACCTGACCTGTACGCCGAGCGGCCGGACACTTTCCGGTGGTCTTGATCCGGCGGCACTGCACATGCCGAAACGATTTTTTGGTGCAGCCCGGAATATGAGAGAAGGCGGAAGCCTGACCATTCTTGCCACGGCACTGGTCGATACCGGAAGCAAGATGGATGACGTGGTATTTGAGGAATTTAAGGGAACCGGTAACATGGAACTTGTTCTTGACCGGAAACTTTCCGAAAAGAGAATTTTCCCAGCGGTGGATATTGTAAAGTCCGGCACGCGAAGGGACGATCTGCTGCTTGATCCGCAGGAGCGTGAGGGCGTGGAGAATATGCGCCGGGCATTAAACGGCATGCGGTCGGATGAGGCTGTGGAGAATATTTTAAATATGTTTGCACACACGCGTACAAATGCTGATTTTATCAATCTTGTAAGAAAAAACAGAATTCTTTAAATTACTATTGCATTTGCATGGACGCTATGTTACAATAATTAAGCTGTTTATCGGGATGTAAACGGACGAAAGTGTCGCTCTTGTAATAAGTATCATATGCGGATCGGGCATACGGGTATAAAGAGTGTGACAGGAACCAGAGTCAGTCGGAAGACTGATTACAGAAAACGATAAGAATATAAAGAGGTGAAAATCATGAGAGAAGGAATCCATCCAGATTATTATCAGGCAACCGTTACCTGCAACTGTGGAAACACATTCGTTACAGGTTCTACAAAGCCGGAGATCCACGTAGAAATCTGTTCTAAGTGTCATCCATTCTATACTGGACAGCAGAAGGCTAACCAGGCTCGTGGACGTATCGAACAGTTCAACAAGAAGTATGGCATGAAATAGAATTGATAAGTCACGTAAAAAGGTTGAGGCTGTGTATTGCCTCAACCTTTTTCTCTTACAGGGGGAAATATGAAATATTCGGGAGTTGGCGGGCAGGCAGTCATGGAAGGTGTCATGATGAAGAACGAAGACCGTTATGCGGTTGCCGTTCGTAAGCCGGATCACACCATTGATGTAAAAGTCTCCACATTTAAAGAGACAATTAAAAATAAAAAACTGCGGCGTCTGCCATTCATCCGTGGTGTCGTTAATTTTATAGAGTCGCTGATTCTTGGCATGCAGACACTTATGTATTCGGCTTCCTTTTTTGAAGACGATGAGGATGAAAAAAAGAAAAAAGAAGCCATGACGCAGGAGGAACGAAAGGCGCAGGAAGAGAAAGAAAAAAAGCAGGAGAAGGCAATGATGGGCGGAACCGTTGCATTTTCCGTTGTTTTTGCGCTGGGACTTTTCTTTTTCCTGCCATATTTTCTGTCCGGGATCTTCCATAAAGTTATTTCATCGGATACGGTGATTGCGTTGCTGGAGGGACTGATCCGTCTGGCGATTTTTATCGGATATATTGCGCTGATTTCCCTGACACCTGATATTAAGAGAGTGTTTATGTACCACGGAGCGGAACATAAATGCATCAATTGCATCGAACACGGAATGGAACTGAATGTGGAAAATGTCCGGAAAAGTTCCCGGCAGCACAAGCGCTGCGGTACCAGTTTCCTGCTGATTGTAATGCTGATATCTATCGTGTTCTTTTTGTTTATCCGTGTGGATTCGCGTATTTTGCAGCTGGTGCTCAGACTTCTTCTTATTCCGGTGATCGCCGGAGTATCTTATGAGTTTATCCGTCTGGCGGGAAGATATGATAACCGGCTGGTGAATATACTGAGCAAACCGGGACTCTGGATGCAGAAGATGACAACAAGAGAGCCGGATGATGAGATGATCGAAGTGGGAATCGCTTCGGTGGAAGCTGTGTTTGACTGGAGAAAGTGGCAGAAGGAAGAGAATGTATGACCTATAGGGAAGCAATTGTTTCGGGAGAAAAAAGCCTGTGTGAGGCTGGCATTGCAGATGCCAGAAATGATGCATGGCTGCTTTTGACCATGGCATGTAAAATTGACCACACTTACTATTATATGCATATTGACGAAGAGATGCCGGAGGAACTGCAGCATGAATTTGAAGTGCTGATTAAAAAGAGGGCAGAGCGAGTGCCTCTTCAGTATATCACCGGGGAACAGGAATTCATGGGGATGACATTTCATGTGAATTCCAATGTGCTGATTCCGCGACAGGATACGGAAACCCTGGTGGAGGAAGCACTGAAGGTTGTAAAACCGGGGATGAAGGTGCTGGATATGTGTACCGGTTCCGGATGTGTGCTGATCAGTATTTTGAAAAATGTACACGGTACCGGGGGATATGGATATGATATTTCCAAACAGGCGATCAATGTTGCAAAGGAAAATGCAAAATTAAATGATGTTCCTGCCATTTTCGAGAGAAGCAATCTGTTTGAGGATGTTGCGGATGAAACGTTTGATGTGATTGTGTCAAATCCACCATACATCCGCAGCGATGAAATTCCGTTTCTGATGCCGGAGGTGTCGGAATTTGAACCGCATGAGGCACTGGACGGAAAAGAAGATGGTCTGTTCTTCTACCGGAAGATCATCCAGGAAAGCCCGGATTATCTGACCGATGGAGGGTATCTGCTGTTTGAGATCGGATATGACCAGGGATGGGCGGTATCATCTATGATGAAAGAGGCCGGATTTGAGGACGTCTGCGTGAAAAAAGATCTTGCGCGAAATGACCGTGTGGTCTGCGGACACAAACACCTATGTGAAAAGAGAGGATAGATTATGTTTGATAAATTAGAGGATTTACTTCATCATTATGAGGAGTTAATGAATACATTGAGCGAGCCGGATGTGGCAAACGATCCGAACCGCTTTCGTAAACTGATGAAAGAGCAGAGTGATCTGCAGCCAATCGTGGATGCCTACAAGGAATACAAGGCATGTAAACAGACGATAGAGGATTCCCTTGCAATTCTTGATGAGGAATCCGATGAGGAAATGCGCGAACTGGCAAAGGAAGAATTAAATGAGGCAAAGAGCCGTCTGGGAGAGCTGGAACAGAAATTGAAGATTCTGCTTCTGCCAAAAGACCCGAACGATGACAAGAACGTTATTGTGGAGATTCGTGCAGGCGCCGGTGGAGAGGAAGCTGCGCTTTTTGCGGCTGAAATTTACCGTATGTATGTACACTATGCAGAGCGCCGTGGCTGGAAAGTGGAGACACTTGAGGCAGATGAAACCGGAATCGGAGGCATGAAATCGGTCAACTTTATGGTGACCGGTGCAGGTGCATATTCCGTGCTGAAATACGAATCCGGTGTGCACCGTGTACAGCGTGTGCCGGAGACGGAATCCCAGGGACGTATTCAGACATCAACCTGCAGTGTTGCAGTTATGCCGGAGGCGGAGGATGTGGAAGTGCATATTGATGACAAAGACATCCGTATCGACGTTATGAGAGCGTCCGGAAATGGTGGACAGTGTGTCAATACGACGGACTCTGCTGTGCGTCTGACGCATTATCCGACCGGTATCGTGATTTACAGTCAGACCGAAAAATCACAGATCCAGAACAAGGAGAAAGCGTTTGCACTGCTGCGCACCAAGCTGTATGATCTCGAACTGCAGAAGAAGCAGGATGCAGAGTCTGAGGAACGACGCAGCCAGATTGGAACCGGAGACCGTTCCGAGAAGATCCGTACTTATAATTTCCCACAGGGACGTGTGACGGATCACCGCATCAACCTGACATTATACAAGCTGGACAAGATTCTTGACGGAGATATCCAGGAGATTATCGATGCATGTATCGCGGCGGATCAGGCGAAGAAACTTGCAAAAATGCAGGATGAAAACTAATCTGTCCGGTTTATGATGTTCGTTTTGCTATAGGTAGTAGCTGATAATTGAAAAATGGATGAAGAAGACGGACGTTGACATATGTCATTGTCCGTCTTTTTTATTTTGGGTATATAGTTTAGATGCACGGTATACCCTTTTTTATTTGGTTGTATGGATAGACCTGGGGATTTATTTGCAGATGCAGGATTTTATGGTGGAGCTCGTTCACAACTTGAATGGGAAATCAAATAAACAATAATTAAGTTGAAAAAGGGTATAATTAGGACATAAGCAAGGGGGTGTATGTTATGCCACAAATAATTCCAATTAAAGACTTGAAGAATACATCGGAGATATCTGATATGTGTCATAAGACAGAGGAGCCAATTTATGTTACGAAAAATGGCTATGGAGATATGGTAATTATGAGCATGGAGATTTATGAGTCAACCATGAGACAGATTGCTATGTACAGAGATATAGAAATATCTGAAAAGCAGATAGAGGCAGGACAGGTAAAGGATGCCAGAACAGCACTTAGAGAAACGAGGGCGAAGTATGGCTTATAAATTAAATATTACAGAGCATGCCGAGGAATTGCTTGATAATCTTGTGTATCACTAGATTTATCGCCTGAAGAATAAACAGGCTGCGAAGCATCTGTTAGATGGTATTGATGTCATCTATGACAGATTGGAGGTCAATCCTTTTCAGTTTTCTGAGTGTAGAGATGTATATCTGGCAAGGAAGATTAGGATAGGGCACTCGGATCGGAAGGCTTGGGTGCCTTTTTGTGTTTTAATAGGATTGAAGAAAAAGAGATGGTGTGTTATAATTTATCCTAAAAGTGTTGTTTTTAATAATGCAAGCGAGGTGGTAGAAATGCTGAAAAATAATATAGAAGTTGATGTGAAAGTAAAATGCATAGAGGCCGGAAAGACTCAGACTCAGCTTGCCGAGACGATAGGAACCACTGGGCAGTATGTAAATCGAATCATCAAAAAAGGTGATGGTGTTATGAACAAAACCTTTGTGCAGATGCTTGATGCTTTGGGGTATGACATAGAACTACATTATGTAAAGAAAGAGGAGGTGTGAGACTGTGGCATATGAATCACCGTTAACAATTGCCGATGTCGTAAAGGATATATCTGCAAATAAATATGTGCTTCCCTCCATACAGAGAGAGTTTGTGTGGAGTACTTCTCAAAATCCAATAATGCTGTTATTCCGATTGCATATTATCTTATGACGATTGGTAATCCGAGCAATTTCGAGGTTTCTTCTAATACGGTTAATAACAGAAAGAAAATCAAGAAATGGCTAACAATGTCTCTGATAAAGAGGGCATTTGGCGGACAGGCAGACAGCATTCTTCGTCCTCTGCGTGAGGTCATCAAAGCGAATGGAAACAATGAATTTCCGCTGGATGAAATTATCAACAGACTGCGTGGAACCAGTAAAACAATTGTATTTACGGATGATGATATTGAGACTCTGTTAGAGCTTCAATATGGGAGAGCAGATACGTTGATGGTTTTGATGATGCTGTATCCTTCTTTGGATTACAACAACAAGTTCCATATAGACCATATCTATCCCAAGAGCAAGTTTACTAAGACATCTCTGCTGAAGAAGGGAATTGCACATGATAAAGTCGAAGAATACATGAATCATGTGAATGATATTAGTAACCTTCAGCTCTTAGCAGCAATTCCAAATATTGAAAAACAGGACAAGGATTTTGAAGAATGGTTTGCAGAGATATGCCCGACAGATACAGATAAAATCCAGTATCGCAAGATAAATTATCTGCCGGAAATGCAGTATAGTTACGTTGAGTTTTTGCAATTTGTTTCAGACAGAAGAAAAAAGATAAAGAATCAGTTGAAGGTCGAATTGATGTAAATGCGAGGTGAATGTCGTGTATGAGAGTCTAACTAAATATTTGTTGGAGTTTCCTGGTGATGAAAAGGGTATGTGGATCATCGACAAGGAGAATGACGGAACACCAGAGCATCCTATACAAATGCCTTATGTGAATTATTCTAGGCTGGTCAGGGGTAGTTGCCTAGCGGTAGTTACCTTTTCTTATGTGCTTTAATATGAAATAAATTTGTTTTCAAGACTTAGACAATTACCTGAGTTTCTTTGAATTCTTGTATCTATTTTCAAGTTTATCTTTGTTTTGCATTAAGAACTTTTGATAGTTTGGATACTGTGAGGCGATTTGTTTTAGTTCAAAGTTTACCTCATATATATGAGAAATAATGGAGAGGTACTCTTTGGAAATGGACAGGTTAGGGAAGTGGTAAAGCAGTTCCGTAAGCTATGCTATAGCAAGAGCAAACCTGTCATGGAACTATTCCAAAAATTCTTTGTACGCACCAATAATGCCAAGGATATGCAGTTTTATTCAGACCTGCTGAATAAAGCAATAAAATCAATCAAGGGCGAAGAGGAGTCAAAGGCTACTCAGCTTATGTTTGGTTTTGGCGGATTTAATAATGCCTTTGCCGATGAAATTGCTGATGATTTTGAATTGATTTCATTCTTGGTAGTTGAATAAAAGGCATGAGTATTGGAGGTGATACTGTATGTTTGATTTACCAGATACATACAGAGTAGATGTGAAGGTGGCTTTAAAAGATTTTATCCCAAAGGATTTAAAGCCTAATGATAAGGAGGCAGGCAGATGAATGAAGTTATGAATAGTGTAAATAATGTTATTATGGATAATTTTCATAAAACAGACAACATACTAAATGATGTTCAAACTATTATAGAAGTATCGCAAAAAGAGGCTTATCGTTCAGTAAATACAATATTGTCACAGAGAAACTGGTTGATAGGGTATCGAATAGCTGAGGAAGAATTGGCTGGTGAGGAAAGAGCGGAATATGGTGCAGAAGTTATAAAGAAATTGTCAAGAGAATTGACAAAAAGGTATGGAAAGGGTTATACAAAAACAAACTTATATAGCTTTTATAGGTTTTATAAATGTTTTCCAGAGATTTTCCACTCGGTGAGTGGAAAATCTACTTTCAAATTGTCGTGGACACATTATAGAATTCTGCTTCAGGTGCATGATGAAACAGCTCGCAAATGGTATGAGAAAGAAGCCTATGAGCAGACATGGAGTGTTCGTACTTTACAGAGAAATATTGATAGCCAATATTATTATCGTATGCTTCAATCACAGGATAAAAAAGCTGTAGAAGCTGAAATGAGAGAAAAGACATCCTCATATCAAAATGATAAGCTTGAATTTATAAAAAATCCTGTAGTAGTGGAGTTTTTGGGATTAACGCCAGATGCATCTTTTAACGAGACAAAACTTGAGTCAAGTATTATAACAAATCTGCAGAAATTTCTGATGGAAATGGGAAAAGGATATGCGTTTGTTGCGAGACAGCAACACATCCACACTGAAAAACAAGATTATTATATTGATTTGGTGTTTTATAATTATATTTTGAAATGTTTTGTATTAATTGATTTAAAAACAGAGCGAATTACACATCAGGATGTTGGGCAAATGGACATGTATATTCGTATGTATGATGAAATAAAAAAAACGCCAGATGATAATCCAACACTTGGAATTGTATTATGCTCGGAAACGGATGAAGATATTGCAAGGTATTCTATATTACATGGAAATGAACAGCTATTTGCAAGTAAGTACAAATTGTATTTGCCGACAGAAGAAGAATTGCGTGAGGAAATAGAGACACAAAAGGCTATTTTTTATTTGCAACAAAAAGATGCAGAAGAAGCAGGAGGAGAGCCAAATGCCTAAGCGTATTATATTTCAATTTGAGGATGATCTGGATTATCAGATACAGGCGATTCATTCTACAGTGGAATGGTTCAGAGGGTTATCAAGACATGTTGATGGAACTTACAGGCCGTCACGAACACGCAAATTTGGTGAGGGTGATCCTGTCAGAAACAATGACATTGTTGTTGGTAGCAGATTGTTTGATTAATGATGATGTTAGGAGATTTATTAATTTTGAGTTATCAAATCAGTATATGCTCTTCTTGCGAAATTGTGACGGACTTAATGTATCTGATAGGAGCTTGTATCTGATAGGAGCTTTAAGGTGTTGAAGTTTGATAATAATAGGATAACACTAGAAGAGGAGTTGTGATATGAGATATTTATGGACAGAGGATACTGGTGCAGGACTTCACTTCTGGAAATTAGTTAATCGGCTTTTCTCTGACAACGAACTTGTAGTTGAGAGTAAAGGGAGCAATCAGGGCTTATGGTATTGCTGACGGGACCTCTTTAAAAAATCTTTCGCAGAATGGAAAATTTTTGTTAGACACTGTGAATCAAAATCCGTTTGTCACACTGGCTTTGTATTATGTTGTGCCGCGTTCACTTATGGCGATTGCATTTTTTTATGTGAGCACCAATGTGAACCGTGTTGTGCGCAAATCGATGGAAAATGCCTGGAAAATGAAACAAGACAGGCACTATGAAGGGGATACCGAATTTATTCTGCGGTATATTTGCCGTAGGTAGGAACTATAATTTGACGCGTGACAATAAAGTTCATAAACCCTATCTTGCAAAATTTGACAAAAACGGTAATAAAGGAAGAAAACATGAGTAAGAAACACAAACATATTTCTGCCACGAAAACAACAGAACAGAAGGCAGTACAACAGTCACAGCAGCCACAGAAACTGACACCACAGAAGCTGAACCAGCTTTTGGAGAAAAATCCATTTGCACAGCTTCTGGGAATGGAACTGCTGGAAGTGCGGGAAGGCTATGCTTACGGAAGAATGCGCATGGATGAGCATTTTACGAATATTTACGGTGGAATGCATGGCGGATGTGCGTATGCGCTTGCTGATACGCTTGCTGGTTTGGCGGCATCCACCTATGGCAATTATGTTACAACGATTGACGGGAAAATGAATTATCTGGAGGCTGTGAAAGATACCGGCTACGTGTACGGTGAAGCGGAAGTACAAAGACAGGGAGGACGGATCGGCGTATATACCGTGAAACTTATGGATGAGAATCAAAGAGTTCTGGTTACAGCCGATTTTACCTATTACCGGACAGGACAGGCGATTGACCAGCAGGGATAGAGCGTTTCAAAGGCATCTGATTTGAAAAAATCAGATGCCTTTTTTCTTTTTACTTGTTTATCGCGTTAAAGTATAGTAGTGTTAAAATATAAAAATACCAAGGAGGAAAAGTTATGGGAAAAGGTTTTGGACAGCATCGGAACATTGCAGCAGACGGTGAATGAATTTCAGATATAAATTGTTTGTAAAATAAAAACAACTTAATAAAAACAGAAAATGCGGTCATATTTATGAAAAAATATTTCATGAATATGACCGCTTTATTGTTTAAAAAACGGTTAATATAAAAGAAAAAACAAGATATTATCTGACAATACTGCGATAAATAAATAATAGACAAATTATCAGACAATAGAACGAAAAAAGTGATTTACAAGCGGCGGTTATAGGAGTAAAATGAGAATCAGTTAAGAAAAAGCAACTCATGAATGATTTACAACGAAAGGATAGTTCTATGAAAGAGCAATGGAATGAGAGCACAGCAACCGCCAAAGGATTATATGATCCGAGTTTCGAACATGATAACTGCGGAATTGGTGCTGTGGTAAACATCAAAGGGATCAAGACCCACCAGACCGTGGAAAATGCCTTGAAAATTGTTGAGAACTTAAAGCATAGAGCCGGAAAAGATGCCGACGGAAAGACCGGAGATGGTGTTGGTATTCTTCTTCAGATTTCCCATAAGTTCTTTAAGAAAGCGGTAGAGCCGCTTGGAATCGAGCTGGGAGAAGAGAGAGATTACGGCGTCGGAATGTTTTTCTTCCCACAGGATGAGTTAAAGACCAATCAGGCAAAGAAGATGTTTGAGGTAATTGTCGAGAAGGAAGGAATGGAATTCCTCGGATGGAGACAGGTACCGATTCATCCGGACAAGCTTTCCGACAAGGCCAGAGGATGTATGCCATGCATCATGCAGGCGTTCATCAAAAGACCGGAAGATGTGGAGAAGGGACTTGATTTTGATCGCAAGCTGTATGTGGCACGCCGTGTATTTGAGCAGTCCAACGATGACAGCTATGTTGCTTCTCTTTCGAGCAGAACGATCGTATATAAAGGAATGTTCCTTGTAGAGCAGCTGCGTCAGTTCTTCTCCGATCTGCAGGATAAGGATTATGAGTCTGCAATTGCAACCGTACATTCCCGTTTCTCTACCAACACAAATCCAAGCTGGGAGAGAGCACATCCAAACCGTTTTATTGTACATAACGGTGAGATCAACACCATCCGCGGTAATGCAGACAAGATGCTTGCCCGGGAAGAGACGATGGCATCCGGCAAGCTGCGCGGGGAATTCCAGAAGGTACTTCCGGTCGTCAACACCGAAGGATCTGATTCCGCAATGCTGGACAATACGCTGGAGTTTCTGGTGATGAGTGGCATGGATCTGCCACTGGCAGTCATGATCATGATTCCGGAGCCATGGGCAAACAACGCCGTGATGACACAGAAAAAGAAAGATTTCTATCAGTATTATGCAACTATGATGGAGCCTTGGGACGGACCTGCATCCATCCTGTTTTCCGATGGAGATATGA
>ENA-OUQF01000296-OUQF01000296.1-human-gut-metagenome-genome-assembly--contig:-NODE-296-length-41225-cov-6.695919_pt1 | contig 41225 bp, 50 predicted proteins | sample MGYA00237947_ERZ548826 | MGnify/ENA primary metagenome ERZ548826 (study PRJEB26490, sample SAMN05194701) | human gut metagenome | biome: terrestrial biome; feature: human-associated habitat; material... | reverse complement strand
ACCCGGGACCGGACGGTTATGAGCCGTCTGCTCTAACCAACTGAGCTAAAGGCCCTTAATTTGGTGCGGGTAGTGGGATTCGAACCCACACGCCGGTTGGCAAAGGAACCTAAATCCTTCGAGTCTACCAGTTCCACCATACCCGCATATAATTAAGACCATATCACAAACCACTTTTCTTTTAGGCGAGAATGCCATGAGTATTTTGTATAGAAAAATTTACATTAAAACTGGCTAAAAGAATTGGTGCCGGTGACCGGGCTCGAACCGGTACAGTATTGCTACTGAGGGATTTTAAGTCCCTTGTGTCTGCCAATTCCACCACACCGGCATATAAAATGGGAAAAATAAGCGGAATCAAAAAGAACCCTAAGTGAAATATATGCAGACCAGAAGCCATGTTGTTTATATTCAGGATAGAGTCAACAGGTACTTCACGGTCCAGGGATCTCCAAAACAGAACCAAACGAAGGCAGAGGGGCAAATCGCCCCTCTGCCACCATGACGGTGTATCTGAGTCAGAAATTATTAAGATTTGATATTCTTATACTTAGAAATTACCAGTTCCTTTGTATTTCCGTCTGAAGGAAGACCACAAATTTGTTCTACGGCAAACTCAATACCTTTTTCTTTCGCAATTTCATAGGAAAACTATACTTATTGATTGCACAATTTTTAAGCATTCTCTTGCTTAATGCTCCTTTTGCTAAGAAACTGCGCTGTCTGCACATCCAACACTACAGCAGATAATATGATAAGCCCTTTTACAATCAATTGATAATTTGAGTTTACCCCCATTATATTCAAGACATTGCCAATCATGCCAATCAATATACATCCTATAATTGAGCCTACTACATTACCCTTTCCTCCACTTAAAGCCGTTCCTCCAATAACCGCAGCAGCTATGGCATCCATCTCCATACCTTCCCCAGCTGACGGCTGTCCGGACATTGCACGGCCTGTTATGATTAAAGCTCCAATTGCTGCAGCAATTCCCATGATCACGTATACTCCAATAATAACTGCGTTCACGTTGACACCCGAGACTCTTGCCGCCTCGATATTGCCCCCCGTCGCCACAATATGCCGCCCAAATGTCGTTCGATATAAAATCACAGCGATGATCACCGTAAACAAAATCATTATGTAAACCGGCACAGGGAGCGGTCCCCAGTATTGTTGACCCACTGACGCATACTCTGGTGGCAAGCCGGAAATAGACGAATTATTACAAATCACATAGTTTATACCTCTGAATACTAGCTGCGTAGCCAATGTTGCAATAAAAAAATTAACACGCAAACCTGTGATAATCAAGCCATTCACCGCACCACAAAGAGCTCCCAATCCTATTGCAATTACCACTACTGTAGCAAAAGGCAAATTTGCGGAAGTCGACAATTTTGCCATAATAATACCCAACATTCCCAACAAAGACCCCACAGAAAGATCAATATATCCGCACGCCAGCACGCATGTAAAAGCAGCTGCCAAAATTCCAGTGGTGCTCACTTGCCTTAAAATATTCAGTAGATTCTTTGCGGTAAAAAAGTGCTCTGACAAAAATGCCGCAATAATAACCACTCCTATAAGAATGACTATCGCTTTGTTATTTAGCAGAAAAGCAATTGCGCCTTCCGACTTTTTTTCCTTTATCGCATTCATAATACTTCTCCTACATTATGTTCCTTGTGCCAAAAGCAACGCTCATCAACTTTTCTTGGTCTACCTCGTCCTTCATGAATTCGCCTTCTATCCTACCCTCTCTCATGACCAGAATACGGTCACACATCCCCAATATCTCGGGCAGATCTGAGGAAACCATAATAACTGCAATGCCTTGTGACGCAAGCATACTAATCTGTCGATGTATTTCCGCTTTCGCTCCAATGTCAATACCCCTCGTCGGCTCGTCTAAAATAAGCACTTTCGGTTTTGACAACAGCCATCGCCCAATAATCGCTTTTTGCTGATTGCCCCCGCTCAATGTACTGATAAGCTGTTCTTGAGAGTTTGATTTGATGTTCAATTTCTTTATGTAGTCATTCACCATTTCGTTTTCTTTTTTTAATTTTACAAATATCCACTTGCGAAGTGATTTTGTTAAACTCACCAAAGACATGTTAAATTTAAGAGAAAGCATTGGGATAATCCCCAAACGCAAACGGTCTTCCGTTACCATCGCCAAACCATGTTTAATCGCCTGCCTAGGGTTGTTAATTTCAATATGGCGACCAAACAAATAAATATCTTTACGATCCGCTTTTTCGATCCCGAAGACCGTTCTCATTAGCTCCGTGCGCCCCGCTCCCATAAGTCCGCAAAAACCAAGTATTTCTCCGGCTTTTACATGAAACCCAATATTTTCCAACCCTGATTTGGCATTGCAGAGGTTTTCTATACTAAGCGCCGTCTCTCCAATCTCGCTCTCCACCTTTGGATACATATCCTTGAGTTCCCTGCCAACAATCAAACGAATCAATTCATTATGATCAAAACCTTCATTATCGATGGTTGCGATATACCGTCCATCTCTCATCACTGTAATCCGATCACATACCTTACGTATTTCTTCCAACTTGTGAGAAATAAAAACAATTGCCTTATCCTCTCTCGCTAGTTTCTTCATTAGATGAAACAGTACATCCACTTCTTGATTGGTCAATGCAGATGTTGGCTCATCCATAATGATGATTTCCGCATTGTAGGATACTGCCCGCGCTATCTCTACCAATTGCATGTTGGCAACACTCAACTCGGAGACAGTATCCGTCGGATTGAGAGGAACACCGATATCTTCCAAAAGCTTTTTTGTTTCATTATCACGCAGTGCTGGCTGCAGGATCCCATGACGGCAATGTCTTTTTTCCCGTCCTAGCCAGATGTTTTCGGCAATTGTCATCGTGGGTACAAGACTGATTTCTTGGTGAATCATGCAGATTCCTTTTTCCAAAGCATCTTTGGGTTTCCGCAAAACAATCTTTTTTCCCTTTAAAATAATATCTCCTTCATCCTGGCGATACATCCCAAAGAGAATCTTCATCAATGTAGATTTGCCGGTACCGTTCTCTCCAATCAACGCATGAATCTCACCGGGTTTTAATGAAAACGAAACGTCATCTAACGCCTTTACACCAGGAAACATCTTGCTTATATGAGACATTTCCAACAAATTCAAATTCCCTATTCCCATTATTTTCTCTCCAATCATCAGGGCAGACAACGCAATGTGTCTGCCCTGAAACTCTTAAACCAAGAAATTATTGCTGTGACGGATCGGCATATGCTTTTGCGTCACGCGGGAAATTAGATAGCACTTCATCCACACTTTCACTTGTCATGCTTGCCATCCCCTCATCGGCAACAAGAATGTAGTTTTCTTCCAGCGGCTCTCCGCCTTCCGCAAAATATTTGCACAGCTCCGCTACCTTTTCTGTGATGGCCGCCTTGGAAAAGAAGACAGTCATATCGATTTTTCCCTGTTGAACGAGATCCACTCCTAGCGCTTCCCCATTGATTGAAACTATGATCCAATCATCAAAATCTTCGTTGGCTGCCGCAAGCACATTGCATACCCCAGCTGCCATTTCATCATTCTCCGTCATAATACAATTGAGCTCCGGGAATCCCTGCAGCCAATCTTCCATGACCGTCATCGCGTTTTCCTGAGACCAGTCTGCAGTTTGTTCGACAATAATCTCCGCACGTCCGTCAAAGGAATTGGTTTCATCAAAATATTCTTTAAAACCATTCCAGCGGTACAACCCCCAAGACGAGGTTCCTGTGATGCCGCCAATATACAGATATTCTTCTGGATGATCATCCAACCATTGCTCAACCCACATTGCGTCGTAGCGACCCTGCGTTTCGTGGGGAATCCCTACATATGCATCATAATTCGTGCTGTTAATGCCCGCCTCTTTTGCAATCACAGGGATACCTGCTGCATTACACGCCTCGATTATAGGCACAGAACCTTCTGAATCCAGAGGCTGGAATACAATTACATCTACACCTTGTGTAATCAAGTCCTCAGTATCGCTAATCTGTTTCTCCACATTTGCAGCCGCATTGAGTATCACAAGCTCTCCACCTAAAGGCTCAAGGTCTTCTTTCAGCATTTCGTTCCAAATCGCCTGAGATACATCAAGGTCGTTGCACGCCAGACCCACAGTAAACCCGGACTCGGACGTGGCTGCATCACCTACATCGGCAACGGCATTCTGTGGCTCCATTCCCACTTCTTCCCTAGGGGAACTGCAAGCTGTCATGCAAATAAAGACAAGCAATAACATAATCCCCGTCAATAACAAAACTCTTCTTCTGCTACTTTTCATTTTTCTTCCTCCTACTATGGTTTATTGTTATGCAAAGTTAAATGAAAATTGAGACCTTGCAAGTCTTTCTGGTATCATGTTTCTGCCGGAAAGCAATTTCCGCCCCAAAAGGGGTAAAGTCTTAATGCAGAATTCTTACCAGATTCGTTGCTCTAAGTGCAACAATTCATTTAACTTTTATCGTTATGGCAGAGATACTCCTGGTTTTCAAAAATATCTATGCCTAACTGCTTCCATCAGTTTGCACCTGGCCATAAGCCGCCGGCGCGTATTCCTAATCACCTTCCTTTCTGCATTTGATTTCACTCTGATGAATGGTATGCCTGTGGGATTGTAGTTGAAATCGCTAGCCGGAAACATTACCTCTTGTTCATCATTGATTCTGAAACACATTTTACCCTTGGCTTCCATTTCTCGCTTTGCTTATTATTCATTTGCTTTTCACAAAAATGATGTAAAAATGGCTACACAAAACAAACATCGGCTTTAACAGTATTTTTTATTTGTTCAGTGATCTTTTGGTTGTGCTGTCCCTTATGATTAGTTTGGCCGGAAGCATAATATGCTCAATGGACTGAAGCGATTGATTATTTATTTTCTTGCACAAGATGTCCCGAGCAAAATTCACCATATCATCTATTGGCATAGCAAACGTAGAAAGGGGACAGCTCAAATACTTTGCCTCGCGAATATCATCGTAACCTATGATAGAAATTTCATCAGGAACTTTTATACCGGCTTCCTCCAGCGCCAGCATTGCCCCCATCGCAATATAGTCATTTCCCGTAAAAATTGCGGTAGGCAACTCCCCTGTGGCAATCAATTCCTTCATGCTATTGTATCCACCCTGCTCAAACATCTCCTGACTAATTTTTATGAATCGCTTTTCTAATACTAGCCCATTGCTTTTCATACAGCCTTCGAGAATATGCAAGCGCAGCTTGCTGGCATGCATGTGCGAGATGTATCCAATCTTCTCATGATTATTATCCAGTAAATATTGTATGCCATCATTAAATGCTTTGTAGTCATCCACCATGACATAGTCATGTCGCAAATTAGATGAAAACGTATGCAACAGCACGACCGGGATGCCTTGTTTATCTAAAATATCAAGCTGCAGGTTTGTGGTTGTGAACGTCGGTCCAACTATGAGAACCGCATCCACTTTATAATTACAAAACACCTTGATATATGCCAATTCATTTTCCGCTTTGTATTGCGAAATCCCTGTTATCAATGAATATCCGCTCTCTTTAAAGACCACCTCTATCTTTTCTAACACCTGCGCGAAATAACTTCCGCTCACCTCAGGCACGAGGACACCTATGAGTTTGGCTTTTTGCCCTGCTAGTATCGTTGCATTCATGTCCGGCCAATAGTTTAGCCTTACCGCAATTTCCTTGATAACTTGCCGTGTTTTTTCATTTATACCAGGTCGATCATTCAACGCTTTTGAAACCGTCGAGATATTCACGCCCGCTTCTTTTGCAATATCCTTTAATGATGCCATTGCGTCTCCACTTTTACCTTGCGGAAATCTATTTCAAAATCTTAAACAGGTGATCAAAGAATTTTTCCTTATCTACTACGGTCGAGATTTCATGCTTCCCGTCTGAGCCTGGATTCCAATAGGTCAATCCGCTAAGGCGGTCGCTGTCCAACTCTACCGTAACATCCCCTCTTTGGAATGTGACAATATCGTCTGTGAAAATCGATATCGCCGCCAAAGGATCATTAAAGCTAACACTCGCATCTTCCTGGAACCAGAATTCTGCCATATCTAACACCGGAACCAACACTCCGCTCGTAAACTCTCTTCGCGCCTGATCTGCATTAATCCGCAACTCATGTGTTACATCAACGCTTGTAGAGCGATGAACTTTTACATCAGCGTTGTATACAATTGCTGTTGCGTGCGGATCCGCAAACGCGTTTAATTCGATAAGCCCATGTCTCATATAACTCAATACCGACTTATCTGATAACGCTTTCATATCTTCGCCTAAAAATTTCAGGCTCTGATATGTATAGGACCCCGACATCAGGACTAAACGCTTCAACAGTTGTGGAATTTCAGGATCTGCACAGAATAGCAACGCAATATTGGTAAGCGGCCCAATACCTAAAAGCGTTACCTCTCCCGGATTAGCCCTGATGACTTGACGCATAAATTCCACAGCTTCCCCCTGCGGAAAAGATTTTTGATGTTCCCATTTATTCAGCATTTCTGCTTGTGGCGCATACGAAAGAATTTGATGTTTTAAAAGAGGCATTTCAGCGCCCGGATAAATCGGGATATCAAATCCTACAGCTTTGCATAATGCGCTTGCAATCATTGCCCTTTTGCATGCTTCTCCGGTACCTGTGACGATGCCCATCAACTCACAATCTGGATGAGCTAACAAATACGCTAAGCACATAGCATCATCAATCTCTGTACCGATATCCGTATCCAGCAGCACCTTTTCTTTTTTATCGTTCATAAGAAGCCTCCTACAATGTCACGTCAAGTTCCTTCCCTGTCCAACCTTGCAAAAATTCTTCAACAGTTGCCTGTGATGTCCTATGTTCAATAAGCTTTTTCCAAGTCTTATATGGTGCTGTAACAACATCCGCCCCTGCTTCAAAACTATTTACAACGTCCATAGGGGTTACAATGCTCGCCGCCAATATCTGCGTAGTGATCCCTTGTTTATTATAGACCAAATTTATATCGCTGACTAGTTCTGATCCACGACTACAAATGTCATCGGAGCGAACTACAAACGGGGCAATATACGTCGCGCCCGCAGCAGCCGCCGCAAGCGCCTGCCCTACGGTAAACAATACCGTCATGCAAGTCTTGACATTCTGCTTGCTCAAAATGCCTACCGCCTTTATTCCCTCCAGCGTCATGGGTATTTTTACCGTAACATTATCGTGCCAAGAAGCGATTTCAGTAGCCTGGCGAACCATATCATTTGCCTCGCTTGCAAGAACTTGAGTGAGCACCTCAACATCGGCAATGGATTTGATTTGCCGTATTACATCTCGGATATTTTTTGTGCCCTCTCTAAGAATCAGTGCAGGATTAGTTGTAACACCGGTAATAATGCCCAATTCAACCGCCTGTTCAATCTCTCGCATATTTGCCGTATCCACAAAAAATCTCATGTCATTCTATCTCCTTTTTATGGGTATTGTTTTTTGATTTCCGCTGGAATTTCATTTTCCGGACAACTCCCAATCTCATACATCGTATGTAGCTTATCCCATGTATCGAGATAATAATGTATATCTTTTCGAAATTTTCCCGTCTGTATCAAATCCACATCATGCGACATATATCGCTTTAATGTTCCCGGGATCTTATCTTCACTCACCTTTTCTTTAATATGGTGAAGACCCGGTCCATGTTCCTCCAGATATTTTTGATAAGTTGTCGCATTCTTTAATGGTTGTATTAGCTCAATCTCTATGTTCTTCAGTTGTGTAAAAGCTACGAGGAAGGAAAAGATTTCCTTTTTTTCCGAATTTAGTTCAAGATAATCCGCAGTTTCATTCGAATACTCAAAAATTGTCCATGGGCCTATTCCTGCTATGTCCACCCAATACTTTACATCTCTATATAAGTCGTCTGTCACAATTCCAATCTGCTGTATTTCACGGTCAGCATTACAAAATTTCAATTCAGTATTGCTCATGTCAATCATTCACTTTCTTTATTTTCTTTTATTTGTGTGTTTCGGAAAATATTATAGAAACCGCTTTCCTTGATAGAGTAACACTATTTTTCCGTTTTGTCAACACGTTTTAATTGCGTTCGCATCGATCGCGCTTTCAAATGCTGTCCTATCACGCTCTACATCAGGCAATCTATCTACCTCAAGACCAAAGAAAACGGGCGGGCATTTCCTCTTCTTTTTTATCGTTCATAAGAAGCCTCCTACAATGTCACGTCAAGTTCCTTCCCTGTCCAACCTTGCAAAAATTCTTCAACAGTTGCCTGTGATGTCCTATGTTCAATAAGCTTTTTCCAAGTCTTATATGGTGCTGTAACAACATCCGCCCCTGCTTCAAAACTATTTACAACGTCCATAGGGGTTACAATGCTCGCCGCCAATATCTGCGTATGGATTTTTTTACTCAAGTGTCCAACTTGATTTTACAATCAACCATGAATATACTGTCCCGTTTCAGGCCGGTTTTCATGGCGAGAACGGCGTTTGCCCGGTCGCGGGTTTGGGCATCCAGTTCTCCCTCCCAGCAGAGATTATCCAGCATTGCGCAGAGTATCCGATACCGAATGAGATCTTCTTGCGTCGGCGTAACAGGAGCGGGAGCAGTATTTCGGAACCGCTGAATACCTACTGCGTCATCGTTTTGCCACCCGCCGAACGGAAGTCTGCCGTTATCTCACTGATGACTGCTCCGCTGGAGGAATATGAAAAGGAGAAAAACGATGCAATGGACGTTCAGATCATCGAAAGCCAGATGAAGAAAGCGGTTCTGGAAAAGGAGCGCCGAATGCTGGAGGACAGGGTTTCCAAAGGCAAAGCCGATGCCACGGCGTTGGCAGACAAGGCAAAAGAAATTTCCGCATTCCATGAAGTGCAGCCCTTGAAACTGTTTGCCGATGATGTGACCGCCGAAAAGCTGAGGCAACACCGCACAAATGACCTTTTGAGGGCAAAAAAATCCGACCGTGAATAACGATCGGAATGTCTCTCAAAATGTCCATATATGCGCACTGACTCAAGCTGCCAGGCAGGGCCTGTCAGCCAGAATCAGATTCGCAAGTGCGAATATCATGTTCAATTTTGCGGTCTGTTTTCGCAGACCCCGGTATCGTGTTTTTCGGAAGCGTAGCTGCTGCTTCACAACAGCAAAGACATGTTCCACTTTGGCTCGGACGGAAGATTTCTCGCGCTCTCTGCGCTTGATCTGTGCTCTGGATCGATTGGTGTTGTGCTTGCTCTGAGATGGACGACGATTGATTTTGTAACGAATTCGCTTTCCGGCCTTATTACGGGTAATGGCCTCGGGGCGTTTCTCTGCTCCGAGATAGCCGCTGTCTCCGTAGACAACCTGCTCCTCTCCGGTCAGAAGTTCTGCCGTCATACAGACATCGTGCTTGTTGGCAGATGTAACTTCCAGTGCGTGCACAATGCCAGTTTCGTGGTCAACTCCTACATGGGCCTTGTACCCGAAGTGCCATGTGTTGCCCTTTTTAGCAGAATGCGCCTCCGGGTCACGCTTCTTGTCCTTATTTTTGGTAGAAGATGGTGCTTCGATGAAGGTTGAGTCGACAATCGTGCCCTTCCTGAGAATCAGGTTGCGTTCTGTCAGCAAAGCCACAACCTGTGCGAACAGGCGCTGTTGCAGATTATTCTGAATCAGCAGGTTGCGGAATCGCCCCAGCGTATCTCCGTCCGGCACCTGATTGCTGGACTCAACGCCGCAGAAGTCTGAAAAGGCACGGCTGTCAATTACTTCCGCAACAGTCGACATATCAGAAAGATTGTACAGATTCTGAATCATGTAGATGCGAAGCATTCGTTCCAGATCGTAGGGCTTGTTGCCGCGCTCTCCTTTGTAATAACACGGCCGAATGAGTGCGATCCACTCTCCCCACGGAATGATGCGGTCCATCTGTGTGAGAAATTCTTTTTTCTTCGTCCGCACCTGTGCGAGCTCATCGCTCAGTGCGGACAGACTCATTTGCTTATCCATGAGAATAGTATATCACATTTGGGCATGTTTTCCATTATGCGGTATTGCCTTAGAAAATTGAATATCATTCCCCGGCCTTGATCTCAGCCCCACTATAAAACCTGAACGTTATGCTGCCGTCCCTATGAACGATTGCCTTTTCGACCATCACCGTCCAGATGGTGTCGTTCCAGTCGTGCATCACTTCCGGCTGTTTCTTGAGGGTGCGGATATAAAGTGCCATCTTTTTGTCCTGTTGACTTCGGGCGGTGCGTAGGCTTTGCAACCGCTCCAGTTCCGCAGCCGCCTTCTCGTACCGTTCGGTGAGGGCTTCGTACTTTTTGAGATAGGCTTCCTGGGACTGCGCAGTGGATGCATTCTCCTTGACCGCCGCCTTGACCAGTTCGGCAACCACCTGGGTTTCTTCAAACTGCCGTTCAATAACAGAGTCCAGTGTTCCGAAATCCATCAGCCGCTCACGCCACGCTTCGCATTGCTTGATGATCTGCACTCGATCCTCCATCATCAGATTGTAGGCTTTGATGAAAAGCCGCTGTATGGTTTCGGTATCCACCACAGGAGTATGGCAGCGTTCCTCGTTTGCAAATTTGCCGTTGCACTGCCAGATGGTGCGGCGGTACTGGTCGGTGGAGTGCCAGACCTTGGGGCCAAAGAAGGCACCGCAATCCTCGCAGACCAGTTTGGCAGAAAGGACGCTTTTGCCGCTGTAGGCTTTGCCCAGGGTCTTCCGTCTGGCAAACTCTGCCTGCACCTGCTCCCATTCGTCCGGCTCAATGATGGCGGGATGACTGCCCGTCACATAATACTGCGGCACTTCACCTTCGTTGGGCTTCATTTTCTTTTCCAGAAAATCCACCGTGAATTTCTTCTGGAGCAGTGCATCTCCCTTGTATTTCTCATTTTGTAGGATACTGGTGATCGTGGTCTTGCTCCATGTCTGCTTGCCGCCCGGTGATGGGATGCCCAACTCCTCCAGGTACTTGCAAATGCCTGCCTGGGTCTTTCCCTCAAGGAAAAGCCCATAAATCAGCTTCACGACCCTTGCTTCGCTTTCGACAACCGCAGGCCGTCCGTCCTCGCCCTTTTCGTAGCCGAGGAAGCGTTTATACGGCAGATGCACTTTGCCATCGGAGAAGCTCTTGCGCTGTCCCCAGGTGATGTTTTCGGAAATGCTGCGGCTTTCTTCCTGTGCCAGAGAGGACATGATGGTGATGAGCAGTTCGCCCTTGCCATCAAAGGTGTAGATGCCTTCCTTTTCAAAATAGCACTCCACACCGCTTTCTTTCAGCTTGCGGATGGTCACCAGGCTGTCGACCGTATTCCTGGCAAATCGACTGACCGACTTGGTGACGATGAGGTCGATCTGACCGTCAAGGGCATCAGCAATCATCTCTTTGAACCCTTCACGGCGCTTGGTGTTAGTGCCGGATATGCCCTCATCGGTATAGACCTTTACAAAGTCCCATTCCGGCTTGGACTGTATGAACTTGGTGTAATAATCAACCTGCGCCTCATAGCTGGTGAACTGTTCATCGCTGTCCGTGGAAACACGGGCGTATCCGGCGACACGTCTTTTCCGTGCTGCCACCGAGGGCAGGTGCGTCAGCGGGTTTATGGTTGCGGGTATCATTGTAACTTTAGGCATTCTGTCTCCTCCTTTCCAGGGCTTTCTGACGGGCGGCTGCCTTCATCTCGTCCGTCCAACTTTGGCTGCGTGAGCGGTCTTTCCATTTTCGCGTGACTTCCGAGCCATCATAGAAACGGAAAATCAGCACATTTCCATTGCAGACCAGAATGTTTTTTATCAGCCTACGGAGTAATTCCTCTGGAAAATCCACCTGTCCAAGCACTTCTGCGGTCACCGCTTGCAGGGTTTCTTCTGGAATCTGCTTAGAAGCGCAGACGGCTTTGCCCATTGAATTGAAGGTACCGCAGACCCAGACGGGACCCGTTTTCGTGATCTTGCGGCGGTAGTTTTTACCGCAGCCCTCACAAACCAGAAGGCTTGTAAACGGGTATGTCTTCTTAGACGCAGGTTTCTTGATGAACCGGGCTGCTCGACGTGCTTTCTCTGCCTGCACCGCCTGGAATGTTTCCATATCGATGATAGCATCGTGGGCATCCTCTGCGTGATACTTCGGAAGTTCGCCGTTGTTGACAATGGTCTTTTTGGTAATGTGGTTCTCACGGAAGGTTTTCTGTAAAATCAGATTTCCCGTATAGGTGTAATTGCTGAGTATCTTGGAAATCACTGATTGACCCCATTGCTTACCGAAGCGTGACGGGATGCCGTCCTCATTCAGCCGTTTGGCAATGGTAAGGTAGCCATCGCCGGAAAGGTACTCGTCATAAATGCGGCGGACAAGGTCTGCTTCCTCTGGGATGATCTCGTACCGACCGTTCTTCAGCCGGTATCCGAGCATGGCCCCGTTCCAGGGCATCCCTTCCTCGAAGTTTCGCTTGATGCGCCATTTCTGATTCTCACTGGCGGAGCGGCTTTCTTCCTGTGCGTAGGATGCCAGGATGGTCATCATCAGTTCGCCGTCGGAGCTCTGTGTGTGGATATTCTGCTCCTCAAAGAAAATGTCCACCTCCCAGGCTTTGAAATCACGAACGGTCTGCAACAGCGTGACCGTATTTCGCGCAAAGCGGGAGATGGACTTTGTAATCACCATATCGATTTTTCCGGCACGGCAGTCAGCGATCAGTCTCTGAAAATCTGCTCTGGATTCCCTGGTGCCGGTTTTGGCTTCATCAGCATACACGCCAACATAGAGCCAGTCATCGTGATTCTGGATGAGGTCGCTGTAGAAGCTAATCTGTGCGGACAGCGAGTGGAGCATGGCATCCTTGCCGCTCGACACACGGGCATAGGCTGCAACTCGCTTTTTCTGTTCCAGTTTCGGTGGTTTTGGTACAATGGTTATTGCTCTTGGCATTTTGTCACCTCCTCGTTGTGTGACATATTACCTCTGAAACCATCATATATCAAGTCAATCCCGCGATATAAACTACACGAAGATATTCCAAATTCCTCGCGCTGCATTGTATCAATTATGGCGTAATCTTCTGGGGTTATAATCCCCATTGACAGCATCCGCTTTGCCTGGAGCATGGATGCTAGGTAGTTTTCCAGTCTGGTGCGATAGGCGTCAGTCACAGCAACCACGCTCCTCTCCGAATCGATCGGCAATGTAGCACTCATGACTGCAATATTTGCGTCCTTTATTTCCGTATGCTGTAAAGGGCTTACCACAATGAGCGCAGGTGTACTCGTATATTGCTTTCCGATTCACGCAGTCCAGGTGGCTGTTCCACCAGGCAGTTCGGCAAGCATCTGAGCAAAACTTCCTGGGTTTCTGCTTGAGTACGATTTTAATCAGCTTCCCGCACTGCTTGCAGGCAATCGAATTTTTTACCGTATGACCCAGACCATTACGGCAGCAAAATGAGCGTACTGTATTATCTGAAATGCCGAGCATTTCACCGATTTTTACATAGCTGATACCCTGTAAACGCAAGAGCTTGATTTGTTTTCTTTGCAAGTCCGTCATAACGGGTTTCTCCAATCCGAGGGGTTTCCTCATTACCCACTGGAGGCGAATTTGCCGTTTGGCCGAAAAATAAGCAAAAAAATAAAGCCCACCGAAGAGAAGTTCTCCTCGATGGGCTTGGAAGGGTTCAACGGGTGGTACTTTTGCACTCTTAAACCATAACCAGGTGTCAATATGTTGACCTCTGGTTATTTTGCTTTCCACAAATATCATGGTAGCGTTTGAGCATGACGCAGAACTGCTCACGGGTAAGCGGACTGCGGAGCATCAAATCTCCATCGGCGTTTCCGGCCATGAGGCCGCTTTGAACCGCCCATTCCACCGCTTCTTTTGACCAGTCGGCTGGAGTGTTGTCCAGCATTGGCTCAGTCTCTGCTTCCAACAGGGCTTTCACATCCGCACGGAAGGTATCCATACTCTTCCCATGCTTTGGGAACCAGTGCATGACATCGCCGTGGTTAGAGGCAATGCCCAGCTTGGCCCCTTCGCTGTGGCAGATAATGTCCTTTTCGGTCAGGCCATACAGCTTGCACAGATAGACGCAAAGCTCGACGGCCTCCAGATAGACCTTTTTGAAGTAGGTACTATCCGTGAGGCCGTCCTCGCAGATTTCAAAGCTGATATGGGTGTCGTTTGCCACGCCACCGGCATGCCAACCACGGTAATTCCAGGGCAGCGTCTGGTAGGTGGCAATGGTTCCGTCCGCCAGCTTTCCAATGAAGCCGTGAACACATACCGCCCGGCCATCCGGGTGATAGGTGTTCCAGTGGTTGCTGTTTCCGTTCACGCCCAGCAGCCCATCGTCCGGGCCGACATAGCGGCGGAGCCAGGGATTGTTGCAACCGGTGGAATGGACCATGATACCTTTCGGCACGATCGTCTGACCGGCCAGATAGCAGGCATTCTGGGTCAGGAGCAGTTTATGTAGATTCATGGTCATTGCCTCCCTTGTCGTGTAGCTGCTGCAGAATCTCTTTCAGTTTCTCCGGGATCGGCAGGCCCAGCCGGGATGCATTCTCCAGCAAAGACACGCCTTCATTGGAAAGATAGAAGAAGATCACCGCAGTACGCAGTACACCTGCTTCTCCGAGAATGTACACATCCAGCAGGTTCCCGACTCCCACCAGAATGAAGATCAGCACCTTCTGGCAGATGCCCCGGAAGCCGACCTCGCTGGAGAGGCTCTTGTCGGAGATGGCGCACATCACGCCCGTGATGTAGTCGATCACCACGAAGGCGATCAGTGCGTACAGGAACCCGTCCGCGCCACCCAGGAACCAACCCAGGAAACCACCCAGCGCGGTAAAGGCGATCTGAATCCCATTCCAAATCTGTTTCATGTTCGTTTTTCCTCCTTTACGTTTCTACAAAATGGATGAACGGTGCCAGTAAGGTGAGATCGTTGACGGAGAGGCGCAGGTTCTCTGAGACAGGAATGTCAAGCACAGACACATCGGGTGCGACCTCCATATCCAGAAGCTCGTCCAGTTCGGAGATCGCTTTTTCCTCGTTGTCCGCCTCAAAATGGTACTTGCCGTCCTCTCCGGCGCTCCCATACTTTTCAAAGATTTTGGTGCGTTGCTCGGAGAAGAAATCCGCTTCCTTCTGGAGCTCGTTCATGCTCTTCTTCAGGCGATATGCCAGGTGCAGGCTCAGATCCCCCGCAGATACCTTGGACAGCGCCGGGATCGCCAGAATAATGGTTCGCAGTCGTGTTTTCATAGTGCCTCCTTCTCAGCCAATCAGGCCGTATTTGTTTTTCAGAATGCCCACCAGGTTATTGAGAATGTACAGGTAGTTGGATGCGGTTGCGCTGGTGTAGCTCATATTGTTGGACGTGGTGGATAGTGTCTGTCTCGCGATGGGCGTTCCAGCGAAGAAAGCCAGCTTTGACGATGCCGTGGAGCCGATTTTCACCGTGTTCGAGCCGATGTATGCGTAGTGCCAATAATATGACGATGTGCCGAGATAGCACGGATAGGTAGTGGAGGTGCTGTACGGCCGCAGTTCGCGGGAGGTATTACAGACGATGTAGTAAGAGGTACTGCCGCCCATTTTGACCTCTTTCCCCGCAAAATCCGAGCCGCTCGTACTGCCTCCGGAAATGGCAGTACCATTGACGCAGAGCGAAGAACCGCTGGCGCTCAGATAGCAGGAACTTCCTAGATACAGCTTTGTGATGTATCCTGTGTCCCAGTAGTAGGTGGAGGAACCCAGCCGGTTCACCGCCGCACCGGAAAACAGGCACTCGAAGGTACCGCTGTTAAAACCGAAGTGGGCCACGGTGCTGGAGCCGTTGCGAAGCTGGATATTCTCGCACCAAATGTCGCCGAAGGGGTACGAAATGGTTCCCAGGTCCCAGTCTACAGAGGTGCTGGGGTGAACCGCATAATTCTGGGTGTCAAACACAAGGTGATGGGATGACCAGGTTCCCCAGCGACCGAAGCGGATACTGTTTTCGCCATAAATGAACGTGTTGTCAAAATTCCAGGTGGAGTCTCCAGCCAGATAGAGAGTGCTGGTGCCAACAGATTTCATGGCTACCCGGCTAAGGTCCGTTGTATATACGGTGTTCACCTTCAAAGAGGACACATCGATTCGGTCTGCGCTGATGGTACCGGTGGTGATGTTCGCGCCATTGATGGTGGTTTTACCGGAGGTACTCAGCGCCGAGAATGTCACATACCCGGACAAGTCGATGGTGTCAGCCACCAGCTTGACTGCCCGGTCGGTCATGGTGAAGTTGGAAGAGGACGTGCCGCTGGCTACGATCCAGTTGATCTTGTTGGCCGCCTGCGATACGGTCGAAATGGCCCCCTCGGCAGACTCCACGCGGGATGTGATGGAAGTCACGCTCTGGGAAAGCGTGGAGACGTCTCCCTCGGTATTCGTAATTCGGGTGTTGAAGCCGCTGACGGTCAGGGACAGCTCCGATACAGCGCCCTCTGCGTTGGAAATGCGCAGGTCGAAACCGGACACGGTCTGCTGTAGCTGGGACAGATCGCCATCCATGGTCTCAATGGTAGACTCCATCCGCCCGTCTGCCGCCCGGAACTCCTGCCGGATGCGGTCGAGCTGCGTTGAGGTGGAGGCCAGCAGGTTCGGCACATAGTCGCCCACTTCCACGCGGACAGAATAACGGTAAAATGGATTGTAGGTGATGCTGACGATGCGTGTGTCCACGTTGATCCCCATCGGCGTGTAAGTGATATTCACCTCGTCACCGGCCTGCAGGTCTGACATCTTGAACAGCGAGATTTCGTAGGCGGCGGTATCTTCGCGGGAGTCCAGCGTGACGGAAAGGCCCGTCACATTCTCCCCGTCCATGAGGACCTTACGGGCACTACTGCCGCGATGCTTGCGGAGGTTGATGGCATACCCATCGTATTCCACCTCGCAGCCGCAGGCATCAACAAAGCGCATGAGCGCGTTGCGGCGGTTCAGTGTCCCCTCCGTGAATGCGACCGCTACCGTCTCTGTCGCTTCACAGATACCGATGCTGAACGGTGTATCTCCAAGCAGACGCTGAAGCCCCTCCAAGGGCGGCCCTTCAAACACAAACGTGACAAGGTTATAGGCTTCGTTATTGAGGAGATAGGAGATGTGTTCGCAGTCCGCCATGGTAATTGGAAACCCGTCCGCGATCTTTCGACTGACGCGGACAACGCTGTAATACTGCCCGTCCAGCTTGGCAACCAGGCCCGGACGCATCCCCTGAGACCGGGAGATCAGCGTGGAGAAGGACAAAGTCCGTTCGCCGGACAGTTTATCCGTCAGGCTGGCGCTCATCACGCGGGGCAGCGCATACAGGAATGTAGCGCCGTCATAGATTTCAAGAGCCATATAATTTCTCCTCGAAATAGGTTGAATTTATCCTACACATAGGGTATACTAATGGTGAAGGAGCGTGATTTGCATGACAGTCAATACCAAGAATCTGGTATCCATTACAGAAGCGAATCAGAACTTTTCCAAAGTTGCCCGAATGGTTGACGAGAACGGAACGGTCATCATTCTGAAAAACAACGTGCCCAGATATATGATCGTTGAGTTCCGCCAGGCAGAAGAGGAAGCCATTGCCAATGATGAAGATGTGGCGCTGCTGTCTGCACGCCTGATTGCCAAAAACCGCGCAGCCTATGAGGAACTTGCGAAATGATTCGTCTGACGAAACAACAGGTCTTATATCTTCATGGCGATCTCGTCAAGGAAACAGGCGGCAGCGAAGGATTGCGTGACGAAGGTTTGCTTGACTCAGCGTTAAACGCACCGTTTGCTTCCTTTGGCGGCACAGACGTCTATCCTTCGCTTCAGCAGAAAGCAGCGCGGCTATGCTTTGGCTTGGTGCAAAACCATGCGTTTTTGGATGGGAACAAGCGGATCGGAGCGCATACCATGCTGGTATTCCTTGCGCTAAATGGAATTGAGCTGCAATATGAGCAGGATGAATTGTCCGATATCATTCTGCGTGTAGCCTCTGACGCGGATTCCTTTGAAGATCTGACCGCATGGCTGATCGATCATCAGCTGTAATCTGCACATTTTATCCCAAGAGCCACGAGCGTTCGTGGCTCATTTTTATGCTGTGCCCAGGTTCCGAACAAATACCGCGTTCTGCGACCACTGAATCTCCGCCAGAATACGGGCCAGCGTCGTACCGTCAATGCTCAAGGGGATGGTGACGTCGAACGCCCGGCCATTACTACCTGACACAGGCACCATACCATCTAAATTGGCGTCTATATTGAAGTTCGTAGGGATGGCTTTCTGCATATCCTGTTCCACGCCCTTCATGGCGTCCACGAAGCCGATGCCGATGCCTGCACCCATGTTTTCACCGATCCCAGCAAAAACAGTGGACGGCGAGTGGATGCCAAGCAGGCTTTTGATGCCGCCTACCAATCCGTCTACCCAACCGGTCACCTTGTCCCACAGCCAGGAAATCATGCTCTGGATACCGTCCCACAGGCCCTTGACCAAATTCGCACCTACCTCCACGATTTTGGGAATGGACTCTGTAAACGCCTGCACCAAGCCCGCAATGATCTGCGGCACAGCCTTTACGATTTCCACAATAATGGTGGGCAGATTCTCAATCAGGGAGATGAATAGGGTGACGCCCGTTTCCACGATCTGCGGAATGCTGCCGATCAGCGCGTCTACAATGGCCGTGATGATTTGCGGTAGGGCAGCGATGATCGTCTCGATGATCTCCGGCAGCGCCTGGATCAGCGCGACCAGCAGGTCGATACCCGCCTGCACGATGAGGGGCAGACCCTCCAGCAACCCGGTGACGATGCCGTCAATGATCTGAGGAAGCGCCTCCACAATGGCATCGATGATCTCCGGCAGGGCATCTACCAGCGCGGTCAGCAGCTGAATCCCCGTCTCAATGATCTGGGGGATGGCGGAGATGAGAAAGTCCACAATGGCTGAAATGATCGTGGGCAGTGATTCAATCAGGACCGGAATCGCGTCCAGCAGTCCCTGGGCTAGCCCCATGATCAGCTGCAGCGCCGCATCCAATAGGAGCGGAAGGTTGTCCAGCAGTGTTTGGATGATCGTGGCGAGCATCTGGACAACGGCAGGGATGAGTTCCGGCAAGGCCTCGGCGATCCCGGTCGCAAGCGTCGCGATCATCTGATTGGCCGCATCTGTCAGGGCAGGCAGATTCTCCACGATCCCATCTGCCAAAGCCAGGACCAGCTGGAGCGCTCCTGTCGTGAGCTGCGGCAGCGCAGCGATCAGCCCATCCAAAAACGTCATGATGACAGTGGATGCACATTCCACCAGAGTAGGCAGGTTGTCCGCAATCGCACCGCCAATGGCCATGGCGATCTCCATACCCACCTGGATCAGCTGCGGCAGATGCTCCATGATGATAGAAACGAGGCCGCCGACCGTCTGGCCGATGACCTCGCTGATTTTCTCAAAATCCGTCCCAGCCTCCGCAAGCCCGGATGTGAACTGGCCCAACAGCGCCACGCCATCATCAGCAAGTGTTTGCAGCTGCGGAAGCAGGACCGTGCCCATGACACGCTTTGCCGCTTCGGAGCCCTGCTTCAGCCGCTGTACGGAATCGTCAAAGGCTCCCAGCTTTTCAATGGTTTCCTCGCTGAGGACCGCGCCCATCCGCTTGGCTTCCTCGGTCAGTGCCGCGATCCCCTCTGACCCCTGGGCAATCAAGGGATTCAGCTCCTGGGCGCTTTTCCCGAACAGCTGCATGGCGATGGTGTCCCGTTCGGTTTCATTGCTCACACGGCCCAGTGCGTCAATGACCTCCCAGTAGACCTCCTCACTGTTGCGAAGGGAGCCGTCCGCGTTGGTCACGGATACACCCAGCTTCTCATAGGCTTCCGCATACTTGGCGGAACCCTGAGCGGCGTTGGACATGGACTTGACGTTCTTTGCCATGGAGCCGGTGAGCGTATCCAGAGATACATCCACCAGATCAGCGGCGTAGGCGTAGGCCTGCAGGCTTTCCACACTCATGCCGGTGACGGTGGACTGGGTGATCATCTCGTCGGCATAGGCGGCGGCTTCCACCGTCATGTCCACGAGGGCTTTTCCCGCTGCTACAGACGCGGTGCCAATGGCGGCAAGCGCCGTACCCATGGCAGCGGCTACGCCTTTGACAATAGAACCGAGCTTCTCGAATTTGCCACCGGAAGTATCCGCGTCGTTCCCGGCCTCCTTGAGCTCATCACCGAAATCATCCGCCTCTTTCCCAGCGTCACCCAGCTCTTTTCCCACATCGTCCAATGCCTTCTCATTGTCCGCCAGTTCACGCTCCATATCATTGAGAGCCGCCGTGGCGTTGTTCAGCTGGATCTGCCAATTCTGGGTACGGCGGTCATTCTCGCCAAAGGAGTCGGAGGCGTTTTTCAGGGCAGAGCGCAAGGTGTCGATCTTCTGGCGCTGGGCGTCGATCTCCTTGTTCAGCACCTGATTTCGGGCAGTCAAGGCCTCCACGGAGCTGTCGTTCTGATCAAATTGGGACTGAACGACTTTCATCTCGGAGCCGAGGACCTTGAAAGACTGGTTGATGTCCGCCAGGGCCTTCTTGAATTCCTTCTCGCCCTCCAGGCCAATTTTCAGGCCAAAATCATCTGCCATGACATCACCTCCTTGGCAGGATCAAAACAGGAGTCTCATGAGCTCTCTTTTTGCATCACAAAGAAAATGGTTATCAACTGCCTTCCTATAGAAGCCAGCCGACTTTTCTGCACGGTTTCGTGCTTCAGTGTTTATCGCCAATGCCACATCCAAAGGAAGTTCACATCGGCGCATCGCCAGCAGATTCTGTCGCATTTCTTCCCTAGGCTTGAATGCCTGGGCGAAAGGAATACCCTGGGCATACCGAGCCAGGGTGTCAAAGCGGAGCGTGCTGTAGGCCAGGCGCTTCGGAAACTGCTGGTAATATTGAGAAGCATTCGCCCGCAGGCCGTTGCCCATCGTCCAGAACACCTCCCACACAGTGGGTAGATTTGCAGAAATAAACTCCTCACGGTGCGCCACCAAAAAATCGGTGACAGCGCCGGAGGAGATCACTTCCGCCGGAAAGAGCCATTGGAAGCTGTGTGGATACTTGGTCTCATAAATCAGCCAGGAGAGAACGACCTCTCGCGGCCTTTGAAGATAGTGCTTTTTACCCTCATGCTTGCGCTCTGACCAGTCATCCGCAATGCGAGCTATGTCCACATCGCTATCGGGGAGTTCCAGGCCGAAGCATCGGGAACCGACAACCGCTTCATAATAGATCATAGGCTAAAGCCAAACGGCAATCACATTAAACTGCTCCCCACTTGTGAAAGCCGTCATGTCGGGATCAATACACCAGTACAGGCACTGGTCAGCTACACGGCTGCAGCTCAGAGTATCCGTAATATTCAACGTATAGGAACTGTTGGTGACCATGGCCTTTGAACCAGTCATGCAGAGCATATAGTTGGGAGTGTTCGCTTGGATTGCAAGAGCCGCGCATAGATTGTCAAGGGCCCGTACATCAATCGCAACTCCGGGAACGATGATTTCCCCGTTGCTGATAGTGGCGGTACTTTTCAGCACTATTGCATTTTCGGTCGATGCAGTTTTTACTCTATCAAGGAGAGCAACTAGATCGCCCAAGAGTGCGCCATTCGGGACCGAGACATTCTGCTCAGTTAGCCAGTCGGCAAGGCCTTGCTTGGCCTCCACCAGCCTTGTGATCTCGGACTCAATACTCATGGCAAATCCCTCCTAGATCGCCGCCAGCGCCTGCTCGATATCAGCGGTCAGTGAAACCGTGCCTCCACTGGTATACCCGGCAGGGATGGCAACAGATGTGACCGTCAGTCCATCCAAGGTGCTGGAGATGGCTCCGTTGTCAGGCATCGCGCCTGTGACCTTGAGTCCACCAACAAACGCGATCTTGCCGCTGAGAATATCCGCATCGGTAGCATCGCCGGAAGATGTGTCAACGAAGTTTGCCGGAATGGCAGATACCGTCACTTTACTCAGGACCTTCCCGGTGCTGGGCGTTACCTCCTGGGAAGCTTTCGTCGGCGTCACGGCCTTTTCCTCCGTGGTGATCTTCACCGCTCCGCTTCCACTGTGATAGCCCTTGGGAATGGTGTAGGAGGGCGTGCTCGCATCCAGCGTTTTGCTCACAGTCCCATTATTGGGCATGGTGCCCGTGGTCACTTTTCCATCTGCTGTGACGATGATTTTCCCCGTCAGCACATCGCCTGCCGCAGCTGTCACGCTGGACACATCCTGATAGGCGTCCGGAATTGCGCCAACGGTAACGTCAGAGAGGCCGTAATAGCCGCTGTCCGGGGTGATGGGCTGCTGGGCCTTGGTGGGCGTGACAGTCTTGCTCTGCAGGCTGTAGTTGCCGCCGCCGGAAACGCCGGACACGGTGCCGCTGCCATTGTGGTAACCGGCGGGAATGGTGTATGTATCACCTTCCTGCACAGACGCGCTCACAGCGCCCCGGTTTTCGATCCCGTCCACAGCAGTGGCACACTCATCCAGCTTTGCTGTGGCGGTCACAAGCCCAAGTGCAACCAGCTTCGTTCGGATTGTATTTCTCGCCGTCTGGATACGGGAGAGTTCTGTTGCAATACTCATTTGCTTCCTCCAGTTAAATCAAATCGTTCCAAGAAGCACAGCAATGTTGCCAAGCTCGGTGTGTACTGCCGCTGCTGTGATGGGCAGGGTATTATCAGCCTCCGCTTCCTCCGCCACCTGAACGGAAAGCCGCCCCTGATCGTCCCATGTCAGCGCGTGACCGAGGGCAAACGAACCGCCAGCCTGGACCGTCGCGTGCAAAGCGGCGTTCAACCGCACATCTTCTATGGAAAGGGCTGAATTGAGACGCATTGGCTCTGTGCGCAGCGCCGCGTTAATCCGCATTTGCTGTCAGCTCCTCCCTGTGAAGCAGTTCCTTTGTTGGCACGGGCAGTACTTCCGTTGCCGAGACAGAACCGCCCAGTATCACCCGCAGTTGGACCTTTGCAATGCGGTTGTCCGGGAGCGACAGCGTTTCCGCTTGTGTCAGCCGGATACTGACTTGGGTGCCATCCTCAGACAGCATCAGTTCGGATAAGCTGCGGAGAATACATACATGGTCGCAGACCAGGCAAAATTCTGCTGCTGTACTGCCCAGGATACTGGTATCCAACTGGAACGTCAGAGTTGGCGTCGTGCCGGGAATTATGCTCATGGAATCATCCTCCTCAGATACCAGGCGGGATGATATCATCAATGAACATCTCCCGCTTCGGCTTTGCCAGCCCAAGGAACTGCCTGTGGCATTCCCAAAGATCCAGCAGCAACCCAAACGGCGTCAGCCACACCTCGTCGAAGGACAGGTGCAGCTGCGCCGTTCCGAAATACAGAAGTCGGGTAAAGGTCTCTTCGTCCGTTACCCGACTTCCGCGTTTTTTGAGTTTGTCTCACTTTCCACGTTCCGCTTGGTGCCTCGAAGCATGGCCTCCATGATGGCGGATTTGTACTGCGCCAAGTCCAGCGGCGTGGTCAGAAGCTCGACCATCTCTGCGGTCAGCGGCTCCTTCTTTTCCTCGGGATGCCGCAGGTTGTGGATGAGAACGCTCTGGTTGGCCAGCAGCGTGATGAGCCACACGACCTCATCCAGCGCCATTTCAAAGTTCTCGGATCTCATCAGCTTCTGCCCCAGGTTTTCCAGGCCGCCATAGCGTCCGGCGATCTCCTTGGTGGCTCTGGTGGTCAAGATCATTTCATAATCGGTACCGCCGATCTGGATGACGGCGCTTCTCTCGTGATCCATATGTCAGTCCTCCTTATACCGCCGCGAAGCTGGGCTCGTAGACGGTCTTGTACCAGTTGGTGATGGTGTCTGCGGCGACATCCGCGTCGCCCTCTGTGACCTCCGCTTTCCAGGGGTGCCGTCCCTTGGCATCCAGCTTATTCCGGCGCATGATAGTGCCTTCAATGGTGGGCGTGGAGAAGGTGATGCTGTCGCCCTTGGTCGCAAGGTTGGTGGCGGGAATGCCGAACTTGACCTTGTAGAGCCAGTAATACCGGTACTTGCCGTTGGCCTTTTTTGCCCGGAAGCCCACAGCCACAGGCGTGCCGCCATCCTCCGAGGTGGAGATCAGCACATGGTTGTCGTCAATGGTCGCGCCGGTCAGGTCAGAAGCGACAGACACGCCGATATCATCGATGCCAAGCGACAGTGTGCCGTTCTTGAACTCCTTAACGATCTCGGCAGCACCGTCGTCGGCATACAGAATGGCTTCCGCCAGTTCCACAGACATGTCTGCGGAGATCGCTTTTGCCAGAGGCACAGGGGCTGCGTAGGTCTCCTCTCCGATTTCATCCTCGGTGATTTTTGCATAGTACAGCCGGTCGAGGCCGATGGTAGCCATTAATCATTCCTCCATTTCATATTGCTTTGCCACATCAATGGCGTAGTGGTGATAGCCGGTATCATCCTCATGGCCGATGTACCGGCGGTCCGTAATGGTCATCTCCGCGTTCAGCACAGCGCAGATGATCTGATTCTTCATTTTTGTGTAGCTGCCTTTGTCAAAAAGAGAGATCCGTGCCGCCTGCACATCAAATCCGGGACGGTTGTCAGCGTGGAGTTCAAACACGTCTGCAAGCGGCGTGATGACAGCATACCTATCCGGCGGTGTATCGGAAAACACACCGGTCTCCACGGGCAACAGCGGCGGCAGGATCGTATTCAATTCCGTAAGCAAACTCAAAACTTTTCAACCTCCCGTTCCAGGACTTCTTTCATGACCCGCTGGCACTCTTTCCGGCTTTGCGCCTGTGCTGGCTTCATAAACGGCTTCGGCGGCTGGCCGCTTTTGCCGTACTCCAGAATGGAGGCCAGCATGGCATTGCGCTTCCCACCGGTGTGCGGCTCAGAGAAGCCGATTTTCACATTGCTGTTGCCGTTTCGGTCGACCTTCACCGGAGACATACCCAGAGACCGGACCAGTTCGCCAGTCGCACGGGATGGGGATTTGGTCCCGCTGCCAACAACAGCTTCCAGATTGCCGCGAACCTGATCCAGGACCACCTTACCGCCTGCTTCCAATGCCATGGCAGCAATTTCATCCGTTTTCTCGCCGAGCCGGGACAGCCTGGACAGCAGTTCGTCTGGCAGTTTTACCGTTGCTTTCGCCATCGTCCTTACAACCTCCATATCCTTCGCTTCGCCGCAAGCGACAAAGCTCATTCACTCCGGTGTTCGTCCTCTCCCCAAAAAGTCTACGACTTTCCGGGGACCCCCGAAGGTTTTACCTCCTTTGCCAGAACCTCAATGAACATACCCCGGCCTTTCACATCCTCCACGGAGGTGATCTCAAATCGTCCGCCTGCGCAGGTAATGACCATATCGGTATCGACCCGGATACCGGGGATCACACGGAAACGGAACAGGTCAGTGGCGTCCGTAAATGTGGCACGATTGGCCCATTTCTCACTACCGTGCCGCCCTTCTCTGTAAACACGGACAGAAGCGAGGACTTCGTCCACTGTGGTGGTAAAGCCCTCGCTGTCCTTGACCTTTTTTGTAATAACGATATCGGCAAAGCCGTTCATTTTCCCGAAACTCATGGTCACACCTTCCATTCCCGGTCCAGCCGAAGCAGAAGGTTGACCGTGTTCCAGACCTGCTGTCCCGCCTGCACATTATCTGCAAAAAAGCCGCCCGTGCTGCCGTCCCTGGACTCATAGAAGTGGGACGACAGCATGATGACGGCTTGCTCTGTGGTGGGGGACATGGGATTGCTTTTGTAGAACCCCTCCGGGATGTGCTGATAGCTCTCGGCGTAGGAAACAGCGGCGGTGATGTAGCTATTCAGCAGAGCATCATCCGCCGTGTGCTCCAGAATCAGATTTTGCTTTACCTTCGTGAGAAGCTCCTCCATCACCGCCGCCTCCTCTCAATCAGGTGCCGGAGCCGGCCTTCTGCTGGAGCACCTTGACGGCTTCGGGCAGAACCAGCTTGCCGTCCAGGCGTTTGGAGGCGAGGAAGCCAACCTGACCATAATCAGCGAAGCGCTCGTTCAAACGCTGGAAGGTGATGCCCTGACGGTCGCCGATCCAGTAGTAGCTCAGATCACCGAAGAGGATAGTCTTAGCACCAGCGGCGATGGTGGGCATATAGGCGGAGGTGAAGTACCGCTTGCCCAGGATGGTTTCGAACTCGCCGTCCTTCAGAGCGGGCTGCCACAGATACTGGCCGGAGGAATCCTTCAGCTTGCGGATGGCCTTAACCGTAGCATCGTTCAGAATCCAGATGGCGTTCTTGCGGTAAGGAGCCGCCAGGGAGTAGAACAGGTCAATCACCTCGTCGGCGGTGATGGCCGTCGCGGAAGCTGCGGTAACACCGATCTGTGCGCCACCAGTCTCGTTCAGCAAACCAGTGGGCTTGTGGCTGCCATTGCCAACCAGGAAGGCTTCCTCTTCCTTGGTACCGATACGGCGGGTGAACTCAGAGGTGAAGTATCGCTCCAAATCGAAAGCGGAGTCTGCCAGGAGTTCCTGAGAAACCTTGATGATGGTACCGACCTTATGGGCATCGAGCTGCACCTGGCCGAACACATCATCGCTCTCGGTGTACTGACCTTCCTCGTCAATCCACGCCGCGCTGCCTTTGGATGCTACGACGGGGATTTTGTGGGAGCCGCTGGAGGTGGTGATGACATTGGCATGGTTACGAATGATGTTCCCCTCTTCCAGGCCCTGCACAAGCGTATGCTCATACTCATCGGGAACGAGGTAACCTCCCTCGGTATCCACGCCCTCCTGGAGCGCATCACGCACTTCGGGCAGCACTCCATTACGAGAGCGGGCCTGAGCCCAGAACGCCTTCTTGTAAGCATCGGAGGCACGGCCAGTCTTGGTGTCGGCTTTTCCTGTGGCATCAGGCTTGGTAGTGAGAGGCTTGGCGGTAGGCGCATTCATCTCCCTCTCAATGGCTTCCTGGCGTTCCAAGCGGGAGATCTCACGGCCCAGGTCGGTGATCTCCTGCTCCATCTTGGTATAGGTGGCATCGTCCTCAGCGGACAGAGTGCCGTTTTCCTTGCGGTGGGTTTCCAGGAACGCCTTGGTGCCTTCCCACAGCTTTGCGCGCTTGGAGCGCAGTTCGTTGATAGTCATGAAAAATTCCTCCATTTCAGTGTTTCAAAAGATTAAGGCGCTCCATCAGATCATCGACGGAACGCCCTTCATGTACTTCCGACCTGCCCGGGGTTACTGGTTCGGGTGTTGGTTTTGCGGCAGGCTTTTGACTTACCTTTGCAGTCAGCTTGTTTACCAGTGCCATTTGGACCGCTTTACCGGAGAAAGCGTAAGCCGGGATCTCAGCATTCAGCTTTTCGTCGGTAAGGATGTCATCCGCAAAGCCGAGCTCGATAGCCTTGTTTGCGTTCATCCAAGTTTCTTCGTCCATGAGATGCGACAGCTTGGTTCTGGACAGCCCCGTCTTGATTTCGTAAGCATTGATGATGCTTTCCTTGACCTCACTGAGCATTTCAATGGCTTTTTCCATGTCTGCATGATTCCCATAAGCCATCGTCATGGGATTGTGGATCATTATCAGTGCAGTGGGCGCCATCAGCACCTTCGTTCCCGCCATGGCGATAACGGATGCAGCCGAAGCCGCAATACCATCGATTTTGATTGTCACATCGTCCTTATAATCCATCAGCATGGTGTAGATCTGGCTTGCAGCGATGCAGTCGCCGCCAGGGGAATTGAGCCAGATCGTCACAGGGCCGGAACCTGCGAACAACTCATCGTGAAACATCTTGGGTGTGACATCATCGTCAAACCACGAAGTTTCCGCGATGGTGCCGTAAAGTTCAAGGACTCTCTCCGCTCCGACCTCTTCCTGGTTTTTCCATTCCCAGAACCTTTTCTGTTTCTTCATCGGAACCCTCCATTTCTTCAGTTTTGCTATTTGCATATGCCGCCCCGGCAGAAACAAGGGGAAGCATATTGCCGTTGACAAGATAGAGGTCGCCGCCGAGGTCCGCAGGGATTCGGTCGAGGTCCTCCAGTTCACGGATGTCATTTGCGGACATCCATCCGTTCTGCCTTGCAGTGGCATAGCCGTTCATGCGGCTGGCATAGTCACCACGCAGCAGACCTTCCACATTGAATTTGAAAAACAGCGTCTGCTTCTCTTCCTCGGAAAGAAGCGTCCGATACAGAGCCTGCTCCCACCGGATGACCCAGGGGTCGAGGGTGTATTTCACGAACTCCAAAGACTGCTGCTCAATATTAGAAAAGCTCGACTTTTCAAGGTCACCAACCATATGGGGCGGCACCCTGAAAATTCGAGCAATCTCATTGATTTGAAATTTCCTAGTCTCCAGAAACTGTGCTTCGTTTGGAGATATGGAAATCGGTGTATATTTCATGCCTTCCTCCAGGACAGCAACCTTGTGGCTGTTGGAAGAACCGCCGAAGGTCGAGTTCCAGGAGTCGCGCACCCTTGCCGGGTCTTTCAGTGTACCTGGATGCTCCAGCACACCACTTGGGGCGGCACCGTTGGCATAGAATTTACTGCCGTACTCCTCGGCTGCGATAGCCAGGCCAATGGCGTTCTTGGCCATAGCAATCGGTGAATAGCCCACCAAACCGTCAAAGCCCAGTCCAGGAATATGCAGCACATCCGACGGTGAGAGGTACACTGAACCATTTTCCATGGTAGGGGCATCCTCGCCGGTCTTGGTATATTTGTAGTAAAGGTGTCCGTGCTGATCTCTGTCTACGCTCATGCGGTCGGGCATCAGGGGGTAGAGCGCAATGACCTCGCCCTTGCCATTGCGGATCACCTGGGCATAGGCGTTGCCCCAGAGAAGCAGGTGGGTCATGAGGGTTTCCCGGAACACAAAGGAACTCATCTCTGGGTTCGGCTCATCGTGGAGCAGATGATAAAGCGGATGGTCGAACGCTTTTTCTTTGCCGCCGCTGTCCGTATACCGAAACACATTCAGCGGCAGACTGGCTACCGCCTCAGAGAGGATGCGGACGCAGGAATAAACCGCCGTCATCTGCATGGAAGTCCGCTCGTTGACTCGCTTGCCAGATGCTGAACTTCCCATGAAAAAGCTGTAGCCGCTTCCGCTTGTTCTGTTTTGGGGCTTGTCTCTGGAACGGAACAGTCCACTGAAAATTCCCATAATAATCCACTCCTTTTTTGTTGACAATACAGCCAGGTGGCTGTAAAAGGCTCGGAGGTGTTTGGAATGAGTGAGGAAATGAGGTTGGATGGTTTCCAGTTCATTCATCCTGATGATCGCAGCATCCTGTTTGAGCGCCGTATCGTATTAGGTCTGACGCAGAAGCAGGTTGCGGAAAGAGCAAAAATCCCGTTGCAAAGCTATCAGCGATTTGAAAACGGCGACAGGAAACTGAGCACAGCATCATTTACTATAGCCTGTCGTGTATTGGAAGCCCTGGAAATGGACATTGCCGCCTATTTTCATGGAAACTATGTTCTTGGTGAGCCTGTGGCGGATACGAAAGATGGGCTTCGGTATCAGACTGGCGGTCGACTTGTTGGTGCAGATGTCACGGAAGAAATCTCATCAGAAAACAAGTAACCCGCGGGTGTCATAGACACTCTCGCTTGCTTCGTTTCCACAGCGGATGGCGCGGTCGAGAGCCATGATGGTCGCTACCGCGCCGTCGATCTTCTCTGTGGACTTTTCCTTGTCAGGCTTGATGTTGCCAGCCGGGTCGGTGCGGATGAAAATGTTGTCCATCATCCAGCGAAGCACCGGGTGACCGTCGTGGGCGATTTTCTCCTCCAGCACCAGCTTCATCAGTTCTTTGGTGGGAGGAGACATATCCTTGAATCCCTGCCCAAAGGGAACGACTGTAAAACCCATGCCCTCCAGGTTCTGCACCATCTGCACAGCGCCCCAGCGGTCGAATGCGATCTCCCGGATATTGAAGCGTTCTCCCAGACTTTCAATGAACTTTTCAATATAGCCGTAATGAACCACATTGCCCTCGGTGGTCTGCAGGAAACCCTGCCGTTCCCAAACGTCGTATGGAACATGGTCGCGCCGGACTCGAAGATTGAGATTATCTTCGGGTATCCAGAAATACGGCAGAACGATGTATTTATCATCCTCATCCCGCGGAGGAAACACCAGCACGAATGCCGTAATATCCGTGGTGGAGGACAAGTCCAGACCTCCGTAGCAAACCCGGCCTTCCAAATCATCCTTGTTGACCGGGAACGCGCATTTATCCCATTTTTCCATCGGCATCCAGCGGACTGCCTGTTTCACCCACTGGTTCAGGCGCAGCTGACGGAAGGCGTTCTCCTCGCCGGGGTTCTGCTTTGCCGACTCGCAGGCATCCTGTACCTTATCGATTCCCACCGTGATTCCCAGAGAGGGATTGGCTTTCTTCCAAACCTCCGGGTCTGTCCAGTCGTCACCCTCATCCGCGCCGTAAATCACCGGATAGAAGGTATGGTCGGTTTTGCGGCCTTCCAGAATGTCCTTGGCTTTCTGATGAACTTCATAGCAGATGGAGTTCGTATCGTTCCCAGCGGTGGTGATGAGAAAATACAGCGGCTGCATCCGGGCATCGCCGGAACCCTTGGTCATGACATCGTACAGCTTGCGGTTGGGCTGGGTGTGGAGTTCGTCAAATACCACGCCATGGGTATTGAAGCCGTGCTTGTTTCCCACATCAGCGGACAGCACCTGATAGATGCTCCCGGTTGGCTGGTAGATGATGCGCTTCTGGGAGTCGAGAATTTTGACTCGCTTATTAAGAGCGGGACACATCCGCACCATATCCGAAGCCACATTGAACACGATGGACGCCTGCTGGCGGTCAGCGGCGCATCCGTAGACCTCGGCGCGTTCCTCGCCGTCTCCGCAGGTCAGAAGCAGGGCCACGGCAGCGGCCAGCTCGGATTTGCCCTGTTTCTTGGGAATCTCAATGTATGCGGTATTGAACTGGCGGTAGCCGTTGGGCTTCAGCGTCCCGAAGATGTCCCGGATGATCTGCTCCTGCCAGTCAATGAGTTCAAAGGGTTTCCTGGCCCAGGTGCCCTTGGTGTGGCAGAGGCTTTCGATGAACATCACCGCATAGTCCGCTGCCGCTTTGTCATAATGCGACCCCTCTGCCATGAAAGGGGTCGGCTTGTATTTCTTCAGCTTGCGCATGGGGTCACCTCCTCAAAATGAGCATAAAAAATAGCCGCCGAAGCGACTTCCGTATAACGAGGAACAGAGCCTCGCGGCTCCATCCCTGTGGGTCGGGTGTGGCTTAGTAGCCTTCTTTGCGAACCCTGGCCTCAACCCGCTCCATGAGCCAGGCCTTTCCGCAGAAGCGGATGTCCTTGAGGTAGCTGGCGGCTGCGCTGTTGAAGCAGCAGGCTCCCTCTTGGTAGATCTCGGTGGTGGCCATTTCGTAGATCGTGGCGACCAGGCCGTCATGATCGGCAAGCTCGGCCTTGGCTGCGCGGTACTCGTCGCTGTCCTCGGCATTGTCCATGAGGGTGTTCTCAAGGCCGCCAATGTGCCAGTAGGCGGCATACTTGATGTTGTAAAAGGCTTTCTTCTGGCGAGCGTTCATTTCGGATACTTTCATGGTGGTTCCTCCTAAAGTTGATGTGTCCCTTGCGGTGTACACATATTCGCTCTACCAGGGCGAAATAGCAAGTTATATCGGAGGCATATACTACACAATGATTCTGGAGAAAACTGTGTATTTTATTGTTCGTCGCGGCGATGGAAAGTTTTGTGCAGCACCTGGAGAATCTTCTCCTGTTCCTCTTCAGAAATCCCGATAGTAGCCAGCGCCTCGCGTGTGCCACAGTCCGGGCAGATGAGAGTTTCATTGTCCGCGCGGGAAAGCGCCGGATGACCTGTGTAGTCCTGCCCACAGCGGGGGCAAACGCCAAAGCGGATTTCTTCATTCTGTTTCATTCTTATCCTCCTTGCTGCTTGCGGTGTAGGCGTCCACCAGGTACTTTGGATCGAACCCGAAATGGTCGTAACCCTCATAGCAAACCTGGAGATAATGTGCGGTCGGAATTCCCAAGGGGCGTTCCTCATGCATGATGTAAACGAAGGCATCGCGGAGACGAACCGTCCTGGCCTTGATGCCGGTGATCGGCAGCTTCATTTCCTTTTTGTAGTAGAAGTGCGGGTACCCCTCGTAGGCATCCAGGCGTCGCTCATCCAGAGCTTCCACCGACCAAACCGCTACTGGGACGTTGCTTCCTTCCTTAGGTTCGATGGTGAGGTAGGAGCCGGTCTTGCTGCCTTTGAAGAGAAGCTGGTAGTCCGGGATCACGGCGGTGCCGATAATCCGTGCAGTCGGGCAACGGTACATCATTTGGTGAACATTGAGGTTGCTTCCATAAGCGAGGTAGTAGCGTTTTTTCATATCAGATTCATCCTTTCCGAAGGTAGTCCTTCTACCACCTTAAGACCGCCGAAGCGGTCGAAGGGGGCCTGTGGCTATGTCCTTCAAGCGGCGCGGCCGTGCCGGAAGGCTGCGTCTCCTGCGAGGTTGCGGGTAAGGATGTCCCTTGCGGTTTCAAATTCCTCGCCAATGAAGCCCAGGCGGAGGAGCCAGGTTCTCATTGCGTACTTGGGGTTTTCGTTCTGCTGGGGCTTGGGGCTTGCGGTTCTGACTTCCTTGGCCATCTGGCTGAGTGCCAGGCAAAGCTGAATGTAGCTCTTGAGCTGGCCTGCGTGGATGCCGTTCTGCTTGCCGTTTGCGGGGGCGTCGAACTGGAAAAGTCTGAACTCAACCGTACCCTTGGTGAAGGTAGCGTGGAGGTTAAGCATATGGTAGCGGCTGCCGTTGTAGTGCTGGCTTCTGCCGTAGTCCTCGCCCTGGCTGGTGTACCAAATGTCTGCAAGGCGGGCCATCGAGGTGGGCTTCTTGCGGTTGGCTTCGCGCAGGAAGTTGGGATCGACCGTGCGGCAGTAGCGGTTCATGCGGCTACGGTCCAGCTTGAGGGCCTCGGCCAGGAGGCTTTCGTGGCTGGCCATGATGTTTGCCAGGTTGCGGAGGGTCTGGGGTGTATGGCCCTTCGCGCCGATGTGGATGTGAACTCCGCAGCCGCGTGTCGCGTCGCTCTTTGCTCCGGCGCGGCGAAGCTGGCGGCAAAGTTCCTGCAGGCTTTCGATGTCGGCGTAGGTAAGGATCGGGGTGACCATTTCGCACTTTTCATCGTCGGGTCCGCTGATGCTAACATCGCGGGAGAATTTCCACTCGCGGCCCTGGGCGTCCCAAGCGCTCCAGGTCATGTAGCCGTTGCGGTTGGCGGTGTACTCAACGCGGCCGGTTCCGAAGAAGGTGGCGGCGATCTTGGCTGCTTTCTGGCGGGTGATGTTGTTCATCTCGATCTCAACGCCGATGGTCTGCTTTTTCATCTCGTTGATCTGGTTTCTGGTTTTCTCGTTCATGGTGTAGCCTCCGTCAAAAAATGTGTTTCCCTTGCGGTGTACACATATTTGCTCTACTTTGCCTAAATAGCAAGTTATATCGGAGGCATATACTACACAATGTATTCTGGGCGAAATTGTGTAGTTTATGGCTTATTACACACCCTTTTCGGGTACTTTTTCATCCTGGCCAATGATTCGGCAACAGTCCTCGCCATACACAATGCCGAGGCTTGAACCGATGTCCCAGGACACATGGATCGTCCCCATATCATCCACGCACAGAACAGTGCCTTTACAGCCGGGAACCAACTTTCTATTGTAGGGATCGTCCATGTGGATTAGCTCCACGTGGGTACCCGCCGGAAAACGGGCTTTTATGGCCGCCAGCACCGCTTCAGAGATCATTCGCCTTGTTCGTCGTCTCCTTCGCACTCGGCCTACACGGGGCAACTGTAGCCCTCTGTGGCCGCATCCTTCTTGCCACCGCTCTTGAAGGCGGAGCTGCCGGTGAGGTTGCGGAGCAGGATCTTGCGCTCGGTCTTGAACTCCGCACCGATGAAGCCCAGGCGGAGCAGGAAGCATCTGAATGCGTACTTCTCGTTGTCGGTTTCTTTTTCCTTGGCGGTGATCCGCTTCTGATTGCGGGCCATATCGCAAAGGGCGGTGACCAGGTGGGTGTACGCCTTGACCTCATCGGCCGTAGGCTCTCCGGGGAACCAAGGGAAGCTGACTGCTTCGTCGGTTATCAGGATCGGCAGTTGCTCAACACCTAGTGCCTTGCGGATGAGGTTGCCTTTGGATTCGACCAGGCGCTCCAGGTTGGCAATGGCACCGTCTCTCAAAGTTTCCTTGGGGATCGTGACGGTGAGTCCAGCTTCGATCTCTGGCTCCTGGGCAGATTCGAACTCCCCGGAGAAACCGTTGTCGTAAAGCATCTGTATCATGCGCTCCACCGCCTCGTCTGGGGTGTTGGGGGCGAGGGTGACGATTCCGTTCTTATCGACGCCGTAACCGCCAACCTCGTAGGCGAAGGTGGGTGCGCCGCAGTATTTGGCCTCGTAGCCGGTGAAGTCTGCAATCAGCTTCACCAGCTCCTTGCGCTTGGGTCCCTGGACATTGTAGTTGATTTTCATGGTGTGAAACCTCCTTGCTTTTTTAGTGTGCACATATTCGCTCTACACGGCAAATATAGCAAGTCGTATTTCAAACCATGTTTGTAGAAATACGCGGTGTACTATTGTGTGCTGTACACAATCAAAATAAAGGAATCAAATCAGTGTCGCAGATCTCATCAAAGCGATATGTCAAGCCATCTCGGGCGACGGTTATCTCATCAGATGAGCCGACTAGCTCTATATAGCGCTTCACGATGACATCGCAAAATTTCTCATCCAATTCGATGGTGCGGCAGATGCGGTCAGTCTGTTCACAGGCGATCAGCGTACTACCGGAACCACCGAAGGGGTCCAGCACAATGGCGTTGCTCATGGAAGAGTTCATGATGGGATAAGCTAGAAGTGGAATGGGCTTCATGGTCGGATGGTCGCTGTTCTTCTTGGGCTTATCGAATTCCCAGATAGTGGACTCTTTGCGTCCGGTGTACCACTGGTGCTTGCCTTTCTTCTTCCACCCGTACAGAACCGGCTCGTGCTGCCACTGGTAAGGAGAGCGGCCCAGAACCAGGGACTGCTTTTTCCAGATACAGCAGCCGGACAAATAAAAACCCGCATCGACAAACGCTCGGCGGAAGTTCAGCCCCTCGGTGTCCGCATGGAACACATAGATGCTGCCGTCATCCGCCAGCGCCTGCTCCATGCAGGTGAAAGCATCCAAAAGGAACTGATAGAACTTTTCGGATGCCATGTTGTCGTTTTTGATTTTCCCAGCGGAACCTTCGTAGTTGACATTGTAGGGAGGGTCGGTGACGATGAGGTTCGCTTTGGTATCGCCCATCAGGGTTTCGTAGGTTTCTGTGCGGGTAGCGTCCCCGCAGACCAGGCGGTGACGGCCTAGCGTCCAGACATCGCCGGGTTTGGAGAAGGTCGGCTTTTGCAGTTCAGCATCCACATCGAAATCGTCCTCTTCGGCGTCCAGCCCATCATCGAACAGCTTACTGAGTTCCCTTTCATCAAAGCCGGTGAGGAGCGGGTCAAAGTCAGCAGCCTGCAGTGCTTCAATTTCCACGCGCAGAAGTTCTTCGTCCCACCCGGCGTCCATCGCCATGCGGTTGTCAGCAATGATGTAGGCTTTCTTCTGTGCTTCGGTGAGATGGTCGGCAAAGACGCACGGCACATCGGTGATGCCTTCCTCTTTCGCCGCAAGAATACGACCGTGACCGGCGATCACACCATAGTCACGGTCGATAATAACGGGATTGATAAAGCCAAACTCCCGGAGCGAGGAGCGGAGTTTATTGATCTGCTCCGGCGAATGCGTTCTGGCATTGTTGACGTAGGGAACGAGTTTTGTTATGGGGACAAGCTGCATTTCAGTGGTTGTCTTCATCGTACCAACCCCCATTCCGCAAACTTCTCAAAGCCGCCGACAGAGCGAATATAATTCCGAGCAATCTCCACGATTTCAGCGTAGGGCCTGCCGTCGACGGATCTATCCCCGATGGCGCAGCACAATTCCACGGGCTTGCCCGTTTCCTGAGCCTTGAGCCAGGCGTAGATATTGACAGATACATCGGCCTTGGACAGGTCTTTCCCGTGTAGGCCACCGCCGGTCACGCTGTCGGCCATGTCGCTGCCCAGCTTGCGGTTGGTCGCACCTGTATCCACATCCGTGCCGCCTGTCCAATCGCCTAGAGGATTCACCTCCGCACTGGGATATAGGGTACGAAGTGCATCGGTGGGCGCGTTGCTCTGACAAAGGATAAGTCGGTCACCATCCAGAATGTATTTGCCGTCATGGGGATACGCCTTGAAAATGTCCCTTGCAATCTGCGACAGTCTTTTCTGCTCCTCGGTCACAGGCAAGCCCTTGAATATGCCGTTATCACCGCAGCGGATACCATCCGCCTGGTTATTTGCAAGGTGTCCGTCCTGTGGCACTTCCACATAGTCCACAGCAAGGTTTCCCGCAATGCGGTGAACGGCGGCAGTAACATCTGCCTTGTTTAGTTCCACGGAAGTCTCCGCAATGATATGGCATATGCCGTGGCCGATAAGTACCTCAACGGCGATGCGGGGGTCATGCTCTATGGCGTATGCGTAATCCACCAGGGCACCGGCAATACGGTCAGCCAGCTTATCCGGGTGGGAAGGGTTCACTTTTTCAAACATAAATCCTGCCTCCAACAATTATGCCGACTCACACATGGTGCAAGGCATCTGAGCCATCAGCGAAGCTGCCATGTATTGTCGGCATTTGTTTTGTATCCTTTCTTGCAGTTCGATGGTTGCTGGTGGCACATCGTTTTGATGCCCACGATACTCTCCAAAAAGGATCTGTGAAGCGATGTTATACATCTGTGCGCACACAATTGGGTCACGGGATGTTCCTAGAAAGATATCCCGACAGTTCAGGCCAATTTTTGCCTGATACCGATTTCTCCGCTTCATATAACTGACACCAACATAACCTGTTGTACAGTTTCTGCCCATGCTCCGGTTCATCGCATTCTGCTGCGGTGATACCAGACGCAGATTGGAAGACCTGCAATCCGTTTTATCACGGCTAATATGGTCGATGATATAGTCCGGCGTCCTTTGATATCCAAGAGCAAGCCAGTGCAGGTGCAACTTGGGCATTCCATAGTTGCTGCGGGTAATGTAGCCTTTATCATTTTTCTTCCAGTGGTATTCTTGGACAACAGAAACCAGTGTTGTATCAATTTGGAATTCAGTCCCATCCGGAAGTGTGCCGGTGGCCGAATCCCCATGAATAACGAAATGGTAATCGGGCTTACAGTTAGCGCACCCTGTTCCCTTAACAAGGCTGATAGCACCACGGGTTTTGACTGCCGTATGACCACAGTATATACATTCGCAACGGTACAGCAGAGCGCCTTGGGGGTTCTTACCGACTTCATCAAGCAATCGCCAACCGTTCAGCACATCACCGACAGCAGACAATCTGCGTTGCGGTCGATCATGCTTATCGGAGCATTTTCTGCACTTGCAGTTGGGCTTGGCAAGAAAACCCGTCTGTACCACGTGTGCGTTCCCACAACGACATCGGACATTCCAACGGATATGTCCAGTGGAGTCCTTGGGGGCTTCACTTAAAACAGTCAACCAGCCATATTCTTTTCCAAGTTCAATTTGCTTTCTGGGTCTCGGCATCAGCTGCCCCTCCTTGCTGTAAGCAGACGCTCCATGATGTCATCATGTGGTGTCTGACCGTATTCAATCGAGCAGTTTTCCCTCACGATTTGGTAGATGGAAAACCAGGTAGAATTTACCTGTTTCATATAATCCCGGCTCATGGATACATAGGGAGATGCAATAGCATTGCCTGTTGTGGGATGCTTTGCCAAAAAGCCAAACTCGGATATGGCTTCTTCGCATTGTACCCAGCGGGAAACAGACATTGCATATTGCTCTATCAGCTGGATGTTGACCAACCTTTCGCAGTTCAGACTCTTCAGCCATTTATAGGTAGATATAAACACTTCCTCAGCGCAAAGGTCTTTTCCGTTTTTCTGCTTTGCCTTTAGGTAATCCTTTACAGGCGGCACATCAGTTCCCTCAATATCTGTGGGTTCCGGCAAAACCATAGAACCGGCTGCTTTGCCGTCTGCAATTTTATCCGTGAGTGCTTTCTTTTTCGGTCCCGTTCCGGGACGGGCACCACCACGATTTGTTCCGTCTCTTGCCACAAAGCCTGCTCCTTTCCGTATGAACGTTACTGTGGGGTTAATACCCTGTCTGAATAGGAAAAAACGCGCACGCGGCCCCACGCCCGTTGCGCGGGTGAAAGGCTGTAGAGATTTGACCCCGGCCAGGCGGTCAGCGGTTGTGCCATCTGTCACCGCGCTCGGCATGGATTCTGGCATGGCAGGACTTGCAAAGAGCAATCAAATTATCTCTTGCGTGAGTGCCGCCCTCGGACAAAGGCATCTTGTGGTGGACTTCCTCGGTCGCAACCAATCTGCCGTCCTTCTGGCATACCTCACACAAAGGGTGCAGCTGCACATAGCTATCACGGATACGCTTCCAAACCCGTCCGTACCTACGGCGTACAGCAGGGTCTCTGTCGTACTTCTCGTAGCGTTTGGCTTCAGCTTTTGCGTGTTCCTCACAAAATCTGCCGTCTGTCAACTTTGGGCAGCCGGGATAGGAGCAGGGGCGCTTGGGTTTTCTCGGCATCTGTTCACCTCCATCCAGGCATGAGAAAAGCCCCACGGGATTGCTCCCATGAGGCTCTCTGCATTTTCTTCGCATTATAATGATATCATAAAGCAGATGTGCATTATAGTGGCTTTTTGTGGCTTCTTTCACTGCCGTCAAGGATCTTCTGCACTGCGTCCAGGGCTTTATCGTGCAGCCGGAAGATCCATCGGCGGTTATGGTAAAGATTCATGGTGATCTCTTCCCATGTCGCACCGCACAGATACCGCTGCTCCAGCAGAATACGAAGTTCCACATCCTCGACCATGCCGATCACATCCACGATGTCCTTCTTGATCTGAATCAGCCTGTCCATATCCGCTGCGATTTCATTCTGTAAATCGATAATTTTACAGACGGCATCCGCCATCCGGGAAGTGCCGCGATTGGGATTGTGGGGCATTCCGGTCATGGTGGCCGTACAGCCGGTGGCGAGTTCGTTCAGCGACTGTATCTGTTCGGATTTGCTTTTGATCTGCTGATCCAGAAGATAGGCCTGATTCAGAAAATCCTTTGCATTCATGCCGCCACCTCCTCGCGCGCCATGCGGCGGACGGCGGTCATGAGATATTCGCCGTCGAGGTCGGTCAGCATCCCGTACCAGCCGGAACGGAAGAACTGCTCCAGGCTGTCCATCGCGTCAGCGTATTCTTTCTTACCCGGGTGGCGGTAGTGGTATTTCAGGGCGATTCGGTAATCTTTTACGGCCAGTTCCACAATGGCGTTGGCTAATGCCTGATAAGGTTCCATATTCGTACCTCCGAAATTTTATAGTCCTCGGATTGGCACGGATTGTCATATGTTGGCGAAGATTGTCTCAGATTTTCAAGTCCGCTTTTACGGCATCAATCAGCGCCGTCTGTGTATGCTCCTTCTGGGAGAGGGCTTTCATAATGCGGTTGTCAATGGTGCCCTTTGTGACGATGTGCTGCACCACTACGGTTTCGGAGGTCTGACCCTGCCGCCAGAGACGGGCTACAGTCTGCTGATACAGTTCCAAACTCCAGGTGAGACCGAACCACACCAGCGTGGAGCCGCCGGATTGAAGGTTGAGTCCATGTCCTGCCGATGCGGGGTGGATCAGCGCCACCGGGATTTCACCGTTATTCCATCTGCGGATGCTGGTGGAGTCATCCAGACGGGAGAACGGAATATGCAGTTTTTTCAGCCGCTCCGAAATGCGGGTCAGGTCATGCTTGAACCAGTAGGCCACCAGTACCGGTTTACCGTTTGCCGCTTCGATGATGTCCTCCAGCGCGTCCAATTTGCGGTCATGGATACGGATGACCTCGCCGTTGTCATCGTAGACAGCACCGTTTGCCATCTGGCTCAGCTTGCCGGAGAGCGACGCCGCATTGGCGGCTGTGATTTCGCCGTCACCCAAGGTCAGCACCAGTTCACGCTTTAGTTCATCGTAACGCTCACGCTCCTCATCGGAAAGCTGAACCGTGTACTCGCTGCTGACCAGTTCTGGCATCTGCAGGTGGTCGGTGGACTTCATGGAAATGGTGATGTCCGAAATCTGCCTGTAGATAGCGGCCTCCGCATTCGGCAGCGGTTTGTAGGAGTAGATGATCTGACCGTTCCGCTTATCCGGCATAAAGTAGTCGGTGCGGTATTTGGTGATGAACCGCCCCAGACGCTGTCCCATGTCCAGAATGCGGAACTCTGCCCACAGATCCATCAGACCGTTGGAAGTGGGAGTGCCGGTCAGTCCAATGATTCGGCTGACCTTGGGTCTGACCTTCAGCATGGATTTGAACCGCTTTGTGTTGTGGTTCTTGAAGGAGGACAGTTCATCGATCACGATCATGTCAAAGGTGAACGGGATGCCGCTGTCCTCCACAAGCCACTGGACATTTTCTCTGTTGATGATGTAAATGTCAGCCGGTCGCATCAGGGCTGCTTTGCGTTCTGCCTCTGTCCCGACAGCCACGGAGCAGATGAGGTTCTGAAGGTGATCCCACTTATCCACTTCAGCCGTCCATGTGTCCCGTGCCACACGCAGCGGCGCAATCACCAGAACCCGATGAACCTCGAAGCTGTCAAACAGAAGGTTGCTGATTGCCGTGAGGGTGATGCTCGTTTTGCCGAGACCCATGTCCAGAAAGACAGTGGCAATGGGGTGGGTCTCAATATGGCAATATCCTGCGGCTCAAAAATATCTTAAGCGCATTTGACCAGTTTGCAGGCAATGAAATCCTGCCGGAGCGGGATTTTCAGGATTATCAGAGTGTGTATCTCGATCTTTATCAGGCGTATCGCCCGAAAACGGATGGAGACAAAGAAAACATCAACGATAATATTACCTTCGAGATCGAGCTCATCCGGCAGGTGGAGATCAACATCGACTACATT
>ENA-OUQF01000294-OUQF01000294.1-human-gut-metagenome-genome-assembly--contig:-NODE-294-length-41467-cov-16.666787_pt1 | contig 41467 bp, 30 predicted proteins | sample MGYA00237947_ERZ548826 | MGnify/ENA primary metagenome ERZ548826 (study PRJEB26490, sample SAMN05194701) | human gut metagenome | biome: terrestrial biome; feature: human-associated habitat; material... | reverse complement strand
TTCCAATAAGCAAAGATATGTTTTTATTGCTGAACAACAATAGGTCCGGTAATAGGTCCGGGCAGCATTAGGAGCCTGCCGCAAGTTAAATTATGCCCACAATGAAGAAGATTTGGTGGAATAATTTCTGGTATCTGTGTTAGGATATAAATTTTGTGCTTGATGGAACGAAATGGGATTTCTTTCGAGCGAAAGATGACTGTCTTGTGGCAGTGCTATCACTATCATGGTTAACTTTTTCATGACTATTTGTACTCTATTTTGTGAGGGTGAAAGAAAATAGTTACCTTTGCACTGACAAAATGCTTGCGTCGGAAGACCAAATTGTCAGTATTATTATTAAGGAACGCATCATGATTATAGACAGAAGTGAATATATAGAGCAGTTACTTGCTAAACGTTGGAACGGAAAAGTGAAGATTGTGACAGGCATAAGGCGTTCGGGCAAGTCATTCCTGCTTTCCACCCTTTTTAAGAATAGGTTAATCGAGGACGGTGCCCGAAAAGAGGATTTTATAGAAGTGGCACTTGACAAGAAGTCGGACATCAAATTCCGCAACCCAAATCTCCTGTATGACCATATTATTGATTGCACGCAGGATACGGGAAGGAAGTTTTATGTATTTATCGACGAGATACAGTTGTCGTATAAGGTTAAAAATGACGATGTGGATGAATCGTTGGTACCTGAAGAGGACAGGGATATGCTCTATACTACTTTTTATGACATATTGAATGACTTGATGACGCGGCCGAACATAGATTTGTATGTGACCGGCTCTAACTCCAAGATGTTGTCGAAGGATATCGTTACGAATTTTCGTGACCGTGGTTCCGAAATAAAAGTGTATCCGCTGTCATTTGCTGAATATCTGCCGGTTGCAGGAATGGAGAAAGCCGATGCGTTGGAGGAGTACATGATGTATGGCGGAATGCCTCTGGCTGTTCTTGAACCGGATGAAAAGGAAAAACGTAAATATCTGCAAGGACTCTTCACGAATGTCTATATCAAGGACATCGTGGAACGTTACAAGCTGAGAGACGACAATATGCTGAGCGCTTTGGTCGATGTCCTTTCATCATCGATAGGCTCCCTGACGAATCCGAACAAACTGGCTAATACGGCGGGTTCGTTGATGGGAAAATCACCGTCACACAATACCATTAAGAATTATCTGGACTATGTGGAGGACGCTTTCCTTTTCCAGAGTGCAAAACGGTGGGATGTGAAGGGACGAAAGTATTTCGACACGATTCAAAAATATTATGCCATGGATTTGGGCCTGAGAAATGCTCGGTTGAATTTCCGCCAGCAAGAGCGTTCCCACTTGATGGAAAACATGATTTACAATGATTTAATCCGTCGAGGATATTCCGTGGATGTCGGCATAGTGGAACTGTCACGTGTCATAGAGGGTAAACGCAAGATGTCGCAATACGAGATCGATTTTGTGGTCAACGTTGGCAATGACAAAGTGTATATCCAGTCGGCATTGAATGTGGACACGCCTGAGAAAAAGGCACAGGAGACTTTCTCCTTGAGAAATACCAGCGATTTCTTTCGCAAGATTGTTGTCTTGGACGGAAACAGCAAACTTTGGGCTGATGATGACGGCGTGATGTATGTGGGTGTGATACCGTTTCTATTGGATGATATTGTAGCCCAGGTAATCAATTAGCCAAAGACATCTGCTGGGCCTTTGGCTTTTGCCTTCCATTAAGCTTCCGCTAAGGTTGCGGAATTGATACGGATGCGAATACTTGATATGCTCACTGTCAATGAATCTTTTACTCCGAAACGCTTTCTCAGCGATGCATTTGTCAGTCCATCTCCCTGAATATACAATAGGCAGGCATGTGGATGGCTGGACCATAATTTATCTTCCATTGTAATATTTGCAAATTTTGATGCGACTCATCATTGGCGCCAGTTTCTTATTACTGCCATGTAAAACGGGAGAGACAATTAGTGTGAATGACTTCCAAAATTCGTCAACGAAGGAATTGATATTTTGCTGTACGGGGTGTTCCGGAAAGAATCTTACGATGTCATAGGCTTTGTGCAAATCAAGTTACCACCAATCACAGATAAGATTGCTGTCTGCGAGCGAATGCTAATAGCAAGAGATAATGTTTCTAACCCATAAACCCCTTGCCGCGTATCTTCTAATTCAATGCAAACTGATGCAAAAGTAGAGAAAAAATGTGCGACAAGTTACCTAATGGAAGATATGATATTGAAGAGTATTTTGCCGTTTTTGCCGATTATTTAAGATGGTAACGAAGTAAAGGGACATGTCATTTTAGCGAAAATTTGCTATTTGAATAATTCTAAAAATCAGTTCCACATTCTATGAGATTCCATCAAATGCGATAAAATGAATCGAAATGACCATATTTTAGAGAAAGTTTTTTACCTTTGCAGGACACGAAAACTGGGTGAGTTACCTAAATTTGCAAGGTGCACAATATCATCGCATTGAATCACATTTGGTGCAACAAAAAGTTACCTTACCAGTTACCTAATTGCCAAAAAACAGCCTTCCAGATATCTGTAGAGGGTTTTGTCCTTTACTTTAACGAGGAGGAGTATTAACCCACTATTGAGATATTATTGATTGATTTTTCAATAATTTATGATTTAAGCACCGGATAGTTTCGGTGCTTTTTTTGTGCCCAAATTGCAGGTTTTTCAGGGTAAAAACAGGCACAAACTATCCAATTACTATCCAGTGAAATTGCAAATCCCCCTTGAAATAAGAGTAGTAAATGTGGAACATAACCGTTATTTTCAATTCCGTGAGGCTTCACTGCAAATAAAGCCATAAGATAATGTGAAAAACTTGCAAAAATGAGATTTTACCCGTATTTTTGTAGAAACTTTGCAAATATAAGGGTGATATGCTGCTCAAAATCGAATTAGAGAACTTTTTCTCAATAAAAAACAGAGTGTGTCTGGACTTTGTTGCCGCGAAAAGCAATACTAAGCAAGCCAGAGAGCTGTCCTACAATGTCATTGACTGGAATGGAACGAAAGTATTGAAGACTATTGGACTTTTCGGGCCCAATGCATCAGGGAAATCAAACATTCTCAAAGCCATCAATTTTTGTTGCAGAATGATTCTGGAATCCCACCAGAACAATGAAGGCGCGGTATTCAATTTTATGCCATTCAAGTTCGATGGATATGACAAAAAGCCGAGCGAGTTCTTTATCGATTTCGTTTGCAATGAGGTAGAATATGAGTATTCATTTGCATTGACAAGAACGGAGATTATTCGTGAGAGCCTATACTATTATCCTAACGGAAAACGGGCAAAAGTCTTCACTCGTGATGAGAATGCGAAAGATGTATATTCATTCTCTCCTGGCGTGATCGCGAAGCCAAAGGATGTTGCACTCAATACGAGCCGCAAGAACCTGTTCCTCAGCAGGGCAAGCTCAATGAACCGAGAACTCGCACAGGAACTGTACCGGTATTTCTTGAACACATTCCTTCTCGGACTTGTCGATTTGAACAGTGTCTCTGTGGAGGAGAACTTCAAGGCTTACAAAAAGATTATTTTGAAGGCTCTTGCCATCTGTGACACAGACATATGCGATATCAAGGTGAGACACGAACAAGTGCCTGCTCCCGTCATGTCGTCTCCGGGCTCACCAGAGCTGAATTTCCGGATGATTGATATCCTCAGGTTTCAGACTACGCACAAAAGGTCTCCGGAAGTATCTTTCGATTTGGACGTGGAAGAGTCAAACGGGACAAGAAAACTGTTCCAGATCCTATTGAGACTTCTCGATGTCGTCCAGAACAAGAAATCACTGATGATGGATGAGTTTGATATGGGGCTTCATACGAGGCTGGCAGATTTCATCCTTGACCTCATCCACGCATCCGAAAGTTCACAGTTGCTGTTCACCTCGCACAATACGAACCTGATTGATATGAGGCGGTTAAGAAAAGATCAGGTCGTGTTCGTCAACAAACTTGAGGATGGTTCCACCGATGTCTATTCTCTTTATGACTACAAGGACTTCAGGGAGAATATGGATGCGGAAAAGGGATATATCCAGGGGCGTTTTGACGCGGTTCCGTTCGTTGATTCCTCAGTCATGAACTTGAAGCAACTTATGGAGGACTGATTATGGCTAAGCAACGGACACCATCCCCGTCAAGGACAATGAAGCGGGTCTTCCTCGTGTTCTGCGAAGGTGAAACCGAGGAGACTTATCTGGATTACCTCAAACAGACATATCGTTCGCCGATAAGGATTGTTCCCAAGGTGGAAGGCGGAAGCATCTCTCAACGGTTGATTGATGCGACAAAGAAGGAACTGAAAATATCGAAGACCGACAAGATTCTCGTCTTTCTCATGTATGATATGGATGTACCTGCCATCAACGGGAAACTGAACGATTGCCGTGCATATAAATTACTGAGTAATCCAGCCATTGAACTCTGGTTCCTGCTGCACGGAAAAGACAAGAAAACTAAATTATCCACAGAGGACGCTTTCAACGAGCTGCTGAAAATGGATGACTGCTGGGCAGGCTATGAAAAGGCAGCCCTGACAGACACTCAAAAGGCTTTTCTCTGGGAGCATCGTCTTGAGGCTACGGAACGGGCACGAAAACTGAAAGTTTTTGAGAACCCGTCATCCGGTATCTTCAATTTGATTTTGGCTTTGGAGAAGAGTCTCAAGAACGATGGATAGTCATTGTCAAGTTTCTGCCATTTCAAAAGTGAAACAGACTATCCATTTCAGTCCCGATGCGGTAAGTTATAATTATAATGTCCTGACAGCAAGATAGTTACAAGAGCACATTCACTGATTTAACGAGGAGGAGTATTAAGGCTTAAGTTACGCTTGGTAGAGTTCGCTTAAACTTATTTGTATTTTGAGATGTAAGCGACGATTTCAGGCGGAAGTTTACAAGATTGATCGCCGCGGAGCCAAGAGCCCGCAAAGCGAGTTAGGTTATATCATACCTGACTCGCTTTTTTTGTTGTTTTCAGATGATGCGCAGCGAGAGTGGCATTCGGAAGTAACGACTTGTCCGGCGGATTGGCGTTTAACCAGACAAAATAGAATAAAAAGAGATTTATTTCGAGCGAATGATTCATTCGTCATCAATCAAATATCCCAGCATTTCAGAAGCCACTTCTGGCATAAAGGCGCGCATGACGCTGTCCTCTTTCTGGTGTAGATTGCCGGCAAGCTCTATGCTGCCGAACCATAGAATCGATCTGTCTATAATTGCGGCGCGGATGTGTCTGGAAGAGCGCAGTACAACTTTTATCCCTGACTGTATAAAATCATTGTCCCGTGCGGAATTTTTATGAATGGTGATTATGCAGTCAATGCCACGAGAGCCAAGACTTTGCAGCGCCTTAGCCAATGGCGCTTTAATATACTGCAGAGCGTTGCATGAAAGTACTACCGAGGATTTCGCATTCTCTATATCCGACACCAAGTCCTGTAGGAAATCAGATGGGCCGAATATGATATCCTGCGGATTGGATGTTAGAGCATAATCAACTTGCTGAGCATATCCTATCGGAGCGTAACACTTCAATCTTCTGCCGTACATATTCGCTAAAGTAGGCACGTGAATATCTATATAATCATACACGCGCACTTCCGTCTTGCCCTGATAATCACGATGCAATCTACCGGTATATTGCTGAACAATATTTGGGTATGACACCGGCAGGGCGATAAACAATGTATCCAATCGAGGATAGTTGAAACCCTCACCTACGAATTTTCCTGTCGCTACTATAACCATAGGTTCATCTGGATGAATGCTTTCCAATCGTTCCATTGCCAGGCGTCTCTCTTTGACAGATACTGTTCCCATCAATACGATGATATTCTTGCAGTGAGGTTTTAGCATATCAGCCAATAGAAGAATATGTTCCTTCAGTTTTGTCAGGACAATTGGTGTGCGGCCTTGCTTTAACTCATTGACAATATCATGGACAATCATTTCATTACGCGCCCGATCTTTAGCCAAATCGCCAAGGTGCTGTAATACGGGCTTTTCCTCCAGTGCCCGATAAGCAGTGAATCTTGGAATCAGCACTCGCGTGAAAGATTGTCTGACCATCTGAGTCTTAGCATTGAACTGATATCTTATTGGGCCACATTGCATAAACACAATCGGAGTCATTCCGTCCTGTCGTGTTGGAGAGGCTGAGAGACCATACACATACTTTGCATTGACAAACTTCAGTACGCGCTCATAGCCCAGTGCTGCCGTATGGTGACACTCATCGGCAATGACCATTCCGTAATCTCGTACAAACGGCTTTACGCCAGTATCTGTCAGAGCAGAATTGAAGACAGCAATGTCAATGATTCCGTGCAGATCATTCTGACTTCCATCCAAAATACCAATATAGGAATTAGACTTATTTCGTCTATGTGTTTCCCTCATTTCAGGCTCAGGTTCATTTATGGCAAGAAAATGCTCGCATGCATTCTTCCATTGCTCCAGCAACGCCCTGGAATGAACCAATATCAATGTGTTTACTTTCCTTCGTGCAATCATGCCGATGGCGGCTACGGTTTTGCCGAACGCAGTAGTCGCAGCAAGGACGCCGTTATTTTCAGATAGCATCTTTTGAACGGCGTCTTCCTGCTCCGGTCTCAATTGACCAACGAACTCCACGTCTATTTTGCGACCTGGATTTGTCTTATCCTCTTCATCCCATGCAGAAAAATTGCCTTGAATCAGATCTATCACGGAATCCTCACAACCGCGAGGCAAGCATAAATAATCGCCGATCATCTCATAACAAGAGATTAACGAAGGTGTTTTATATAATGGCTTTCTTGCCTTCATCAAATCGTAGTATTTACGATTCTTGAAAGAGGCCAACCCTTTGAGATAGCGTATGACTTTAGCTGACACCGACTTCAAAGGCACATATATTCCATTAGCTCGGACCAGCTTGATTGTGCCATTGAAATCTTCGAACGATATTTTATCAGGTTGCGGTGTCTCCCATGGCTTGGTGTCCGACGAGGACGAAAGCTCCAATCGGCTATTGTGCTGAACGAGTAATGCCGACACCTCATGTCCGGATAGCTTTCTGACAGAAGACAGGAAAGCCCATTGACTCTTGTAAACTTCAAAATTCCCGTCCGTAAATAAACTGTTGCCTTTGTGCTTGGCGTCGCCTTGAAGCGGTAGGGCTACAAGATTGCCAAAACCGCCATTTGGAACAAAGTCCTGGTTCGGAAAGAAACGGTCGTAGGACTTCATGTCCAACTGGACGTTTCTCTCCATCGCCGATCCAAGAATTGCAAATCCAAGTTTACGTGCCAATGCTGCAGAAACAGGCTCGCTGAAGAATATCCATAAGTGAGCACCATTTCCGGAACGCGAACGTTCTATATAAACCGGAATGTTCCAGTCGTTACATACGCCGACATAAGACAACACATCATCTTTATATCCATGCTGGCAGTTCTTGTCATCAAAATCTGCGCAAAGAAAGAAGCAGGTGTTGTCCTCCATTATCGGGAATAGACCTATAATATCAGTTTCTTTTGCTCCTTTATGCAGATGGCGTCTGATGATAGCATCATCCAATGGCACCAAATCTCTGTGGGCACATCCTTCACATTTGTATTTTTGTGCTTTGCACTCAATCGACCAGCGGTTGCGACAAACTGGCTGATAACCTCTTTTTCCGTCTTTTGTCACAAATCTTTGGGCATATACATCTTCTCGCCCTCGGAACAATGACCGAAAAAGATTTACCCTCCGTCGCAGTTCAATTTCTTTCTCTTCTCCTGTCAATGACTTATGACTTTCAAGCGTCGGAGACTTCGATTCGGGCAGCAATGGCTCATACCGCCCTTTAAGTCTGGCATTCTCTTGTTCCAATTCTATGATTCGTTTCCGCAAGCGCTGATTGTCCGCCAATAATTCCGCGTAGGTCATTATTCTAATGCTTTATTTGAAATGAATCTAAGTGAGACTACAACATTCCTATAGAGTGTTCGAAATATAATTACATCCTATCGGATACGAATATAGTATATTTTATGAAATAGAAACGCTAAAGTATTTGATAATTCACTGATTACAGCATTGCACAATTAAGTGCAAGAAAATGTAGCACAATAGTTGTTTTATGTGATAAAAAGTGTAACCTTGTCTTTAAGACACATGTTAGAAAATGTAGTTGCATATATGGAAAGGATTGTATTTCAGAAACTTGTCGAGTGGAAAAAATAGCGCAAGCAGAAAGCCACTGATTCTCAATGGTGCCCGACAAGTCGGCAAAACATGGCTGTTAGAACAACTAGGAAAACAGTATTTTAAAAAGATCGCATATCTGGTCTGTCGTAAGAACCAAACTTTGAAGGATGTGTTCTCTCTGGACTTCGATACGGACAGAATACTCCGGGCACTCAGAGCATTGTCCGGAATTGATATCACCCCAGGGGACACTCTCATTGTTCTTGATGAAGTGCAAGACATTCCAGAAGCCATTGAATCATTAAAGCACTTTTGTGAGGAAGCTCCTGAGTACCATATTGCAGTAGCCGGATCTCTATTGGGGATATCCTTGCATAAAGACATATCATACCCGGTAGGAAAAGTTGATGAAATCAATGTCTATCCTCTCAACTTTGACGAGTTCCTTTTGGCAAAAGGTGAAAATGAGGCATACAAACTACTAAAAGATAAGGATTTTCGCACTACAAATCTGATACATGAGAAGTACACCGACTTGCTTAGGCAGTATTATTATGTCGGAGGTATGCCTGAAGCCGTAAAGGTATATATTGAAACGGATGGACTTCAAGCCGTACGCAATATCCAAAAGGCCATTCTCAATGGATATGAGAGAGACTTCTCTAAGCATGCCCCTAAAGACCAGATTGCAAGAATCAGACTTGTATGGCAGACACTTCCGTCACAATTATTCAAAGAAAACAAGAAGTCTATCTATGGCTCAATTAAACATGGTGCAAGTGCAAAAGACTTTGAACTTGCAATCCAGTGGCTAGTGGATGCCGGACTTGTATACAAGGTTCCTCTCTGCAAAGAGGTGAAACTTCCTCTAAAAGTATATGAAGATCCATCTGCATTCAAGCTATTCTCATTGGATTTGGGGCTGCTGGGAGCCATGGTCGGAGCAGAAGCCAAGCAGGTCCTCGTCAAAAACGACATCTTCAGTGAATATAAAGGCGGCATGACCGAACAATTCATACTCGAAGAAATGAAGAGTCACGGCGAAGAGAATATCTTCTATCACAAGACGGATGACGGAACAAGACTTAAAATTGACTTTCTGATTCAGAGGAACGGGAAATTACTGCCAATTGAGGTGAAGGCTGAAGGTAATGTAAGAGCGAATTCCTTGAGCAATCTCTTGAAACAAAACCCGGAACTTCATGCAATAAGATACTCAATGAAACCCTATATTGAACAGCAACAGATGATTTGTTACCCTCTTTATGCTGTTCAATAGATGCGTTGCAGATAGTCCGCTCTTTTATTTCTGATGTGATAGACGAATTCCTTCTTTGACGGGACGAGCGGCTCGGACTTCAAACCTGACATGTCGGTGACACGAGTGCATTGGGTTGCTGTGGCGTAGCCTCCATTTTACGCCCAAACGCATTTTTATTACTCAAGTTTCTCAAGTGAACCGAACAATATTTTAATACAGCGTGGAATTGCGGTCAAAAAATGTCCTGAATTCCACGCTATATTATATAAATTCGTTATGAAGTCAGGCGAAAATTCGTCCCGCCACCTCATCAGAACTTGAATGACAAGCCTGCCGACACGTAGCCCGCGTCATGGCCGCCCTCCACCCAGATCCCGGCCTTGTCGCAGAAGTACCAGCGGAGTCCGGCAGTGGCCAGTATACCCATCTTCGTGTCCATCTTGTTGAATGTGGAGCTGGCCTCCTCTCCGCTCTCGTGGTCAGTGGTGTGCTCTCCAATCAGTCCGGCATCGACCATCGCCCTCGCGTAGAGTTCGAGACGGTCGCATAAGGTTATGTGGTAACTGAGACCTGCCGCGCCCCACTACAGGCCAAGATTGCCCCGGGCTTCAGGGCTCTTGGAGGATATTGGCGACAGCTTTTCGCAACAGGACTTGTCGGGACAGTCGCCGCAGGTTTCATACCCCTTCGCGACAGCGCATTTGCGGATTTCGCACATGTACTCACAATATGCGAAGCGGACTCCGTCAGAGCGGCATCCCATGCAGTTGATGGTCTCTGGAGTGATTTGATCAGTCTGATTCATCTCACACCATTTGCGTGATACCTCCTTACGGAGTTCATCGTCATTATTCAATGTAGCAATACGCGCCTCGCAAGCCACACAATCGAGCCCGCAACAGGCTATAAGATTCCCCTTCATATAATTATGGTTTCAAAACTATGTTTTCCTGCCATTTGCCGGGATTCTTGTCGCCTCGGATATTCCGTTTCTTGCCAGTCCGGAACGCTTCGTGTTCAGAGCCTTGGCAATGTCCGGCTATCTGAAAATGTCGTTCAGCACTGACGCGAGACGGAGGCCGGCACGGAGGAGCTGGCCTTCGATTGTAGGCGTCCACTCGCTCACATAGTCATAAGACAGCTTGGAGCCGACAGGGGTCCCGTCATAGACTGTCTTGCAGATCTCATAAGTCTCTTTAGCCCATGACTCCGGAGTACCCTCGGCGAGTCCCCTGTTCACATCTTTGCTGTTGGTATCGATCTGCTCGACCCACTCGGTGTATGTCCACTTGTGGGCGCTCTCTATGATAGAGGAATCCCAGATGGAATGGAGGTTGGTACCCTTTCCGAAATACTGCACCTGCCACCTGTTGCCGCCGCGGTCCGACTTATGTCCCATGTGCATAGGGCAATGGAGATCCCCCATCAGATGGACAAGGAACTTCAGCGAGAGGACCTGCTCCTCCCTGCTCAGTTCACCGCTTTTCAGCGCGGCAATCTGCTCGTTGATTGCGCGGACCACATCCCCGTTCTCGTTGAGGGCGGCGTTCTCAAAAGTCTCGTCCGCGTCAATATTCTTGTAATGCCAGGTGCTGGTGTACTTGTATTCCGGGGTATGGCTGGCATTGTCCATCCAGTTGGCCCAATATACGATTGATTTCCCGTCCAGGAGTTCGGTGACCTTCCTGTCCGCTTTCTTCGTAAGATGTTTCTGGGCGACAGCACAGGTCACGTCGTGCCCCTTCTGCCCCCAAGAATAGCCGTTGATCGACACAGCGAGAAGACCAGCCCCCAGGCAGATCATCCTCAGTATTCCTCTTATATTTTTCATACTGCAAAGGTGCATATTTTTTTTCTTGCTTCCCCCGCCCGAGCAGTTTTTTTGCTACATAAACTTCCTGACCAGCCAATCCTTGAGCCTTGTATAGGGTTGGTAGCGTATCTTCGGATCCACCCGCACAGGAGTTTTCACAATGCCCTTGGCGTGGCTGAAAGCGAGGAAAGAATGATGCCCCTGATAGGTGCCGATACCGGAATCACCTATGCCGCCGAAAGGCAGCCTGTGGTTGACGAGGTGCACGATCGTGTCATTGACACAACCGCCCCCGAAGCGGAGCGTCCCCATGACCCGGCGCTCCTCCCGTCTGTCTGATGTGAACAGATATAAAGCCAGCGGATGCGGCCGTTTCCGGACAAATGCAACCGCTTCCTCAAGATTCCCCACAACCAGAACCGGCAAAACGGGGCCGAAAATCTCCTCCCCCATCACCGCATCTTGCGGCAGCACGCGGTCCATCACCGTCGGGGCGATCCGCAGCGCTTCCGCATCAGCCTCCCCGCCATATACCACCTTGTCGCGGTCAATGAGCCTGCTGACCCGCTCATAGTGCCGGCGGTTGATGATCTTTCCGTATGCGGGATTATCCAGCGGACGTTCGCCGTACATAGCCGGAATCTCTTCCTTGAGACACTGCACGAAAGCATCATGCACGCACTCCTCCACCAGCACATAATCCGGAGCCACGCAGGTCTGGCCCAGGTTGAGCCACTTGCCGAAGGCTATCCGGCGGGCAGCCATGCGCAGATTGGCGCTCCGCGTGACTATGACAGGCGATTTGCCGCCAAGCTCGAGCAGGACCGGTGTGAGATTACGCGCCGCCTTCTCCATCACATAGCGTCCGACCGTCCCGTTGCCGGTATAGAAAATATAGTCAAAGCGCTCTTCAAGCAGTTCCTTGCCGGTTTCCGCGCCGCCATTGACCACAGCCACAAGCTGCGGGTCGAATATCCCTGACAACATCTCTGCAATCACCTCGGCTGTAGCCGGGGCAAGTTCCGAGGGTTTCACCACCGCACAGTTTCCCGCTGCCAGAGCCCCTATCAGAGGGGCTATCGTCAAGAGAAACGGATAGTTCCAAGGGGCCATTATGAGGGTCACGCCATAAGGGCAGCGGACAATCTTTGACCTGGCCGGGGCGATGGCCACAGGCGTACCGACACGCTTGGGGCGCATCCAACATTTCAGATGGCGCAGAGCATTGTCAATATCAGAATACAGCGCTCCGACTTCAGTCATATACCCTTCGGAAGCCGATTTGCCGAGGTCGGAATGCAGGGCGTCCAGAATCTTGTTTTCATACTTTCCGATGCCCTCCCTCAACTTCATGAGGGACGCGCGGCGTGCATCCGGACTCAGCGTAGCACTCGAGTCGAAGCACGCGCGCTGCGCCTCTATGATCTGTTTTATCGTCATTCTCCGCTTACTACCTGGCAAGTCTGTAAATCGCCTCCATGTCAGCCATATCCAGTTCCTTGAAATGGCCCACCGTGCGGGCGCCGCCACGACTGCATTTCTCTGCCATAAGCTTTATTTCTGCATCCGTCGGCTCCCGCCCTATAAGTTCACTGATTGACGTCGGCATCGACAGGTCGCGGTAGAATCTCTCCATTGCCTCGATACCCGCCAGCGCCGTCGCCTCAGGGTCGGTAAAATCATTGGTCACGCCCATGACGTTGACGGCGAAGCGTACAAATCGGGAGACATTCTCCTTGAACACATAGCGCGCCCAGGTCGCCCAGACTGCGGCAAGGCCGGCACCGTGAGCCACATCATACAACGCGCTGAGCTCGTGCTCAAGCCGGTGAGACGCGAAGTCGCCCACTGTACCGCACCCGGTCAGGCCGTTGTGGGAAAGGCTCCCCGCCCACATGATCTGGGCCCTGCAACGATAATCGCCAGGATTCTTCAGCACCTTGCAGGCACAGTCTTTAACGGTACGCAAGATCGCCTCGGCCACCTCGTCGGTGAGCGTCATGTCGTCTTCATGCGAGAAGTATCTCTCCATCGTATGCATCATGATGTCCACAACCCCGCAGGCAGTCTGATATGCCGGCAGAGAATATGTCAGTTCCGGGTCCATCACGGCGAACTTCGGACGGACAATATCGTCATCGTAAGAGCGTTTCTCCGCCCCGTCCTCCTTGGTGATGACACAGCTGCAGCTCATTTCGCTGCCCGCGGCAGGGATGGTGAGCACAACACCCACAGGGACATTGGATTCAGCCTTAGCCTTCCCCATAAAGAAATCCCACACGTCACCCTCATACGCCAGCCCAAGGCCTATGGCCTTCGACGAATCGATGACGCTTCCGCCTCCGACGGCAAGGATGAAGTCCACGCCCTCCTTCTTGCACAATTCTATACCCTCATATACTTTGGACAAACGTGGATTCGGCACGACGCCGCCAAGTTTCACATACTTGACTCCCTCGGCATCCAGCACCCCGCAGACCCGGTCCAGCAGACCGGACCGCTCCGCGCTCTTTCCCCCATAATGGAGAAGTACCTTCTTCCCGCCGAACTGCTTCACAAGATTCCCGACCTTGCTTTCAGACCCCTTCCCGAACACTACTTCGGTCGGAGTATAATAGATAAAACTCTTCATGTCACGTGTGTTATTAATTAAATCTTGTCTACAAATCTACAAAAATTCCCCATGCCGGGGCAATCACTGCACACCCGTCATCACGTTTTCGATCCTGATCTGGAAAGTCCCTGACGGGGCATGCACATCGACCACCTCGCCAGTCCTGTGCCCCATCAGTGCCGCGCCGATCGGAGACTTGAGCGAAATCTTGCCCTCCTGGAGATTCATCTCATGAGGGCTCACGACTGTGTATGTCATCCGGACGCCGCTGGAGAGATTGGTGAACTCCACCCGGCTCAGGAGATTGACCTCGCCCTGAGGCAGCTTGTCAGGATCGATGACACGGGAGAACTGAAGGACCTTCTGCAGAAAGCGTATCCTGCTGATAGCCTTGGCCTGGGCACGGCGCGCCGTGCGGTACTCGGCATTGTCGCTCAAATCCCCCTGGGCACGCGCTTCACAGAGTTCATCCTTTATCCTCGGATACTCTTCATCAATCAGTTGCTTGAGTTCGGCGACAATCTGGTTGTGACGCTCCTTTGACAAGTATTCCATAATACCTGCAAATATAACCAGAATCCGGCTCGCAAAGAAATCTACCGTTTGACTCACAGCCCCCCTCTAAGTAATCGTTAAAAAATAAGTTGCCGCTTACTAAAGTGTTTTTTGCAAAAAACATTTTTAAGGCATTTTTGTTTTATAGAAAAAACACTTTATATTTGTACACATAAAAACAACGAGATGGAAAGGTTATTTCAAAGGCACGATGACTATCTGAGAGTGACACCCACGGACTATGTGCGCGACTTCATGAAAAAAGTCAACTGGGACAGCCGTCTGGTCTGTATAAAAGGGCCGAAAGGTGTCGGGAAATCCACTCTTCTAAGACAACGCATAAAGATGAACTACGATGAGGGGGACAGACATATCTTGTATTGCTCCGCTGATTCCGTATACTTCTCCAACCACTCCCTGCTGGATACAGCAGAAGAATTCGTAAAGATCGGGGGCACACATATATTTATAGATGAGATACACAAATATGAGAATTGGAGCCCGGAAATAAAAGAAATCTATGACCTATATCCCCAACTGCATATAGTCTTGAGCGGCAGCTCGTTGCTGGCACTGAAAATCGGCTTGGCGGATCTTTCACGCCGAATGCTGCAATACGATATGCCGGGGTTGTCTTTCCGCGAGTATCTGCATATGGAAAGAGGCCTCGACTTTCCTGCTGCGACACTTCCAGAACTCTTGGACAATCCGGCCGGATTCTGCATCCGGGTAAAAGAGCGTTGTAATCCCCTTGAACACTTCTCCGGCTATATCCAAAAAGGGTATTATCCATTTTACTTTGAAGACAAGGTCGCTTACGCACCCAGAGTGGAGAATGTCGTAAATTACACCATAGACACAGAACTCACATCGCAATGCGGTGTGGATGTGGCGAACACAAGGAAGATTAGAGCGCTGATGCAGGTGATTGCCGGCATGGTCCCGTTCGAAGTGGACATAGCGAAGATGTCACGCAATCTTGGTCTCCAAAGACTCACTCTGCTGCAATACCTCAAACACCTTGAGGACGCCGGACTCGTAAAGCGCTTGTTCTCCAATCTCCTAACGACCAGCGACTTGCAGAAACCGGACAAGATCCTGCTGGACAATCCGAATCTGCTATATGCCTTATGCCCCACCATCCCCGAAACGGGGACCGTGCGCGAAACTTTCTTCTGCAACCAACTCGCATCTTCCGGCCACGTTGTAGAATATGGCGGTATGAAGACTGCCGACTTCAGAATTGACGGCAAATATGTCATCGAAGTAGGAGGGAAAGACAAGGGGTACTCGCAGATTGACAAGACAGAGAACGGCTACATCGCAGCCGATGGCATAGACTCGGCCGTTTTCCGCAAAATCCCCCTATGGGCTTTCGGCTTTCTATACTAGCTCTTCTTCTTGAACTCCGACGGGGTGCAGCCGAACTCTTCCTTGAATATCTGCCGGAAGTAGGAGAATGAGCTGATTCCGATATTCCATGCGGTCTCGGATACATTGAACTCTCCCGACGCGAGCATCTCGGCAGCCTTGCGGAGCTTGATCTTACGCACATAGTCGTTGGCCGAGATTCCGGTGAGGCTCTTGAGCTTGCGATAGAGCGAGGACATGCTGACATTCATATACGAAGCCATGCTATTGATATCAAGATTCTCCGAAGACAGATTATCTTCGATATACAAAGTCAACTTGTTAAGGAACTTGTTGTCCAGAGGCGAGAACCCGCCATCCTCCACGGCCCCGGAGCGGAAGGATTGTTGGAGTCTGCTCATGTACTGACGCGCCAACCGGGCTCGGGAGCTGATGAGATTGGCCACGCGAGCCCTTATAAGCTCGCTGGTGAAAGGCTTGGTAATGTATGAGTCCGCCCCCGTCTTGTAGCCCTCGCTCTTGTCCGAGAGCGTGTCCTTCGCTGTCAGAAGCACCACCGGGATATGGCTGAGTCTGATGTCCTCCTTGATTCTGCGACACATCTCCAACCCGTCCATCTTCGGCATCATGATATCACTGATGATGATGTCCGGCGTGGAGCGGACTGCCGCCGCGAGCCCCTCCTCCCCGTTGGAGGCGGGAATCACCTCGTATTCGTCTGACAGTATGGACGACAGGTAATCCCGTATGTCGGCATTATCCTCCACGACAAGAATCCTCCGCACAGAAGAGAGCGCATCTTCCGCCCCTCCCTGGACATCAGGAGAATGCTCCTCCGAAGACATGGGCAGCAGCACCGTGAAACAGCTTCCCTTCCCGCGTACACTCTCCACGCTGATGGTGCCGCCGTGTTGCTCTATGAATTTCTGGACTATCGACAGCCCGATTCCCGATCCGTTGACATTCTCCCTGCCCGGCACACGGTAGTAGCGGTTGAATATCTTGCCAAGCTGGTCCGGGGCTATACCCTCTCCGGTGTCGGTCACGCTTATCACGGCAAACTTCTGCCCGCCATCGGTCCTGGTATGCAGGCCGAGCGTGATTTCTCCCTTGCTGGTGTATTTGCAGGCGTTCGACAGCAGGTTGTTGAGCACGGAAGATATTATCTCCCTGTCGAAATCCATGAAGACATCCTTGTCGATATCGAACCGGAACTCAAGATTCTTGTTGGTGTTGGACTCGGCGAATATCCTTCCGATGCTGGATACATATGAGCCCATATTGCCCCAGGTCGGATTGAAGCGGACACTGTCGGTCTCGGCCATCCTGAAATTCAACAGTTTATTGATGAGTTCCATCAGATTGCCGGCATTCTTGTATATGAGAGCCAGTTTATGTCTCGCCCCCTTGTCAAGGCTCGCATCAGCCATCATGTCCTCCGCCGGCCCAATGATCAGCGACAGCGGAGTTTTGAGTTCATGGGTGATGTTGGTATAGAACCTCAACTTCTCCTCGTTCACTTCCCGGACCTGCGCTATCGTGGCCTTGTCCATGCGGCGGCTGATGATTGTGCGCACTATAAAGAAACACAGCATCCCGAACAGCAATGCATAGAACACAAGCGCAGGAGTGCTCAACCACGCAGGAGGCGCAATCCTGACATTGATCCGTATCTCTTCCCCGAACGTCTCGCTCCAGGCATATCTGCCTCGTATACGAAGCGTATACTCACCCGGAGAAAGCTGAAGGAAAGACAGAGAATGCCCCGAAGCGCGATGCCAGTCCTTGTCAAACTGGTCTATACGGTAGAAGTACTGGAGGTTGTCGGCCTTGGAGAAATCATCCGCGCTGAAATTGACCGTCATGTTGTTCTGATGCCACTTGAGGTTCACCTGCTCCGGGAACGGCATCAGTATCGTGTTCTGCTTAACTTCAGAAGGATTACGGCTGTCCATGACTTCGATCGAGGAGAAATGCACGCTTGCCGACCCGTCAAAATCTATCGATGACCTGTCCAGGAACACTATCCCGTCCGAGGAACCGAAAGCCATCAGACCGTCCCTGCGCATGGCGACAGTCCCGAAGGAGAAACATCCGTGCATAAAACTGAGATCTCCGGAGAAATCCACCGCCCTGCCATCACGCAGAAAGCCGATGGACTTGGCTGTGGCGAACCATATCGTGCCCGACTTGTCCTCGATCACGGACATTATCGCCTCTGAACTCATCGAATTGTCTTCAGCATACTGCTTTACATAAGAGAGGCCGTCAGGGTCAGGGAAGCAGATCAACCCGTTGTCGGTGGCTATCCAGACATCTCCCCTGCTGTCCTGGATGATGTGGTTGATGGAACCGGACGGGAAGCCGCTCTCCCTGTTGAAATGCGCCACGAGATTAAGGTCCGGATCAAAGATATAGAGCCCGGAGCGGTATGAGCCTATCCATAATCGTCCCTTATCATCCCGGCATATAGACTTGAGATAATTGTCATCCAGCTTGTTGCCTTGATAAAGCCGCCTCTCCGCCTTGAAAGTCTTCTTGTCCACGCTCCATAGTCCCGACACGCCGGATGCGGCCCATACAACATCCCCAGATTCACAGAACCCCCTCACCTCCCTGATTACTGGAGCCGCCCTCAGCCTGAGGGTGCTGTCCACCACGGCCACGCCGCGGTTGAATGTGCCGGCCCAATGCAGCCCCGAACCATCCCGGTACATCGATATCACATTCTTGTCCGGAAGACCGCTCAACTCGCGTCGGACAAGATCGGCTTCAGAGTCCAGAAGGCTGATTCCACCCCCGTCCGTGCCAGCCAGCAAAAGCCCTCCGTCCGAAAAGGCAAGCCCCCTGACCAGCTTCTCAGGGAAGTCATCCGGGCGCCGGACAGAGAAAAGCCCCGTATGGTTCAACGACTTATAATACAGACCCTTGCCAGCAGAGCCCAGGTAGATGTTGCCATACCTGTCCTCCACCATGGAACGGATACCTATGTCTCTCATCCTCTCCGGCATGCTCACCTGCCGGAAGCGTCCCTCTCCACCGGCCAGATCGTCAAGATCCATGGCCCAAAGCCCTTTGGTGTCAGGAGATGCGAGGATCCGGTTGTCAGAAGTGCGTATCATGGAAAAAATAACACCATCCGGCAGACCGGAAGAGGCGGCATCAAAGACAGTGAAGTCCTTGGTCACAGGCCGGAAAAGAGCAAGGCCGCGACCTGTCCCGAGCCATACATTATTGTCCTTGTCTATGAACATGCACCCCATCGCGCTGCTCGGCAAACCCCCGGGTTTCCCCGTCCGGACATAGTGTTCTGCGGTCATGGTGCCGGGATTAATCACGGTGAAGCCCTCCCCGTAATACCCGGCATATATCTTGCCGTCCGGGGAGAATTCTATACACTTCACATTGCCTTCCGCCATACCGTCCACGGTCTGCGGGTTGAACGAAGTAAATGCCCCGGACTCCGTGTTGTACTTGCCTATTCCGGCCGTATATGTGCCGAACCATATATCGCCGTTGTCGTCCTGACGCAGACAGGTGATTTCATTCGAAAGCGGTGAGTTCGGATCGGCGCTGTCGTGCCGGAAGAACACGGATTCCCCCGTCCGCCAGTCATAGAAGCCGAAACCGTCACGCTTGGTGGCGAACCAAACCCGGTCTGAGAACCGGTCGGCAAGCACGGCATTGAGCTCATTGCCGGATATGGCTCCGGCACCCTTCATATATTTGGAGATCTCAGTTCCGTCGAAACTCGCCATCCCGTTCTCAGTGCCTATCCACAGCCGGCCATACCGGTCGAAGTCCAGCGAGAGAATATAATCGCTCGGAAGTTCATCCCGGAAAGAGACCCATGAGGTGGAGAAATAACTGGAGACCTCCCGGCCGGCAAGAAGCTGGATGGAGCAGAGCAACAACAGGGCGGTAATGCCGGAAAGAGCTGTGGTTCGACGTGACATTGTGGTCAAAATTATCTCCGTCAAAGATAGGAATACTTCGTCAAAGCGAAAATGACGGCCATGAGATGCCCCGTCTGTATCCGTTCAAAAAACGCCTCAAAAGAGTCAAATGCCGAAAATAGCTCTTTCTGAAAGATTTATGCACTATACCATATTAATAACAGGATTACATTTGCAGCACAGATAACACACAACTACCAATGTTCTACAACCGAAGAATCATCAGCATCCTCCTGCTGCTCTCATCAGCCGCCGTGCTGAACGCACAGAGCCAGGTAAAAGTCAGCGAGACCAGGGAGACCATCCCTACATACCTTGTCGGGAATCCCGATCTCTATCCTTATTTCTTCAACGGGCGCACATATCAGGGCGCAGCAGGCCATGTCTACCCGTACCCGATGTACGACAATCTCACGGACGAGAGAGTGGACAGGGACTACAAATATCTCACCCTCGAGAACGAGTACACAAAGATAGGCGTTCTCCCGGAAATCGGCGGCAGAATCTTCTCCGCCGAAGACAAGCAGACCGGCTACAACTTCTTCTACCGCCAGCATGTGATCCGCCCGGCGCTCATCGGTATGATAGGCTCCTGGATTTCCGGCGGAGTCGAGTGGAACATCCCGCACCACCACCGCGCCTCGTCCACCCTCAACGCAGGCTATGAAATCACCGAGAACGAGGACGGCAGCAAGACCATCTGGATCGGCGAGACCGAACTGCGCCAGAGGCTCAAGTGGACCATCGGCCTCACGATGTTCCCGGGCAAGTCCTATGTCGAGGCCACATTCAAGATGCAGAACCGCACACCGCTGATGCAGAGTTTCCTATACTGGGCCAATGTATCCGTGCACTGCGATGAGAACTATCAGGTGCAGTTCCCGCCTCAGACCATCTACGGCACGGCACACAGCAAGGTGTCGTACACCGACTGGCCATACAACACCCTTTGGGGAGACACGCAGCCGACAGACAACAGCTGGTGGAAGAATTTCAAGAACTCGAATTCGACGTTCGCCGTCAACTACTCACAGGACTACCTTGTGGGCTACGACTTCGGCAAGGACGCCGGTACGGCCCACTGGGCCAACCACCACCTTGTCCCGGGAAAGAAGTTTTTCCTGTGGGGGACGGAAAGCGTCTGGAATGAACTGCTTACGGAAGAAGACGGCGCATACCTCGAGCTTATGGTCGGCACGCTCTCGGACAATCAGCCGGATTACAGTTGGATCGGGCCCAACGAAGTGAGGGTCACCAGGCAGTACTGGTATCCTATAAAGGGCATCGGAGGCGCCAAGAACGTCACTCTGGAAGGGGCCGTCAACATCGAACGGACCTCACCTGAGAGCTTCATGGTAGGATTCAACTCCACAGCCCTCTATAAGGAAGCCAAAGTCATCATCAAGGCCGCCGGCAAGACACTCTCAGAAGAAACCGTCACCATAGACCCCGACACCCCTTATATAAAGAATGTCACTGTGCCTTCGACCCTCAAGGACAGCGAGTTTTTCGCCGGGCTCTACGACAGCGACGGAGTTGAACTCGTCAGCTGGTCGCCTGTGGTTAAAGACGAATACGCTAGGCCACATCAGGCGGACCGCCCGAAAACCCCGGCCGAGTACAGTTCCGTGGAAGAGCTCCTGCTAGCAGGACAGAGGCTCGAAGAGTTCCACAATGCGCGTCTCGACCCTCTCCCGTACTACGAAGAGGCTCTGCGGCGCGATTCCCTCGACTCCCGCGTCAATGTGAATCTCGGCATCTACTACGCCAAGAAGGCGGAATGGACAGTGGCGGAAAAATACCTCAACCGTGCCTACAAGAGACTGACCGGACTGCACTACATGCCGGAGATCGACAAGACTGGCGTCATCTACCACACCAACCCTAAGGACGGCGAGATGTTCTACTACTCCGGCGTGGTGGCACGCGCTCTCGGCAAGGCCGCCGAGGCGGAAAGCTACTTCTGGAAATCAACCTGGTATCCTGGATTCCAGTCCGCATCCTACCTCTATATAGCTGAGATGTACTGGAAGCAGGGCAAGGTGAAAGAGGCACTCGAAGCCATTGACGAATCCATCGCCCTGAGCGGCAAGAGCACGCAGAGCAAGTTCGTCAAGGCCCACTTCCTCAGCGCGCAGGGCAGGGACGCGGATGCCGTGGCCCTGCTCGACGAGAACATAGCCTCAGACCCTGTGGACTTCCTCAGCATCATCGAGAAGGCCAGGATCCGCGGCGACAAGGCCACCGCCCGCCGTGCCATCGCCCACATGGGCATCCCTCTCCAGGAAATCATAGAGATCACAACATTCTACAACGCTATCGGAGCATGGGATGACGCTGTCAGCATCCTCGACTTCGCGATGGAAAACGGAACTCCATATTCCTCCACCCCTATGCAGAAAAACGCTGTGGAGCCGTTCACAGTCTCCCCTCTTCTCAGCTACATGGCCGGCTGGTACTGCTCACAAGCAGGAGACGAGTCCAAGGCCCTCGACTACTACCGCAAGGCTGCGGAAATGTCACCAGACTACTGCTTCCCGTCACGCGTGGAGGAACTTGAAATGCTTCAGGATGTCGTGAAAAAGAATCCATCCGACTGGAAGGCATACTACTACCTCGGAAACCTGCTCTACTACTACGACCGCAAGGACGAGGCCATCCTCGCATGGCAGTCATCTGCAGAGCTCAACAGCAGCTACGGAATGGTGTCCCGCAACCTCGGCCATTCAGCCGATAAGTACCTCAAGGACAAGGCTCTGGCAGCCGACTACTACGCCATGGCCATCAAGGCCGACAGCTCCAACCCGATCTTCTTCCAGGAACTCGAAGATGTCGAAGCAGCCCTCAAAGTCCCTTCAGACAAGAGACTCGCACGCATGGAAAAGTACCGCAAGACCATAGAGACGTCGGACAACGCTACCTCGCGATATGTCTACCTGCTCATCGACAACGGCAAGTATCGCAAGGCGCTCGACATCCTTGAAAACAGGCACTTCCGCGTATGGGAGGGAGGCTCTACAGTATACACCCAGTTCGTGGACGCCAACCTTCTCTACGGCCTCTCCCAACTCTCCCGTCACCGCAACGGCAAAGCCCTCGAGAGTTTCCTCGCCGCCGGCACCTTCCCGCGCAATCTGGAGACCAACGAACTCTCGACCGGCCCTCTCGTGGCCAAGGTCGCCTATCACCAGGGACTCGCCTACAAGGCTCTCGGACAGAAGGACAAAGCCCGCGAGGCCTTCGAGAAATGCATCCTCACAGCCAGCTCGAGCAGAAGGGATTACATCGATGAGAGATACTTCTTTGTGGCGATGTCGCAGAAAGAGCTCGATCTCACGGCAGATGCCGACGCGACCACCAAGAAGATACAGGATTACCTTGACAAACAGAACGCGGAGACCACCACGGTGGTGGACATATACTCAAAGTTCGGCGAAGACGGCTCAAGCAATGTCATAAAGGCCCGTAACCTATATCTCCAAGGGCTTGTAGACATCGTCAAGGGCGACAATGCATCCGCGCACAGAATCTTATCAGAATCCCTTGAAATTGATCCTTCGAACATCTGGGCGAAATACTTCAAAACCGCCACCAGATAACACCAACTACCACATTAACACTAAAAGACCAACAAGATGAAAAATCAGATCAGAATGTTATTGGCTGCGATGCTGATGACACCAATCTGTGCAGCACCAGTAATGGCGGATAACTCCGCCATTACTGAAATGCAGCAGAATTCTCATCCCGTAAAGGGTGTCGTCAAGGACGCCGTAGGACCTATGGCAGGTGTCAATGTCTTGATCAAGGGCACCACCACCGGCATGATGACAAATCCGGACGGTTCCTACAATCTTCCGAATGTTCCGGTAGGGGCGATACTTGAATTCTCCTTCATGGGCTATCAGACCGTAGAAGTCACGGTCGGCTCCAGCGAGACCGTCAATGTCACCCTCAAAGAAGACCAGAACCTGCTCGACGAACTCGTGGTGATCGGCTACGGCACCGTCAAGAAGAGCGATGTAACGGGGTCTGTTGCATCCGTCGGAGCGGAAGCAATTGAGAAGGCATCAACAGGAGACGCCCTCCAAGCAATTCAGGGACGCGCCACGGGTGTCCAGATCGTAACTTCGGGCGGCGCCCCTGATGCAGTCGCCGAGATCAAGATCCGAGGCACAGGCTCCCCTAACGGTTCCACTCCTCTCTTCGTTGTGGACGGCTTCCCGATGTCAGACATCAACTACCTGAGTCCTAACGACATCGCATCCATAGAGATTCTCAAGGACGCGTCCGCCTGCGCCATCTACGGTTCACGCGGAGCCAACGGAGTCGTCATGGTCACAACCAAGCAGGCAAAATCAGGCAAATTGAAACTCAATGTAAAAAGTGAATTCGGGCTTGAGGCCACACCAGAAAAGCCGGAGATGCTGAATTCTGTGGAATACGCAGAATTCACCAACCTTGCAAGGAGCAACTCGGGACTTGCACCAAAGTATGACAATCCTTCATCCATAACGACAAACACAAACTGGTTCAATGAAGTAATGCGTACAGGCAAGTACCAAAACCACAGCATTACTTTGTCTGGAGGGACAGACAATGTTTCCACCGTTTTCACAACGAACCTGTTCAGCCGTGAGGGCACGGTTAAATCTACGGCCTTTCAACGTCTTAATTTCTCACAGAAGACACAATACAAACCATTTGAGCGTCTCACTCTGAATGCATCTTTCTCCGGTTCATTCATGAAGTCCAACTCTCTCGGATCCACCAGTTCTAATAGAGGAAACGGCGCCAACAACAGGACTATTTTCCTGTCTTCACTCATTGCCCCTCCTGATGTTTCTGTATGGAATGACGTAACCAATTATTATAGCGGAATCACAGCTTTCCGTCTGGCCAACCCGGCAGGTGTCATTGCAAGGAACAACGGCAAGAACAACAATAATGTCTTGATGATGAACTTGAGTGCAGATTTGAAATTGACAAAGGATCTCGTGTTCACATCACGTTTCGGATACAGATATGGAATCAACCTCAACTCTGATTTTATCCCTATCTACACTGAAACATCCAACATTGCCAGCGGCAACACAGAAGTATCGAGAACCACTTCATTCGACAAAGACTGGACTTGGGAAAACATGCTGACTTTCAACAAGAAATTCGGCGTGCATGAAATCTCCATAATGGGAGCCATGTCTGCCCGTGACTACTATTACGAGTCATACTATGGCAACAAGAAGAATCTCCCGAGTGAGGCTGAACAGTTCCGTTATTTTGACGCAGCAGCAGACCCGAACCCGACACTTACAGGAAGCGCCGTAGCACAAGGTATGCTCTCATACCTCGGGCGTATCAACTACAACCTCCTCGACCGATACCTCTTCACGGCCTCATTCCGCGCAGACGGATCTTCACGCTTCGTAGGATCAAAGAAGTGGGGATACTTCCCTTCAGGGGCATTCGCTTGGAAGGTTTCCGAGGAACCGTTCTTCAAGAGCATCGCACCTGACTGGTTCAGCACCGCCAAGTTCCGTCTCGGATGGGGGCAGATAGGCAATGAACGCATCTCTTCTTATTACCCGTACCAGACAGCAATCTCTCAGAACCGATACTATGTATTAGGTAACAAAGAGAGAGTCAATGGCGTACTGTTGAGCAGGTTGGGCAACAAGGACCTTCAGTGGGAGACATCCGAACAATATAACGCTGGTATCGACCTGGGATTTCTGGCCAGCAGATTAACCGCGACTGTTGACATCTACCTTCGCAAGACCAATGACATCCTCCTCAATGAGACTGTTCCACGCGTATCCGGCACCAACTCAATTGTGCGCAACGTAGGCGGCATTCAGAATAAAGGACTTGAATTAGCAATCGGGTGGAAAGACGACATCGGCGACTTTTCCTACAGCATCGACGCGAATGCTTCTTTCAACAAGAATACTGTCACCAATCTTGGAACATCCGGCATACTTCAGGCTAATGGACTGTACTATGACTACGCCTTGATTGATTTCCAGGGACAATTCAACAACATCATCCGCTCTACTGTAGGAAACCCGTACGGACGCTTCTATGGCTACGAAATGCTTGGTATATTCCAGAACCAGCAAGAAATAGATAACTACAAAAGCAGCGGCGGGACTGTAATAATGCCTAATGCGAAACCGGGTGACTCCATATTTGCCGATACAAATGATGACGGGAAGATAAACAGCAATGACATGGTTGTAATTGGTGATCCTAATCCTGTCGCGGTATATGGTCTCTCACTGAATGCCAATTGGAAAGGATTTGATCTTTCTGTTCTGTTCCAAGGGACATGGGGGAATGACATTTTCAACGCTTCAAAATTCTACTTTGAAAAGTTTGATGGAAGACAGAATGTGCTCAAGACTGCTTATAAGGCCGGCTGGAGCGGGGAAGGCTCCACAAATTCCATCCCTATCACTCTCGCATACGATTCAGATGATGCAAGAAATAGCCAGAACTGGTGGCAATCCACGATGTATGTTGAGGACGGATCCTACATTCGCCTCAAGAACATACAGTTGGGATACACTTTCTCCCCTAAGATAAGTACCAAGACCCAACCGTCATTCAGGGTATATCTCTCTGCCCAGAACCTTCTTACACTGACCGGTTATTCCGGGTTCGATCCTGAGATTTTCGGCAACGGAGTAGATGCAGGGCAGTACCCGCAACCACGGACTTTTGTCCTAGGCATCAATATTAACCTTTAAAGAAAAGATTTATGAAAACGCATAAATACATAGCAGCTGCGTTGGGAATCGTCCTTACTTGCGCATGCAACGACCTGCTGGAGAAGAAGCCTCTAGTAAATCTGGCAGTAGAAAACTACTATACAACTGAGACCGAAGCCAAAACTGCCCTCATGGGAATATACCATATTTTCATGACCGAAAATTTCGGACTCTACCACTACCTCCACATCGGAGACAACCTCTCCGATGATTCACAACTTGGAAACTCCCGCTCCGATGGAGTCGCCTGGGCAGGAAATGCAAAATCGCTGCTCCAGTTCAACATCCTCCCGACGAATTCATACGCCGGCAACAATACCTGGAATCAGGATTTCCAAGTTGTGACAAATGCCAACTACCTCATCAAGAGCGTTACAAGGAACAACATTCCCAACGCCGAGAAATACATAGCCGAAGCTAAATTCCTGCGTAGTTATGTCTATTTTGATATGGCACGTCAATTCGGTGGACTTCCTCTGGTTGATCATATCCTCACATACGAGGAGTACTATACACCCCGCGCAACCGAAGATGAGACATGGCGTTTCATCGAGCAGGGTTTCAAAGATGCCGCCGAAGGGCTTCCTGAATCATGGGACGCAGCCAACATCGGCAGAGCAACCAAAGGAGCGGCCCTTGCGATGTTGGCCCGCACCTATGTCTACCACGCAAGCTACAGCAAGAAGCAAGAAGATTGGCAAAATGCATACGACACAATTAAAGAACTTGAAAAAAATGCCTGGTTCGATCTTGAACCACGCTATGCCGACATCTTTGACATGGAGAAACAGAACGGGCAAGAGATAATCTTCTCTATCCAGTTCAGGACTTCACATACTGGCTGGGGCGATGCAAACGACGGAAACATGATGTGCTTTTACGGACATGATGCCGGTATAAAGTTGGCAGATCTAAACAAATCCACAACGACTCTCACCCCGCAACAATACGATTTTGTATGCAAAAAACTGCTTGAAGAGTTCCCGACAAATGTCAACGACGACGGGACCCCTAAGCCATACCTCAAGAAGTGGACAGGCTGGTCACTGCACTGCCCTACCATTGACCTCGTAAATGCGTTCGAGCCGGGCGATCCTCGCCTCAAGGCCACCGTAATCGCCTCTAATGAGTACTACGACGGTCACACCCACTTCAACCTGTCAAGCGACAGCGGATACCAGTCTAAAAAGGAATATGTCCCGTTCGCTTACCGCACTGAAGAGGGCAATGAAGATGATCTTCCACGAAACATGATCATACTCCGATATGCCAATATACTCCTGTATATGGCCGAAACTTGCTGTCAACTCGGGAAGACCGGGGAGGCCCTCATATATCTCAAGAGAGTTCGCGACAGAGCAAGGAACAGCGGAGACGACCCTTCCGCCCTTCCTGAGGTCACGACAACGAACAAAGATGAACTGCTTGAGGCAATCTATCACGAAAGGCGAGTTGAACTCGCAATGGAGTATGACCGTTATTGGGATCTGGCGCGCACCGGAAGGGCCGGAAAAGTCATGAAAGCATATTACCAAAAATATGGCAATGACAACACCCGCCAATTCAAAGGAAAGAATTTTACAGAGGGCACCCACGAGCACATGCCGATTCCTCAAGCAGCCATTACAGCATCATATTACCAAGGGGTGCAGACTCTTGCACAAAATAATGGTTATTGATTTTTATGTTTTCTAAATCAACACTGGTTTATTTCTTCTCCCTCCTCACCCTGTCGCTCTCTGCGCAGCAGAAGACCTATTTTGTGTCTCCTGGAGGGAATGACAGCTCGGACGGACTCTCTGTCAAAGGAGCCTGGAAGACCATCGCCAAGGTCAACAGCATGGTTTTCCAGCCCGGAGACAAGATTCTCTTCGAATCCGGAGCCACATTCAAGGGGCAGCTCAAGCCGCTCGGCTCCGGCGCGGAGGGCAATCCTATCACCCTGTCCTCCTTCGGAGGGGAGGCGCGGCCGGTAATTGACTTCGGTGAAGCCGAAGGCGCCGGCATACTGCTTGAAAATGTCTCTTGGTGGGAGATCAAAGGCATGGAGATCACCTCAAAGGCCCCGTTCAAGATCGGAGTCGGCCGTCAGGGCATCGCCGTGACGGCGTCCGGCGCGGGCAATGACCTCAGGCATTTCGTCATCAAGGACAATTACATACACGACATATGGGGACAGATGGGAGGACGCGGCCTCAATGTGGGCTACTACAGCTCGGCCATCCTTGTGCGCATCGTCCGCGACCGCGCATCGTTCCGTGACCCTTCCTACAAGCCGTCTACCATCAATGACGTGCTTATCGAAGGCAACATTATCGAACGCATCGACAAATGCGGCATCGTCTGCTGGGGTGCGCGTGACAATGTGGTGGTCCGCAAAAACCGCATGGACAATCTCGGCGGCGACGGAATCTTCGTCAACGGCCCGTACCGCGGACTCATCGAATACAATGTCATTCGGCGCAGTTGCATGCGCGCGGGTGCCGCAGACCTTCCGGGCGATGACGGCTGGTGGCCGCATGTGGCGGCCTGCTGGATCCAGAACACCGAAGAGACCGTCATGCAGTTCAATGAAGTCTACAATACCGGACGCAACCTCTACAACGGTGACGGTTTCGCCTACGACTTCGATTTCAACTGCAGGAACTGTATCGCCCAGTACAACTACAGCAAAGAGAACCACGGATTCCTGCTGCTGATGTACAACATCTACGGGAACATCGCACGCTACAACATATCTGAAAATGACAAGACCCATCTCATACAGATGCAAGGCAGCCTCAAAGAAGACAACAACATATTATACAACAATGTGTTCTATGTTGACCACGGTCTGCTTGACATAGATTTCTTCAGAGGCGACCACCCCGAAAACGCCAAGGACATCAACGATCTCGGAGCCCGTTTCCTCAACAACATATTCTACGCTACCGGACAGGGCCGCTTCCGAACAGCTTACTCCACAGGACAAACCTGGGAGAGGAAGTTTGACGACACCTTGAGCCCGGACCTTCCTGCAGGCAGCATATTCCTTGGCAACTGCTACTTCGGCCCTTGGAAAAACGGCCTTCCGGATGACCCTGAAGCCCTTGTCGCGGATCCTGAATTCGCAGCCCCCGGGACTGGAGGAGACGGCCTTCGCACACTCAAAGGCTATATGCTGAGAGCATGTTCCCCGTGCATCGGTGCAGGAATCAACATCCCCGGCAACGGCGGCCGCGATTTCTTCGGTCAGCCTGTGGTTGACAGCAGGACAGACATCGGAGCGTCAGAGTATCTAGGGAGCGTCCTGGAAACCAATAAGAACAAATAACAGAATGAAAAGAGTCAGTTTAGTAATCACCATATTCGCTCTTGCCGCGCTCGGACTCCGGGCGCATGACAAGACCTACTTCATATCTCCGAAGGGGGATGATTCCGCGGACGGACTTTCTGTCCGCAATGCCTGGAAAAGTATTGATAAAGTTAACGCCTCCACATTCCAGGCCGGCGACAAGGTTCTCTTCGAAGGAGGATCCACCTTCTACGGCAATCTTGTCATCACAAGTTCCGGTACACCGGAGAAGCCGATTGTCTTCTCCGGTTACGGACAAGGACGTCCAGTAATCAACATCGGCAAAGAGGAGGGCACTGCCATCACTATCCTCAACTCCGACGGGCTGGAAATCATCGGTTTCGAGATCACGAGCGGGTATCCCCCTGAAGTGGGAGTAGGACGCAACGGAATCCTGATAGACGAGAAAGAGCCGGGCCGAGTATTCCGCCACATCGTCATCAAAGACAACTTCATACACGACATCTGGGGACAGATGGGCGGCACCCGTCTGCGCAGCGCCGCCATCAGCGGCGGTGTAAGCCGTCCTTGGAGAGATTCTCCTGTGGCCTATGTCCCTCCTGTTCTTGAAGATGTGCTCATCGAAGGCAACAGAATCGAAAGAGTGGACAAGGTCGGCATCTCTACCAACGGCATAGGCAAACTGCGCGTACGCCGCAACTATATGGACAACCTCGGAGGCGATGGCATCATCGTGGGAGGCTCATACAGGGCTCTTATCGAGTTCAACGAGATCCATCGCTCCTGCCTGCGCTCAGGTTCGCTTGACCTCCCGGGAGACACCGGCTGGGCTGAGAAGGGCGAAGGCTGGTGGCCGCACACCGCAGCATGCTGGATCATACGCTGCGAAGAGACCATCATGCAGTTCAACGAGGTCTATGACACCGGCCGCCAGATACGCAACGGCGACGGATTCGCCTACGACTTCGACTTCTACTGCAAGCGCTGCCTCGCGCAGTATAACTACAGCAAGGAGAACCACGGCTTCCTCCTCCTGATGTACGACATCTTCGAGAACGTGGCCCGCTACAACATCTCAGAGAATGACAAGACCCATCTCGTCCAGATGCAGGGCAGCCTCAAGAATGACAACAACATCCTATACAACAACGTGTTCTATGTAGACCACGGCGTCTCAGACATCGAATACTTCAGAGGCGATTACCCCGATAAGGCCAAGAACATAGACGACCTCGGCGCCCACTTCTACAACAACATCTTCTACGCCACAGGACAGGGAAGCTTCCGCACCGCATGGTCGGTAGGCTTCGCCTGGGACAGGACATTTGACGACACTCTCAAGCCGAACCTCCCTGCAGGCAGCCTGTTCCTGAACAACTGCTACTTCGGTCCTTGGAAGAACGGTCTCCCTGATGACCCTAAAGCCATCGTGGCCGACCCTAAGTTCGTGGCTCCTGGCACTGGCGGCACAGGTCTGTGCACCCTCAATGGATACATGCTCCGCGCAGACTCCCCTTGTATCAACGCAGGTCTCTATATGCCGGGCAACGGCGGCGGCCGTGACTTCTTCGGCCTCCCTGTCAATGACGGACACCCTGATGTCGGCGCGTTCGAGTACCTCGGCAGCGGCGTGTTCGCCGACGCGGCCGCAATCGCTGTCCAGGATGCGGACGCACGCGACGCCTCAGCTGTGGCATGGGCCAAGTGGTGTTTCCCTATCGAGTTCGGAGTCAAGGAGACTGATGTGCTCAACATCAAGCTCTACCAGCCTCTCGAGGAAGGAGTGAAGGGCAGGATTTCCTGGACGAACCCGAAGAACGGCAAGACCGTCACGGTGGACCTCGGCAAGGTCAAGAGCCGCTCCGAATTCGCCCTCAAGCTCAAGACTGATGTGCAGACCCTGCTCTCAAGCAAGGTCAAGGTATCTGTCGAGAAGGGCAAGTTCGCCGAAGAGTGGGAGATAGCCTTCTCGGAGAACCCGGCCAGACGCCAATAATCGCAAAAACCGCAAAACTGCCGGGGCCTGCTGTTGCGGACTCCGGCTTTTTTCCCGATATTTGAATCCAATTCAATCATATCATGACCAGAAAACACTCGATTATCACGGCCATGCTAGCCTTGGCCTGCCTGACGGCGCAGGCGCAGACTTCGTTCGGCGACGCTGTCAAATTCGATGACGGGTGGCTCTTCAGCCTCACCGACGACCCGACGCAGAAAGACAATTCTTTCGATGACAAAGATTGGCGCAAGCTCGACCTCCCGCACGACTGGTCGGTCGAGGGACGGCTCTCCCCAACCTTAGCCAGCTGCACCGGGTATCTCCCCGGAGGCATCGGCTGGTACCGCAAACATTTCACGGTGAGCGACAACGCCCCGAGGCACTACATCTACTTCGAGGGAGTATACAACCGCAGCGAGGTCTACCTCAACGGTCAGCTTCTCGGCAAACGTCCCAACGGCTACGTGTCGTTCATGTACGATTTGACCCCGTACCTCAAAGAAGGCGAGAATGTGCTCGCCGTGAGGGTTGACCACAGCCGTTACGCCGATTCGCGCTGGTACACCGGCTCCGGAATCTACCGCGACGTGTGGCTCGTGTCCGCTCCCCAGACTCACTTCGCCCTCTGGGGCGTCGGCTGGTACGCCAAGTCCATCTCCGACAGGCAGGCCGTAGTGGCTGTGGATGTCGAGGTGCAGAAGCACCTCCCGGTAAACACCAGGCTAACGGTGAAGGCTACGCTCTACGATGCCTCCGGGAAGCAGGTGGCAAGCCGCAGCGCGGCCATCAAGGACCTGGAGAGAGGCGAGAGCAAGGTCAACATTGACCTGAAAGTCAAGAACCCTCAGCGCTGGAACCTTGACACCCCGTACCTCTACACCCTCAAGACAGAGCTTCTCGCGGGCGGAGAGAAGATTGACGCGGCCGAGTCCCGAGTAGGACTGCGCACCCTCACATTCGACGCCGACAAGGGCTTCGCCCTCAACGGCAACTGGATGAAAGTCAAGGGAGTATGTCTGCACCATGATGCCGGAGTGCTCGGAGCGGCAGTCCCTGAGGAAGTCTGGAGAAGACGGCTTGAGAACCTCAAGACCATCGGCACCAACGCCATCCGCATGAGCCACAACCCTCAGGCTCCCGTCCTCTACGACCTCTGCGACGAGATGGGACTGCTCGTGATGGATGAGGTGTCGGACGAGTGGGAGTTCCCTAAGCGCAAATGGCTCGAGGGCTGGAATGTGGGGACCCCGGGCTACGACGGCAGTTTCGACTTCTTCGAGGAGTGGATAGAGACCGACATCACCGACATGGTGCGTCGTGACCGCAACCACACCAGCATCTTCCTCTGGAGCATAGGCAACGAGGTGGATTACCCCAACGACCCATATTCTCACCCTGTCCTGGACGGCAGCAGCATCAACCAGCCTATGTTCGGAGGCTACAAGCCGGAAGCCCCGGACGCCATGCGCATAGGCAAGATAGCCAAGAGGCTCGCCGCCTGCGTGCGTGCCGTCGACACCTCCCGCCCTACCACGGGGGCTCTTGCCGGAGTGGTGATGTCCAACGAGACAGAGTATCCTGAAGCCGTGGACGTGGTAGGTTACAACTACACCGAAGACCGCTATGCCCGGGATCACGCCACCTATCCGTCGAGAATCATCTACGGCAGCGAGAACAATCTCAGCCGCGACGCCTGGCTCGCCGTGCGCGACAACGACTACATCTTCGGGCAGTTCGTATGGACGGGCACCGACTATCTCGGGGAGTCACGAAGCTGGCCATCACGGGGCCTGGGTACCGGGTTGCTGGACTTCGCCAGCTTCCCGAAGCCGCGCGGCTACTTCCGCGCCTCCATGTGGAGCACGGAGCCTGTGACCTACATCGGGACTTATCCGACAGACAGCGGCCGCAGACCGGGCCCCCGCCGCGACGGACGCATATTCCTCTCCACCGACGCGCTTGACAGCTGGAACTACGCCCTGGACCAGAATATCCGCGTCGTATGCTACACCAACGCCCCTCAGGCACGCCTCCTTCTGAACGGCAAGCAGGTCGGGGAAATGAAGCCTTATGACGACAAGAGCGGCATCATATATTGGGACATCCCGTTCCGCCCCGGCACCCTCAAGGCCGAGGGCTGCGACAAGGACGGCAAGGTGCTTTCAGAGTACAGCATCACCACCTCCGGCCACCCGTACGCTCTTCGCGCCACAGCCGACAGGGCTGAATTGTCCCGGGACAAGGCCACTGCCCACATCACCGTGACCGTGCTTGACGAGAACGGGGTGATGGTCAAACTCGCCGACAACAACATCACCTGCACGGTGGAAGGCCCGGCACGCCTGCTCGGGCTCGAAGGAGCGGACAATACCGACATGGGCGACTACCGCGACAACAAGCAGAGAGTCTACAACGGCCGTCTGCTCGCCTACATCCAGACCACCGGTGAGCCGGGAGAGATCACAGTCAAGTTCAGCTCGCCTCTGCTCGAAGGGGCGCAGGTCAAGATGACAGCGGAATAGCGACATAGAGCCTGAAGCACCAAAGAAGGCCGATTCCCGAGCCAGATTATAGCAGAAAACGGTTAAAGTGCTATAATCTGGCTTTTGTATGGATTATTTCAAAATCATAACATAATGCAACTCGACAAGTTACGGAGCATCTTCGGCAAATAAAAAAGAACACCGCCAAATGTGCCTGAGGGGACTCGCAGAGTCTTGGCACCGCCCCAGTCACATCGCTTCTGCCCCCCGCCGGTACAGAATGAGCCCGTTTTCTGTACCGCGCAGCCTCGCAAAGGCGTCCCGTACAGCAGAAGCCCGTTTTCTGTACCGGACAGACATGCAGGTGCCTCGCGTGCATGACGGGTCTGGTTTTTCATAAAAATTCCGCTAATTTATACAGAATAGCTTAAAATGAGCGAATTATGAGTTTCTCACCTCAATAAAGGTAATGATTTGGCAATAGTTCTAAATTCTGCATTGTGTATAAGTATGCTTGTCAAACAACTCTTTATTTCTCGATGCAAAGATACAATTTAATTTTTATTTTCCTCCGACTGATATGCTAAATAATAATAAAAGTGCAACAAAAATAACCTGATTTCAAATATATTCCATTATCTTTGCGCTGAACGCAATAATAAAGATAAACGATGAAAGATATAAATCGCATAAAAGTCGTATTGGTAGAGAAGAAGCGGACAAGCAAATGGTTGTCCGAGCAATTAAGGAAAGATCCTGCAACAATCTCAAAATGGTGTACCAATACCTCACAACCAGATTTAGTAACATTGACCAAGGTAGCTGCTCTATTGGACGTTGATGTTCGTCAGCTTATCAATAAAACAAAAGGTACTAACAGTGATGATTGACAATCATTAGTTCAAAAAAAGATTAATAATGAATACAAAAGCAAAACCATTCATCAAATGGGTTGGCGGTAAAGGACAACTCATTGAACAACTGGAAGCAAAACTCCCAGCTGACTTTGATAATTGGGATGATGCGACATACATAGAGCCATTCGTTGGTGGTGGGTCTATGTTGTTCTACATGCTGCAACAGCATCCAAATATCAAACGTGCTGTGATCAACGATATTAACAGCGATTTGGTTACATGTTATAGAACTGTACGTGACAATGTGGAAGAGTTGATTCCTGCATTGCAGGATATTCAAGCTCAATATTACGCTTTGCAAGACATGGAGGCGAAACGTGAGATGTTTATGGCTGTACGCCAACGCTACAATGAGAAGAATCTTGACCCAATAGAGAATACTGCAAAGTTCTTCTTCCTAAACCGTACCTGCTTCAATGGTTTGTATCGTGTAAACAAAAAAGGTCTGTTCAATGTTCCTTGCGGAAAGTACATGCAGCCACAGATTTGTGATGAAGATACACTTAGAGCAGATAGTGAGTTGTTGAAACGAGTGGAAATATTGGAAGGTGATTTTGAGAATACTTTGCTTTGTGCTAATGGCAAAACTTTGTTCTATCTTGATCCTCCTTACCGTCCGCTTAGTGACACTTCAAGTTTTAATGACTATACAAAAGAAGCGTTCAATGATGATTCACAAGTTAGACTGAAAGAGTTCTGTGACAAAGTGGTATCTGAGGGACATAGCTTTATGTTGAGCAATTCTGACTGCAAAGGAAAAAATGAAGCAGATAATTTCTTCGATGTACTATATGCTGATTACTATATTGATAGAGTTATGGCTTCTCGTAATGTGAATGCAAACGGAGCGAAACGAGGAAAGATTTCCGAACTGTTAGTCCATAGTTATCGCAACACGAAAGATTGGCAATTGAACGATATTAACAACCACAAGTCACAACGTGTGGCTATAAAACAAAAGGCTTATGCTTAAAGATTTCGATAAATTTATGTCTCAATTGAAAGAGACAAATGCAACTCTTGATTTTTATACAGATTTCAATAAAATACGTCGTAATGTGCAAAACATCGAAATCAGCTTAAATATGCTGAATTTCTTGTTAGGTAAGGATGATTTGTACTCGGCTGTGAAGGCACTTTGGGATAGAGACCCAAAGGTTTTCAACGTACTTGACATTCTTATTGCCACCAGAAGAGAGGGCAAGAAAAAGTTCATAGATGTCGATGGAGAGATAAAATTGATAAAAACATTGTTTTCATCTGTCGATGGAATAATGAAGTTTTTCAATGAAACAGGTCTTGCTGATTTCTTTAAGAATAAAGATGTGCATGATTTGGTTGATTATGTTTTTGGAGTTGAAGCAGGTCTTGATACACATGCGAGAAAGAATAGAAGTGGAGATGCTACAGAATCATTACTACATAGAATTTTGCAAACAAATGGCATTCCTCATGGCACAGAGGTTTATTCCACTGAATACGATGAACTAAGAGCTGTATTGGGAACAGACAAAAAGCGTTTTGATTTTGTTGTAAAGACTCAATCAAAAACATTCTTGATAGAAGTGAATTTTTATAATGATGGTGGTTCTAAACTTAATGAAGTTGCTCGCGCCTACCGAGAATTATCAGCTGCAATAAAAAATGTAGATGGTTTTGAATTCGTGTGGATAACAGACGGAAAAGGATGGAACTCTGCAAAGTCAAAGTTAGAAGAAGCGTATTATGAAATTCCAAGGGTTTACAATTTCACAACACTTCCTGAGTTTATTGCAGAAATAAAACAAGATTTATAAACGTGATACAGTCATACTATCGTTCTTTAGCCAATGACTTTCTCATAGCCAGCGGCGACTGTTTCAAACTTCTTAAAGAGTTTGATTTTAAATTCGACATGATATTTGCCGACCCTCCTTACTTTCTCTCCAACGGTGGAATATCGTTGCAGAGCGGTAAGGTCGTGTGCGTTGATAAAGGAGATTGGGACAAAGGTAAGTCGCAAGATGGCATGATGGCGTTCAACATGGAATGGCTACGCCTGTGCCGTGACAAGTTGAAAGACAATGGTACGATTTGGATAAGTGGAACTTATCACAATATCTTTTCCGTAGCAAATTGTCTTACGGAACTTGGATATAAGATTCTGAATGTAATAACGTGGCAGAAGACCAATCCTCCTGCTAATATCTCCTGTCGTTTCTTTACCTATTCTACAGAGTTTGTAATCTGGGCAAGAAAAATGCAGAAAGTTCCACACAAATTCAACTATGATTTGATGAAAGAACTGAATGATGGTAAGCAAATGACTGATGTTTGGCGAATGCCGGCAATCGGTCGATGGGAAAAGACTTGTGGCAAACATCCTACCCAAAAACCTTTGCGTCTTCTTGTTCGTATGATTCTTGCCTCAACTAATCAAGGCGAATGGATTTTGGACCCATTCAGTGGCAGTTCAACAACAGGCATTGCCGCTAACCTATGTGGACGACGATTTGCAGGACTTGAACAAGAAGAAGAGTTTTGTAAGTTGAGCAAAGCAAGGCGTGAAGAAATGGAGAATCTTGAAAACTATAATAATCTGATAAGTCATATTGAAGATTTGCATAAATTACAAGATTGCTCTATGGTAAATGAAGATATTAGTGGTAACATTCAAATTCCATTTTGATAATCCGTTTCACTAAGCATATTCATTCCAGACCAAATCAATCGGGAGTTTTTGAAATCAACAATAACGGAGTATTAACTTTAAAAAACAACATTATGCCAACAATAGCAGGACAAACAACAACTTGGAATGTTTTCCATTATACAGACTTGAATGCCCTAATTAATATCGTCCATAAGGATTGCATAGTTCTTAGAGCAACAAATGTATTGTACCAAAATGACCCTCACGAAATAGTTGAGGGCGTTAACATAGTAAACAAGATAGAGAAAGACCAAAATATTGTGGTTGGTGCTTTTCGTAGTTATTATATCACCTCATTCTCAGCAAATGAGGACAATTTGAGCATGTGGGGTATGTATGCTGCAAATGGAAACGGTTGTGCCATAGCATTTGACTATGATATGTTAACAAAAAGTTATGAGATTATGGCACGATGCATCTATGGAGAAAAAGCCATCGAAACAGAATTGGGCAGCTTTTTAAAATTGCTCAAAACTGGTTGTTTTGTTGCTCTCGATGGTCCCCAGCCATCAAAAGAAGATAACAACCATAATAGGAACGCTCTTTACAACAATCTAATTCTTTCAACATGTTTAGGTGCAAAGAATGATGCATACAAGCATGAACAAGAAACAAGAGGGGTTGTACACTGTGATGATGCTTCAAAAATAAAGTATCGTGTTCGCAATGGGCATATTACTCCTTATGTTGAAATACGAGTACCTAAGGAGGCTATTAAAAAGATTGTTGTAGGTCCAACTAACAATAAAATGCTTACAGTGCAGTCCATATACCACTTTCTACAAATCAATGGTTATGACATAAACAAAATAGATGTTGTGAGTTCTAAGATTCCGTATCGTGGGTAAATACTGATGTAAAAAATGAAAAAGAAAACTATATGAACGACTTGACGCTTCCTAAAGCCCCGAACTATATTCATCGTCTATATCTATGTTTTTTATGAAAAAATTCTGCTAAAATTAGCTGATTAGCTTAAAATGAGCGAGTTGTGAGAGTTTCATCTCAATAGAGGTAATGATTTGGCAATAGTTCAAACTTCTGCAATATGCACATGTTCGCTTGACCAACAACTCTTTTCGATTGCAAAAATACAAAAATAAAATAAGACTATGCAATTTTGGAGCAAAAAATATTTCGTTCTTCAAAAAACTTTTACCAAAGCATACCATTTTACTCCAACTCAATTTTCTCGGCGCATCATCGGCTTGCTCTAATAGCTATGGCCTTTGATGTCTGCCACAACATCCCAACCTATTCATCCGTGTTGGTAAGTAACGGAGACAGTGTCGCCCTCATGATAGTTGTATTTTGCAAGCCTTCCAGCGATGTCTGCTTCTTGCCAATTGTCGTTGAAGAACAATACATAATGTGTCGATTTGATTACCCTATGTATCCCAATGTCTTTATCAATGTAAATCCGTTAGTACAACAGCCTTTCGCTGCTGTATGGAAGTAGAAAAATAAAAATTGGAGGCAAAGACGACAGCACTCAAAAGAGCAGAACAGTACATTGTGTTCTCTCCAACATAATCATCATTCTTGAATAATCTGACAAGCAAATATGACACGCCGATTATAATGAGGATAGCCCATGAATTATAATTGACGGTTCGTGACATACAAACAATTCCCCACAAGAAAATGCCTATAAACAAAGCTGTTTTGAATAGCGAGACCAGACAAAAATCGTCTTTCGATTTCTTACGTTTCTTCATTTTTTACAAATTGAGAATTTGACAAAATGCGATAACCTATCAATTCGTCGAACATATCAGCGACTTTTTATCGTTTTTTCAGAAAGGTTTACTAACAGAATCATATACCCTTTAATATTACCTTCCATAGAATTTATGACTATTTCCGATGGATTGTCAGCAAAAGCATTAGTCGTCCTCGTGTCATATTTTGTTGCTCTGTAGGCATAAAGATTCACAAAGACGAATATTTTCCGATTCTCCTCATAACATAAGTATTGCCTAAAATAAAAAGACAACGTGTTACTATCTTTATCAAGATGCTCAATGCTGACATTCCGATAAAGATATTTCTCAACGAGCGAATCCACTTCTTTTATATCGGCTTCGGTCATCTCAACGTATTTTTGCCCTTTTTCCAACACACGTTTCCCATTTGCAAATTGAGCATTCTTTTTCAAAACATGAACTTTGGAACTTCGCTCATGGTCTTTCGCCCATGTCTTCTCCACCCTATAATTTGGGTTGATTTGTTTGCCTGTGCAAGCAAACAATAGACTCAACAAAAATATTGCCGACAAGCTTATAAATAAAAAATGTTTCATATAAATCTCCTTATCTTGGGTCTAAGAACAATTTCTCTTTACGAACAATATCTTTCAACACCTCATTACTCAATGAGCAAGCTACATTGAGATAATAGTCGTATCCGAATTTGACGAATAGCTTGTGCGCCTTGTTGGATAATTCCACATAGATGTATTCTCTCAAAGCAAGGCGCAGAACATTTGAAATCTGCCCTATAGAAATCCTTTTATTCTCCTCCAACAATGAAATCGACTTTAACAATGGAGAATCTATCTTATGAAATTTCGAGGTCTTGATTCGCTTGGCTATATATGTTTTGTCTGCTTCCAAATATTGTATTATCATATACCTGCAATTGGTGACATCCATTATTGAAAGTACTACATTTATATATCGTTGCTCAACATCCAAGTACTTTTCAAGGGTAAAAGTCTTACCTTCGTAAACAGTACCGATGTCGCTTCTGCTTGTCCACTCGTCCTTTGTATATACTCCATTCTCGCCGTAATTCTCAGAACTATATTTCACTATCTCATGCCAAATCATATCAGCCCCCTTTCTTTTGTGATTTTGTTTGCAAATTTATCTTGAATAAAGGAATAAACGGCAAACGAAAAGCCAATTGTGATGAGATTGAATATTACAAACAAAATGAACAGGATGGTAATAAAATAATATACGAACATTACTTCGGCTCCGTCTGAAAGGCTTATAAACAATAAGAGTAGAGAGGCAAGGCTAGTCAATCCTAAATGCCAAATCAATAGCGACATTTTGTTATCTGATTTGGCAAACTTCCAAGCAAGCAAAGCGGTAGTTACATTCAATAAGCAAACGCAAATAGTCTGAGCAATGCCAGCATTAACTTCCCCATGAAAGAATACGGCTGGAACTACGTGAGCAACAAACGTACTCACGGCTACAGATAGCAAATATTTCTTCATGTCCTTGTTTCTTAGTTTCATAATTATTTCTATTAAGAATAAAACATATAGGCATAAGTGAATTGCTCATGACGAAGATTTCAATTATACTGCCTAAGAATAACTTAATGCAAAAATACAAAACTATCAGCATAAAAGTACATTTTTTAAGTTTTTACAACTTTCAAAATACACTTTTATGCTGATAATGGAATTTTCGGCTACATTTCATTATACATGCTTGTCACTCGGCATACTTTTTATAGTTGGTACACTCACTTTCTGCGACCATCGGGAGCAAAATTTCTCCGCCCTCATG